>Ga0210398_10000661_pt1 | contig 38325 bp, 51 predicted proteins | sample IncBWC4OmetaG_FD_161047 | JGI IMG/M metagenome (GOLD analysis project Ga0210398, IMG submission 161047) | Forest soil microbial communities from Barre Woods Harvard Forest LTER site, Petersham, Massachusetts, United States - Inc-BW-C-4-O | ecosystem: Environmental > Terrestrial > Soil >... | reverse complement strand
TTTTCTGTGGTGTCGAAAGGGCTGCCCGACATGCCCTGGAGTTTTGTGGTGGCGGCGTAGGCGCGCTCGCTGGGGCTCACCAGATCCGCGAGGCCCTTGCCTGCCAGCGCCAGCCCCCCCGCTAAGCCCATACCATAGAGAAACTTGCGGCGATTCAGGTAAACATCGCGGGGAGTGATGTCCGCATGTTTCAGGTCAGGGGCGCGCTTTATCAGCATGGCAGACCTCCGGGCACTTGCGGTGCCTCAATACTTTTTCTCTCTCTAACTAGTATACGCCGATTTCGCCGCGATGGATGAGGTTCGCAGCGCGTCGGGGCACATTCCAGTCAGGCCAAACCTTGAGGTCGCCCGTGCAGTTTCAGAGGCGTTATGCCGGCGATGCGTGCAAAATCCTTGTCCAAGCTGAACAGGGTTGCGCGATGTTCCAGGGCGATCGCAGCGATCAAGGTATCCACTGTTTTCAAGGCGATTCCCTTGGAGCGGCCCGCGCGAAAAATCGAGGCCGCTTCACGGTAGGTCGCGAAGCCGCGGGGCTCGATCAGATCCCAAAGCGAAAGATACTGCTCCATACGTTCGACTTCGTGGTCAACTCCTTGCAGAATTTCGGAGACGATCACACCGGTGAGGGCAAAGGACTCGGCACGCTCAATCATGCGCGCGAGCTCAACTCCTGCCGGGCCCGGGGACGGCCGGAAAAAATCAATCCAAACGGAGGTGTCCACCAAGGTCAAAGCGGCTTCCGATTGCGCCGCATCCGCTTCAGACTACCCTTCCATACGCCGCTGCCGAAATAGTCCAGCATGCCCTTGCGAACCTCGGATCGCACCAAGCGCTCGAGCGCTGTATGGACGATCTCCCGCTTGGTCTTGAGCCGTAACAACCGGCGCGCCTTGCGTATCAAGTCCTCGTCTAACACGATATTGGTTCTACCCATGCGCGCCATTATACACCATTTTAAATGAATTAGGTGTATGAATCCAGGAACGTGCCGGCCCGTTGGAAAGCGAGCGGAATCCAGCACTCGCTCCGAGAGTCGACTGCCATCCACTATGGGGAAAGTTCTTTGACCAGCGACTGGCGCAGGCGCTCTTGATGTTCGGGCGCGAGCTTTCCGCCCGCAGCGGTGAGGTAAAAGACGTCGATGGCGGTCTGGCCTTCGGTGTCGATCAGCGCGATGTCGATGTTGCAGTCCTGCTGCGCGAAGACCGAGCTGATGCGGTACAGGAGCCCGGGGCGGTCTTCCGTGACGACCTCGATCAGCGTGCTGTGGGCGGAGCATTCGTTGTCGAATTGAATCTGCGGCGAAGCGGCGGCTGCCTTTTCGAGCTGATCTTTTTCCGCTTCCAGGCGCTCGCGCAGCATGCGCTTGAGGTCGCGCTTGCCGGAGAGCACGTCGTGGACCGTGGTCTTGAAGCGCTCCCACGCCGGGAGATTCATCTCCAGGGTGCGGAAGCGGTCGGTGAAGGAAAAGGTGTCCACCACGGTGCCGCCGGTGTTGGAAAAGGCGCCCGCCTTTCCGATATTCATGCCGCAGGCGGCCAGCGTTCCGGCCACGGTCGAAAAGAGGCGCGGGCGGTCGCGGGTCACTACCGTCAGCTCATACCAGTGGCGGGAACGCTTGAGCGCCAGCTGCACGGGGTCCTGGCCGAGGCGAAGGGACATTTCAAAGTGGCGCAGAACTTCGTCCACAGGATGCGTGCGCAGGTAGCGGCGCGGCAAGCCTTCGAGAAACGTTTGCAGCTTCGTTCCTGCCGCGGCGGCGAGGGAGCGCAGATGGTTCAGCGCTTCATCGTTGCCGTCCCCGTGAACGCGCTGGTCCACGCTGCGGTTGAAATAATTCGCCGTGCCGATGTACAGCTGCCACAGATCTTCGGCTTTCCAGGGGGTGAGGGCTTCCGGATTCACCGCTTTCATGTCCGCGTAGGTAAACAGGCACAGCATCTTCAGACGCTCCGGGCTGCCGATGCTTTCCGCGAATTGGGCGACAGCGCGCGGGTCAAAGATATCGCGCCGCAGCCCGGCTCCCAGATCCTGGTGGTGAGCGATCAGGAAGAGCACGGTCTCGCGGTCAGCGGGGGGAAGCTCCAGGCGCGCGACGCACTCTCCGGCAATTTCCAAACTGGCTGGGATGGAATCCGCCGGTTTCACGGCCTTTCCTGTGTTATGTAGCAAAATGGCTAGATCGAGCAGCTCGGGCTGGTCCAGCTCGCCGAGGATGCCGGCATAGCGCTCGTCCAGTTTGGATTTGGATTCCCGCAAGCGGTGCACATTTTCGATGGCCTGCAGGGTGTGCTCATCGACGGTGAAACGGTGCGAGACTTCGCGCACCGCCAGGGCATCGATTCCCTTCAATTCCGGCAGGAACAGGGTCAGCAGGTGAAGCGAGTGCATAGCGCGCAGCGCGTCTGCGGCGTGCGGCTCGGTCAGAATGTCATCCAGAAAGCGCCAGAAGTCGCGGCCGCTAGGGAGATGGGCGGCTAGCTGCGGCCGCGCCAGTTCCAATTGGTGCTCGGCCGCAGGACTCAGCTTGAAACCGCGCTGGGCGATCAAGCGGAAGGCTCGAAAAAAAAGGCCGGGCTCGGATAAATTCTCCGGCCTCTGAAAGAAGATCAATCCATCGACGACAGAGAAATCCTCGTCGGAAAAGCCCGTTCGCCAGGTTTCCAGCTGGCGGTAGAAGAGTGACTGAGCCGCGGGCATCTCCTCGAGGAGTTGTCCGGAAACATGCTCGACGGTGCGGGCGTGAGAAAAATAGAGGCGCATCCAGTCGGTGGCGTTGTGGATCTCCTCGCTTTGCACGCCAACTTTCTGAGCCGCGGCATCGTCCTGCGCGTCCCAGGTGAGAAGATTGTAGTCGCGCTTGTTTCGAACGTGGAGGAAGCACCGCACCGACGCGAGGAAGGCCAGCGCCGAGTCCATCTGCGTCTGGATTGCCGGCGGGAAGAGTTTTTCAGGATCAGGCCAGCCCTCCTTTTGTTCCATGGTGGACAGCGCGGCGAGCCAGCGCGCGGTCACGTAGTCCTGAAATCCGCCCGGTCCATCTTTGACGTTAGGCTCAAGATGGAATACCGTGTCCGCAAACTTGCGATGGCTGGTGCGAGTGAGCTCTGCCAGCCGCTCGACCAGGGTCTGCGACTCTCGCACCATGACTTCCGGAATCAGCCGGTCACGTAGCGTGGAATAGAGCTCGCGGTCGCCGTCCAAAAACCGGAAGTCCAGCAAAGAAAGCATCGCATCCGCGCGGTCGGGATCGAATTGGATAAACTCGGATGCCACTCCTGCATTAAAGTTGCACTTCAGACCGACCTCGCTCATCCCCTGCGAGACCTGTTGCCCTGCGCCCTTAAGCTTATCCGCTGCCTCCGGCGTGGCTGCCACCAGCACAAAATCCGCGACAGAGTATGGAAAAAGAGTTTGCCTGCCCAGGTCACCGATCGCGGCGAAAACGACTTTTGAAGGATTGATACCAGCGGAAATAGAAACCTGCTGCCAGAGCCGTTGGGCTACGGAATCCACCAGAGCCGATTTTTCACGCACATATTTCAGGCCGTGCTTGCCGGCGGAAAATTCGTTCTGGAGACGCGCGGACTCAGCGGCGTAGAGGTCACGGAGTTCGCTGCTGAGTGGGGATTGCGTGGGCATGCCAAGTTTGTTGGGTTCGCGCGCCAAGAATCGCGCCCGTTAGGATGGCATGGCCGTCAGGGAAAAACCAGCGGTTACATCGAGGTCCCCCAACCGTAGCCTTCCTCGACATTGTCAAGCCGCGGCTACTGCATAAGTGACTCTTTATAATACCTTTACAAAAGATTCCACGCTGGCCCAGCGACCCTGGGAAAGGGCTTCCGCGGGACCGCAAGTCAGGGAGGTATGACGCCCTGCCGCTTCCTGCCCCCGGCCTTGCTCCTCGAATTTTTGATAGCACCGATAGATTCTTTCGTACACTAAGCCTCGAGCGCTCTTGCTACAGTGGGGGTTATGGCCTCAGTGCCGTCTCAGATGCCTTTACAGAGGCTTTTCGGGGACTATCAGCTCAGCACCTTCTACGACGAGATGTTCTCGGCGCCGGACGTGCCACGCCCCCACTACGCCAAAATCTTCGAAAAACTGGCCGGGATGATGCCGGCGCAGTTTGAGGAGCGCCGCAAGCACGCCGACCTCTCTTTCCTGCTCCAGGGAATCACGTTCACGGTATACAGCGACGGGCGCGGGACCGAGCGCCTGTTTCCCTTCGACCTCATCCCCCGCATCATTCCCAATTCCGAATGGCAGCGCATCGATCGCGGCCTGGCGCAGCGCGTCGTCGCATTGAATTTATTTCTGCAGGATGTCTACGGAAAGCAGCGCATTTTCGCCGACCGCCAGATTCCCCGCTCGCTGGTGTATTCCTGCAAACATTTTCTGCGTGAAGTGATCGGCATTGAGGTGCCGCGCGGGATTCACACACACATCTGCGGCATCGACCTGGTGCGCGACTCGAAAACCGGGGAATATTGCGTCCTCGAAGACAATGTGCGCACTCCGAGCGGCATTTCCTACGTCCTGGAAAATCGCCTGGTGATGATGCGCACGTTCCCGGATGCGTTCCAGGAGTACGAAGTCCTGCCCGTGAACCACTATCCCGCGGAGCTGGCACGCATCCTGCGCAGCCTTTCGCCGCGCGGCGGCAACGACGCGCAAATCGCGCTGCTCACTCCGGGGATCTACAACAGCGCTTATTTCGAGCATAGCTTCCTGGCGCAGCAGATGGGCATCGAGCTGGTGGAGGGGCGCGACCTGATTGTAGACGGCGGAATCGTGTACATGAAAACGATCCACGGCTTGAACCGCGTGGACGTGATATACCGGCGCGTGGACGACGACTTCCTCGACCCGCTCACCTTCCGGCCCGACTCCATGCTCGGCGTGCCGGGCTTGATGGGCGCGTACCGCGCGGGCAATGTGGCACTGGCCAACGCCGTCGGCAACGGTGTGGCCGATGACAAGGCCATCTACGCTTATGTGCCCACCTTCATCCGCTACTACCTGGGCGAAGATCCGATCCTGCGAAGCGTGGAGACCTATCTGTGCTCCAAGGAGGATGATTTGGCTTATGTGCTGGATCATCTACCGGAGCTCGTCGTAAAAGCCGTAGGGGAGTCCGGCGGCTACGGGATGCTGATTGGTCCCGCCGCGACGCGCGAGCGGATCGAGGATTTCAGGCAGCGCATCAAGGCCGATCCGCGCAACTACATCGGGCAGCCGGTGCTGGCGCTATCGCGCGTACCCTCCTACGACGCGGCGAGCGGGTCGATCGCCGGCCGCCACGTGGACCTGCGCCCGTATTGCCTCTACGACGGCGAGAAGGTCACCATCGTGCCCGGAGGGCTGACGCGCGTGGCTCTGCAGGCGGGCTCGCTGGTGGTGAATTCCTCCCAGGGCGGCGGAAGCAAAGACACCTGGGTGCTCTTCGGGGAAGACTGAGATGCTTTCACGAATCGCCGAGTCCTTGTTCTGGCTGGCTCGTTACATCGAGCGGGCGGAGTACACCGCGCGCATTCTGGACGTGAATTTCCACACCGTGCTCGAGCAATCCAAAGATAAGTACCGCCTGCACTGGGATCCGCTGATCGTCATGGCCGGCGAGGAAGAGCGTTTCCGCTCGTTGTACGGGCAGGCAGATGCGCACGCGGTCTTCGAGTTTCTGGCTTTTCGCCAGGACAATCCCAGCTCGATCGTGCAGTGCGTAGCCAAAGCGCGCGAGAATGCGCGCACCATCCGCGACTATATTTCGCGCGAGATGTGGGAGGACATCAACGGCTTCTACTTCAGCGTGAATCGCTTCCAGCCGGATGAGGAAATGGCGGCGGGGCCGCACCGCTTTTGCGATGCTATCCGCTCCGGCAGCCACCGTTTCCACGGCGTGACCGACGCGACGCTGCCGCACGACGAAGGCTGGGAATTTCTGCGCATCGGCCGCTTCATCGAGCGCGCGGAAATGACCGCGCGCCTGGTGGACGTGCAGTATCACATCCTGTACGACGCTCCGGCGGAAATCGGCGGCGGCGACAACCACCAGTGGATGGCCGTGCTGAAGTCAGTAGGCGCCTACGAGGCCTACCACCGGAAATATCATTCGTTGATTGAGCCCGAAAAAGTGGCGGAGATGCTGATCATGCACCCGCTGCACCCGCGCTCGATCCGCTTCAGCATTACGGAGGTCCAGGCGGGACTCCGGGCCATCAGCGGCACCAACGCGGGCTCCTACGCCAACGAAGCTGAGCGGCTGACGGGCAAGGTCCTGGAGCGCTTGCGCTATGACCGGATCGCCGAGATTTTCCATCTGGGGTTGCACTCGTACCTGCAGGAAATGCTGGATATGTGCGGCGCTATCGGCGAGGACATCGCCCGAAACTACTTCTATTACGCGGTGGTGGCATGAACCGATATCATCTGGTGCACGCGACGGAATTCCGCTACGACGGGCCGGTCTCCGAGAGCTACAACGAAGTGCGCCTGCGGCCGATCCATGATGAAACACAGAGCTGCCTGTCGTTTCGCCTGGTCACCGATCCGGTTTCGCGCGGCACTTCCTACCGCGATTCGTTCGGGAACTGGGTACACCAGTTCAACATTCTGCCCGAGCATCATCACCTCAAGATCGAAGCGGAGTCGGTGGTCCTGGCCCACGAAGCTCCGCCGCTGCCTTCGGGAGGGATGAAACTCTCGGAGCTGGACGCTCATCGCGTGGAGATGGAAGAGGAGTTTCTCGATTTCCTGGTCCCAACCCAGTACGTCCCGCACATCCCGCAGCTCGATGAGCTCATCGACGCCGCAGAACATCGGAGCGACGGAACGGTTTCGGGATTCGTCCGGGAAGCATCCTTCCTGATCCACGAGAAATTCAAGTACGTCAAGGGAGCGACGCATGTGAATTCGTCGATTCAGGATTCCCTGACGATCTGGGCCGGAGTTTGCCAGGACTTCGCGCACCTGTTGCTGGGGGTGGTCCGCAAGAAGGGATTGCCGGCGCGCTACGTTTCGGGGTACCTGGTCCCGCAAAACGCGGCTTCACCCGACGCAAAATTGCAGGAAGTCATCGGAGGCTCGGCCTCGCACGCCTGGGCGGAAGTGTATCTGCCGGATTCCGGCTGGGTGGGGCTCGATCCAACGCTGGGCAAGCCGCTGGGTTTGCAGCATGTGCGCATCGGATACGGGCGCGATTACGGCGATGTCGCGCCGGTTCGAGGCGTGTACAAGGGCCACGCAGGACAGCGGCTTTCCGTGGACGTGAGCGTGAGACCGGAGATCGACGGCGACGGGCGCGAGCAGCTGAGCGAGAACAAAGTGACCGCGCCGGAACAACCCACCATCGTGGAGCGCACACAGCAGCCCGCCCAGCAGCAACAATAGCTGCCGGATCCGCGCCATTCCGGGCGGCGCTGGCGCTTGCAGCGCCCGGGGCGACCCTACATCACTCTTTTCTTTTTGCCCTTCGCGTGGGAACGCTTGGCCAACTTTCGCCCGGTGCCGTTATGGCTCGACACCAGGGACATGATGCGCTTCAGTTCCCTCTCCAGAGAGGCTTCGATCACGTCGGACTGGCGCTCTCCGCGAGCCACGCGGCTCACATAGGAGGGATCCACCTTAAGTTGCCGAGCCACGCGGCCGTAGAGGCCCCGGATCAACGATGCCAGGTTCGTGGGAGCAGGTTTGTGTACACCTTTGCGGGCCATGAGGCTCCTTGAAGTATTCATTCGAAGATCCGGCCGAATGCCACTCGGTTTAACAGCGATGTTAGCGTACTTGGGTTCTACGCGCAACAATTGCATGCAGCGCACCGGTTCGCGCTGCAGCAGCAATGACGCTTGTTCGTCTCGTGCTCGCGCAAGGTTTTCCATTAGGGGATCAAAAGCAACTTCCCGGTCGTTTTTCTTCCTTCCAGGTCCCGATGGGCTTGCTGCGCGTCCTTCAACGGGTAGAGATGCTCGATGTGGAGCTTCAGTTTGCCCGAAGAAATCATGTTCAGTACGTCGGTGGCGCGTTCCAGCAATTCTTCATGGCTGGCGATGTGGTGTGCCAGAGTGGGACGGGTAATAAACAGTGATCCCTTCGGCGCCAGCTTGTTCAGATCAAATGGCGGCACGGCCCCGCTCGACGCGCCAAATAGCACGAGGTACCCGCGCGGGCGAAGGCAGTTTAAATCCTGTTCGAAAGTGGTTTTGCCCACGCCGTCGTAAATGACGTGAACGCCCTTGCCGTCGGTGAGTCGCTTGGTCTCCGCTTCAAAATCCTGCTTAGTGTAGAAGATCACGTCGTCGGCGCCGGCGTCGCGCGCCAGCTTGGCCTTTTCCTCCGTGCTCACGGTGCCAATGACGCGCGCCCCCAGCGCTTTCGCCATCTGGACCAAGAGCAGTCCGACGCCGCCCGCTGCCGCGTGGACCAGCGCGATCTCGCCGCTCTTCAGGGGATACGTGCTGCGGGTCAGGTAGTGCGCGGTCATTCCCTGCAGCATGGCCGCGGCGGCTTGCTGGTCGGTGATGCTCGCCGGGAGGCGCACCAAGCGGTCCGCCGGGACCGCTTGATACTCCGCATAGGCGCCGGTAATTCCGGTGTAGGCGACGCGGTCGCCCGGCTTGAAATCCTTGACGGCGCTGCCAGTCTCGCTCACTACCCCGGCGGCTTCCTGGCCCAGAATGAAAGGCGGCGTGATGGGATAGCGCCCCTCCCGGAAATACACGTCGATGTAGTTGACGCCCGACGCCGCAATCTTGACGATCACCTCGTTGGGCTTGGCCTGGGGAACGGGCAGGTCCAGAAAGGTCAGAACCTCTACCCCACCTGTCTTCGGGACTTGAATCGCCTTCATCTAGATTCCTTTAAGATCTGACCTTATTCAGTTGCAGCGTTTTTGGCGGGGGTATGGTAGTCCAAACGGCTTGTGGAAAAATTGTGGAACGATTTATTTTGCGCTTGAAAAAAGCCCTGAAATGGGCTCCGCAACGCCGGGGCTACCGCCTACTGAGTTCCCAGATGAATACTCCCAAATACGTTGTTGCCAGATACGCAAACAAGGACGTCAGGAGAATGTGTCCCACGAGAAAGCTTCCGCCCCGCGGCCAGTCCTTGTGCTCGTAGTAGACAAAGTCGACGGCGATACGCAGCGCCCAATAGACGCCGATGAACAGGGCCAGGCCGAGTGCAGCACGGTCTCCACGCAGCAGTTCTGCATGCAGCGTTAGTGTCAGCGTTCCGAAGGCGATGATGGTCAGAACCGCAAATCCGCCGTGAACCCACATCAGCTTGCGGTTGAACGGGGTCAGCTTTTTCAGGTCGTCTTTCCAGCCCAATCGAGATGGCACCTGAAAGCTGGCGATCAAAACGCAGAAGTGGCCGATGCCTGCGAGCCACAGGGCCAGGCTGAAAACGTCTTGTGCTGTGTGCAGGGCGGGCCACGCGACGATGACTTGCATCGTGGAAGACTCCTTTGAGGCGCTACCTCGCGCCTATTGCGGCCAAGAAAGGCAGAATCACGTGCCTTACAAATAAGGGATGAAAGAGCAGACAAGCCGGAACTGCGGCAAAGACCGCGGCAAAAAGCCAGCCTCTGAACCCAGAGCCAAGCCCGAGTTCTTCTCCCGAAGGCGACCGCTCCAACAAGACTCCAAAGCCTTGCAAGACAAAATACGAGGTCGGCAGGCCGTAGCCGCCGCGTGCGGGTAACGAAATGACCAGATCGTGGATCAGCCCTGAAACAAGAAAAGCAAGCAGAAGCGCAGCCGAAGTGCCGAGCCTTGCGCGTGCCGGTGTAAAGATGAGCCGGTGCGTCAACTGGCGGAAGCCAAGGTTCCAGCGGCGTCCCCAGAAGTCGCTCAGCGAAGTCGCCAAGAGGGGAGCCTGCATGATCGGCCGCGCCTCCACGCCTGCACTTCTCCACACCAGCGACAAAATGTGAAACGTCCCGAAATGCAGGATCAGAATGATCCCCGCCATCCCCACCCAGCCAGCGAGCAATAGCTTTGCTGAGAGGACGCGCGGCGCAACTCCCCACAGCAGCGCCATACCGAAGGCAGTCTTGGTGAAAGCCCACAGCCATTCCTTCCCTCGCGGGCGCGCTGCTCTCTTTGCGGGATCGAGAAATGATGCGGCATCCATGCCCGGCCAGGCGAAGAGGTACCCAATACTTCTTCCGATTGTTGCGCCAAGTGTGTTTCGGTTTTCCCACCACGATTGCCATTTGCAGCCGAAAAAAATGGCAAGGGCCAGCGTCCACATGAACTGCCACGGCGCAAGAAACACCCGGAAGGTCAGCACCACCGCAGGGAGCACGAGCAGCAGAATCCAGCCCGGCCAATCTTGGCCGCTGCGACCAGCCATGCGGATGGACGCAGTGCCTTCAGCGTCGCCTTTCATGAGCAACACCTCAAATCGGTTTGGCGGAAGCCGCCCGAATCAGGCAGACCCCTGCGAATTTGCTCGTTCGTAAAGAAAGTCGAAGGCGTCAGGTCGTCTGGGAGTGTCTCGCAAACGGGAAGCGTCTCGATGATTCCCTCGGACAAGATGCGAACCTGCGCGAGGGACACCATCGGAATTTTCATCGTGGCTTCCAGCAAATGCGCCAAGGCGTAATGGAACCAGACGGGCATGGGCAGGAACAGCGGGTTCTTCCCTACCACCCGGGCTACGCGCCGCACGGCTTGGCCCAGGGGCATTTCCTCCGGACCTGTCACTGCAAGCGTCTGCCGCGACAGCCGGCCGTCGATCAGAGCTGCTTTCAGGATTTTGACGAGGTCCTCGACGGCCAGCGGCCGGACGGGTTTGTCCGTGAGGCCGACCGTGGCGAAGATCGGAAACGTATGGAGGGCATGGCTGAGGTGGCCGAGCATGTGGTCGCCGAGGCCGTAGATCACGCCCGCTTTCAAGACGGTGTAATCGAGGCCGGACTGACGCACGATTTCCTCGGCGGCCCATTTGGATTCGTGGTAGCCCGATCCACAGTCCGGCCGGGCCCGTAAAAAGCTCAACATCGCAATCTTTGCGACGCCGGCCCTGCGCGCTGCTTCGACAACATGGCGGGTCGCCTCGATGTGAACTCGCTCATAGGTTTGCGTGCCAATTTCGCGGTTGATGCCGGCGCAGTGCGTGACGGCCCCGCAAGCGGCGAAGGCCCGCGTCAGTTCGGAAACATCACTCAGGTCCGTACGGAAGAATCGCGCGCCCGGCAATTGCAGAATGGCGGAATCGCGTTGGTCTTCGCCTCTCGCGATCAGGGCCACTTCGTGGCCACAAGAAACAAGCGCGCGCGTCAGATGCCGCCCGACGAATCCCGTTCCCCCGGTGATCGCAACTCTCATGGTTCACCTCGTTTACCGCCCGTGGCGCTGGCGCTTGCGAGCGTCCACCCCACCAGGCCGCAGAGAATAAATCCTAGTCCGTTGGCAGTGCCGTGATATCTGGCCATTTCATCCAAATGGAACGTGCATTGCTACAGCGACCGCCAGCGCCGTCCACACGACGCCACCGAAGATTGCGTTGCGTTTCATCGCGCGATCCCCAGCGCGGCAACACCGAATACGATCCCAAGATACGAAAATGCCGCCAGGAAAATGATGTCGCCGAGTCGGTTCTGTCTGCGAAGTTCAGGATCGTAGGCGAACAACTGGATCGGCAAGCGCAGCAGCCAGAAAACGGCGATGGCTGCGGAGAGGAACCGCCCTAGCCGGCTCGCGCCTGCCAATTCCGGGGCAAACCAGAAGCTCAACGCGGAAAAAATTCCCAGCACCAGGGCGATGTAGATCCAGTGCACGACGAATACGCTCCGAATCATCGGCGAGACGCGCGAGAGATTTTCGCTGCAACGCAGCTTCCTCGGCAGGAAAAAATTGGCGGCAAGGATCACCAGTTGCACCGCGCCTGCTGCCCACAAGCCGGGTATCAGAAATCGCATAGGGCCTCCTCTCGAGAAAGTTCGCGACTTCGTTGATGTGAAATCATTGGTAGTGCCTCTGCAGCTCCGACGAATAGCGCGTCCCGAGCGTGCCGGCATTTTGCGCAAGCCAGGCGCTGAATCGCGTGCGGCCTGCCGGCGGGCATTTCGAAACGAGCAGGTTGGCCATCAGGCCTTCGATTTCCTCCTGCGTAAGGATTACGTCCCCTAGGGCGGCGCCCACGAGGCGCAGTATCCGCAGCGCGGCCCGCGGGCTCAGGTGCAAGAAGCGAGGGTTCGAGCCAACGGTGTGGGCGATCTGGCGCACCAGGCCTTCGAATGAAAATGTTTGCGGGCCGACGGCATCGAGGATGCGGTCGTTTGGGTTCTGCGCCTCACGGACCGCGATATCGGCTAGGTCTTCGACGAAAATCGGCTGCAGCTCGTACCGGCCATCTCCCGGAATCGCGAAGACCGGAAAACGGCGCGCGAACCAGGCAATGTTGTTGATCAGGATGTCTTCAGGGCCAAAAATGACTGTCGGCCGCAGGATGGCATAGGAAAGCCCGGAATCGAGGATCGCCGATTCCACCTGAGCCTTGCCCGAATAGTACGGAAGGTGGGAATCGAGCGAGGGATTGGCGATGCTGAGGTGGACGATTTTGGTCACGCCTGCATCGCGGGCGGCCTGGATCAGGAGACGCGAATTGGCGACCGCTTCGTTGAAGGTGGCGCGTCTATAAGGGAACCGAACCCAGTAGGTGTTGTATAGCACGCGAGCGCCGCGCAGCGCGTTCACGAGCGCCGCGGGGTCGCCGAAGTCGAGCGGCGCGACTTCCACGCGATCGCCGAATTCGTTGGCGCGCTCTGGATGGCCGGTGAGGGTGCGCACGCGCCGGCCTTGGCCCAGGAGCCGACGCGCGATGTATTTCCCGGTATAGCCAAAGGCCCCGGTGACCACATCGAATTCGCCGGTTTCGCTCATTTCCTGGCTCCTCCTTCCTTCCAGCGGTCTCGATCTCCAGGCAAGGAACACACTCCATTCGCACACGTCCGGTGGTCGACGAACCAGCGATAGCCGGCTTGCAGAAGGAACGTGACGGCCGGCAATTTCGCGGGGGCGTAGAGCGGCCAGGCCCACCAGATTTGGCGGGCGAGGTAGATGACGGCCGCGGCGCCGCCGTAAATTTCTCCTCCCGCGGCAGCCACGCGCATTTCGCGCAGCAAGTCCGCGGGCGGCAGGTTGAGGAGGGCTTGGGCGCGCGGATCCTGCAAAGCGGCGAGGCCGAAGCCGCGAGCGGCGAGGGGGCGCTGGAAGCGGCGGGCGAGCGAAGTGCACACGCGGCAGTCGCGGTCGAAGAAAACCCAGCCGCGAACGGCGCGGCTTCCTTTCGCATCAGTTATTTCTGAACTAAGAGAAATCATGGGCCACCAAAAAAGGGCGGTTGCCCGCCCCTTCCCTTCTAGCTAGGCAGCAGCTTGCGCAGACCGCCGCGCAGCTTGACCATGCCCTTCAGCGCGCTCGGCGAAAGGCTGCGAAATTCTTCGAACAGGGCGCTGAGCATGATGATGAACTCCAGGAGCTCTTCCATGCGCTCGCGGGAGTAAGCGTCCGTCGAGCCCGATTTCTTCGCTTCCGCCACGCACTCGCGCACCACCGCGATCGTAGGGTCAAATTCGCGGCGCTTGCGCTCCTCCAGGATCACGCGGAAGATTTCCCAGAGGTCCTTCACGGACTCAAAATGCTGCCGGCGGTCGCCGAACACGGAAACGCCGCGCACGATGCGCCAGCCCTGCAGCTCGCGCAGGCTGGTGCTGACGTTGGAACGCGCCACGGAAAGGGTCTGGGCGATCTCTTCGGCCGAGAGGGGCCGGTCCGAAAGGAAGAGCAGGGCGTGGACCTGGGCCACGGTGCGGTTGATACCCCAGCGGGTGCCCATTTCACCCCAGTGGAGGATGAACTTCTGGGCGGGAAGAGAGAGCGATTTGGATGATTCTGTCATTTCTGTCTAGACTGAAATTACAGTATTCGGGTCCATTTGTCAAGGGGATTTTTGGGCGTGGGCCACGCGATTCTCGGCAAGCTGTGACTGGTGACTTGCTTGCCTTGAGCACACGAAGGGTGACTGGTGGAAAAACCCGACACCTGCCGCGCGGCCCTTGCTCATTTAAGCGACGAAGTGCTTTGTAGGTTTTGGTTGATTACGAACTGGACTTGCGGCGGTCGCGAATTTCTCCGAGGTGCCGGCGCAGGGAGTCGACAATTTCGTCCCTGCGGCCGTTGAGGATGTCCTTGCGCAGCTCCTCGAGGGCGACATGAACGACGTCGTGGTGGTGCAGTTCCTCGGGCGCCACCTCGTTGCTGAGTTCCAGCCACAGGCCATGCAGCAAATCGATCTCCTTGGCCGTCAACCGCGGGGCGTGCGGACCGAGATAGAAAATGTGCTCCTGTCCTCCGGGCGTGTGGATTTCCAGGGTCAGCTGCGGGCGCGGCTCCGGCAGCCCTTCCCAGGCCAAGCCGGCGATGCGAGCTTCGTCCGGGACAGCCCGCCAGGACGACATACCCAGAGCGATGGTGGTGGACTGCAGGCTCTGCGCCGCGCGCAAAATTCCGTCCCACTTTTGCGTGGCGGGCGCGACGGCGAGATGGATGGACTTCCCTTTCTTCTCCGCCAGCGCCAGGGCATGCGTGAATAATCGCTGTTCGTTGACGCTGAACAGTTCCGCGGCGGTCAGCTCGTGTTCGCCGGAACTGGCGCGGCCAACGAGGCGAAGGTGCAGCACGACGACATCCCGTTCGCGCGGATGAACCCGGTTCAGCACGGCGGAAAGATTGTCGAGGGTATTGTAATTGCGGACCATGACCAGAACGTTGCCGGGGCGGACGCCCAGGCCCTCCGGCGAAAGGTCCTCACCCGGCTCGGTGTGGAACATATCCAGGTCGGCATGGGCGCTGCCATGCTTTTTCGTGACGCGCTCGGAGATGGTGAACACCGCAAAAAATATGATGGTGAAGGCGACGCCGGAGACGGTGGCCACTTGCTTGGTGAAGAAATTGATGAAGCAGAGCGCGAAGAGAACCAGCGTGATCAGACCCAGGCCGATGGGAATTTCCACGCCACCTACCGTCAGATTCAGGGGAACGCGGAATTCGCGCTTGCCGGGCTGCTTGTAGCGCAGCACCAGAACCGCCAGGCCCTTCATGGCGAAGCTCCACATCACTCCGAAGGCATAGGCCTCGCCCAGGACGAAGATGTCTCCACGACTGAGAATGATCGTCAGCAGCTGGAGGCCGACCACCAAGTTCAGGATGCGGTAGGAAGTGCCAAAGCGCGGGTGGGGATGGCGGAACCAGTCCGGCAGAATTCCATCCTCGGAGACGCGGTTCATCACGCCGTTCGAACCCACGATCGCGGTGTTCACGGCACCCGCCAGCATGAGCGTGCCAACGACTACCACGAACGCGCGGAAGATCAGGCGCACCTGAATCGGGCCCACCAGATACATGGCCAGGCCGCCGATGGGGTTGTCAAAGAAATTCTGGCGCACCGAATCAGGGATGATCATCACCGCGAAGAAGGCCACGCCCGCGGTGAAAATCAGGCTGTACAGGAAAATGACGAAGCCGGCCTTCTCGAGGTTCTTGAGCTTGGGATGCTCGACTTCGCGATACACCTGGGCCATGGTCTCCTCGCCGCTCATGGCGAGGACCGAGTGGCCGAGCCCGATCAGGATGCCGATCAGCGAAACGGTGTACGGCCAACTGGTGTGCTTCAGCCAGCCCAGCGCGTCGGTGGAGTAAACGATGGTGGAGCGCGTCGGCAGGGGCGGCAGGTGCGCGCCGTTGACGTACAGCGTGTAGCCGCACCACGCGATCATGATCACGACCATCACCGTGGTGACGTACATGATGCGCAGGGCCTTCTCGCTCGATTCGTGAATGCCCTTGATGTTCTCCCACCAGAAATAAATGGTGACCAGCGCAGCAAAAACCGCAGCGGTGAAGTTCACAGGCAGCACCAGCGTCGAGTGCATGTAGTTCAGCAGCTCGTTCAACAGGCCCACCAGATACAATCCCGCCGAAACGCCGCTGATCGGCCCGGTCAAAATGTAGTCAAACATCAGCGCGGAGACGGAGATCTTCGCCAGCGTGCTGCCCATCGCTTCCTTCACCACGCGGTACACACCGCCACGCACGAACATGCTGCAGCTCTCGATGTACACCGAGCGCACCGCGTAGGCCAGGCACATGATGGCCAGAATGAACCACGGGCCCGTCTTCCCTATAAAATGCTCGGCAATAGCGCCGGCGTAAAACGCCGACGATCCCATGTCATTCAGCACAATGGCCGCGGCGCGCCAGAAGGACACGAACGCCAGCATGGCCGTGGTGGCGATCAAGACCCTGGGAAGCGCGCGCGTCTGTGCAGATTTGGGAGGTTGGGAGATATGGTTCGACGACATGTCCGTTTAGACTTGGAACCTCTGCAACGCCCCGGGGCGCCGCGGGTGCTTTCTCCTTATCTTTTTGTCAAGCGTTGTACCGCGCCTCGAAGGCAAAAACAGGCGTGAGTTTTGGACTGCCCCTCGACAGGCAGGAAACCTCTCGCTCTGCGCATCCAACCGAAGAACTCGCCAGTCCCTGGGGAATCTTTCTGACGGAATCCACGCTGTAAGTAAATACAATAAATTTCATAAGGAACTCATAAAGATGGGCGACAATTTCGATCCCCCGCGCCCTCCTCCGGCGACCTGCGCTTGTAACCAGCAGATAGGAAACCAGTTGCCAGGCCGATGATAGCACGGCTCCGCCTTGACCTGGCAGGCCTTCAGGTGGGGGCGTTAGCAAGCTGGATACACGAAAATCGGCCGTCGTAGGCAGGGGCGAGGAAAACCGCTATAACCGCGGAAGGGCTCGAAGTTTCACGCGAGCCCGCCTGCGGAGCGGGTGTTTCCGGCCTGCCGCGTGCGGCTCAGGGAGCCGCGGAATCCGACAGTTACCATGGGCGCCCTCTACTCACTGGGCTTGGTCCTTGCTTCGAGCTATGTCGCGTTGCGATATTGGCGCCGCGGCCACGCCGCGGATCCAACGGATCGCAGCGCGGGCTTCCGCCCCAGCATCGGGTTCAGCCACTTCGACGGCATGGAATCGCTGTCGCTGCTCTTGGCCAACAAGTCCGGGAAAGATGTGTGGGTGGAGGAACTTGAGCTCTTCCTCAGCGGGCTGAGCGCGGAGCAGCAGACCGCAGAGCCATCCTCTCACGAAATCCAAAAAATCCGCCAACTGGTGCCGTCCGGCGACATTTCGCCGATCAGCCTGACGCAGGTCATCTACAGGGCCGCCGGCGCGCCACAGCGCAACTATTCCTGCGTATTGTCTTCGATCCTGCGCTTCCGCATCGGGGAAGAACGGTTTGAGAAACCGATGGAGAATTACCGGGTGCGCATGCTCGGGCTCACCGCCGTCGGGTTGCAGCGGGAGCGCAGACCAGTCCCGCTCGAACCGGCGCCAAAACCTCAGGAAGCTCCAGAGCTGGCAACCAAGCTGAAATAGAGCGAGCGCCAATTGACTGCCGCGGTTTGCCGATGCGCCCATCGGGGAGAACCTAAGAGTTTCGGCGACGACTCGCACACGCTACCCTGGGCCCGCTGGCCGTGCGCCGCAGGGTTAGCTGCAGCCCGCGGTTTTTAATTGCTGGCAGACGAAAAATTCCAGGAGGGAGGCTTCCGCCCAGTGGCGCGCGCTTCCCGTCTGGCGCGAGATAAAGGCGCAATGGCCGCCGCGGGTGGGGGCGATCAATTCGATCTGCGCGTTGCCGGCCACTGCCAGGTCGGAAAAGCTTGTGTAAGGGACAAACGGGTCGTCCTGGGACGTCACGATCCGCGTTGGGATGCGAATCTCGCCAGCGACGCGCAGGGCGCTGGACTGCGCGTAGTAATCGGCGGCGTCGCGGAAGCCGCAGTAGGGCGCGGTCATCACGTCGTCGAACTGGCGCACCGTGCGCACCCGCGCCAGGGGACGCAAGTCAAACTTCCCTGGAAAGAGCAAGGCCTTGCGTTGCATCCGTTTTTTCAGATTGCGCACGAAGTGGCGCTCGTAGATGAAATTTTGCGCCAGCGACAGGGCGTCGGCGCACAGAGCCAGATCAATGCACGGGCAAACTGCGGCGGCCGCGCGCAGTTGCGACGGCGCGTCGCCCGCCAGTTCGCCGGCCATTTTGAGCACCAGGTTGCCGCCCATCGAATATCCCGCAAAGAACATTTCGGGTAGCCGGTCGCGCTCGATCAACTCGAAAAGGACTGCGCGGTAGTCGCCGGAAAGGCCCGAATTGTAGAGCGTGGGGGTAAGAGACTCGGTCCCGCCGCAGTTCCGCTGATTCAAGCGCACAGCGTTCCATCCGGCCGCGAAGGCGCGCTCGGCAAGGCCGAGCATGTAGCCGGATTCGCTCGAGCCCTCCAACCCGTGCACCAGGACCAGTGTGGGCCGCTCTTGCCGCGCGGGTTGCCAGTGGCACTGGCCGCGAATGCGCGTGCCGGGCTCGACTTCGAATTCTCTGGAAATGGCCCGTGGCAAGCGCGGGAATCGCCGCGGCAGGAATGACGCGGCGAGGGTCTGCGCGTGCGGGTTGCACAGCAGTGGATGCGGTTCGAACGGGTTCATTCGAACTCACATCTTACGACAGAATTTTGCCGCGCCGGGTCGCGCAGCCAAACTTGCTTTCGCCCGGTGGCCCGCATAAAATGAAGTTTCTCGCATGCGCCTCAAATTTTGCGACAACTCCCGATTTTTTCGCCCAGCGGCCTTCCGCTGGGCTGCGTTGTTTTAGGGGGCTATTTTTCATTTTTCACGGGCATTATTCCCAAGGAGAAGTGAATGGAAGGACCGATCCTCGAAGCTTTGACGTTTGACGACGTGTTGCTGGTGCCGGGGAAATCTTCAGTGCTGCCCAGCGACGTTAGCACGCAGACGCAGCTGACGCGCAAGATTTCGCTGAATATTCCGCTGGTTTCGGCGGCCATGGACACCGTCACCGAATCACGCCTGGCCATCGCCATGGCGCGGCAGGGCGGGCTGGGGTTTGTGCACCGCAGCATGAACATCGATCGCCAAGCCGAGGAAGTGGACCGCGTGAAGCGTTCGGAAAGCGGCATGATCGTCGATCCGGTGACTATTTCGCCGGAGCTGAGCGTGCGCGACGCCATGGACATCATGACCAAGTACCGCGTCTCGGGGCTGCCGGTGACGCGCGGCGCGCGCCTGGTGGGCATTCTGACCAACCGCGACCTGCGCTTTGAGAAGAATCTCGATCAGCCGGTGAGCGCGGTGATGACCAAGGAAAACCTGGTGACGGTTTCCGTGGGCACCACGCTCGAGGAGGCCGAACGCCTGCTGCAAAAGCATCGCATCGAGAAACTGCTGGTGGTGGACGCCGATTTCAACTTGAAGGGGCTGATCACCGTCAAGGACATCCAGAAGAAAATGGAGTTTCCCAACGCGGCCAAGGACGCGCAGGGCCGCCTGCTGGTGGGCGCCGCGATCGGCGCGACGGGAGATTTTCTGGAGCGCGCGGTGGATCTGGCGCGCGCGAAAGCCGACGTCCTGGCCATCGATACCGCGCACGGACATTCGGCGCGGGTGATGGAAGCGATTCGCGCGGTGAAGAAGCGCCTGCCGGAGATGCAACTCGTCGCCGGAAACGTGGGAACGTTCGAGGGCGCACGCGACCTGATCGCGCTGGGCATCGACGGCATCAAGGTGGGCATCGGCCCGGGTTCGATTTGCACCACGCGCGTGGTAACCGGCGCGGGCGTGCCGCAGATCACCGCCATCCTGGAGGCGGCGCGCGCGGCCAAGGGAACGGGCGCGCCGGTGATTGCCGACGGCGGGATCAAGTATTCCGGCGACATCAGCAAGGCCATCGCCGCGGGAGCTGCAATCGCCATGATCGGGGGACTATTTGCCGGGACCGAGGAATCGCCCGGCGAAACGATTCTGTATCAAGGGCGCACGTTCAAGTCGTATCGCGGGATGGGCTCGCTGGGGGCCATGCAGGTGGGTTCGGCGGCGGCTGACCGGTACGCGCAAGAGGGCGTCGGGCGCGGAAAATCCGTGCCCGAGGGCGTGGAAGGGCGCGTTCCATACAAAGGCTCGCTCAGCGCGCTCGTCGATCAACTGGTAGGTGGGCTGCGCAGCGGGATGGGATATTGCGGCGTGGGCACGCTGGCGGAATTGCAGGAGCGCGCGCGCTTTGTGCGCATCACCAGCGCCGGGCTGCGCGAAAGCCACGTGCACGACGTGATCATCACGCGCGAAGCGCCGAACTACCAGGTCGAGTAGTGGGTCTCCGTGCCCTCTCGAAAAGCTGGCTCCCGGTCGTCGGCTGGGCCGCGCTGATTTCGATCCTTTCCACGGACGCATTTTCCAGCGAGCACACTTCGCGCTTCTTTCTTCCCCTGTTGCACTGGATCTTTCGCGGCGCAAGCGAAAACACGCTAGAAATCCTGCATGCCATCATCCGCAAGTCGGCGCATTTGACGGAGTACTTCCTGCTCGGACTCTTGCTCTACCGGGCCCTGCGAGGCCGCGAGCAAGGATGGCAACTAAAGTGGGCCATCTGGGCGGCGGCGATTGCAGCAGGCTACGGGGCTCTCGACGAGTTTCACCAGGTGTTCGTGCCCAGCCGCACGGCGTCGCCTTGGGATGCACTGCTGGACACGGTGGGGGCGTGCGCCGCGCAGGTGGCGATGTGGCGAGTGTGGAAGCGCCGCGCGGTCGTGAATCGTGATTCGTGAATCGTAACTCGTGATTCGCAATTCGAAGTTCGCGCCGAGGATTGTAATCTGCACGGAAAGAAGAAACGGGGAAGCGACTCATCGCCTCCCCGTTTTCAGTTTCTTATGCGGCTGGATGATCCAACCACACGCGATTTGTAAAATTTCAAATTTGAGATTTCAGATCTGAAATTAAAAACACCTACAAACGAGCAAGTTTGGGATCACTATTCACCGGTCAACAGTCACTAATTCTTAGGCTCCCGCCTTCTCTTCCTTCTTTTCTTCCTCGGCGGCTTCCGGCGCGGCGGCCTTTTCCTTCTTTTGCTTCTTCTTGAGCTTGGAGCCGAGCAGCTCGAGGATGGCCAGCTGCGCACCGTCGCCTATGCGGAAGCCGGCATGGATGATACGTGTGTAGCCGCCCTGGCGGTCGGCAAAGCGCGGCGCGATGTCGGCGAAAAGCTTCTTGGTGGCGACCGGCGTCATCAGGTAGGAGGCGGCCTGGCGGCGCGATTGCAGCGTGTCACGCTTGCCGAGGGTGATCATGTTCTCGACGAGCGGCTTCGCGGCTTTCGCGCGCGTCACCGTGGTGGTGATGCGTTCCTTCTCGATGACGTTGGTCACCAGGTTGCGGAGCGTGGCGCGGCGATGCGCCGGCTGGCGCCCCAGTTTCGATCCATAGTTGCGGTGTCGCATGTTCGGGTCGCGGCGGCGCTTACAGGCCCGCCGTTTCCTCCGGCGTCAAGGGCGCGGTCTGGCTGGGGAGCGGCGGCCAGATAATGCGGCCGTGCTCGTCGAACTTCATGCCCAGGCTCAGGCCCATCTTGTTCAGGATTTCCTTGATTTCGTTGAGCGACTTGCGGCCGAAGTTTTTGGTCTTCAGCATTTCGTTCTCGCTCTTCTGCACCAGCTCACGAATGGTCTGGATGTTGGCGTTCTTCAGGCAATTGTAGGAGCGCACGGAGAGCTCAAGCTCCTCGACCGAGCGGTCCAGATGCTCGACGCGCGGATCGTTGTAGGACTCGACCGACTCCTCGATCACTTCGGGCTGCTCCTCAAAGTTGATGAAGATACTCATGTGGTCTTTGATGAGCTTCGAGGCCAGGCCGATGGCGTCCTGCGGGGTGATGGCGCCGTTGGTCCAAACCTCCAGGGAAAGCTTTTCGTAGTCGGTCATCTGGCCGAGACGCGCCGCTTCCACGGAATAGTTGACCTTGCGCACCGGCGAGTGCACCGAGTCCACCGGGATGTAGCCGATGGGCAGGTCTTCGTCGAAGTTGCGGTCGGCGGAAACATACCCGCGGCCGTTCTTGACGCGCATTTCCAGTTGCAGCTTGCCGCCCTCGTTCACCGTGGCGATATAGACCGTCTTGTCCAGCACGGCGAAGTCGGCATCTTCCTCGATCATGGCGCTGGTGACCACTCCGGGGTTTTCCACGTTCACGTAGATGGTCTTGGGCTGGTCGTTATTCAGCTTCAGCGGCACCTGCTTCAGGTTCAAAATGATGTCCGTGGCATCTTCCACCACGCCGGGGATGGACGAAAACTCGTGCAACACGCCCTCAATCTTGACGGCGGTGATGGCCGCGCCTTCAATGGAGCTCAGGAGCGCGCGGCGCAGCGAATTGCCCACCGTGGTGCCCCATCCGCGCTCAAACGGCTGCGCGGAAAATTTCCCGAACTTGTCGGTCAACGACTCGAGCTCGGTTGCCAATCGCTTTGGTTTTTGAAAGCCCTTCCACATCGGTGTACTTCCTTCCTCCCCGCGGGGCGGGGCCTTGGAATCTCGGTCGGGAAAATAAATTGCAGATTTGATATTTCAAATTTGAAATTTCAAATTTGCGATTCTTGATTCCCGCATCTCAAGTTCCGGAACTCATTCGAATCAAAAAGCCGAGAATTCTAGACTGCAACTTTCCGTTCTCCGCTACTTCGAGTACAGCTCGACGATGAGCTGCTCGGTGATGGGCGGCGTCTGCACGTTTTCGCGCTTGGGTAGAGCCACCACGCGGGACTTGAAGGCGTCGCGGTCGGTTTCGAGCCACGGCACGGCGTTCTGGCTCTGCGCGACGTTGCGCGCCTCGAGCACCATGGCGTTCTGATGCATTTTGGACTTGAGCGCGAGCTCCTCGCCCACGTTGACCAGGTACGACGGGATGTTGACCTTCTTCCCGTTGATCAGCACGTGGCCGTGCAGCACGATCTGCCGCGCCTGGGCCCGGGAACTGGCGAAGCCCGCGCGCCAAACCGTGTTGTCCAGGCGCCGCTCCAGCATGACGATGAGGTTTTCGCCCGTGGGTCCCTGGGCGCGCTCGGACTTGTGCACGTAGCTGCGAAACTGCCGCTCCAGCAACCCGTAGGTGCGCTTCACCTTCTGCTTTTCGCGCAGTTGCAGGCCGTACCCGGCGAGCTTCTTCACGCGCCGCGACTGCCCGTGCTGCCCGGGAACGAAGTTGCGCTTTTCAATGGCGCACTTTTCCGTGAAGCAACGAAGACCCTTTAAGAACAGCTTCTGCCCTTCCCTGCGGCAGAGCCGGCAAACTGCTTCTCGATGACGTGCCAAATGCGTTTCTCCTTTTCCTACTTCCGGTCTCTTACGTTGTGGGCTTTCCGCAACATGAGCGTGGCCCTGCACTCCAGCCAAGATCAATTGGAACCCCACAGACTGAAGTCTGTGCTACTTAGTGCTACTTAGACGCGCCGGCGCTTCGGCGGCCTACAGCCGTTGTGCGGGATCGGCGTTACGTCCTTGATGTGCACGATGTGCAGTCCCGCCGACGCCAGAGCGCGCACGGCGGACTCTCGCCCCGAGCCTGGCCCTTTCACGCGCACTTCAATCGATTTCATGCCGTACTGGTCGCGCGCCACTCCGGCCGCGGTGACGGACGCCTGCTGCGCGGCATAGGGTGTGCCCTTGCGCGAGCCCTTGAAGCCAATCGATCCGGCCGAGGACCACGACACCGTGCGTCCATCCGGGCCGCAAATGGTGACAATGGTGTTGTTGAACGTGGCCTGGATGTTGGCCACGCCGTGAGGCACCACGCGCTTCTCGCGCTTCTTCTTGAATTCCTTCTTGCGCTTGGTTGTTTTTGCCGGCGCCTGTACGCCGGCATCCTGTTGCGGTTCTTTAGCCAAGTCAGTACCCTCGCTTCACTCCTGCGGTTTCGTTCACAGTTTACTTGCGCGCAGCGACTTTCTTCTTGGCCGCGACGGCGCCCTTGCGCGGCCCCTTGCGCGTGCGCGCGTTGGTGTGCGTGCGCTGCCCGCGCACCGGCAGATTGCGCCGGTGGCGCAGACCGCGGTAGCACTGGATTTCGATCAGCCGGCGAATGTTCATCTGGATCTCCTTGCGGAGATCGCCCTCGACGCGGCCTTCGGACTCGATCGCCTGGCGCAGCCGGTTGACTTCGTCCTCGGTCAGGTCCTTGACCTTCTTGGTCTCATCCACGTTGGCCTTGGCGCACAGGGCGCGGGCGCGCGGCTGCCCGATCCCGTAGATCGACGTCAGGCCGATCCAGATGCGCTTTTGCAGCGGAAGATCTACTCCTGCGATACGTGCCATGCTCGCTCCTTGATTCCGATCATCCCTGGCGCTGCTTGTGTTTGGGGTTGACGCAAATTACGCGCACCACCCCGCGCCGGTGAATCACCTTGCACTTGTCGCAAATCTTTTTTACCGATGCCCGAACTTTCATTTCCCTGCTCCTTGCCGACAATCTCTTTGAACCGTGCTACTTGTACCGATACACGATGCGCCCGCGCGTCAGGTCATACGGCGAAAGCTCGACCGCGACCTTGTCCCCGGCCAGGATGCGGATGAAATTCTTGCGCATCTTTCCGGAAATGTGCGCCAGCACCTGATGCTTATTTTCCAGCTCGACCCGGAACATGGCGTTGGGCAGCGGCTCGATCACCGTGGCCATCACTTCGATGGCGTCTTCCTTCGGGTTGGACGCGTCGGCCTTGCGCTTGTCCGCTTCGGGTCTTTTGGCCATATTCCCCCTCGGCCCCGCTACCATGACGGCCCCTGCATTTCCCGGGGGCGCGTCAGCACCCATGGCCCGTTCGAGGTCACCGCGACGGTATGTTCAAAATGGGCGGACTTGGTGCCGTCGGCGGTCACCGTCGTCCAGTCGTCGTCCAGCACGCGCACATCCGGCTTGCCGATATTCACCATAGGTTCGATCGCCAGGACCATCCCCTCCTGAAGGCGCGGGCCGCGGCCCGGCTCGCCGTAATTGAGCACGTTGGGCTCCTCATGAATGTGCGTCCCGATGCCGTGCCCGCACAAGTCGCGCACCACCGAGTACCCGTTCTTGCGCTCCACCCACTCCTGCACGGTGGCCGAAATGTCCGACAGGCGGTTGCCCACGCGGACCTTCTCAATGGCCCGGTCCAAGGACTCGCGCGTAACTTGCAGCAACCGCTGGAGTTCCGGCGAAATCTCCCCCACCGGCACGGTCACCGCAGCGTCGGCATAGTAGCCTTCGCATTCCACGCCGAAGTCCAAAGAAATAATGTCGCCCGCCTGCAACACCCGCGACTTCGAAGGGATGCCGTGCACCACCTCGGAATTGACCGAAGTGCACAACGTCGCAGGGTAACCCCGGTAGTGCTTGAACGCCGGGCGCAGCTTCCGTTCGACGGTCTTCCGCTCGGCGTACTCGTCCAGGTCCTTGGTACTCACGCCCGGGCGCGCCATCCCCCGCAACTCGTTCAGCACTTCCCAGATCACCAGGCCGGCGCGGTGCATCTTCTCCAGCTCCGCCTGTGACTTACAGACGATCATTTCAGCGCAATCGCTCCGTTCAGAATCCTGGCAATGCTCTCGGTCACGGCGTCGGCGTCGGCCATGGCGTCCACGGGACTAAGCAGCCCGCGCACCGTGTAATACTCGACCAGGGGCTGGGTTTGCCGGTTGTACGCCGCCAGGCGCTCGCCAATCACCCCTTCGGAATCGTCCGGGCGGTGGATCAGCTCGCTGCCATCGATATCGCAAATCCCCGGAACCTTGGGCGGGCGCTCGAATACATTATAGATGTGCCCACCGGCCTTGCAGATTCTTCGCCCGGTGAGCCGGCGCATGAGCAAGTCCTGGTTCACGATCATGTGCAGCACGACGGTGCAGCCCAGGTGATGGTCGTTACAAATGCGCTCCAAGTCGGCCGCCTGCTGCAAGGTGCGGGGAAACCCGTCGAACACAAAACCCCTCGCGCAGTCCGGCTGGTTGATGCGGTCCTCGACCATTCCCAGGACAATGCCGTCAGGTACCAGCTCGCCGCCCTCGAGCAGCGGCTTGGCCTGGCGTCCGAGCGGTGTTCCGCGGCGAATGTGGTCGCGAAACATGTCCCCGGTGGAGAGGTGCGGCAAGTGATACCGCTCCGCGATGCGCCCGGCTTGCGTTCCCTTGCCGGCTCCTGGAGGGCCCAGCAATATGACCGCACGCCCCAATCCCCCGGAACCGCCTGCGCCACCACGATCAGCCGTACCGGCGGCCACGCAGTTTCCCCTTCTTTACGAAGCCCTCGTAGTTGCGCATCACGAGCTGGGCCTCGATCTGCTGGACTGTATCCATCGCTACTCCGACCACGATCAACAGCGAGGTGCCGCCAAAATAGAAATTGACCTTGAGCCCTTCCAGGACGAACCGCCACATGTGATTGTCAAACCAGGTGCCCACCAGCGGCAGATGCTGCAGGTGCACGCCGGCCATGAGCCACTCCGGCAGGAGGCAGACCGCCGCGAGGTACACGCCACCCACAAACGTTAATCGCCGAAGAACGCGGTCGATATGCTCTGAGGTGTTGCGCCCCGGGCGGATGCCGGGGATGAACCCGCCGTACTTGCGCATGTTGTCGGCAAGCTCGGTGGGGTTGAACACGATCCCCACGTAGAAAAAGGCGAACAGAATAATGAGCACGATGTAAACCAGCACGTACCAGGGCTCACCCCAGGCCAGGTTTGTGGCCAGCCAGTCGAAAGCCTTGAACTTCCGCCCCAGAAACAAGTTGATGGTACCGGGGAAGGTAAGCAGGGAGCTGGCGAAAATCGGAGGGATGACGCCGCCGGAATTGACGCGCAGCGGCAGGTAAGTCATCTGCCCGCCCATCATGCGCCGCCCCATCACGCGCTTGGCGTACTGCACGGGGATGCGCCGTTGCCCGCCCTCCACAAACACGATGACAGCGACCACCGCAATCATCATGGTAAAGAGGACGATCAAGGCCAGGCCCGTGAACGGCCCCCACTGCGCGGTACGGAACTTGTCGAACAGATCGGCAACCGCCCGGGGCAGGCCGACCACGATGCCAGCGAAGATGATGAGCGACATCCCGTTTCCCACGCCGCGCTCGGTGATCTGCTCGCCGAGCCACATGATAAAGGCCGAGCCGGTGGTCAGAGTCAGGATGGTCATCAGCACGAAGGCGATGCCGGGGTTATAGACCAGAGCCTGATTGTTCGGCCCGCCGGTCTTCTCCAGAGTGACGGCGATGGACAGCGACTGCACCACGCTCAAAAGGATCGTCAGGTAGCGGGTGTACTGGGTGATCTTGCGCCGCCCGAGCTCGCCCTCTTTTTGCAGCTTCTCGAGATACGGCCACACCACCTGCATCAACTGCAGAATGATGGAGGCGGTGATATAGGGCATGATGCCCAGAGCGAAAATCGTCAGCCGGCGGAAGTTGCCGCCGCTGAACAGATCGATTACGCCCAGCACCGAGCCCTGATTCTGCTGGAAGAATTGCGCCAGCACGTCCGTATTGATTCCCGGCGTGGGCAGGAAAGCGCCCAGGCGATAGACCGCCAGCAGCCCCAGGGTGAACATGAGGCGCTTGCGCAGGTCCGGAATCCGGAACATGTTGGCGAACGCTTCGAAAAACTGGTTCATGACAACATCTCAGCCTTGCCGCCGGCCGCGGCGATTTTCTCGGCGGCCGACTTGCTGAATCTGTGCGCCTGCACGGTGAGCGAATTCTTCAACTCGCCGTCACCCAGAACCTTGATCCCGATACGGGCCTGGCGAATCAGGCCGGAATCGAGCAGAAGCGCGGGCGTTACCGTGGTGCCCGCGGGAAACATGTTGAGCCCTTCGACGTTGACCACGGCGTATTCGACGGTCGTAGGGTTGTGGAAGCCACGCTTCGGAATGCGCCGGCGCAGCGGCATCTGGCCGCCCTCGAATCCGGCGCGTCGCGAATAGCCCTTGCGTGACTTCTGGCCCTTGTTGCCGGCGCCCGAGGTCTTGCCGAGCTTCGAGCCGATGCCACGCCCCACGCGCACCTTGCGGTGCCGCGAGCCGCGCGGCGGCTTCAAATTGGATAAGTTCACAGCCATATTGTCCTCAATCTTATGGTCGTTCGGCATCGCCCGGCGCGCTCAGTATAACGCGCCCCGCCGCCGATCGCTCGTCTACTCTTCCACGGTGACCAAGTGCCGCACCTTCAGGATCATTCCGCGAATGGACGGCGTGTCCTGCCGCTCCACCACCTGGTTCATGCGGCGGAATCCCAGCCCGCGAATGGTCGCGCGCATGTCCCGCGGGCAGGCGATGAAGCTGCGCACCCACTTGATTCTCAACGTTCCCGATTTCTTGGCCATCGCTCTTGACCGTCCCGGCGCGCTCAGCGCGTCAGTTCTTCCACCGTTTTGGACCGCAGCTCGGCCACCTTGGCAATGTCTTTGAGGCGCAAGAGCGCGTCGAAGGTGGCCTTGATGACGTTATGCGGGTTGGACGTGCCGATGGATTTCGTCAGCACGTTGGAAATTCCCGCCACTTCCATCACCGCGCGCACCGGGCCTCCGGCAATGATTCCGGTGCCTTCGGGCGCGGGCTTCAGCATCACCTGGCCCGAACCGTACAGGCCCAGAACCTGATGCGGAATGGTGGTGCCCTTCAAATTCAGATGAATCAAATTCTTTTTGGCCTGCTCGATGGCCTTGCGGATGGCCATGGGCACTTCGCGGGCCTTGCCCATGCCGAAGCCGGCGTTGCCGTTCTGGTCGCCGACCACCACAAGGGCCGAGAAACTGAGGTTCTTGCCGCCCTTGACCACCTTGGTGACGCGCTGGATGGCCACCACCTGGTCTTTCAAGCTGTTGGCGTTGACCTCGATGTTGCGCCGGACCGCCAGTGTTTCCCTGAGAATGTGTTTGGACATAAACTTAAAATTTCAACCCCGCTTCCCGGGCCGCCGCGGCCAGGGCTTCCACGCGGCCGTGATACATATAACCGCCGCGGTCGAACACCACCTGCTCGATGCCCGCGGCGCGCGCGCGCTCCGCGATTTTTTTGCCGATCACTTTCGCCGCGGCCACGTTGCTGCCTCCCTTGAGATCCTTGCGCGTTTCCGTGTCGAGCGAGCTGGCGGAGACCAGCGTGCGCCCGGTGCGGTCCTCGATCACCTGCGCGTAGATGTGCCCGTTGGAGCGGTACACCGACAGGCGCGGCCGCTCCGGCGTGCCGGAGACGCGCGTGCGCACACGGAGATGAATCCGGCGGCGATGCGCGTCGCGCGAAAGTTTTCGGACTGGGTCGGTTGCCACGTTGCTCTCCTTCATTATCCAAACTGCCGAGTGCCGAAATCCGCGCCCGAATTACGCGCCGGGCTTGGTGGCCGCGCCCGCTTTTCCGGCCTTCTTCTTGAGACGCTCGCCGGTGATGCGAATGCCCTTCTGCTTGTACGGGTCGGGCGGACGCAGGCCGCGAATGTTTGCGCACACCTGGCCGACTCTGCCGCGGTCAGCGCCGGAAACGGTCAGGTGCGTCTGCTTCTCGACGGTAATCTGGATGCCCTCGGGAATCGCAAACTCGATGGGATGCGAATAGCCGAGCGCAAAGCTGACCATTTTGCCCTTCAACTCGGCGCGATAGCCCACGCCGACGATGTCCATTTCTTTCTTAAAGCCCTGAGTGACGCCGGTGACGGCGTTGGCCACCAGGGCTCGCGCTAAGCCATGCAATGCGGCCTGATCGTCGTTCTGGCGGATGGCGTGCAATTCTTGCCCTTTCTGCTCGAGGGTGATTCCCCGCGGCAGGTTCACGCTCATCTTGCCCTTGGGTCCTTGCACCTCGACAGATGTGGGCGCAAGCTGCACCTTCACGCCCACGGGCACGTCAATCGGTTTTCTTCCAATACGCGACATGGCTCGAACCCTCTCCTGCCGGGTTGCCCCCGGGTCCTACCGGACCTCTCTTACCAGACCTCGCACAACAGCTCGCCGCCCACACGCGCTTTGCGCGCGGCGCGGCCGGTCATCACGCCCTTGGGCGTGGTCATGATGCTGATGCCCATGCCGCCGACCACCGGGCGGATGGCCGTGGTGGCCAGGTAGCGCCGGCTGCCCGGCTTGGAGATGCGCTTCAGGTCGGTAATGACGCTGCGCTTGTCCGGCGTGTACTTCAGGAACAGCCGCAGGGTCTTGCGCGTCTTGTTCTCCTCGATCAGCTTGTAGGTGGAGATGTAGCCCTCTTCCTTGAGGATGCGGGCCACTTCGACCTTGAGCTTCGAGGTGGGAATATCCACGCGCGCGTGGCGGGCCTTGGCCGCGTTGCGAATGCGCGTCAGCAAATCGGAAATGGGATCGGTCTGCATAGTCGTTGTCGAAACTCTCCTACCAGCTGGCTTTCACCACGCCGGGAATCTCCCCGAGCAGCGCGTGCCCGCGGAAGCAGATGCGGCACATCTGGAACTTGCGGAGGTAGCCGCGCGGACGTCCGCACAAGCGGCAGCGGTTGCGCACGCGAATCTTGTATTTCGGCTTCCTGCGCATCTTGGCAAATTGCGAACTTCGCGCCATGGTTTCTCCTCAATCGCGGTCAAGTCGTCGGGCGAAACGGCACGCCCAAAAGCTTCAGCAGCTCGCGGCCTTCTTCATCGTTCCTGGCGGTGGTGGTCAGGGTGATGTTCAGGCCTTTGATTTTATCGACCCGGGTGTAGTCGATTTCCGGGAACACCAGCTGGTCCTTCAGGCCCAGGGTGTAATTGCCGCGCCCGTCAAAGGCGTTGGGCGGCAGGCCGCGGAAGTCGCGCACGCGCGGCAGAACCACGTTGCACAGCCGGTCGAGAAATTCGTACATGCGGTCGCCGCGCAGCGTGACGCAGCAGCCGATAGGCATGCCGCGACGAATCTTGAAGTTGGCGATCGATTTCTTGGCCCGGGTGACGATGGCTCTCTGCCCGGCAATCTGCCCGAGTTCGATGACGGCCACGTCCAGCAGCTTCACGTTCTGGCTGGCCTCGCCGAGGCCGATGTTGACGGTCACCTTGGCCACGCGCGGCACGGCCATGGGGTTGTTCTTCCCGAAGCGCTTCATCAGCGCGGGAACCACTTCCTTGCGATAGCGTTCGTGCATCCGGCTCATCATGGTTTCAATCTCGTCTCTTCGTTCCGCCCGGCGGTTACTTTTCGAGCGTGTTGCCGCAGCGCTTGCAGACCCGCTCCTTGGTTCCATCCGGCAAAAGTTTGTGTCCGATGCGCGCTCCCTTGTTGCAGGCCGGGCACAGGAGCTGCACATTGGAGACGGGCAGCGGGCCTTCCTTGTCCACGATACCGCCCTTCACATTCTGCGAAGGATTCGGCCGCGTGTGCCGCTTGATGATCCCGGCGTGCTCCACCATCAGCGTGCGCGCCTTGGGATTCACCGCCAGCACCCGCCCGGTCTTTCCGCGGTCGCGCCCGGTCATAATGCGCACCTGATCGCCGCGCTTGATTCCCGCCGACGTCGGGTCGGCCTGCACTCGTTCTCTCAGCGGCATTACCAGACCTCCGGGGCCAGGGAAACAATCTTGGCGAAATTCTTCTCGCGCAGCTCGCGCGCCACCGGCCCGAAAACGCGCGTGCCCACCGGCTCGTTGGCGTCGTTGATCAGCACGGCGGCGTTATCGTCAAAGCGGATGTACGTGCCGTCCTTGCGGCGATGCTCCTTGCGCGTGCGCACCACCACGGCTTTTACCACCGAGCCCTTCTTCACCGCGCTGTCCGGCGCGGCTTCCTTGACCGCGGCGGTAATGATGTCGCCCAGGCCGGCGCGGCTTCCGGCGTCGCCGCCGAGCGGCAGGATACACGTGATCTGGCGCGCGCCGGAATTGTCGGCTACCGTCAGCCAGCTTCGCATCTGAATCATGGCGGTTGTCCTTTACCGATCCCGTATCGTTCACGCCCGTCTTAGACGGCGCGGGTGCTCTTGACCACTACTTCCGCCAGCCGCCAGCGCTTCAGCTTGGAGAGCGGCCGCGTTTCGACGATGCGCACGGTGTCGCCGCGCTTGGCCTGGCGCTCTTCGTCGTGCGCGTAAAACTTCTTGGAGACGCGGATGACGCGCCGGTAGAGCTTGTGCTGCATGAGGCGCGTGACCTTCACGATGATGGTTTTCTCCATCTTGGCGCTGGTCACGACACCGGTCAGTTCCTGCCGCGCGTGGCGCGACGGCGCGGCCGGCGCCGCCGGAGACGGCGTTTCAGTTGCCATGGGCTTTCCTCAATTCCCGCTCGCGCAAAAGCGTCTTCACGCGGGCCAGATCCTTGCGCGACGCGCGCAGCTTGGTGACCGCTTCGGCCTGCCCGGTGGAAAGCTGGAAGCGCAGCCGGAAGACCTGCTCGGCCAACTCGCCTTCCCGTTGGACCAGCTCCGGCGTATCCTGATCGTGCAGCTTATCCGTTTTCCGGGCCATCAGAGCGCTCCTGCGCGGCTGACAAACCGCGTGCGAATGGGCAGCTTGTGCGCGGCCAACTCCATCGCTTCCTGCGCCGTCGCCAGGTCCACGCCGGCCATTTCAAACATGACCCGTCCGGGCTTGACCACCGCCACCCAGCGTTCCGGTGCGCCCTTGCCCTTGCCCATGCGCGTTTCCGCGGGCTTCTTGGTGAAGGGCTTGTCCGGAAAGATGCGGATCCACAATTTGCCGCCGCGCTTGATGAACCGCGTGATCGCAACGCGCGAGGCTTCGATTTGGCGGTCGGTGATCCACGCCGGCTCGAGCGCCTTCAGGCCGTACTCCCCGAACGAGAGGTCGCTTCCGCGCCAGGCTTTTCCGGCGCGCCGCCCGCGCTGCTGTTTTCGGAACTTAACTTTCTTCGGCATCAACATGGCTGTCTCTCTCTCAATCCCCTGTCGCCGCCGCAGGCGTTTCGGTCTTGTTGGCCAGCCCGCGCTGCGGAACGTTTTCGCCCTGATAGATCCAGCACTTCACGCCAATCACGCCGTAAGTGGTGTTCGCTTCGGCCGTGCCGTAGTCGATGTCCGCGCGCAGGGTTTGCAGCGGCAGGCGCCCCTGCAGGTACCATTCCTTGCGCGCGATTTCCGCTCCGTTGAGGCGCCCGGCCACGCGGATCTTGATGCCTTTGCAGCCGAAGCGCAGCGCGGAGTCCACCGCCTTGCGCATGGCCCGGCGGAAGGCGACGCGCTTTTCGAGCTGCAAGGCGATCGATTCGGCGACCAAGGTGGCGTCCAGTTCCGGGCGGTGCACTTCCTGGATGTCGATATGCACTTCGCGCTTGGTGCGCTTCTGGATTTCGCCCTTGAGCTTGTCGATTTCCGCGCCCTTGCGCCCGATGATGATCCCGGGGCGCGCGGTAAAGAGGCGCACGACAAGCTTGTTGGCGGCGCGCTCGATATCGATCGAGCTGATTCCCGCCGACTTCAGCCGGTCCCTCAGCTGCTCGCGCAGTTTCACGTCCTCGTGCAAGAGGTCGGCGTAGTCGCGGTCTGCGTACCAGCGCGACTTCCAGGGCTTGTTGTAGCCGAGGCGAAACCCGTATGGATGCGTCTTTTGTCCCAAGTGCTCCCTCCGCTACTTTTTCGGCTTGCGCGCCGGCTTTTTCTTCCCGGAAAGCGCCTGGCGGGCTTTCTTGACTGCTCCGGCCACGCCCTTTTGCGATTCCGCTTCCGCCGTGGCCGCGGCCACGCGCTCGCGCGCCGCAACGTGGTGCTCGGTGACGCCCACCACGATGTGCGCAGTACGCCGCTGGTAACGGAACGCGCGGCCCATGGGGGCCGGGCGCAGGCGCTTCCAGCGCGAGCCTTCATTCACAAAACACCGCGAGACGTACAGGTGATCGACGTCCAGCGACGCGCCGGCGTCTTCCGCCTTGCGCTCGGCGTTGGCGATGGCGCTGCGCAGCACTTTTTCTACGTCGCGCGAGGCGCGTTTCATCGTGTAACGCAAAATCTGCAGCGCGTCTTCGGCGCGCCGCCCGCGGATCAGGTCCACCACCAGGCGCACCTTTTGCGGCGACATCCGGACGTGCCGCGCCATGGCGACGGCTTCAATGGCTGGGGCGTGCTGCGGTTCGTTGGCCATGGCTTATGCCTTCGGCGCGGACGGCGCGCCGCCTCCCCCGGGGGCCGCTCCGCCCGCCGCGGGCGCGCCCGGGGCTCCCGGAGCGCCGGATACCGCCGCGGCGCGTTCGAGGGCGGCTTTCACCGCGTGGCCCTTGAAGGTGCGCGTGGGCGCGAACTCGCCGAGCTTGTGCCCGATCATCTGCTCGGTCACGTACACCGGGATGAATTTCTTCCCGTTGTGCACGGCGATGGTGTGGCCGATCATGTCCGGAAGGATCGTGGACCGCCGCGACCACGTCTTGATCACTTTCTTTTCGTTGCGCGCGTTCAGCGCTTCCACCTTCTCGCGAAGGTGGCCGTCGATGAACGGACCTTTCTTGAGCGAACGTGCCATCGTTTCTCCCTAACGCCGTTTCCTCGGGCGCCCGGATCGTTTCCTTATTCTTCTACCCGCCGGCACTTGACCCACTGCGCGCGCCGCAATTTGCGGAAGCCGCGCACAGGTCCCGGAACGCGGTGCGACACCGGGCAGAATGGGCACACAAAGCGCGTGCCCTGCGCGTTGGGCGTTTTTTCCACGGTGACCGCCCAGCCGGGCTTGCACAGCCGGTACAGCACCTGCACCGGAACCACCGGGGCAAACCGGGTGGCCGGCTTGGCCGGCTTCGGAGCCGGACGCGCCGCCCGCACTGATTTGCGCCTGCGCGCTACGCGCCGCGCCGCCGGCCGTGATCGTCTCGTTCGTGATGCGCTCATCATCATTTGTCTCAACTTCCCCTCAAATACCCGCCGCGCCAGGCTGAGTATTTTTCCTTCCACTACCAAGGCAAAAACCCGTGAAACCGTTTACGACTTTCTGCGCTGCACGATCTGGCTGCTGGTGCGCTTGTTGTGCCGCGTCTTCGCGCCGAGCGTCGAGAAGCCCCACGGCGTTTGCGGGTGGTTGCCCTTGACGCGCCCTTCGCCGCCGCCGTGCGGGTGATCGACAGGATTCATTGCCACGCCGCGCACCGTGGGCCGCCGGCCGTGCCAGCGCGTGCGCCCGGCCTTCCCGTAGGTCACGTTTTCGTGGTCGAGGTTGCCAACCTGGCCGATCGTCGCCATACAATCCAGAGAAAATTTCCGAACTTCGCCCGAGGGCAGTTTCACCAGGGCAATGTCGCCCTCTTTGCTCAACAGCTGCGCCGAACCGCCGGCCGCGCGCACGATTTGCGCGCCTTTGCCGGGCTGCAGTTCGAGGTTATGCAGCTGCGTTCCGGGCGGGATGGCGCGAATGGCCATGGCGTTCCCCGGAAGAATGTCCGCGCCCTCGCCCGTGGAGACCGTCATGCCGACTTCGAGCCCGATCGGGTGCAGGATGTAGCGCTTCTCGCCGTCGGCGTAGTGCAGGAGCGCGAGACGCGCCGAGCGGTTCGGGTCGTACTCGATGGCCGCGACCTTCGCCGGAATGCCCTTCTTTTCGCGGCGAAAATCGATGGAGCGGTACTGCTTCTTGTGCCCGCCGCCGCGGTGCCAGATGGTGATCTCGCCGTGGGCGTTACGCCCGCCGGAGCGCTTTTTCGGCTCGACCAGCGCTTTTTCGGGCGTTTGCTTGGTCACCTCGCTCTTGTCGAGCATGGTGAGGAAGCGCCGCGAGGCGGTGTACGGGTTGAACGTTTTCAGTGCCATAGTGTTGACTCTTTTCCCGGCACGCTCCGCAGGCCCCAGCCGGCGAACTCAAAAAGAGCGCGCCGCCAAAACCCCGGGCTATAAGTACCAAGACCCTTCCAGTCGATCCTGCGCTTACAATCTACAAAGTGTCGCCTACAAATTGTCCGCGTACTCGATCATCTTTTCGCCCTCGGCCAGCTTCACGTAGGCTTTCTTCCAGTCCCGGCGATGGCCTTCGGCGCGGCCGCGGCGGCGAAATTTGCCGTGAAACCTGGCGGTGCGCACGCCGGCAACTTTCACCTTGAAAATCTTCTGCACCGCTTCCTTGATCTCCGTCTTGGTCGCGGCCGGCGAAACCTCGAACACCACGGTGTGCTGGGTCTCTTTCACGCCGAGACCTTTCTCGGTGATGATCGGCCGCCGGATCACTTGAAATGCGCTGTTGCTCATGGCCTCGCCCTTCTCGTACGTCCCGAGTCGCTTCGCCGGGCGTTACTTCTTGCCCTTAGGCTTTCCCTTGGCGGCCGGCTTTTTCGCCGCCGCTTTTTTGGCCGGAGCCTTTTTCTCCCTGGCTGCAGCCTTCGTTTCCTTCGGAGCTTCCGCGGGCTTGGTTCCTTCGATGGTGACCACGCCGGCACCCGGCGCCGCCGCGCGCGGCCCCTCGCCGAGCGACTCGCCGAGGCGCACCGCCGCGTCTTTCGACAGCAGCAGGCGGTCATGCCGCAGCAAATCGTACGGCTGCAGCGCGTGCGGCGCGACCACCTTCACGCCTTCGAGATTGCGGCTGGCCAGCTCCAGGTTGCGGTTCGCAGCCAGTTCGACAAGCAGCATGGTCTTGGTCTCGCCGTGCAGGCGACCGAGCGCAGCGCGAAACGGTTTCGTCTTGTGCGACTCCAGCTGCCAGGCGTCCACCACGGTCAGCTTCTCGTCGGCCAGCTTCGCGGAAAGCGCCGAGCGCAGCGCGCCCAGCACCATCTTGCGCGGCAGGCGGTAGGCGTAGCTGCGCGGCACCGGACCGTGCACCGTGCCGCCCTTGCGCCAGATGGAGCTGCGAATCGAGCCGACACGCGCACGCCCCGTGCCCTTCTGCTTCCAGAGCTTCTTCCCAGAGCCCGAAACTTCCCCGCGGCCCTTGGTCTTGTGCGTGCCCGCGCGCTGCGATGCCTGGTACCAGCGCACCGTTTCGTGCAGCAGGTTCGGGTTGACCTTGGCGCGGAACACGGCGTCCGGCAGTTCGATCTGCCCGACGCTTTTGCCCTCAAGATTCTTGATGTCCACTACCGGCATGGTCGCGTCCTTGAATTCCTGAACTTCGCTTACTTCCTTGACTTCCTCAATCCCTTACTTGGCCTTCTTGGCCTTGGCCGCCTTGCGAATCAGCAGGTACGTTCCGACCGGCCCCGGCACCGAGCCGAACACCAGCAGCAGGTTTTCGTCCGCGTCCACTTTCACCACGCGCAGGTTCTTGGCGGTCACTTGCTGGTTGCCCATGTGTCCCGGAAAATGCTGCCCCGGCCAGACGCGCGAGGGAAACGAACTTCCGCCGATACCGCCCGGAGCCCGGTGGTGCATCGATCCGTGCGTCGAGTCGCCGCCGCGGTAGTGCCAGCGCTTTACGCCTCCGGCAAAGCCTTTGCCCTTGCTGATCCCGGTCACGTCAACGAGTTCGCCCGGGGCAAAGCGGTCCACGAGCACGCGGTCCCCGGTCTTGGTTTCATCGCCGGCTTCCTCGAGGCGAATTTCCCCCAGGCGGCGCATCGGCGCGACGTCGGCCTTCTTGAAGTGCCCCTGCATTGGTTTGGTCACGCGCTGCGGCTTGATGAATTCCACGAGGCCCAGCTGCGCGGCATCATAGCCGTCCTTTTCCTTGGTGCGCCGCTGCACCACCACGCAGGGCCCGGCCTGCAGCACCGTGCAGCCGACCGCCGCGCCGTCGTCGGTGAACACCTGGGCCATGCCCAGCTTGATTCCGAGAATTCCGTTCACTGCCATCGAAGTTTTCCCGTCGCTTCTTTCTTGTTTTTGCTTCCTTGCTTCCTTGCTTCCTTGCCTCTTGTTACTTCCCGCCGTGCTCGCGCCCGAAGGCCTTGATCTCCACGTCCACGCCCGGCGGCAGATCGAGCTTCATCAGCGCGTCCACCGTGTCCGGCGTGGGCTCAAGAATGTCGATCAGGCGCTTGTGGGTGCGCATCTCAAACTGCTCGCGCGATTTTTTGTCCACGTGCGGCGAGCGCAGCACCGTCCAGCGGTTAATGGTCGTGGGCAGCGGAATGGGCCCTGCCACGTTGGCTCCGGTGCGCTTGGCGGTCTCGACAATCTCGCGCGTGGATTGGTCGAGAATGCGGTGATCGTACGCTTTCAGGCGAATGCGAATTTTTTCTCCGGCTGGCATAGGTTACTCGATGATCTCCGTGACCGCGCCGGCGCCTACCGTGTGCCCGCCTTCGCGGATCGCAAACCGCAACCCCTTCTCCAATGCTACCGGCGTGATCAAACTGATCTCCGCGCTCACGTTGTCTCCCGGCATCACCATCTCCACCCCGCTCGGCAGCTTCACGTCTCCCGTCACGTCCGTCGTCCGAAAGTAAAACTGCGGCCGGTACCCCGTGAAGAACGGCGTGTGCCGACCCCCCTCTTCCTTCGTCAAGACGTACGCTTCCGCCTTGAACTTGGTGTGCGGCGTGATCGATCCCGGCTTGCACAGCACCTGCCCGCGCT
>Ga0210398_10000660_pt1 | contig 38337 bp, 25 predicted proteins | sample IncBWC4OmetaG_FD_161047 | JGI IMG/M metagenome (GOLD analysis project Ga0210398, IMG submission 161047) | Forest soil microbial communities from Barre Woods Harvard Forest LTER site, Petersham, Massachusetts, United States - Inc-BW-C-4-O | ecosystem: Environmental > Terrestrial > Soil >... | reverse complement strand
AGGCACATCTGGGATTGGCGTTCGCAGATTTGCAGTTGCATCGGCCCAAGCCCGCGCTGAACCAGCTCGAGGTCGCTCAGAAAATACTGGGCAAGTCGCACGCCTGGCGTTTGGCGCGAGCCGAGGCGTTTCGCCAGGAGCAGGATTTTGTCCACGCTGAAACGGAATACAAGGTCGCTCTCGAAGAAACGCCGAACGATCTGACCACCCAGCTGGCATATGCCGACACGCTATACCGCCTGCGCCGATATGAGCAGGCACTGAAGACACTCGAGGCCGCCCAAAATCTGTCTGCCACCGACCCTCGGGTTTATGCGCTGCGAGCCGAGATCCATGCCCGGGAGGGTGCTCGGGATGATGCGATGCATGACATCGAATTGGCCGAACAATATGGCAAAGACAATGTGGACATCCTGATGGCGACCGGCGGAGCTCTATTAAGGCTGGGAGACCGAGAGGCGGCCATCGAGCGATTCTCTCGTGCCCTGGAGGTCCCGCACGGGGATCGTTTGGGAGTCCGGTTGTCGGTGGCGCAGGTATTTTTGCAGCAAGGGCATTACGACGATGTGCACCGCCAGCTCGCGCTGGGTTTCGCCGAAGCTCGCATCGATGGCTCTCAAGTATCAGCGGAAGATATTTTGCAGGCAGCGAACATTTTCCTGGCGATGCACGATTTCGATCTTGCGGAAACCTATTTCGACAAGGCCAAACTTGCCGGAGCCAATCCGCGCACCGTGGAAATAGGGCTCGCCAATACTTACCTCGCGGAGGGAGAGAATCACAAAGCAGAGGACGCACTTGCCAGCCTAGGCCCGGCCACTGACTTCAGCGATGACTACGATTACATGATGGCCTCGGCAAATTTGTACCGGCAACGGCAGGACACGGTTCACGCCCTATCCTCTTTCGCGCAAGCCAACACGGTTGCCGGCGAGGACAATCAGGGTACGGCGCAAATTGCGCAGGACGACCTTGCCCTGGAGGAAGGACGGCAGATTAATCAGACCGTGAGTTTTCTGCCGGAGGCCTCATTCGCGCCCGCGCTCGAAGACATCAACGTTTACACCCTGGACGCCAGAATCCTGCACGTTACCAATCCCGCGTTACTGCCGCCGCCGCGGCATTCCTACCAGAGTCTCGCCGATTCTCACTATCGACTCCATCTCGGCGGCTTGCCAGTGATCTCCGGATTCGTTGGCGAAAGCCTCACCGCCGGGCGCTTTCTGTTTCCCAGCGAGAATGTGGTCGAGGATCGCAACACCTACGACACTTATTTCAACGGCGGGATTACGCCCGTTCTTCACCTCGGCTCGAATGCGATCACCTTCAACGGAGGATTGCAGTTTACGCTCCGGCGCGACACCATTTCCCCGCAATTCATGAGCCAGAATCTTTTCCGCCAGTTTCTCTACATTTCGACGAGTTCGTTTTATAACTGGCTTTCGTTTACCGGCAGCGCCATTCGGGAGGCTGGTCCGTTTACCGATACGAACTTGAACTCTCGAGATGCTTCCGCCAGCATCGAATTTACCGTGGGGCACCCTTGGGGACACACTTCGCTGATCACGGGATACGCGGCCCGCGACCTTTTGTTTAACCCGCGAGTGCAGGAGTACTTCAACACCTCGAGCTACGTCGGATTGCAGAGAAGGTTCGGCAGCCGGATCACGGCGGCGCTCCTGGCGGAGGATTTGCGCTCCTGGCAGGTACTGGGTACGCAGTACGCAACCGCGCAAGCTTTCCTGCCGGGGGGACGCTTTGAGGTGCGCGCCAATCCGCGATGGAACGTGCAGGGATCCTTCCTGCTCTCGCGGGGAGAAGGTTATCATCAATACGACAACGCGCAGAGCGAGTTCACCGTCTCCTATACTCGTCCCGCGGGCAGCTCTTTCAAAGATGCCAGCGGCGGAGCAGCCACGGCTTATCCATTTCGAATTTCTCTAGGCGTCGAGCAACAGACTTTTTACAGCTTCGCGGGAGGATCGAAGAACACCATCCTGCCGATCGTGCACTTCACTTTGTTCTAGATTTCGACCATCTCCAGAATGGCGTCAACCACAAAAAACGATGCGGTCGTCTCCTCGGTCGATCAGAAATCGGCTAGCGCTCCGACTGCCAAAGGATTGAAGTCCCAACTTTTCGGGGGCGTGCTGACGCTGCTGGCCGGCTCCGGACTGGTGGGAGTTACCAACCTGGTCTACAACGTGGTGACCGCCCGGTTGCTCGGTCCTACGGGCTTCGCGAATGCCACCGCGGTCTACACCATCTTGATGCTGCTCTCCTCGATCACCCTGGCGTTTCAGGTGGTGTGCGCGAAGTACGTGGCCAAGAGCAGTTCGGCCGAAGACCGCTTTGAGGTTTTCGCGAACCTCCACCAGCGCTCCTGGATCGCCGGGATCGGAATCGGACTGCTCTTGTTTCTGCTGGAGCGCCCGCTCACTTCCTATCTGAATCTGCCCGATCCCGTCCTTATCTGGTTGCTCGCGCTGGGCACGGCGTTTTATATCCCGCTCGGAGTTCGCCGCGGATACATTCAGGGAATTCACGCCTTCAGACCCCTGGCCGTTAATTTCATGCTCGAGGGATTAGTTCGGCTGGGCGGGGTTTTTGCATTAATCAGAATGGGTTTGGGCGTTCGGGGGGCAGTGCTGGCCAGCGTGCTGGCGGTAATTGTCGCGTACTTTTTCGCAATTCCGAGTCCGGGCTTAGGTTCCTTCCGCTTTCGGGGACTATCGATTTCGTCCCGCGAAGGATTGCAGGCCATTGTTTTCTTTGCCGGGCAGACGGTCATCAATAACTTCGACATCGTTCTGGTAAAGCATTTCTTTCCTCCGGTTGAAGCCGGACTTTATGCTGCGGTGGCTTTAGTCGGCCGGCTGGTGAATATGTGCGCCTGGTCGGTGGTGAATACCATGTTTCCGGTCTCCGCCGGTGCCGGAGCCGATGAGCACGAGGCCAGCCCCGTCCTTTTTACTTCCCTCTCGATGGTCTTTCTGATTCTGTCGGTTCTGATTTTCGCCCTGTGGATGGTTCCCAGCTTTCTCTGGAAGACGCTTTTCGGCGCCCAATTTGCCGTGGGCAATTATGGAATGCTGGCCTCGTTGCTGATCCTGTATGCCATAACCGCGGGTATCTATTCGTTGAGTTCGGTGATCATCACCTACGAGATGTCTCGCAAGATCGCGAACACAAGTTGGCTTCAACTGGCGTTCAGTGGCGCTTTGGCTTTGGGGGTTTACCTGCTTCACCAAACTCTGCGCCAGGTGATTCTGGTTCAGTTGGTTCTGATGGTGATCCTGCTCTTTGTTCTGCTGATTCCTTTGCTGCGGAATCAGCTGACTCCGCAAGCGCTCGGCAGCTACAGCAGCCTGCGCCTGCGGCGCTTGCTGACGGAAGAAGAGGTCATGGCGGAGTTTCTGAGGAGCGAGTTTCACCATCCTGAGTTCGACGACTATCGGCACGAATTCGATTCTCTGGTGAAGAGTCCGAACTTAGATAGCTCTCGCGAGAACGCCGTGCGGCAAGCTTTGCTGTTTTTGCGCCGAGGGGCAATGTGGCGGGAGCTGCCGGCGGATACGAAGTGGTTCGAAGTCGAGGTAACGGCGAAGGAACTGGATCGCATCCGGTTTTTCCCCCGGGCACAGTGGCGCCGTGCCGCCGATGGAAGCTTCTACATGAAGGACGTGGTTGAGCGCCTGCGCCGGAAGCTGGCCGAAACCAACGACGATGAGTTCTTTCGTAAGCTGCGTCTTTTAACCTCATCGGTAGAAGGGAAGCTGGTCAATCCCACGGTCCTGCTGATCGGAATCAACAACCGGGGACCGCTGACTATTCTGGATGGCAATCACCGCATGGCGGCGGCCTTGCTCAGTCAACCGGTGCCGGCGCTGAATCGTTTCCGGTTTATCTGTGGATTCTCGCCGGAGATGGCCAAGTGCTGTTGGTATTACACCAACGTGAATACTCTGCTGCGCTATTTCAAGAATCTGGTCCGATACTTCACCTACCACCCGGAGAGTGACATCGGACGTTTCCAGGAGCGAGGTTTCTAGTCTAGCAGGCCGCTGGAAAATTAATCTTAGGCGCAGTTTTGTTTCTGTTTCTCATCGTTTTTGTGAGGTTGAACAGCAGCGCAGAGGGGACTTTTTCCTGGATGTTTTTGCAGCGTTGGCGCCTTTGCTCTAATTCCGGGTCTTACTGGACACACCTTCGGCCCGAATTCACCTCGCCGGGACTGTGGCGATTAGTTTCCGCATGCGCACCAAGTTGTAGGCGGGCAGCCGAAAGCAAAGATCCAGTCCGCTTTGCATACTCCTCGATGCCGCAGCTTCCGCATGAGCGCGATCGTCTTCAACCATCCGAAACATTCTTCGATTCGCTTTCTTTTCTTCTGACTGACGGCATCACCGGGGTGCCGGGTTGTCCTTTGGTCAATCGCGCTCCCGCCCTTCCGTCCCAGGTTCTGCGCCACCTGTGGCACTACCCCCAGCATGTCGGCATTCGGCCACGAAACCGAACGTGTCAAACCCTTTGTCTCCACCCACCGTGACCGGCTTCGTTTACGGAATCTGTTCCAGCATCGCCAGCAGCGCATCGCGTTCCGCTGTCCCGTTGGCCTGAAACAGCTCTACATCGACGATCAGTCCGTTGCGATTCTCCACCAGCAGATTCCCACAGCAACTCAACCTGGACTCCTACCCCTCGCCTTTGCGCGCCATCCGTGGCTCCGGATCGGTCCTCGATTCGTGCGTATCATTTGACCGTTGCTCGCCACGAAAGCTTATCCTGGGGTTCCCTTTATCGTCTGGCGGCCGACCCGGCTCTCCCTGTTTCCTCTGGAAACTCTTGGCATTTGGCCCAATGACCAGGAGGTTTCCGCATCTGTGCCGGAGCGACCCAGTATTGGGAACAAGTCAGGGGACGCAGCTGTCTAATCTGTTGTCAGCCAGCTATCGCGGCAGAGCCTGCTCTGTAATTCGGGGTGTAGAATCGCCGAAAGCTTCGCAGTCCGCATGGAGGGTCAATGACGCGGCATCTGCTAGCACCGCTTCTCCTTCTCAGTGTTCTCACCTGCCTGGCCACGTCCCAAGAAGCAAGTCCACAGGTCGTGCCTGTTCGCCAGAGTGTTATGGCAAGTCAAATCATCGCGAAGGTCGCTCCCATCTACCCTCCGCTGGCGCGGCAGGCGCATATTCAGGGCGCCGTCGTCCTGAAAGTCCGGATCAGTAAATCCGGAGACGTCGAGAATCTGCAACTGTACAGCGGACATCCCATGCTCGCCCCGGCCGCCATCGAGGCGGTCAAGCAATGGAAGTACAAGCCCTACCTCATCAACGGTGACCCAGTCGAAGTAGAGACCAGGGTAACCGTGAACTTCACCCTCTCCGGGAAATCCCCGGCGGAGGGTGTCGTGGGCGATGCTCCCGGCGGCACTCCGTCCGGTGAGCCAGGCGGCGTGTGCTGCGGGATCACCTCGTCCAACCCGGAGGACGCAACGCATCCCTCGGAATTCCAACGGGTTCGCGTCTCACAAGGCGTGATGCAGGGACTTCTGATCAGCAGGGTGCAGCCGGAATATCCGGTAGATGCCAAGGATCAGCGCGTTCAGGGCGCGGTCGTGCTCAAGGTCAACCTCGATAGAGAAGGCAACGTAGCCAACATTCAGCTTGTCACCGGACATCCGCTACTGGCCCCGGCCGCCATCGAAGCCGTCAAGCAATGGAAGTACAGACCTTACCTGCTCAACGACGCCCCGACCGAGGTCGAAACTCAGGTCACGGTGAACTTCACTCTCGCGAAATAGGAGTCAGATGAGTTCTATTCCGAAACGCTGTGCTCTTCGTTTTGGGAACTCGGTGAACGTTGGGAACGGCCGCGCCGGCTGCGGATCTCGATCCCCCAAAAGGAATTTTTCAGCAGCCTGCAGGAGGTAATTTACTGCGGCGGCTGAGTGCCGGCGGGAGGCACGGCCGGCTCCTCGACCACTGAGTTGTCGCGCCGCATCAGGAGAATCGGCTCCTGGTGCTGGCGGCGGGCATCGCGCTCCTGCCGCTCTTTGGCCTCTACTTTTGCGTCGCTGTCGGATGCAACCCGGGTCAACGGCAAACCCTCGGCGGAGCTGCGAGTAGCCAGCCCTACGGGAGTGTTGGCGCCGCCGAGGGCCTGCGCTTTGTCATAAAAAAACTGCGCGGTCTCTCGGTCGCCTTCGATTTCAGACAGGTAGCCGATATTGTTCGCGGCGAACGCGTTGTTCGGGTCGAGAGCATAGGCGCTGCGAAAATTCTGTTCCGCCACACTCAGCTCATTGCGATTGATGGCCGAGACACCGCGAGTGTTTAATTCCGCCAGCCTGGTTTCGAGGGTCACTTGGGTTTCCAGGCGAGTGCGCAGGTTACGGGCATTCTGCGCGGCCATCTCACTGACCCGCTTCCCTCTCCACGTGCGATTGAGAGTGACCACAGCAGCGGCGTCGGAATTTACCGCAGCGGCAGAGTCATAGTACTTCAGCGCGGCCTGCGATTCTCCTTCCATCTCTTTCGCCACCCCCAGGTTATTGAGGGTGAATATATTGCTTGGATCAGTCCTCAGTGCTCGTTCGAGGAGGAGGTCCGCTTCCGGACCGCGACCTTGCCCCAGCAGGCGCACGGCTTCCACATTGTCATGATTGACCTGGAGTGGGAGATCCGGAATTGCAAGCGCCTCTTTGAGGGTGCGGCCTTCCAGGCGGGGCGAACTCGCCTTATCGATCGCCGCATCGCTTGCTTGCTTTCCCGCCAGAGCATAGAAGTTCTGGGCGCGGTCGATTTGCCCCTTCAACTCGGAAATGTAGCCCAGATTATTTAGCGTGAACGGGTCCTCGGGATCGAGAAGATAGGCTTTGTAAAAAAACGTCTCGGCCTTTTGGTAATTGTGCTTGCGGATGGCCTCCACCCCATCCTGATTCAGGCGCTGCACCGGGGTCATGTGGCTGCGCTTGGGCAGAGTAAACTTCAGGTCGCCCGCCTGCGCGCTCGCCCCCCATCCCAACGTAATCCCCACCAATCCGGTGACCACCCACTGTTTCCAAGGCATTTCGCAGGCCCCTGTTTTGGAATCGATACACGAAGCCTAATTGAGATGCCGATTGCGGTTGATGGTTTGTCGTTCAGGCGCAGGTTTTTTAAGGCGAAATGACTACCTTACGGCCGTTCTTCGCATCCAATTGCGGCGTCGAAATATACGTGCACGGGGAAATCATGGGATTCGGGATCAGGGGACGATTTTTGTCGCATGCATTTAGGGGTTGCGTGGTAGCGGCCTCCATGCTCGGATGTGCATACGGACAGGACGTGGCTTCTCAGTCCATGGTTTCGCCCACCCCGACGGTTTCGCCCACCCCAACGGTCGTGACCCACTCGTCGATCACGCCTGTAACCACGACAGACCGGGCGGATATAGAACTCGATCCAGCCAGCCTGCTTCCCGATCTGCCCGCGCTGCCTCGAGCTAAGGCCAGCCTGATTGGCGGCACGATTCAGAGGGTGGACCGGATACGTGATCAGCTTACGGTTCAGGTGTTCGGGGGCGGAAAAATAAAGCTTGCCTTCGACCCCCGCACCCATATTTATCAGGGAAGCACGCTGGGTTCGGCTCCCGACCTGCGCCCCGGAGATCGCGTCTACGTCGACACGATTCTGGATGGCAGCACCCTCTTCGCGCGTAACATTCGGCTGGCGAAGGCCGCCGCGGGCGGGCGGAGTCAGGGCGCGGTGGTGAGCTATCGCGCCGACAAAAACGAATTGATTGTGCGCGATCTGCTTTCCCCCGATCCGGTGACCTTGCGTTTGACCCCGAATACCCAGATCGTCGCGGACGGGCGTGCCGCATTTGCCAGCCAGCTGGTTCCCGGAACGCTGGTTGATGTGAGTTTCGCCGCGCAGAAAAATGATCGCGACGCTCAGCAGGTTACCATCCTGGCGGTGCCGGGCTCTGACTTTACCTTCGCCGGGCAGGTCACACTGCTGGACCTGCGGATCGGCCTCCTTGTGCTGACGTCGGTGACCGACCATAAGAGTTACGAAATTTATTTGGACCCATCGGTCATTACATTTGATGAGCGGCTGCATCCCGGAGCGGAGGTAACGACGGTGGCGAACTTCAATGGATCGCATTACGTAGCCCGCACCCTTACCGTCAATTCCCCGTAGTTCGATCACATGCTTTGCGGAGTGCACGGCCCCGGAGGCGATGTGGGAGTCGGCGGCGTGGGCGGCGTCGCCCAGGGCACGTTCGTGAAGTCGAAGAAGTCCAATAAATCTGGCTGTGCCGCATCGCGATTGGTCAGGTGCGCGCTTGCGCCGATGAAGCGGTTCTCCACGAATTTGATGATGGCGGTGTGGTCCATCGGGATATGGGAGACATAGTGCTGACGCACAAAAGGTGAGATCACCAGATTCGGCAACCGGAAGCCAAGCTGCGCCGCGAAACCCTGTTGGGCGGGCGCGTCTCCGAGATTTGCACCCGGGTCGACCGGCAGAAGATCGCAGTGGATCGTGGGCACCCCTCCGGGCGCAAGACATGGCTCGTAGCCGTCCGCATTGACGGCAATCGATTTGATGTCAGCAATCGTTCCGAGCGAGCCGTCGGTATTGTCGTTGGAATGCCCAGGGACGGGTGGCACATGATCGAAGGGTCCGCCGGGCTCATCGTAGCTCAGGAAAAAAACCGAGCTTGCCCATGACGGACTGTTCATGAGCGCATTGATGAGACTCGAGACCTCTTGTTGGCCTTCGAGAATCGACTGACCCGAGCCGGGATGCTCGTCGCTGCTCCCGTACGCCGCCTCGATGAACGCATAACTTGGAAGGGTGTTATTGCGAGCGTCGCTAAGGTATTGATCGAGTGGTGCGATGTGATTGGTGTCGATGCAGAAAGCATCAGCGGAATCGCCTACCGCTTGTTGTGAGCCGACGGTTGGTGCGGTACATGCAGCGTGTTGCGGATTCGCATAGAGGTATTGGCTCGAGTAAGTGAAATCGGAGAACGTCGTTACCGGATAAGCATTGGACTGACCACCCGGGCCGCAGTCACCGTCTTTATCGGTGCATCCGCCTGCGGTAATCGAATAGTAGATTTTCCACGAGACGCCGTTCTGGTCGAGCTCTTGAAAAATGGTTTGGATGTTGAGCGGGCTGGTGATGCCGTCGTCGACGAAAGGATCGTTCACCAGGCCCTGCGTGGTCCCTCCCGTCATGGTCGCAATGCGGTTGGGGGTGCTTTTGCTGGAGACGGGCGAGAACCACCGATCCGAGACCGCAAACTGCGAGGCCATATAGTAATAGTAGTTGAGCAAATCCTGATCGTAATAACCCATGGCGCGCTGGCCGACCAGATCGGTGAACTGACCATCACCTGCCCCGGACGTCGCGTAACCCTCCGCCGTGTGCACGAAACCATTCATCAGGATGGAACGGCTGGGACTGAAGTCGTAGCGATTCACATCGCCATAGCTTTCCAGCCAGGCCGAGGTCATGTCATCAACACAAGCGCTCTTGAACTTGAAGAGATTGAACGACTGTCCTTGATCATCCGGATTCGCGAACTCGTCTAACTTGTCGTCGATCCCGTCGACGGCGTAGGGGTTGCCATCTTCGCTGACGGTCCAGCCATTCGACTGGCGGTAGGGATTGAGCATTCCAAAGTAGGTATCGAAACTGCGATTCTCCTGCAACATGAAAACCACGTGCTGGATGGACTGAAGATTTCCCGACGAAGTGCTCGTCGTGCCAGTTACGAGCCCTCGGCAACCGCACCACGCCAAGCATAGGGCCGTGACACCGGCAAGCGCGAGCTTACGGCCCGAATTGGCCATGAAGAATCCTCTGGAAAGCGGAGATTTACAGCCCGTTTAGGATGATTTGAGGGGGTGAAATGTTGGTCTGACTCCCATCAAAAGATAGCGACTTAAGCTACTGATAAAGCCGCATCTCTGTCCAGTTGAACGATTGCCAGCTGCTTTCCTGGCGAAATCGAATAGCGCCGAGAGCCCGTCGAAATCATCCGGCCGAAAACGGTACCGCGAAGTTCGCGGGGCCTTCTTTTCCGAACCTTCATTCGTCGTGAGTTGACCTCGGTCACGTAGTTTTTGGCCATATCCCACAGACATCCACCAACTGATCGAGCGATGCTGGCAGCGGTTTTGAGAAGGGCGAGCCGGCGGGTCATGAGAGCAGCGGATTTAGCAGCGCTGCCATTGCCGATCGGGGGGCTACGCACAGACGTTCGCAACGAACATGCACTCGGGCCTGGCCGCGTGGAATCCGTGCGTGCTGCCGCACTGTCCTCCAGGAGGCATCGGTACTCCGACCAAAGTAATGATCGCGGAAACGGGAGCAAGTGCCCCATGAAATATGGAGCAACGTGTGAATCTTGGGCAACTGAGAGCTGCCTCCACTAGGTCACAGACCGCGGTTATCTTTTGCTGGTTGCCCGGCTCTCGTAAGCTGCACCCAGTTCACACCGAAAGATCCATCGATTACCACCAGCCCCGTGGAAATTTACAGGCGGGCGTGCCTTCCCCGGTCTGGTCCCGGATCCGAAACGAGATCCTCGGCTCTACCCTCCGCCCCTGAGGAGCAATGCGTCTTGCGCCATTTTGTCTCGCAGTCACACTCAGCGCCGCGTCGTGCCTATGTTCGGCCAGCGATTCGTATGTCGTGCCCACCACCACGCTTGCCGCTCAGACGGCAAACAATACCAGCGCGGCTAACAGCTTTACCACCCAATCCAATGACAATCGAGGCGCAGGAAATATAAGCAAAGTTGATGTTCACACCCTGCTTTATTCAGGCGCCGCGACCAAGGTTTATGCCCACATGGTTCTCTGGTTCGGCCAGTCGAACCACATGAATATTGGATACAGTGAGACGAACCCGGCGCAGGTGCAAAGTCAGATCGACGACATGGTCAGCCGCGGCATCGACGGTGCGATCATCGACTGGTACGGCACCGACAATTCCATAGACCAGGCAACACAACTGGTGATGGCGGCGGCGGAGAGTCATCCGGGATTTACTTTCTCCATCATGATCGACCAGGGAGCCATCGAGTGGTACTCCTGCCCCGGCTGCTCGCCTCAGCAAGCCTTGGTCAACGATCTGCAATATATCGAAAAGACGTACTTTTCTTCGCCCGCTTACATGACGATCGAAGGGCGACCGGTAGTAACAGATTTCAACGTGAGTCTTTCCTATCCTTCGGTCGACTGGAATGCAGCCAATGCATCGCTCAGTACGCATCCCGTATACATTTTCGAAAACAACAACGGGTTTACCGCTCCCCTGACCGACGGCAGTTATGCGTGGGTGATGCCCACGACCACGGACTACGGGATGAGTTACCTCACAAGTTTCTACAATGCCGGGATCTCCTACCCGAACGAGCAAACCGTGGGAGCCGCCTACAAAGGCTTCAACGACACCCTGGCATCCTGGGGATCGAACCGCATCATGGGGCAACAATGCGGACAGACGTGGCTGCAGACATTCGCCGAGCTCAACCGCATGTATAGCGCGGGGAAACAGCTTCCGTACCTTCAGTTCGTGACCTGGAACGATTATGAAGAAGCTACCGAGATCGAGTCGGGAATCGATAATTGCTTGACCCTGTCGGCTTCAGCGCCTGCGAACAGCTTAGAGTGGGTGGTTCAGGGAAACGAAAATACGGTGGATCATTACACGGTGTACATCAGTACCGATGGGCAGAACCTGATGCCGCTGACAGACATTGCGAACGGGGTCCACTCGCTGAATCTCTGCGGGTTTCCCATTCCGGGCGGAAACTATCAAATGTTCGTCGAAGCCGTGGGCAAGCCGACTCTGGCGAACCAGATCAGCGGCGCTACGGCGTATAGTCCGAGCTGCAGCAACACCACCCCACCTGCGCCCATACCTGTACCTGTACCCGTACCTGCACCCGTACCCCCAACGGTCTCCTTCAGCGCGGCGCCGGCGACCATCACCATTCCTTCCGGCATGTCAGGCACCTTCACCGTCGCCGCCACCGCGCAAACCGGAACTTTCAGCAGCCCCATCTCCCTCACCTGCACCGGGCTTCCCTCCAGCTTGAGCTGCACCTTCTCCCCCGCTGCCATTACGCCGGGAGCCAGCACCGCTACTTCCGTTCTTACCGTTTCCACCGTTGCCGTCGCGGGCATGGAGCGGCAGAAACCTGGGAGGAATTTCCCCTGGTACGCTACCTGTCTGTTGCCCTTCGGGCTGGTCGGGGTGGGCTTGTTCGGCAAAGGAGCCCGGAGGCGCGGAGTGCACCTGCTCGCCTTGTGCGCCGCCATCAGCCTCGGAATGGTTGCAGCTTCTTGCGGGGCCGGAGGCGCCGGAACCGTCGCCGTTCCCGCCAAACCCGCCGCCACTCCGACCAACTACTCCGTCACCATTAACGGGAGTTCGAATGCCACCAAGCTTTCCACGAGGGTCAACGTCATCGTGCAATAGGCGTTTATTCTCTGGGGAACGCGTTGCGGTCCGGTGCAGGGCGGAGCGATGAACCCATCCCAGCGAATTTCTGGTCATCAGCCGCAACAGAAGCGACTTTGAGGGAACCCAGCTGGGCAGCTTACGAAATCTGGTGATATGACGCAAAGCCAGCGTCCTCTGCTCCAGTTCGAAATGACGGAGATACTTTAGAACGATGTTGGGCATGGTCATACGCAGGGCGGCGGTAAAATTCTGCTCCGCCATGGCGCGCTGCCTGGCCGGATCGGTAAGGAAGCGGACGAGACAGGCGGCCAGATCCTTGGCATCTCCGGGCTTGTAAAATTCGATGGCCATTCCTTCGCCGTCCGACATTTGGCGGAAGTCTTCCAGATCCGCACACACGATGGGAACGCCGTAAGCGCAGGCCAAGTGTGCAACTCCGCTGCAGCCGGTGGATGAAGAGTAGGGCATCACGGCAACCGAAGAGCTCTGAAAAAGGTCGGGCAACCGATCCTCATGAACGTAGCCGGTGAATTCAATTCTAGAATTTTCCGAATGTTGTTTCTTCATCGACTCCACATAGCCTGCTGCTTGCGGATGGTTTCCTCCTCCGATCACCAACCTGGCCTGGGGCAGAGCTTCAGAAACATGGCGAAAAGCTTCGATCATCAACTCCAGACGCTTGTATGTTCCCCACTTCCCGAAGGCCAGAATGCGGTGCTGAGGATCGCCACGCCGGGCCAGATCCGGATACTGAGGTTCTCTGGAAAGAATGCCATGCGAACGCAGATGAACGTTGTCGCGACCGTATTTTTCATGCAAGATCTTGCGATATCCCGGCATGAGCACGGAAACAGAGTTGGACATCAGGAGCAGCTTGGTGGCGACAGCTCCCGCTAAACGGTAAGTGCGCTGGTGACGGACGCCGGCGTCCTTTAGATCTACGGTGTCCATCAGATGATGGAGAGTAACGTGGGTGTAGCAACCGGTCAGACGGGAAAGCACCGGGGTGAGGAGCCCGGCAAAAGCAATCAGCGGATTGCGGCCGAAAGTGCTGAAGAGAAGATTAAACCAAACCACGTCCGGCTTGAGTTTGCGGATCGCGTTCAAAATGTGAATTGAACTTGCCGGGTCGTCGAACGACCAGCATCGTTGAACCGAATAACCTTCCATTTCAGGTTCGGGCAAGGAAATCTTGTCCGCCAGAACGGTGAGGCGGATGAAGGGATTGCGACGCAACTCCTGGGCGATGTGAAGACCGTATTCACTAAGGCCACCCTGACTGGGTGGAAACGTAGTAACCAGGCAAATCTTCATGAATCGCGGGCCTCGCGCCGATCAACGCTACTCGATCACGACTGCTGCTCGAGACGGTCGATCAAGGTTCGATGAGTTGGCCGGGAGAGATGTTGGCTCGGCTTGGAGGGGAGGCGCACAAATGTCGGGCTGCGCCGCCGTAAGCGCAAGGGTTTGCAACATCTCGTTCCGGATTCGCGTTTTCATGACTGCGATCGAATCCGGCCCGACCACGGTCATGGCACCGGAGAGATGAGCGAGAGTGATATAAGCGTCGCGGTTGCGGCGCACAAACTCCAGAGGATATTCCGGCTTTCGGGCCTGGGCGGCGACTGGGTCGGCATCGATCAGGTAAGCAATGTCGGGCTTGGGCGCAAGCTTTAGGATGAGCCGCGTGAAAAGCATCGCTGCCGAACGATGAAGAGGAAGATTTGCCAGTTCATCGTAAATGTAGCGATCCAAGATCACCACATCGGCATCCCTTCTTCTCGCCGCGCGAACCTTCCAGCGAAGGTGAACGGCATCTGCGAGGTAGAGGCCGAAACGCATCATAGTCACCGGCCATGTGGTGACGTTTTTGTCACGCCGGTTCACCGGATTCTGCGGGCTACCCACACCGCCATCTCCTCGGAAAGCCTTGCGACTGGCAAACTCGCGGAATTGGGAGAGAACGACGATATCGTCCCAGAAGGTGAGCAGTTGGGTACGAAGTCCGGATTGGCGAAGCCAAGCTTCGAGCTCGGCAATCTGCGTGCTTTTGCCGGCACCATCGATTCCTGAAAAACTTACCATCATTAGGGGATGTTTGCTCCGCTAGATACCAGGCTTCCCTATATTTCGCTATTTCCGCAGCTCTAGTGTGCCCCGGGCGGCTTGCTGGGAGTGGCGGCGGTTAGCGCCACTATCGTTCCCACCGCGACGCCTGCCCCGATAATTGCGCCAACCCGGATCACGATGGTCCGAACTCGGCGCTGCTTGGCCGGCGCGATTGCCACTCCTGCGGGTTGCGATGCGGCGACTCCAGCCGCATGCGTCGGCTCCGCCACCGCTGTGCCTACCGGAGTTTGCGGGGCTTGCGGCTGAGGCTGCGCTGGTTGGCCTTGCGGCTGAGCGGAAGCCGGCGGGCTCGATTGCTGCGCCGGGTCGCTCGGCGGGTTCTGCGGCTGCAACCTGGCCAGGGTGACCCCTGGGCTGTCAGGAAGATCCCTGGGCTCACCCCCATTCGCCGTCACCGGAACTGTTTGGTCCAAGCTTCCGCCCGGTTGCGCAGCCGCAAGCGACACAAACGAGGGGACGGCAAACAGCAATACTGCGCTCCCCGCGAGTCGTACCACCATACTTTTTCTTGCCGCCATGGGCACCCCCGACGCCGCACGAATGATTTAGCCGGTGGCCTTCAGATCGGCAAGACCCTGCGGTGCTGCATACCAGGGCTGGCCTTCCGCAATTGTTTCCGGCGAAAAAACCTGAAAGCTGCGCACTGCCTGATCGGCAGTTTCGAAAACTTCGAAGAGACGATCGACCCGCATCAACTCCAGAATTACTGCCGAAGCCGGTGATACTGCAGCCAGCTTGAGGTCTCCGTCACGCTTCATGGCCTCTTCCAGACAATGCAGCAGCATCTCGACTCCCGCGCTGTCCATGTATTGGATCTGTGAGCAATCCAAAACAATGTAGGGACGATCATGCTCCAACAGTGGCTGCAGTTCGGTCAGAAAAGACGCTACTGCCGCGTGATTCAGTTTTTCTGGCAGTTCCATCACGATTACGGGACCCCGGGTTTGCATCGAATTTACTCCTGAATAAGGTTGTTGTTACCAAATTGCCAGGCATCGGCCATCGGGCGTTGTTCTTGTAAATTAGAAACTTGTTCCAGAACTTCGGGTCGAATTTCGGGGCGCTCGCTCGTCTTCGGGACGAACTTGCGGGTGGCGCCAGTGGGACGCAAGACTCTTGGATCCAGGATTTCGATCAAGACCTGGCGTTCCAGGTTCAACAACATGTTTCCGCTTACGACCGCATGGCACAGATCAAGCCAAATTCCGATGCTTGTGTTCTCCAGTACGGAACTGTCTTCGACCACAGTTCCGCAATCGACGCAACAGTCTCTCTCGATGTTGCTGAAGCGAGTGATCAAGGCATCGGCCCGGACTTTCGAATCGCAGCCTATATAGGCTGGCGCCACGAGGCGGGCGCGCCGATGAATTTCAGCTCCCTCGTCGAGCCAAACACCGGGCCTTACCTCGCGGCCATGAGGGCCAGTTCGGCATCGGCCGCGGAGCATGTCAGAGGCGAATTGCCGCAGATCTCGAGGATGGTCAAGACGATTCACGTACTCCCGGATGAAATATTCTGATGCGGTGTTCGCTCCTGCGCCGCGTAGCAGTTTGTCGGTCGGCAGATCCTGCGCTTTCGCGCAATCGACCACCCACAGCGCCAGCGGGCCCTGCTGGTCAAACGTCGGCGTGGCTGGCTGTCGCGCCTCGCGATGGAAAGAAAAAAGGTCGAGCAAATCGGTCTCGACGTAAGAGCTCGCCCAATTTACAAATGCGTGCTCGATACCTTGCTGACAGTAAGCGGAAAACTCTTGGCGGATGGCTGCAGCGAGATCGCTCGCCACGCGAAACCTGACGTTCCTGTATTCATTGCGAAACCTCGGGAGGAACGCTTCAGACTCCACCAGGACCGATATCGCTTCGAGGTTTAGGGCCGCGAAGCGCTGCAGGATGCGTTCGAGGGCCGAACGGCCGGCGACCTCGACGCATTCCAACGGCTCTTCGAGCAACGACGCCGGAGAACCCTCTGCTCTGGCGAGCGACTGGACGCAGTCCTGACTCGACCCCTGATTTCTTGCCCCGACCACTACCACAGCTCCTAGGCCCACGGACTTCATCCCCTTGCGATCGTTGCCGTTGTTACAGACGCCGGTTTTGATGGTAAAACAAAACTGCTGCTGGGAGTCGGGTTCACAACGCACTCTTTGCCAGAGACTTGGTAACGGCTCTTGATGGACGGGCATGCCCACGCGGGAAAAGCAGGTCGCGCATTTTCATTTTGGCTTTGTGCAGCTGCGACTTTGAGTTGCCGATCGAGCACTCCAGTTGGCGGGCGATTTCGTGATGCTGGAGTCCTTGTACTTCGTGCAGATCAAAAATCTGGCGGCATCCTTCGGGCAGCTCTTCGATCGCACGACCCAACGCGATCCGATCGATTGCTCCGGAGAGATTGAGGTCGGCGATGCCAACGTCTCGTTTCAGGGAGGGGGACTCTGCCGACACGGGCTCATCGAGCGACAGTACCGGGGGCGACTTGCGGCGTCGCAACTTCATGAGCACAGTGTTGACCGCAATACGGTACAACCAAGTGGAGAAGGCCGAGTCTCCGCGGAACGAATGGAGATTGCGAAACACCTGCAGAAAAGCTTCTTGCGTCAAGTCCTCCGCGTCGGCTACATCCTTGGTCATCTGCAGGCATACGGAGTAAACCCGCTTCTTATGCAACTGGAACAGCGTTGCGAAAGCCTCCTGATCACCATCCTGCGCGCGAAGCACGAGGCTGCGTTCGGAATTGTCTTTGGGTTCAGTTCTGGGTTCAGTTCGCGTGGGGATCAGATTGGTTGCGGTTGCGGAAATAACGCAAGTAGCCACTGTTGTCTCCTTACGATCGGTGCGCCGACTTTTCCAGAACTGCGGGAATGTTCAGCGTCGACAATGAGAGTAGCCGAGGGCGGGCCGACCTCCCATCAGGATGCTCCTGTACTTGAAGGTCAGATTTGCTGTACCGGGAAACGGAATAGTTTGTGCACGTTAGCAAAACTAGCGAAACTTTTTATTCAGATGAGGGTTGGGCCTTCCGGCGTTGAGACAAAAAATATGCGGCAAGCTCTGGTTTTCCGCTGCGAGCTTGCCGCCGACCACAACTCAGAACGTTGAGCTTCGACTAATAAAGCCGGAAACCAACTTCGACACTAATCTGCACGTTCACCGGTCTTCCGTCTTTCATCGCGGGCTGGAAGCGCCACTGTTTGACTGCTTCAACGGCCTTGGCGTCGAGTCCGAAGCCCAGTCCGCGCACCACTCGTATGTCGCGCGGATGCCCCTGGTCATCGACGATAAGCCAGAGGATGCAGGTTCCCTGCGTCTTGGCGAGACGAGCCGGCTCGGTATATTCGGGATCCGGCGTGCTTACCGGTTCAGGCGCCGAAATTCCGCCGCCAACTTTGAACACTCCCCCGCCGATTCCGCCGCCACTGCCGGCTCCCACTCCTGCCCCGTGACCTACGCCAACTCCACCACCCGAGCCTGAGCCAATACCTGCCCCCGAGCCTGTTCCATTCGAAGGCGGCGCGGAGGGGAGCGGTGCAGCCGAGGGAATGCCCAAGTTTGGCATGTTGTTTTCGGCGAGGCGCACCTGCGGAGGAACCACCACCGTGGGCGCTACCGCGAGCTTCGGATGCGGGTTGCGCAGCACGATGCTGGGCGGCGTAATCTGCTCCATTGCCAGCTTTGGCAAACGTCCCTTGGGCGCCGGCAAGGCATCGTGATCACCGCCGCCTCCGCCGCCGCTCACGACTTTCTTGGCAACTGGAAGGGCATAGGAATCAGGCGACGGCGCGATCAACGTCACAGTTTCATGTTGCTCAACCTTCGGCACGACTTTGTGAGCGAGCATGGAACTACCCAGGATCATGGCCAACAAGGCCACGTGCACGGCTGCCGATCCTGCCAGACCGTTTGACCTGTAGTTGTTGTAATGCCCCCAGATCGCGTCCGGGCCGAGCGGCTGTTGCTGTCGGGTTCGGGGATTCATTTTCACAACCGGGGCGACACGATCACGAACAGCGTACGGTTCGCGGACAGAATAAGAAGTCTTAAGCCCTTCAAATGAGGACAGAGTCGATAGAGCGTGCGCGGAGTTCTGTGGACCTGGCTGGTTCGACATTGACGCTCCTAATAAATTGTCGGGAAATCGAAGTAGCGCTGTGGATTTCCGACCCAGGTATAGATGCCAGGAAGTAACCAGCGGTTTGCAGGAGGAGCCACTTAACTAGGCCCACGCCGAAGTATTTCTAGTTGCGTAAGTAATAAGAAACACGGCTCTACTTGGTTTACCTGATGCATGAAGTGCCGTCGGGATGCCACCGCGGGGCGACTACGAAATCAATACGAAAAACGGGATGATGCCACCTGCGCAAAAGTTTGCGGGCGGAGCTTCGATTCCCGGCCGACGAGCGGGTTGCGGCTTAGCGGAGGCGGATGAAAACCTGAGGGTCATCCCAGGAAGCTCGCGCCGACCGCTAGATTTCCGCCTGCCAGCGATTTTTCTGCAGACGAATAATCTCATAGCATTCGCAGGCGGTAGCTTCCAGCTTGGCTTTGCTCAGAATGGTTACATTTCCCCGAGTGTAGGAGATCATTCCCGCTCTCTGCAAAATGCCCGCGGCTACGCTGACCGTGGAACGCCGCGTTCCGAGCATTTGCGCCAGAAATTCTTGCGTCAAGGGAAGAGTCTTACCACCAATTCGATCATGACTCATCAGCAACCACCTCGCCAATCGCTCTTCAACGTCATGAAGGCGGTTGCAAGCGGCCAGCTGGGTGGATTGAATACCCAGTATCATCGAATAACGTTGCAACTGCCGCTCGAGCGTGGGGCAATGCGGCAGCAGATTGCGCAGGATCCCGACATCCACCCGGTAAGCCGTGCCATCGCCCTGAGTAATGATTCTCAAGGCGCTGGTCTTAAAACCAAAAATCACCGGTAGACCAACGAAGCCCTCCTTGCCGATGAGGCCCACCTCGACACTTTCTCCATCTGGCTGAACCGTCAGCACCGAACTCATTCCGTCGTTCAGAAAATATCCTGACTTGATGGCTTCGCCCGTCTCGTGCAGAACCTGATGAAGTCTCAGGCGGACAAATTCGAGGGAGGGAAACAGTTGCACCCACTCCGCGGGCGGAAGCCCGAGCAGGATGATATTTCCAACTTCGCTGCGGTCGTTTTCGCGTTTGCTAAATCGGACAGGGGCACCTCGAACAGATTGCACGGCCATGACCAGTTCCTTTCATCACACAGCGGAAAAAAACGCCGTCTGATTTCGCAGGAACCGTTAAGCCCGATAGGCCTCGGCGGCAGGTGCTAGAAGAGACAACTTAAGCCTATACGTTTCGGTACCCTCTGTATGTGTCATAACGCACACATTTGTGAAGCGTGTCGGACAGACAGATCTTCTCGAATTCCCTACTATCTCGGATTCCCCACTCTACTCCATGAGCATGAAAATACACGGTTTGAGAGTGTTCAACGACTCGCGCTTGGGGGCCAAACACAGATCCTGGCGCAGCCACTGCAGTTTGCCGTTCCGAGGAGTACACCTTGATCAAGACCACGCGCAGCGCACGCGTCAGATCCGACGGCGTAGAAGTCGATGGAAACAAACTCGACAATGGGCTTCTGCTCAACCTGCCGGAGAAAGAAGGCCGAGCGGTCTACCCCCAGTTAGTGTTCCTCCCGTTGAGAACGCACGATGTCCTCAACGAAGCCGGGGCTGAGATTCGTTACGTCTACTTCATGAACAGTGGTTTGGCTTCCGTTTTGAACGTGATGGCGGACGGGAAAAGCGTGGAGGTCGGACTGACCGGCAAAGAAGGGTTTGTGGGATTGCCGTTGATCGTGGGCTTCGCCAGCAGTGCCTCGCGGGTGATTGTTCAGATTGAAGGCGCGGCATTCCGTCTGAGAGCCAGCGCACTCATTGAACTTTTGCGGAAGTGTCGCACGCTCGAGACACGTTTGCATCGCTACTCTCAGGACCTGGCCGCCCAGTCCGCTCAGGTAGCGGCATGCAACCGGCTACACGAAGTGGACGAACGACTGGCGCGGTGGCTACTGATGAGCCAGGACCGGATAGGATCGGATGTAGTTCCGCTGACGCAGGAATTCCTCGCGCACATGCTGGGCACACGGCGATCCAGCGTGACGGTGGCTGCTTCCATCCTGCAAAAGGCCGGGCTCATCAAATACACGCGCGGTCAATTGAACATAGTGAGTCGAAAAGGATTGGAAGAAGCCTCGTGCGAATGCTATTGTGCGCTGGTTCAGCAGGCCTCGCGGTGGAAGCAGGAGGCGGGCTGAACGGAAGTGCATCCCCAATTTCCCCGAAACAAGCTTCGGCCTTCAGATTCCGCGGCCGCGCCGCGAGAGGTGAGTGACGAGGGAGAGGACGAACAGCACCATAAAAACAAAAAACAACAGTTTCGCCACGCCAGCCGCTACGACCGCCACACCAGTAAAGCCCAACACTGCTGCAATGAGGGCAATTACCAGGAATACCAACGTCCAGTAGAGCATCTCGCCTCCTTACGGTTCGATTACAAATTTGAACTAACTATAGGCACCCGGCAGGCTGGTAACGAATCCCGCGTGCTATGTATTTGGCGATTCCAGTTCCTGTAACTGGCTAGCGGAGCATGCGCTTAAGGAGGGAGCGGATGCCGGTTCTCCTGTTAAAGAGAACCGGCATCCGCTCGATGGGGGCATCTGTCGAGTAGAACTCAAAATTAATTCCGAGGCATCATCTTTGCCCATACTGTAAAGTTTGTATTTTTCGGGAGGGCCCCCGGTCGGAAGCGCTTACCTTGCCGGATCGAACTTCTAGGAATTAAGCAACCGATCTCCCCTACAGAAAACCTCGTATGGACGCTGAACCGCTTCATCTATACAACAAAATATGTTATCCGGCCCCCTCTGCCACAGTCGGAATCAATGGTCTGCGCCACATACCAATCAACGCCGGCTGTTACCGCTTCGTCTTTCGAGGAGCTTATGAGGCGAGCAATGAGGCTTCTGGTGAATGCGGGCATGGTCCTGGGAATTAGTCTCACGGTCCTGGCGCAGGATGTCACCAACCCGAGTCCGGGACCTCCTTCGTCCAATATTCTCGGACCCCAACTGATTGCCTGGTCGGCACTGCAGAAGCCACAGCCCCTCGATCAGCCCGGGTCGGAGTCTGATCGGAGCCAAAGGCCCAGCCCTCAACGGGATCAGCCGGTAAGCCCTTCGGGGCAGCAGCGGCGGGCCTCACCCCCATCGCCTGGTACTGAGAAGAAAGAGAAACCTCAAGGAAACAAATAAAACAAGGAAACAAATAAAATGAGGAGAACCGGGCGATGCCCTGTCCTCCTCTTTTGAACCACGATTACTCGCCTTAACGAGCCTTATCGGGCCCAGAGCTCTCCCGGCTTTTTTACAAACGGCCCGCCAGAAGCAGCACGAGTAAGACCACCACCACGAGTCCCAGTCCGCCGCTCGGATAGTAGCCCCAGCCTCGGCTGTAAGGCCACGCGGGCAGCGCACCAATCAACAACAGCACCAGCAGAACCACCAGAATCGTTGACATTTCCACCCTCCTATCAGAATTGTTTTGTCATCACTTTACCGGTTGAGACCCATGACCACGTTCGCGCGTTCCTGTTACTCCCCGTGATTCTCCGCCTGGACTGCATATTTCCTCACGGTAGCCTCGAACGCCCCGCTCCCCGCCGGCGGACGGACTTTACCGGTCAAGATTTCCTCAAACGGTACAAACTTTCCGTAAAGCAGATGCGTCTCGTCTTTGTCCTGCGTGACGGCGGAGCCACTGAGGTCCACTCCCGCAAAAAGTCCTCGTGCGCGGGAATAAGTCAACATTTCTGCTTTCATCTTCCAGTCCGTGTCGGCCCCAGCATCACGTCCCACGGGACCCGCCGCTGCCGAGGCATCGGCGCCGATTTTGAACTTGCTCGAGAGCAGCTGCTCCATACCCTGTTGGTTCGTGACAACCAGCACTATGTCGACGGCCTGTCCGCCTAACTGCAACCCCCAGCTGCCGCCCGTGATCGTGATCGGCGCAGGAGCGCTAAAGCGGCCGTTTTCCAGGCGGCAGACGGCGACGCCTTTACCATGGTTTCCGCCGAAGCCCACGGCAATTTTCACCATCGAAGGAATCACGGCGATGCACTTGGCGTCGTGCATCACTTTGTCGGGAATCGCTTTGTCGGGAGTCGACATAATTTCGTTGAGCACGTTGGCGGCATTATCGATTCGTTTTTGGATACTCGACTCGTTCTTGTCGTCATCCTGAGCCCAGGCCATGCCGGCGATCAGTAGGAAACTGGCACCGAGCACCAAGAGACATCTTGGCAGTGTCGAACTCTTTCTTCTCATAAGCGGACCTCTTCTTCCGTGCTCGAAGTGAGCAACTGTTGTTAAATTTCGTACGACCACAACCCTAACTTTGGCCCCGCGCTTCTGCTATCCGGTTGACGCTGTACCCTGAACCCTCGGCTATCCCGATAAGCGCAGCGGTAATCCCAGCGCTATACAGCTGGTACAGCGCGGATCACGGGTGCTGTACCGGGTAACCCCTATTGACCAGCCCGGCTCAGGCAATCCCACAAAAATAAGCGGGATTGTTGAGCATGGCCCCCTGGCTCGAAGACTAGAATCTCTCTTCGCTCATGCCGTCTTATGGGCTTCCGCCGAAGTTTCGCGAGAGGTTCGAACATCCTGAGCGCCGCGGGCTACGAGAACTTGCTTGGCACGGTCCGCTTGCTGTGGTGTTTCACAACGAACCGCAACCAGGATGCCCCCCTTCAGCGATTGACCTTCATATTTCTGGGCCTCGTACTCGGGAATTCCTAAGCCCACCAAACAACCGGCGAATCCACCCAACGCGCCGCCGATTCCAATTCCGGCCAGAGCCGCCAGCAGCGGACCGGCCACAATGACCGGACCAATGCCGGGAATCGCCAGAGCGCCCGCGCCAACCAGCCAACCGAGCGCGCCTCCGACTGCCGCGCCTGATCCCAATCCCACTGCCGCTCCTTCCGGCGCCTTGGTACTACGGTCCGTCGCCAATTCCCCGGTCCGAACATTTTCCGGCAGCACGGAGATATCGGAGTTCGTAAATCTGGCGTCCTTCAGCGCCTTGACTACAGATTCCACATTGGTTCGCGTCGAATAGACTCCAAATACGGAGCTTATTGTGGCCATCGCATCTCTCCCCTTTCAGCGCAGATTTTCTCCGCTTTTCAGATTGGCGCAGGGGACGGCAATCGCCAATCGGGCGAAAGCTCTAGATGAGTGCCCCTCGATGAAGATCCTTAAGTAGTTGCGACCTAAAATCGCCATGCCGAGTGTCTCTGCTCACGGCCAAATGTATGCGTTGGCCAGAAACCACGACATCACTCTAAGGACCATCACCGCAGTCTTCCGAGACCCAGTGAGATTTCAGATAACGAGATTGCAGATAACGAGGGTGGCGATTTCTCTGGTCGTGACATTGCAGCGACAGCCTGACCCCAGTGGATCGGCGGCAGACGACGCATCAGATCGAGAAGGTTGAGGCATCGCGTTCGGGCAGACTGACCCTGCACGTGTATTCGAAGCCAATCGACTCGGCGGTTCTGTTTGACGGGGTGAACCGATGTTGCACGCGGCGGCGAATGGAATACTAGAGCGTCAACGGATCGGTTCTTTGAAAGGCTCTGGTCAGGGAAAGAGCGGTTCGCTGACGCGGCAGGCAAGGGGCAAGGCAAGGGTCTCGAAAAACCTTCATCGGCGGTTCGATTCCGCCCCGCACCTCCAGGCGTCGCACGGGGTGGGGTTGAGCAGCTCTGCGTTTGCTAACCCGGAACGATACAATCTTCGAGTATCTGACCGAGGGCAGGGTCAGCGGGGTCTCCAAGCACATCGTCGCATTTCTCCCATGAGCGCTTCGCGCAAATCGGCAGACCCGCCTGGAAAAACCGCCCTGCATTCGGCTTCGAAGCCCGAGCTGCAGCTGGCGAAACTGGCGAGGAGTTGCTACATGCGAGGCTGGCTGCTGGGCACCAGCGGCAACTTCAGTGCCGTCGTGAGCCGGGAGCCTTTTCGCCTGGCCATTACTTCCACGGGACTCGACAAAGGCGCTCTCACCGCTGATCAATTTGTGCGCGTCGACGCAAGCGGTTCTGTCGTGCATGGCAGGGGCAGGCCGTCGGCCGAAACCGCCTTGCATTTAGTTGTGGCACGCCTTTGCCGGGCCGGTGCTATATTGCACACCCACTCGGTCTGGAGCACAATAGTTTCCGAACGTCACGCCAGGGAACGCGGCCTTTGGATAGAGGGTTATGAAATGTTGAAAGGGCTTAGAGGCGTGACCTCGCACCAACATCGCGAATGGCTACCCATTCTGGAAAACGATCAGGATATTCCGAAACTGGCGCGCCAGTTTGAGCGGCTCCTCGATGAACACCCTGGCATCCACGGTTTTTTATTGCGAAAGCACGGTCTCTATACGTGGGGCGAGAATCTCAGTGAAGCGAAACGGCATCTTGAAATACTGGAATTCCTCATGGAGGTTATTGGCCGAGCAGCTTTCGCCGAACCTTCCATGGCACGAAGTTAAGCGGAGGCGGACGTTATGGCGATTGTCAGGATGCCCGACGAGAATCGGACCCTCCACGAAGTGGCGGATATTAAAGCCTATTTGGCAAGTATTCAGATCGATTACGAGCGTTGGGAGGTCCGGCAGCCGGTTGCGCCTGATGCTCCGCCCGAAGAGATCCTCGCTGTTTACTCCGCAGACATACAGGCGCTCAAGGAGCGCGGGGGATATGTTACTGCGGATGTCATCGATGTCAGCCCTAAGACTCCGAATCTCGAGGCGATGCTAGCCAGGTTCAATCGTGAGCATTGGCACGACGAAGACGAGGTGCGTTTCATCATTCATGGTCGCGGTTTGTTTCATATCCACCCGTCTAAATCACCACTGACGGCGGTCGAAGTGGAAGCGGGCGACCTGATTCGCGTACCCCGCGGCACCAGGCACTGGTTTGACTTGTGCGGAGACCGGACAATCCGCGCCATTCGCTTGTTCGAGGATGCTTCCGGCTGGACGCCGCACTATACCGAGAGTGGCGTCGATCGCGGCTACGAGCCCGTTTGCTGGGGGCCATCGTATCTCGCGTCATCGCCCGTTCTGTCGGCCAAGACTGGGTTCCGGTCCTGAGGATCGTCGTGCTGCGAGAGCCGGTCCGCACCATACTCTTGGACATCGAAGGCACGACGACTCCCCTCGCGTTTGTGCACCACACGCTTTTCCCCTACGCTCGGTCGCACATCGCAGATTTTCTGGAGCAACATCGCGCGTCCCCAGACGTGCGCGCCGACTTAGCTGGCTTGCGGCAAGAATATCTGGCGGACGTGAAGGCGGCTCTCAACCCGCCAGCTCTCGGTTACGACTCGCCGCCATCACAACTGGAATCGACCGTCGCTTACATTGAATGGCTCATGGCGCGTGATCGGAAGTCCACAGCGTTGAAGTCGCTGCAGGGGAAGATCTGGGAGGAGGGGTATCAGAGCAGCACGTTGCTCGCTCCAGTTTTTGATGACGTCCCCTGTGCTTTCGATCGTTGGTCGAGACAGAACCGCACTATCGCCATCTTTTCTTCCGGGAGTGTGCTCGGGCAGCAACTGCTTTTCTCCCACACCACCGCAGGCGACCTGACGCCCTATATTTCCGCATACTTCGACACGACGACGGGCGCCAAGATCGATGCCAGCAGCTATGAACAAGTTGCGGTCCGCCTGGAGCGGTCGACCCATGACATGGCCTTCATCTCTGACGCCACCGCGGAACTCGATGCTGCCAGCAGCGCTGGCCTACAGGTTTTGCTGTGCGAGCGAACCGGGAATCGTCTTCAGCCGCCAGGTCCATACACCCGCATCAGTGATTTCAGGGCCATCTTTTCTTGAAGGGCCAGCTCTTGAAGGACCAGCACGTAAGCGGACACGGCCTCGCATTGCCGGAAGCCGGAGAAGCTGCCCTCAGCTACGCCCGCCGCATTCGGGCGCTCGATGACAACTTTTGCTGATTACTCTTGTGGCCATCTTTGTCTACCGTGGTGCGGATATCATGGCGCAGATGGCTGTCCCCGACGTCCCCCAGAACTTGATCGGCGATAACGCCTGCGCCCCCGACCGCCTCGACAAGCGGCTGGTTCGAAAACTTCCGGAGGTGTGGTCGTTAGGTGTGAGCCTCAGGCCGAGAACTTCCGCGGGATGCTCCAACTCGCCTCGTCTCTGATTCTACTGAGGCATTTATGAGATGAGTTCAAGCCTTCTGCGGAAGATGAAAAGAAGCTTCGGCGTCGAAATCAACCACCAGCTTTCAGTCTGAGGCGTATACATCCGCGACCGGAATTGAATCTCGCGAGACGGACCGGCTAGGAATGCTGAGTTCTACCACCGTTCCCGGAGGAGCATTTCGCAATCGCAATTCTCCGCCCAGTTCCCGGGCGCGCTGCTTCATGCCGCCGATGCCGACGCCCACGCTATCGGGGCGCATTTCGGCAATCTTCTTCCCAATTCCCCGGCCATCGTCTTTCACCGAGACCTCTATCATTCCGTTCGTGTGGCTCAGAGTAATCCACACCTTGTGTGCTTCGGAATGGCGGAACACGTTGGTCAGGGCTTCCTGAACAATTCGGAAGACCGCAGTCTCCACCTCAGTGGCCAGTCTCGGGAAATCGCGAGGTTGAACCACCAAAGAGGTGTCGATGCCACTCCGCTTCGTAAGCCCGTCCACGTACCAGGACAAAGCCGAGAGCAAGCCGACTTCATCGAGCAACGGCGGGTGCAAGAGATGAGACATGGTACGGACCTGCTGAATGGCGCGATCAATGATGCTGCTTGCCTGCGCCCACGATTCATCGTCAGGTTGCGATGATTTTTGCAGAAGGATCTTGTCCAGCACCATTTTCGCAACTGCCAGCTCTTGCCCCAGGCCGTCATGCAAATCGCGGGCGATTCGCCTCCGCTCTTGATCCTGCAGCGTCATGAGGCGGACCGAGAGGCGCTGTAATTCGTTGGTTCTGCTATCCACCATCTTTTCCAGTTCGGTGGCGTTGTTACGAATCGACTGCTCCAGCAATTTACTGTCGTGAATATCGGAACAAGTTCCATACCACCGGGCGATTTGCCCTTGTGGGTTTCGAATGGGAACAGCTCGCGACCGGAACCAGCGATGGACGCCATCTCTGGACCGCAAACGATATTCTGATTCATAGCTGCTCCCGGACTGAATCGACTGCGCCCAGCCCGCCGTGACCCGTTCGACGTCATCGGGATGCACATATTCTAGCCAGCTGAGGCCGCGGCCAGGAACCGCAGCACTGCCCGTGTAGTCATGAAACCGCTCACTCACGTATTCATAACAGCCATCTCCCTGGCTGCTGAAAATTACATCCGGAGCGGTGCTGACAATGGCGTCAAGTTCTTGATTCTTGCCGACCAACTGCATGTTGAGGTGCAGCAGCAATTCAGCTTTGCTGGCCAACTCTTCCGTGCGCTCGAGCACCCGTTGCTCGAGTTCACGATTCAGAGTTTCGAGCTGACGCGTCTTGCGGTGCAAGTCGGCGAACACTCTGACTTTCGCCCGCAAGAGTTCCGGAACGACCGGGACCGAGATGTAATCGACTGCCCCGTGCTCGTATCCTTTGAGCTGGTCCAGATCGGTGAGATGAACGGCGGACACGAAGATGATCGCGGTTCGCTGAAAACGTGGGTGCTGCCGAATCATGGCCGCCAGTTGAAAGCCATCGAGCTCAGGCATGCTCACATCCATCAACACCACGGCCACTTCATTCTTGAGAAGAATCTCGAGAGCTTCTTTCGCGGAGTTGGCCTTGATGAGGTTTTCCCCGAGACCACCGAGCATCACCTCATAGCTGAGCAGCTTGCCGGGCTGATCATCCACCATGAGAATATTTACTCTCTCGTCTTGGCCCATTCGTTTTCCCCGCCCCGCTCGGCACTGATTACCGCATTGCGATCCTACCGGTGAAGCCACATGCGCAACGACGAAAGCAACTGTTCCGTGTTGACGGGCTTCGCCAAATACTCGGAAGCTCCCGCTTCGAGACACTTCTCCCGATCCCCCTTCATCGCTTTTGCGGTCAGAGCAATGATGGGCAGGCGCCGGAAGGAAGCATTCTGACGGATCACCTGCATGGTTTCGTAGCCGTCCATCTCGGGCATCATGATATCCATCAGAACGATCGCAATATCCGGTGTCGACTCGAGCTTGGCGATCGCTTCCCTGCCGGTTCCGGCGGTGATCACGGTCATGCCACGGCGCTCAATAACACTGCTGAGGGCAAAAATGTTGCGCACGTCATCGTCGACGACCAGCACTTTCTTCCCCACCAGCGCGTCGTCAGACCGGTGCAGGCGGTCGAGCAACCTTTGCTTGTCGACGGGAAGATCGGAGACGACTCGATGCAGAAACAGCGCCGTCTCGTCCAGCAGACGTTCCGGCGACTCCACGCCCTTGACTACCACGCTGCGTGCCAGGGCATGCAGGCGAACATCCTCTTCCGGCGAAAGTTCTTTCCCGGTGAACACGACGACGGGCAGATCTGCCAAAGACGGAGTTTCACCGAAGCGCTCGAGGACATCGAAGCCCGATATGTCGGGAAGACGAAGATCGAGCACGACACAATCGAAAGCTTGCTGGGTAACCGCCTTGATCGCATCCGCGCCCGTCGACACGACCGTCACGTCGATGTCATCGTAATCCAGAAGCGCTTTGATACTCAACTGCTCGCCAGGATTGTCCTCCACCACCAGCAATCGCTTGCGTCGCGGAGTCGCATATTCCTTGATGCGAGACAATGCCGACTCCAAGCCTTCAGGCGTCGTGGGTTTGGTGACGAAGGCAAACGCTCCCCGAGCCAGGCCGTGATGGCGGTCTTCATCCAGAGTAAGCATCTGGACGGGAATATGCCGCGTTGCCGGATCCTGTTTCAGATGATTCAGGACGGTCCAGCCCAACATGTCCGGCAGGAAAACATCCAGCGACACGGCCGTGGGATGGTACTCATGCGCCAGCGCGAGGGCTTCCGTACCCCGTGTCGCCACCAGGACCTTGAAACCCTTGTCGCGCGAGAGATCGCACAACACCCGCGCATAATGCGTGTCATCCTCAACAATGAGCAGGACAGCGTCGTCGGGCTGAAGATCGTCGCGGTCGTCTTTGATGGTTTCGACTGCGTGTTCGGTGATCCCGGCGACCGCCAATTGCACGGGCGAGAACGCCGACGATACGCGCGCCTCCACCGAGGCCGCGTTCGAGGTGGAAGGTCCCACGTAAGTCTGCGGCAGGTAGAGAGTAAAGGTGCTGCCCCGGCCGGGAGCGCTGCGTAACTGGATTTCTCCGCCCAGCAAACTGGCAAGTTCGCGGCTGATCGCCAAACCGAGACCGGTTCCGCCGTACTTGCGGCTGGTGCCGGCATCTGCCTGCTGGAAGGCCTCGAAGATGATGCGCTGCTTTTCGAAAGGGATTCCGATGCCGGTGTCTGCCACCTCAAAAGCCACCACCGACGCAGCTTTCGCGAGGATGGGATGCTCTTCGCTCCACCCGCTCCTGGCCGGAGAGACGGTAAGCCGGACGCCTCCTACCTCGGTGAACTTGAAGGCATTCGACAGCAGGTTCTTCAATACTTGCTGCAGACGCTTGGAATCGGTGACCACGCTGCGCGCGAGATGGGGATCGGTCAGTACCTCGAAGGTGAGACGCCGGTTCTCCGCCTCGTGACGGAAGGGACGACCCACCGCTTCCAGCATGCTGGCGAAGAATAGTTCTTCCGCCTGCACCGAGACGGTTCCGGATTCGATCTTGGAAAGATCGAGGATGTCCGTGATCAGATTCAGCAAGTCCGTGCCCGCACCATGAATCGTTCGGGCAAACTCGACTTGCTTTGGGGTGAGGTTCGCATCTGGATTGTCGCCGAGTTGCTGGCCCAAAACCAGAATGCTGTTAAGGGGCGTGCGCAACTCGTGCGACATATTGGCCAGGAATTCTGATTTGTATTTCGAAGTCAAAGCCAGCTCCTTGGCTTTATCTTCCAGAGCGCGACGGGCTTGCTCAATTTCCTGGTTCTTGCGTTCGACTTCAACGTTCTGTTCGGCGAGCTGCTGCGCTTTCTGCGCCAACTGCTCGTTGGTCTGCTGCAACTCCTTTTGCTGCATCTGGAGTTCGGTGGCCAACTGCTGCGACTGTTTCAGTAGTCCCTCGGTCTGCATCGTGGCTTCAATGCTGTTCAGCACAATGCCGATGCTGGCCGTCAGCTGCTCAAGAAACGCCAGGTGGGAAGTGGTAAAGGCGCTGAGTGAAGCCAGTTCAATGACCGCCTTGACGCGATCTTCAAACAGCACCGGAAGCACGATCACGTTCTGCGGAACCGCTTCGAACAAACCCGACCGAATCGAAATCGTGTTGGGGGGCAATTCGGAGATGAGCATGCGGCGCTTCCCCGCGGCGCACTGGCCTATCAATCCTTCACCAATTTTCAAACGCCGCAGATGTCCGTCCTCGCCATCTCCGGCGAAGGCCGACAGCAGAACCATTTCGGCCGATTCTTCGCCCCCCATCTGGTAGATGACGCCCTGCTGGGCGCTGACCAGAGGCGCCAATTCGGAAAGCAGCATGCGTCCCACAGTTGCCAGATCGCGCTGGCCTTGCAACATGCCGGTGAAGCGAGCCAGATTGGTTTTGAGCCAGTCCTGCTCGGTGTTGCGATCGGTGGTCAGGCGGAGGTTGTCAATCATCGTGTTGATGTTGTCTTTCAACTCCGCAACCTCGCCGCTGGCTTCCACTTGAATGGAACGCGTGAGATCGCCCTTGGTGACCGCCGTGGCGACTTCCGCGATCGCTCGCACCTGGTTGGTTAAATTGTCGGCCAGCAAGTTGACGTTTCCGGTGAGATCCTTCCACGTACCGGCGGCGCCGGGCACGTTGGCCTGACCGCCGAGACGGCCCTCGACACCCACTTCGCGGGCAACGGTTGTGACCTGATCCGCGAATGTGGCTAGGGTGTCCGTCATGTTGTTGATGGTTTCGGCCAGGGCTGCGACTTCGCCCTTAGCATTGACCGTCAACTTTTGCGTGAGTTCGCCATTCGCGACGGCGGTTACAACTTTGACGATGCCGCGAACTTGTTCGGTGAGGTTGGCGGCCATCACATTCACATTGTCAGTCAGATCTTTCCAGGTTCCGGCCACACCCGGCACCTGCGCCTGCCCGCCCAGCTTGCCTTCCGTACCCACTTCACGGGCTACGCGAGTGACTTCGGCGGCGAAGGCGTTGAGTTGATCGACCATGGTGTTAATGGTGTTCTTGAGCTCCAGAATTTCACCTTTCACGTCGACCGTGATTTTGCGGGACAGATCACCGCGAGCCACGGCGGTGGTCACCTCGGCAATGTTGCGTACCTGACCGGTGAGGTTACCGGCCATGGCGTTGACCGAATCCGTAAGATCTTTCCAGGTACCGGCCACGCCGGAAACGTTCGCCTGGCCTCCGAGACGGCCTTCGCTACCCACTTCGCGGGCCACGCGGGTGACTTCGGCGGCGAACGAGCGGAGTTGTTCGACCATCGTGTTCAGCGTTTCTTTCAGCTGCAGGATTTCGCCGCGCACGTCGACCGTAATTTTCTTGGAGAGATCGCCGTTTGCGATGGCGGTGGCGACTTCAGCGATATTCCGCACCTGGCCGGTGAGGTTGCTGGCCATGAAGTTGACGTTATCGGTCAGATCCTTCCAGGTACCGGCCACGCCCGGCACCTGGGCCTGTCCCCCGAGTTTTCCATCGGTGCCGACTTCGCGGGCTACGCGCGTTACTTCGCCGGCGAACGCGTTGAGCTGGTCCACCATCGTATTGATGGTGTTCTTGAGCTCGAGAATCTCGCCCTTTACGTCGACCGTAATCTTGCGCGACAAATCGCCGCGGGCCACGGCGGTGGTAACTTCGGCAATGTTGCGCACCTGGCCGGTGAGGTTGCCCGCCATTGAGTTGACCGAGTCGGTGAGATCTTTCCAGGTACCGGCGACGCCGGGCACATTCGCTTGGCCGCCAAGGCGGCCTTCGGTGCCGACTTCGCGCGCCACCCGCGTCACTTCACCGGCGAACGCGTTGAGCTGATCTACGGTGGTGTTGATGGTTTCTTTGAGCAGAAGAATCTCGCCGCTTACGTTTACCGTGATTTTTTTCGAGAGGTCGCCGCTGGCGATCGCGGTCGAGACTTCAGCGATGTTGCGCACCTGACCGGTTAAGTTGCTGGCCATCGAGTTCACCGAGTCGGTCAGATCCTTCCACGTGCCGCCTACGCCGGGTACCTGCGCTTGGCCGCCGAGTTTTCCGTCGGTGCCGACCTCACGCGCCACGCGGGTGACTTCCGAAGCAAACGAGCGCAACTGATCGACCATCGTGTTCAACGTGTCTTTGAGTTCGAGAATTTCGCCCTTCACATCGACCGTGATCTTGCGCGACAAATCGCCGCGAGCCACGGCGGTTGCCACTTCGGCAATATTTCGTACTTGGCCGGTGAGGTTACTCGCCATGAAATTGACATTATCGGTGAGATCTTTCCAGGTGCCAGCCACGCCCGGCACTTGCGCCTGTCCGCCCAGTTTTCCTTCCGTACCTACTTCACGCGCCACCCGCGTCACTTCGCCGGCGAACCCGTTGAGCTGGTCGACCATCGTGTTGATGGTATTTTTCAGTTCCAGAATTTCACCTTTCACATCGACCGTGATCTTGCGCGACAAATCGCCGCGAGCCACAGCAGTGGTCACTTCAGCGATATTGCGCACCTGACCGGTCAAGTTTCCGCCCATCGAGTTCACCGAGTCGGTGAGATCCTTCCAGGTACCGGCGACGCCCGGCACATTCGCTTGCCCTCCCAGTCGCCCTTCGGTACCGACTTCGCGCGCCACCCGGGTCACCTCTCCGGCGAAGCGGTTGAGCTGATCGACCATGGTATTGAGGGTTTCTTTGAGCTGCAGAATTTCGCCGCGAACGTCCACCGTGATTTTTCGCGACAAATCGCCGTTGGCAATCGCCGTCGCCACTTCCGCGATGTTGCGCACTTGGCCGGTGAGGTTGCTGGCCATAAAGTTGACGTTGTCGGTGAGATCTTTCCAGGTCCCGCCTACGCCGGGCACCTGCGCCTGTCCGCCAAGCTTGCCTTCGGTACCGACTTCGCGCGCCACCCGCGTCACTTCGCCAGCAAAGGCGTTGAGCTGATCGACCATCGTGTTGATGGTGTCTTTGAGTTCGAGAATTTCGCCTTTCACATCGACCGTAATCTTGCGCGACAAATCGCCGCGGGCCACGGCCGTAGTCACTTCGGCGATGTTTCGCACTTGTGCCGTCAGGTTACCGGCCATGGCATTCACCGAGTCGGTCAGATCTTTCCAGGTACCGGCGACGCCCACCACCACCGCCTGTCCCCCGAGTTTGCCGTCCGTACCTACCTCGCGGGCCACCCTCGTTACTTCGGAGGCGAAGGAGCGGAGCTGATCGACCATGGTGTTGATGGCTTCTTTCAACTGCAGGATTTCGCCGCGCACGTCGACCGTAATTTTGCGCGAAAGATCACCGCTGGCAACCGCCGTGGCGACTTCCGCGATGTTTCGCACTTGACCAGTAAGGTTGCTGGCCATCGAGTTCACGGAGTCGGTTAGGTCCTTCCACGTGCCCGCAACCCCGGGGACCTGCGCCTGGCCGCCGAGTTTTCCATCCGTACCCACTTCGCGGGCTACGCGCGTTACTTCGGCGGTGAACACGCCGAGCTGCTGAATCATGGTGTTGACAATGCTCGCCGACCGCAGGAATTCGCCCTCCAGGGGCCGTCCGTCCACATCCAGGCGCACGGTTTGGGTTAAGTTGCCCTGAGCGACAGCGGCAATGGCACGGGTGACCTCAGCCGTCGGACGAAGCAAGTCCTCAACCAGGGTGTTGACCGAGACCTCCATGTCGCCCCACGCTCCTCGGGATTCGTGAAAGCGAGTGCGCTCCCGCGTGCGTCCTTCCTTGCCTACCACCTGGCCCACGCGTTTCAATTCCTGGGCCATCTGTTGGTTCGCGGCGACAATGGAATTGAAGGTGTCGGCGATTTTCCCCGGAAGTCCGGTCCACGAGCCGGGGAGGCGGACTGAAAAATCTCCGTCTCGCATGGTTTGCAGGCCGGACAGGATCACGCTGAGATCCCCCGAGGCCGGCTGAACGACGGTTTTGGAATTTCCGTTGGTTTTGGAATTTCCGTTGCGTTTATTGTTCTCGCCTTCTTCGAATGCGCCATTGGTCACGGCTGTGGCCGCGTCTCGGCTGTTTCTCTTCATACGGCATGCTCTCCATGAACCTCTTGCCGACCATCCACAAGCCAAGATGGCAACAAAATAAACGCAGCCTCAAACATGTCTCTTGAAGTCAAACCAGGGGGAATGTACCTATCCGATATTGATTCCTATCACGACAAGCTGTAGCGTGACTCTAGGGTTTTTACTGTAGGCTCAGGGTGCGGCTGAGTAACGCTGCTTTGCTATGCAGAACCATGGGAATCGGGGTTGGGAATTTGGGTTTTTGACTCCATTTTTTTTCTTTGCGACCTACGGCCATTTCTGTATATGGGGACGGCGGTGTGGTAAATACCATTAGGGGGAATGCGAACCCAGCCCGCCGACGAGGCTCCAGCGGAAGCACGGGCAAACAATCAGGGCTGTCGGCGCCTTCCCGCTAACCAGAGGATGATCTGTTTTCCGCGGTTCTGCGCCCGGAAGTTCTTGAGTTCAGGGCAGGAGGCTTGATATGCGGCTGCTCAGTGTTCGGCTCATTGTCTCCCTGATTGTCGGCATTACCCTTGTCTCGCTGGCCTTTTCCTATTACGAAGTATTGCGAGAGAAACGCGTACTTCGGAGTCAGCTGGAACGGAGTTCGGAAGAGCTCGGCGAGAGCTTTGCGCTCAATGTAGAAAAGTCCTGGGAATCTTCGCGAGCGTTACAGCGAACCGTGCAGCACTTCGGCAGCCGCGAGCACATGCTGGGGGTTGCGGTTTACGATCGCCAGGGAAAACTAGTGGCGATCACCTCCGAACTGCAGCCGATCCTGGGGACAGTTCCAGCAGACGTGACCCGGGCCGTAGCTGGCAACCACACCGAGAGCTCATTTGGGCGGCTGGACAAATATCGAGTACATACTTTTGCGATGCCCCTGCACCGCGACGACGAGGTAATCGGCGGACTCGCCCTGGTGCACAATGTGGACTACATCCGCGCACAAAATCTGCGCACCTGGCGCGAAGCCTTCCTGCGAACGCTCGTCCAGGTCTTCCTCATTGCATTCATCACGGTGCTAATCGTGCGTTGGAGCATCACCGGGCCGATCGCGCGAGCCGCGCAATGGATGCGGGCTCTTCGCATGGGCAGAATCTCCTCTCGCCAACAAATGCCGGACCTGGATCTATTCAAGCCGCTGGCCTGGGAAGTGGTGACGCTGGCCGAGAGTCTTAGTCAAGCGCGCAGCGCCGCAGAAAATGAAGCTCGCTTGCGGGAAGCCGGGGAATCCTTGTGGACGGCAGACCGGCTGGCGGTGCAGATCCAGACCCGTCTCAATGGAGGTCGGCTGTTTGTAGTCTCGAATCGCGAACCTTACATCCATCAAAGAAATGGCAAAGAGATCGAGGCTGTGGTTCCGCCCAGCGGATTAGTCACTGCGCTCGAGCCGGTACTCAATGCCTGTGACGGAACATGGATCGCTCATGGCAGCGGAGAAGCGGATGCGGAAGTGGTGGACGCGCATGATCGGATTCGCGTGCCCCCGAGCGAGCCTCGTTACACGTTGCGCCGGGTTTGGTTGAGCAAAGAGGAAGAGGAGGGATACTACTATGGATTTTCGAACGAAGGGATGTGGCCGCTTTGCCATATCGCCCACACCCGGCCGATCTTTCGCGAGTCGGACTGGCGTCTCTATCAAGAGGTGAATCGGAAATTCGCCGCTGCCGTGCTTGAGGAAATCGCCGATACCCGCAACCCCGTCGTGCTGGTCCAGGATTATCACTTTGCTTTACTGCCGCGATTGATCAAGGAAAGCCGTCCGGACGCTCGCGTAGCCATCTTCTGGCATATCCCGTGGCCCAACCCCGAAGCCTTCGGCATCTGTCCGTGGCAGCGGCAGCTGGTGGATGGATTGCTGGGAGCCGATCTGATCGGATTTCATATTCAATCGCACTGCAATAACTTCCTGCAGACGGTGGACCGCACGGTGGAATCGCGTGTCGACTGGGAACACTTCGCGGTATCGCGTCAGAGTCATCGAACCATCGTCCACCCGTTCCCGATCAGTGTCGACTTGACGGACGACGAATTCACGGAGAAAGACCAGTATGGAATCAACTACCTGGAACGCTCGACGTTGATGCACAGCTTGGGAGTGGAAGCGGCCTTCATCGGAATCGGCGTCGACCGGGTGGATTACACCAAAGGAATTCACGAGCGCTTCCGGGCGATTGAGAGATTTCTCGAGAAATATCCCAAGTATCAGGGCCAATTCAGCTTCATACAAATCGGCGCACCCAGCCGCACCCACATCAAGCGCTACCACGATTTGATGGCGGAGTTGGAAGCCGAAGCCGAACGAATCAACTGGAGATTTCAGTCGGGCAAGTGGAAGCCTATTTTGTTTCTCAAGCGCCACCACAGCCACAAGGAAATCGAAGGCTACTATCGCGCCGCCGATCTCTGCCTGGTGACCTCGCTTCACGACGGAATGAACCTGGTGGCAAAAGAGTTTCTCGCCGCGCGCCGGGACGAACGCGGGGTACTGATCTTGAGTCAGTTCACCGGAGCCGCGCGCGAACTGAGGGACGCTTTGCTGGTGAATCCTTACGACATCGACCAGACGGCCGAGGCCATCCGCGCCGCGCTGGAGATGGAGCCGGAGGACCGGCAGATGCGGGTGCATCGCATGCGGAAAATCATACGCGAGCACAACATCTACCGCTGGGCCGGGAGCCTGGTAACAGAACTGTGCGAACTCAGGCTGGACGGGAGTGATCGACCGCACGGGAAGTTCCGGGGTGGTGTGGCGGCCGCGTGATGCATCCCACCGACAGAATTGCCGGGTTGGAGTCGAGGCTGAAACCTCAAGTTGAATCTTTCCTGAAACTGGTAGAGCGGGCACCGCGATCGCTGCTCATGCTGGACTTTGACGGAACCCTCGCACCGTTCCGGAGGGATCGCAAGAATGCTGTTCCCTATCCCGGAGTGGTCTCAATCCTGCAGGAGATCCTGAGCGTTGGAAATACGCGAGTCGTAATCATTTCCGGCAGGGATGTAACCGAGACGGTTCCACTTCTTTCGATCAAGCCGCATCCGGAAGTCTGGGGACTTCATGGATTGCAGCGTCTGCAGGCAGACGGTAGCGTCGAACTCTCCGAATTGGACGAGTCGACAGTGGAAGCACTGGCGGCGGCGGAAGCTTGGCTGCGCTCTGAGAACCTGTTAGGCTCGGCCGAACTCAAAACCGGAAGCATTGCGGTGCACTGGCGTGGGGTGCCGGACTCTGAAGCGCAAGCGGTGCGAAATCATGTGCTGCTAGGTTGGACGAAGATCGCGGAGCGCTTCGGGTCGGATTTGATGGATTTCGACGGCGGAGTCGAGATTCGCAGCCCCAGGGTCAACAAAGGAACGGCGGTGCGCACCATTCTCCAAGAGA
>Ga0210398_10000659_pt1 | contig 38361 bp, 26 predicted proteins | sample IncBWC4OmetaG_FD_161047 | JGI IMG/M metagenome (GOLD analysis project Ga0210398, IMG submission 161047) | Forest soil microbial communities from Barre Woods Harvard Forest LTER site, Petersham, Massachusetts, United States - Inc-BW-C-4-O | ecosystem: Environmental > Terrestrial > Soil >... | reverse complement strand
CGACTATGCGCCGCAGTCCATGGGCGACTACATCTCCGGCCCGAACCATGTGCTGCCCACGGGCCGCGTCGGCCGCGTGCGCGGTGGCCTGAGCGTACTGGACTTCCTCAAGATCATCACCGTGCAGGAGTACACCGCTGCCGGCCTCAAGCGCCTTGGCCCGCATGCCATCGCACTTGCCGAAGCGGAAGGTCTGGTCGCCCACGCCGAGAGCGTAAGAGTTCGCATGAAGAAGAGTTCGCAAAAAAAGAAGAAAGGAGCATCGCGATGAGCAACAACCAGACCGTCACGGCTAGAAAGCTCGTCACCGCGATGCCCGAATATCACCCGCCGCTCGCGGGCCGCGATCTTCTGCGCCTCGACTTCAACGAGAACACCTTCGCGCCGTCTCCCAAAGTCATGGCCCGTCTCGCGCAGCTCACCGCCGACGGCATGACCAAGTATCCTGAACGCGAGACCGGCGAACGCGCCGCCGCAGCCTACTACGGTCTTGCGCCCGCGCAGGTGCTGCTCACCAACGGCGTGGACGAGGCGATCCACCTTCTCTGCGCGGCTTATCTCGAGCCTGAAGACGAGGCCATCATCGCCACGCCCGGCTTCTTCATGTATGACGTCAGCATCTCCATGATGACGTCGCACCTGAAGCGCGTGCAGTCCGACGAGTCGCTGCAGTTTCCCTTCGAGCGCGTACTGGCCGCCATCACGCCGCGTACCAAGGCCATCATCCTCTCGTCGCCGAACAATCCAACGGGCGCCGTCATTCCGCGCGCGCAGGTGCTGCAGATCTGCGCCGCCGCGCCGCAGGCCGTCGTGATGATGGACGAGGCGTACTTCCACTTCCACGGCGAGACCGCCATCGCCGACATCGCCACCACGCCGAACCTGCTCATCGCGCGCACGTTCTCCAAGGCGTACGGTCTTGCGAACCTGCGCATCGGCGTCGCTCTGGGTCAGGCCGCGCTCATCGCGCCCATGCGCAAGGTCGCCTCGCCGTATAACGTGAACGGCATCGCACTCGACTGTCTTCCCGTCGCACTCGCCGACGAGGCCTACGTGCAGTGGTACGCGAAGGAAGTTCTGCAGGGGCGCGAACGCATGGAGCAGGCGCTCACGCAGCTCGGCGTGAGTTTCTGGAAGTCGCACGCGAACTTCATCCTGATGAAGATCGGTTCGAAGCACAAGGAACTCGTCATCGCCATGCGCAAACACGGCGTTCTGGTGCGCGACCGCTCGAACGATCCCGGGTGTGAAGGGAACGTGCGCATCACCATCGGCATTGCGGACCACGTCACCCGCGGCATCGAAGCATTGACCGCATCGCTCGCAGAGATTGGCTGGAAGCCAGAGTAGTTGTTTTCGTTAAGGGCACGGCTTCAGCCGTGCCGTAGAGTTCTAAGCAGGGAGGGGCTTTAGCCCCTGAGGTCATCGTACAAAGAGGACATCATGCCCAAGAAAAGAATCGGCACCATCAAGCGCAGCACCACGGAGACGCAGATCGCCCTCACCCTCAACATCGACGGGCAGGGGAAGTACTCGGTCTCCACCGGCATCCGCTTCTTTGACCATATGCTGGAGCTCTTCACCCGCCACGGCGGCTTTGATCTCACGCTCAAATGCACCGGCGACCTCGACGTCGATCAGCACCACACGGTCGAAGACGTCGGCATCGCGCTCGGCGAAGCATTCCTGAAAGCCCTCGGCGACAAAAGGGGCATCATGCGCGCCGGCTACTTCGTCATGGCGATGGACGAGACCCTCGCCGTCGCCGCCGTCGATCTCTCGGGCCGCGTCGCGTATGTCGTGGACGACAAGGTGAAGGTGCGTCTCGTCGGTGACTTCCAGGCTGAGCTACTTAGCGACTTCTTCGACGGCTTCGCCCGAGGCGCCAAAGCGAACGTGCACGTGAAGACGATGTACGGCCGCAGCAATCACCACAAGATCGAAGCCATCTTTAAGGCGTTTGCGCGTGCCATGCGCGCGGCGTGCTCGAAGGATGAACGCATGAAGGAGATGCTGCCGAGTACGAAGGGTCTGCTCTAAGAAAATGATCGCCGTCATCGACTACAAAGCGGGCAACCTCACCAGCGTCGTCAAGGCGCTGAACTTCGTTGGCGCGGAGACGCTCGTCACGCAGGATTTTTCTGATGTTTTACGCGCAGAAAAGATCGTTCTCCCCGGCGTCGGTCACTTCCAGGCCACCGAGCTTTTGAAGCAGCTCAAGCTCACGGAAGCCGTCCGCGAAGCCATCGACGCAAAGAAAAACTTCCTCGGCATCTGCGTCGGCCTGCAGTGGCTCTACGAAGGCTCGACCGAAGCGCCGGAGACCGACGGCCTCTGCGCCTTCAGTAAACAATGCGAGCGTTTTCCCGCAACCTACAACGGCGCGGAGCTGAAATCTCCCCACGTCGGCTGGAACTCGCTCGAAAACATCCGTTCTGACTCGCGCCTTCTGCGCGGCATCGACAACGGCAGCTTCGTCTACTTCACCCACTCCTGGCGCGCACCCGTTTCGGCAGATACCGCTGCCACGACGCCCTACGGCGGCGACTTCACCTCCGCCGTCGAGCGCGGCAATGTAATGGGCGTGCAGTTCCACCCGGAAAAATCCTCCAGCGTAGGTCTGCAAGTACTGCGCAATTTTGTGGAGCTATAACGATGCTCACGAAACGCATCATCGCCTGCCTCGACGTACGCGCCGGCCGCGTCGTGAAAGGCATACAGTTCGTCGACATCATCGACGCCGGTGATCCCGCCGAGCTCGCGCATCGTCACGCCGCCGCAGGCGCGGACGAGATCGTTCTGCTCGACATCACGGCCACGCACGAAGGTCGAGGCACGCTCATCGACACGGTCCAGCGCACCGCACGAACTTTATTCGTGCCTTTCACCGTCGGCGGCGGTATTCGCTCGGCGGATGATGCGGCCGCCGTCTTCGACGCTGGCGCGGACAAGGTCAGCATTAACTCCTCCGCCGTCGCGCGGCCCGAACTCATCGGCGAGATCGGTGGCAGCTTCGGTGCACAGGCGGTGATCGTCGCCATAGACGCCCGTCGCGATAAAAATTCCAAAGATCCCGTGCGCGATGCCGAGGTCTTCGTCTCCGGCGGCCGCACGCCGACTGGCCGCAAGGTGCTAGACTGGGCCCGCGAGGCCGAAGACCGCGGCGCCGGTGAGATCCTCCTCACGTCGATGGACACCGACGGCATGCGCAACGGCTTTGACTGCGCGCTCACCGCGATGGTTAGCGAGGCCGTGCAGATCCCGGTTATTGCATCAGGTGGCGCGGGCACAGCGCAACACTTCGTCGATGTCTTCTCTCATTCTGCGAACGGCGGTAAAGCCGATGCCGCGCTCGCCGCCAGCATCTTCCACTTCGGTGTCACCGACTCCCGCGTTCTCAAAGAAGAGTTGCAGCGCGCCGGTATCCCGATGAGGTTGCCGTGTTAAAAAATTGCAATAGTAAAGAAGCAGATTCCGGCTTTCGCCGGAATGACAAAAGGTGAGACAAAGATGTTGATACCCTCTATCGATTTAATGAACGGCCAGATCGTCCAGCTTGTGCAGGGCGAAAAACTCAAGCTTGCCTTCGACGATTTCGACTACTGGATCGACCGCTTCTCGAAATACCCGCTCGTCCAGCTTATCGATCTGGACGCCGCCATGCGCCAGGGCGACAACCGCGCGCTGATCTCTCAATTCACGGCCAAGCTGCCCTGCCAGATCGGCGGTGGCCTGCGTACCGCGCAAGATGCACAACAGATGCTCGACCTCGGCGCGAAGCGCGTCATCTTCGGCTCGACGCTCTTCGGCGGAGACAATGCTGCCGACCGTGCGCGCCACGCCATCGTCAACCTCGATTTCGCTGCGCAGCTCGCGAAGGCCATCGGCGAAGACAAGCTGGTTTTTTCCGTGGATACCAAGAACGGCCGCGTCGCCGTCAAAGGCTGGAAAGATTCTGTCGATCTGACGCCGGAGGAGGCCGTCACCTGGCTCGAACCCTACTGCGAGGCATTTCTTTACACACACGTCGATACCGAAGGCACCATGCAGGGCTTTCCCATCAACGTCGCCGCCATTCTGCGCGCAACCACCGCGCGTCAGCTGATCGTCGCCGGCGGCATCCGCTCGCAGGCGGAGGTGGACGAGCTGGACGCCATGGGTGTGGACGCTGTCGCGGGCATGGCCGTCTACTCCGGTGCGATGGAAGCGTAAGATAACAAGCTCCGAGGGCAACGCTGCCTATGACGAAGAAGACAGCAGCAAGGCACGATTACTCCAAACCGCTCGCCGCCAATAAGCACCTGCTGCGCTGGGTGGAGAAGATGGCGAAGCTCACGCGCCCTGACGCCATTCACTGGGTGGACGGATCGCAGCAGGAGTACGAGCTTCTCTGCGGTCAGATGGTGGAGAGCGGGACGTTTCTCAAGCTGAATCAAAAGTTATGGCCCAACTGTTACTACGCGCGCTCGGACGCGAGCGATGTGGCGCGCGTGGAGGACCGCACCTTCATCTGTTCATTGTCCAAAGACGCGGCCGGTCCCAACAACAACTGGGAAGATCCCGTCAGCATGCGTCATAAGTTGAAGAAGCTATTCGACGGATGCATGGAGGGCCGCACCATGTATGTGCTGCCGTTCAGCATGGGCCCGATCGGCTCGGACATGTCGCAGATCGGTGTGCAACTTACGGACTCGCCCTACGTTGTGGTGAACATGCGCATCATGGCGCGCATCGGCAAGGAGGTCTTTAAAGAGATCGACAAGGAAGAGAAGCGCGTTGTGCCGTGCATGCATTCCGTGGGCAGGCCGCTGAAAAAGGGTGAGAAGGATGTGCCCTGGCCGTGCAACTCCGAAAAATACATCGTCCACTTTCCCGAAACGCGCGAGATATGGAGCTACGGCTCCGGTTACGGCGGCAACGCGCTGCTGGGTAAAAAATGTTTCGCGCTGCGCATCGCCTCCACGATTGCGCGTGATGAAGGCTGGATGGCGGAGCACATGCTCATCGTGGGCGTAGAAGATCCGAAGGGTGAGAAGACCTACGTTGCTGCCGCATTTCCCAGCGCCTGCGGCAAGACGAACTTCGCCATGCTGATTCCGCCGAAGGGGTTTGAAGGCTGGAAGGTCTGGACCGTCGGCGATGACATTGCCTGGATCAAGCCGAACGCTGAGGGCCGCCTCTACGCCATCAATCCGGAGACGGGCTTCTTTGGCGTAGCTCCGGGTACATCGGCGAAGACGAATCCGAATGCGATGGTCTCGCTCGCAAAGAACACCATCTTCACCAACGTCGCGCTAACTCCGGATGGCGGCGTCTGGTGGGAGGGCATGACCGATCAGCCGCCAGCGGAGCTGATCGACTGGCAGGGACGCAAGTGGACGCCGGCGATCGCGAAGGAGACGGGTGCGAAGGCGGCGCATCCCAACGCGCGCTTCACCGCGCCGGCATCGCAGTGCCCCACGATCGATCCGGCGTGGGAGGATCCGGAGGGCGTGCCCCTCTCGGCGCTCATCTTCGGCGGCCGCCGGGCAGATACTGTCCCGCTCGTCTATCAGGCTTTCAACTGGAGCGCGGGTGTCTACATCGGAGCGACGATGGGGTCGGAGATGACGGCCGCAGCGGCAGGCAAGGTAGGCGAGGTGCGGCGCGACCCGATGGCGATGCTGCCATTCTGTGGCTATCACATGGGCGACTACTTCCGGCACTGGATCAAGATGCAGCGTACGCTGACGGTGACGCCGCGCATTTTTTCCGTCAACTGGTTCCGCAAGGACGCGGAAGGAAACTTCCTGTGGCCCGGCTTCCGCGAAAACATGCGCGTGCTGAAGTGGATCGTGGAGCGCGTGCACGGCAAAACGCTCGGCAAGGAGACGCCGATCGGCTGGGTGCCCCGGTATGAAGACATTGAATGGAAGGGCATGAAGTTCTCGAAGGAAGATTTCGACGCGCTGGAGTTCGTCGACCGCGAGATGTGGCGCGAAGAGGTTATCGGCCATGAACGGCTCTTCCTCAACCTGCACGCGCACCTGCCGCCGGAGATGATCTACGAGCGGGAACTGCTGATCTGCCGCTTGTGATGCGCGGTTGCAGCACGGTAAAGCGACGGTGAATGCACGGTGTTCCACGTGGAACCACGCCGCATATTTTTTGCAGAAACTTGGCGTAGTTTTTAGCATTTGGGTGAATTTGCAGGCGTCGGCGATGGGCCGCAACCTCGGATCTGGCGAGAATTTTTAAGGGTCGAGCCGCGCTGCCGAGCATCCAAAGAGAATGACCCTATTGAAGCGAGCTGAGAAGCACGAAGGAAAATTTCAGAATCCCGTACCGACACGAGTCGGCGACCTTTCCACGATCTTGAAGGTGCTGCCGCTCTACCTGGCAAACAAGGAAGAGACGTTTCCGAGAGAGCCGCTGGGACCCTTTCGCACGGATGCGCGAATCTATGCGAGGCCGCCAGAGAGTGGATTGCGGGTGACTTGGTTTGGGCACTCGTCGACGCTGCTGGAGATCGACGGCGTGCGCGTGCTGATCGATCCGGTGTGGGACGAACGCGCAGCACCGACGCGATGGGCCGGACCGAAGCGCTTCTTTGCGCCGACGCTGCTATTGGAAGAGATGCCCGTGATCGATGTGGTGCTGATCTCGCATGACCACTACGACCATCTGGGCAAAGCGACCATCCAACAACTTTCAAAGCTGCCGGGGTTCGAGAAGACGCAGTGGGTGACCTCGCTGGGAGTCGGAAAGATTTTGCAGGCGTTTGGTGTGGCCGCAAAACAGATCACGGAGCTGGATTGGGCGCAGACGGTGAGTATTGCCGATGGAGCGTGCACGATCACATCGGTTCCGGCGCGGCACTTCTCCGGGCGGAGTCTGTTCAACCGGTTCGAGACGCTGTGGGCCTCGTTCGTGATCAAAGGCAACGCGCACGCAGTGTATTACGGTGCTGACTCCGGGCTGTGGGATGGGTTTACGGAGATCGCTGCGCAATATGGACCGTTCGATCTGACGATGCTGGAGATTGGCGCGTTCAACGAGCTATGGAAGGACATTCACATGGGGCCGGATGGAGCCGCGCAAGCCTATGCGGCGCTGGGCGGGCCGGAGCGGGCGGGTCTGCTGATGCCGATCCACTGGGGATTGTTCGACCTCGCGCTGCATGCGTGGCGGCAGCCTATTGAGCGCATAACGAAGATCGCCGGGGAACGCGGATGGAAGCTGTTTGTGCCGGAGCCGGGTCTGCCGACGGTTGTTGCGGCGGTGCAGTCAGACTGGTGGAGCAGAGCCAGATGACCGCGCTTATTTTCCTTTAAAGCGGTAGATACTGCAGGACTCATCGCCGGTCGATCCATATTCTCCATCGAGCTGCGCGTTGATGATCTGCAGGTCGACGATGGCGTCGAGCGAGGACATAGGCACCAGGCCGCGCCAGAGCCTCTTGAATGCGGGATTGTTTTTCAGCACAACTTCACGTTCGTGGTTGACGTAGAGGATGTCGAGATCACCTGAACGGCCAGCGAACTGTTTTTCCATCTGTTTAAGTACGCGGCGCAGCACCGGCGCGCCGAAGGGGTTGAAGAGATAGGCGACGCAGGGGCCTTCGGGGAAGATGAACTCGGTTGCGTCGGATTCGACCAGCCGCATGGGCGCAATTTTCCTGTGCGATGCATTCCAGATGCGCATGTTGCGACGGCACTTCTTCGCGAGCGCGGGGTGCAGCTCGATGCCGACGACTTGCTTGAAATTGAATTCCGACGCGAGCAGCATGGCGCGGCCCTTGCCAGCACCAAAATCGATGAAAGTGTATTTGCTGAGAGTGTGCGGCGGCTTCGTCTGCTTCCACTGGGCAATAAGTCTGCGGAAGAGCGATGGCGCGATGCCGTAGTAGGCGGTGTTGTGGCGGTCGTGGGCGTGGCCGGTCTTGAGCTCGGGGCCGGGCGTCAGGCCGCCGGTCTCGGTGCCGTGTTCGACATCGAAGGGATGCTTGGGATAGCGTGTTCTTTTCTTGGCGAGTTTGAGCATGGTTATCTGTGGCTAAAAAACAAAAGCAGGTCCTTCGCTATGCTCAGGATGACAAATAAAAAGACAACAACAAAAGCAAAGACAAATCCGGGGGTCCTTCGCCTTGCTTGCGCAAGGCTCAGGATGACGACGCTATAAATTAGCGGCCGCGCCTATCTTCCACTCGATCCAAAACCTTTGGCGGCGCGGGTGGTCTCGCTCAATTCGTCCACCTCGACGATGGGCCACGCGGTCATAGCGGCGAAGGGAGAGATCTGCGCGATCTTGTCGCCCTTGGCGAGGTGGATGGTCGCGCCGGCGTGTTCAAGCTTTGCTTCGGTGATGGCACCACTTGCGTTCTTCTCCGTGAGCAGTGTGATCGCGGGCTGGTTCACGTTGACGAGGCAGATAAGGAGTTCGCCGCGGTAGCCGGCGTCGATACGGCCGCCCATGTAGGTGACGCCCTTCGACGCCATCGAGGAGCGGTCGCCGACGATAAAGCCGAAGCCTTCCGGCGCTTCGACGGCGATGCCGGTGCGGACCTTGACGGGGATGCCTGCGGGGAGCGCCGTGTCCTCGAGCGCGTAGAGATCGAAGCCGAGGTCGGTGCCAGGATGGGCGACGGTGGGGAGCTGGGCTTCCGGGTGCAGTTTCTTAACTTTCAGCATGGATTTAGTTGTACGCGAAGCAGATGTGGGTAAAGGGCAATCGGGTTGCCGGCCCCGAAGAGCATGGCTTGAAAGGCCTTCCACGAGAGCAGGCTGGCGAGTGTCTGGAAGGGGGTATCTGGGCGTGTACATTTTTAGCTGGTTTTTAACAAAGACGTCTATTTTTGGATAAAACCCTCTAGAAATCCAAGAAAACAAAGACTTCTAAATATTTCTTGACAATTATATTTCAACAGGTTTATTCTGGTGATGGTAACACCTAACCACTGGAGGAAATCCAATGCGCCGAATTATAGCAGCCGCTCTAATCCTGTCCCCGGTACTTCTCCATGCACAGGTCAGCAATGAAACCGCTGGCCTTAGCCTTGAGGCGCGAATCGACGCTCTCGAGATGGCAATGCCCGCCGTAGCCGGTGCCTCTGCTTCGTCCGCAATCGCGGATGCAGCGATGCTCCGGGTGAGCACGGGTGTACTGGCTCCAAAGGTCATACACAGCTCGGAGGTCGTCTATTCTGCCGATGAACTGAACCCGAACCTCAACAACCGCGTTGTGGTGAAGGTCCTGGTCAACGAGAACGGTGTTCCGGTGGATCCGAAGATCGTCAGCTCGGTGACTCCGCTGCTGAACCAGCGAGTGATCGAGGCTGTGCAGCAATTTCGCTTTCAGCCGGCCCAGCTCGACCAAACAGCCATACCGCAGTACGTCAGCATAGCGTTTGAATTTACGCGCTAAGCAGCAGAGGTACCGCGTGCCGCTCCGGTTGATCGTAATTTCTGGAGCGAGTTGCAAGATGCAGGGCGCCGGCAATGTGCCGCGCGCGCTTCTCACAGCCTAACCGGGTTTGTGAGAGGCGCCCCAGACGGGGGCGGTGCTCCGCGCACCCATTCGGCTTCGCTCAGGGCAGGCTCGCTCCGCTCGCAGCGACAAAAGCAAATCCTTCCCCTGCGGATCGGCAAATAAAAATAAAACCTAATAGTGGAAGCGATAGCGAAGCTCGCCGTAGATCTGGCGGGGGTCGTTATAGTGAAAGCCGCCGAAGGTAAGGCTGTTGTCCAGCAGCACGCGTGTGTTGCCGACATTCAGCGCACTGACGGTGATCGTGTACCGCTGGCCAAAGTCCTTTCCCAGCGCGATATCGGCTGTTGTATGCGATGGCAGATAAGCGCCGGTATAGGGCGATGGCGCAATCTGGTCTCCATTCGAGAAGCCGGAGCCGTAGTACACATTGAACGATCCGCTCACCCCGCGCGGCAGAATGCCATTGAAGCCTATATTGAGCGTGTTGCGCTGATCGTGATCGAGCGCCGAGTATCCGGGAGGGACAACGCAGCTGAGAGGGATCGCACCGCCGGTAATGCAGCCAGTCTGCTGGGCAATCTGATTCGAATAGGAAAGATGGGCCTGCCCGTAGCGCCATAGATGCGGCGAGCGCAGTGTCAGCTCCCAGGCCTGAACCAATGCACCCTGCACGGTTATTGGGATGAAGACGCTGGATTCGCCGATGTTCTGGTGGTCGAGAAAATTATGCGCCTCGGTCTGGAAGGTGTCCGCATCCAGCAGCCATCCGCGAAAGGGAATCTGCACGCCGAACTGGTGCTCTTCATTGCGCTCGCCCTTGAGCGGAAGATAGCCGAGGCCGTTTGCCATGGCATAGTTCAGCAACGAACCGGAAAGTGTGGTCAGCGGCGGCGGCTGATAGAAGTGCCCGTAGAATCCGCGGAAGACCCAGCCCAGCCTGGGAACCATTACAGCGATGCCGATGCGCGGATAGACGGCGTTCTCGCTCATGGCGCCGGAGAAGTGCGTCTGCCGCTCGCCCGCGATCAGCGTCAGCCACTGTGTGGGCTTGTAATTGTCTTCAACGAATATTTCCTGAACTCCGGCTGTAATGATTGGATTTGTGCTGATGGGAGGATTACCGCTGCCGTCATTAAAAACAGCGCCAAAGAGATCATTCTCGTGTTGCATATAGCCGTAGATGCCGGCAGAGATCGAGTTCTTCGCGATCACGGTCGAGATTGATGCCTGCAGACCGGCGTAGTTGCCGGTTTCATCCGCGGTTGTCGCGACTGGATCGTCATTCGGATTCGACTCGTAGTTCGCGCGGTTGAAGTGGAAGAAGGGCGAGACCTGCAGGACCGTCTTTGAACTAAAGGTATGCAGCCAGGTCAGCGCGGCGTAGCTATCCGTCTCGCGTTCAGCGTCACTAAGCCCGTTTGAGGCATAGAAAGCACTCTCCCAATCATTGGGATCGGGATCTTTTGGAATCTGATAGTAGTCCGATCGAAACTGCGTGACCAGGCGGAACTGGTTTGCCGGGTCGTGGTTGTAGACGAAGGTGGCAAAGCCGCCGCCGCCATTCTCGGCATCGTTGACCGGCTGCTCGACCGCCGGCTGCAGACCATAGTTGCCGCGGTTGCCGTTGAGGCTGGCATAGTAGGCGAACCTCTGTGTATGGTCGCCGAAGTTGAGCTGGTCGTTGGTCTGGAAGAAGTTTCCGGCGCTCACAACGAGTTCGGCTTCGCGGTTACGCTCAAAGCCGGTTCGCGGCACCACGTTAAAGACGCCATAGGTGCGGTCTCCGGTGTCGGCGTTGTAGCTGCCGCGTTCTACCTCCAGCGTATCGATGTCTTTGGGGTCGATCTGCGGCCCAACATTACTGGCGATATTGGTGTTGGGAATCTCCACGCCGTCGATCATCCAGCTCAGCTCATGGCCGCCGCGCATGTGCAGCATGTCATGCGTCATATAGGCGCCGGGAACAAAGTCGGTGATCATGGCAAGCGAATTGGTGCGGTCCGCGCCGGGGGTCTTTGCGATGTCAATGCGATCCACCAGTGCTCCGGGTGTAACCGAGTCGACGTTTACCGACTCCGCAGCGGCTTGCACGGTGACCGACTGCTTTGCCGTGGCAATCGTCAGCTGAAGGTGCAGTGTGGTGCTGAAGTTGCCATCGACGGTGACGGTCTGCTGAAGGTCTGCGAATCCCGCGCTGCTGACAGTGACAATATAGTCACCCAGCGGAACGGAGGCTATCTCAAACACTCCCTCCGGATTCGACACGGCGGAGAAGGCGAGATAAGAGTGGGCGGCGCGGAGTTCCACGCGCGCTCCGGCGATGGGGCGGTGCTGGGGATCGTGCACGACGCCGTGAAGCTGGCTGAAGATGGTGGCATGGGCTGCTGGAATGCCCAGCGAGCACAAGAGTATGAGGCAGAACGCAAATCTGCGCATGACCGTATCCTTTCCGCGTTAATGCGGGTCCATCACGATGAAGTATCGAGAGGTGACAGGCGAATGGGTGCAGGGGCGAGCCTCGCCGCGCACACGTAGGCGCAGACAGAGCAACACCGCTGAAGATCTAGCTGAGATCTAGCCGAGGAGTGCGGGAGGGCCGCGCTTCTGGCGGGCGCAGTCGCGGGCCACGCGGGCGCGCGCCTCGGTCTGCAGATGAATCGCCGGGTGCGAGACGAGTTCGGCAAAGATCAGCGCGGCGGCGCGGGTCGAGAGTTCCTTATGCTGCGCGGTATTCAGCGCCCTGGGGAAGAGAGGGCACTTCATGGGAATCGCGTGGAGCTGGGTCCCGTACCGCTTATTTCCGTTTAATGCGGCCTGCATCATCTCCATCGACATCATGCAGTGATGCTTGCCGTTGCGGCGGCAGCAGGCGGGCAGGTTGGCATCCGGGTCAGAGTTGGCCAGGACGAGCAACGGCATCACGCTTGGAAGCAGGAACACGGCAAACAGCGAGATGGCAAGGATGCGCCGCATGAACAGAGTCTAAATGAAGCGGCGAGGATTGCGAATATGCCGTAGCCGGTATGGCGCGGGAGAGATAGGAAAGGGGTTGCAGCCGGCGCTGCAATGCAGTGTATAAATCTGCTAATCTTCCCTGCATTCGTTCTAAGGAGTTTTATTGGCAGCTATAGTCAGCAACACCGGCGCACCCGTGACGCACGGCGCCCCGCAAAATCACACCGACACGCGCGCCATGACGGTCACGACCGCACTCTTCTTCATGGTAGGTTTTCTCACTTGCCTGAATGACATCATCATTCCCCACCTGAAGAGCATCTTCGAACTCAACTATGCGGAAGCCATGCTGGTGCAGTTCGCGTTTTTTTCCTCGTACTTTGTCTTCAGCTATCCCGGCGGCAGACTGGTGGACTGGCTTGGTTACAAGCGGGCGATGGTCATCGGCCTGCTGGTGATGGCCGTGGGCGCGCTTGGGTTTCTGCCGGCCGCGGACTACGCGACCTTTCCGGTGTTCCTTGGCGCGCTGGTTGTGCTGGCCGCTGGAATGACCACCGTGCAGGTTGCCGTCAATCCCTACGTCACGATCATTGGCCCGTCCCGCACGGCCTCCAGCCGACTGAATCTTACCCAGGCCTTCAACTCCGTGGGAACGTTCATCGCACCGTTCTTTGGCTCCGTACTGATCCTCAAAGGAGCCAGACCGCTTTCGCCCGAGCGCGTGCAGGCTCTGTCCGCCGCGGGCCGCCAGGCGTACCGCACCACCGAGGCGTCCTCTGTCCGCCTACCGTATATCGGTATGGCTATTGTTCTTCTGGCGCTGGCGATCGCGCTTGCCCTGATCAAGCTGAAACCCCAGCAGGAGCCTGCCGCACAGATGCAGGATCTCCGCTCCGGAGCCAAAGGCGGGATCAACAACTCGCACAGCATCTGGCATCATCCCTGGCTGCTCGCGGGAGCAGCCGGCATCTTTACCTATGTCGGGGCGGAGGTTGCTATCGGAAGCCTGCTCGTCAGCTACATGGGCCTGCCCGGCGTGGGCGGTCTGGTTGCCGCAACCGCCGCGAAGTACCTGATGGTCTACTGGGGCGGCGCCATGGTTGGGCGTTTCATCGGAGCTGCCGTACTACAGCATGTGCGCACCGGACTCGTGCTGGGCGTTGCCGCGTTCTGCGCCTTCTGCCTGGTTGTTCTCAGCATCCTGACCCACGGCCACACGGCCATGTTTGCCCTGCTCGCGGTCGGATTCTGCAACTCCATCATGTTCCCGTCCATCTTCACGCTCGGTATAGAAAACCTGGGCTCTCTCACCAGCAAAGGCTCGAGTCTCATGATCGCGGCCATTGTCGGCGGCGCCATCATCCCGCTCCTCACCGGCCGCCTCGCCGACCGCATCGGTCTGCAGTACGCCTTCATGCTGCCGGCGCTCTGCTACATCTACATTGCGGCCTTTGGATGGACGAACGGCCGTCGCAGAGTAGTTGAGATCAACCCGGACCTGGAAGCCGCGCCTGTAGTCTGACGCTCTCCAGCTTCCGGGTTCGCGGAGATATATATATATATAGATGCCGCGTAAATTCGTGACTGCACCTCTTCTGCGCTACGCCTTGCCGAACTCCGCCGCCATCTTCTCTTTGCCGAGCAGCGTCATGGTGGCGGCGAGGCAGAGAATCACCACCATAGTGCCGGCCAGGGCGTGCGGATAGCCATAATGGGTGGCGAGCGTCGCCTGGATCCTGGGTGTACTGGCCGTCAGCAGAACGCCGCACTGGTAGCCGAGACCGGGAAGCGAGCCGCGCAGCGAATCGGGTGCCATCTCGGCGAGATGCGCGGGCACTACGCCCCACGCGCCCTGCACCATGAACTGCATGATGAATCCGCCGAGCACGAGCAGCGGCAGGGACGGCGCAAAGGCCCAGAGCGGAATTGTAAGCATCGCGCCTGCTATGGCGAGCAGCATGGCGCGCCGCCGTCCGATGCGGTCCGAGAGAAAGCCGACAAAGATGCCGCCGACAACCGCGCCCATGATAGTGATGCCGGTCAGCAGGGAGCGCATGTGTACATCCACGCCCCACCTGCGCTGCAGAAATGTGGGATAAAGGTCCTGCGTGCCGTGCGAACTCATCGTCATGGACATCATGAACAGCACCATGTAGAAGAAGAGAGCCTTGTTTGCATAGAAGGCGTTGCCGATGCCGATGAAGCTGTTGTGCTTCGTGCGTCTCCAGACGTCGGACTCCTCCACGAAGAAGTAGCAGAGTGCCGCGGCGAGCAGAGCAGGGATGGCGGCGATCGAGAAGATGATCCGCCACGAGCCGGACCTGGCGAAGAAGTAGGTGGCGATCGCAGCGAGCAGGTTGCCCATGGAGTAGCCTTGCTGCAGCAGCCCGGAGAATACGCCGCGCAGCCGGACGGGAACCTTTTCCATGGCAAGCGACGCGCCGATGCCCCACTGGCCGCCCATCACAACGCCGAAGATGCCGCGGATCAGAAGGAAGATGCGGAAGCTGGGAGCAGCGGCGGTGCTGAGCGTTGCCACGGAGAAGAGCAGAAGATTCAGAATCAGCGCGGGACGGCGGCCGTAGCGGTCGGCCATGGCTCCGAAGAGAAACGCCCCGATGGGGCGCAGCGCGAGCGTAGCGAAGAGCGCTCCGGTCATCACGGCATCTGACTGGTGGAACGTGGCGCCGATATCTGTAAGGCAAAAGACGACGAGGAAGTAGTCGAAGGCGTCCAGTGTCCATCCGGTCATGCCGGCGGCGAAGGCGGACCACCGGTCGCGGGCGGCCGGCTCGACGGAGTTTAAAGCTGTAATATCCATGAGGAACTGTATAACAGAAAATATTGCGAAGCTTTGCTGCCCTTACGGATGAATTGAGGAAGAGCGATGACAAAACTGGCACGATTTTCGATTCCTGGACTGCTTTTTTCCCTGACGCTGCTCGTGCCGATGCATGCACAGGCCGCAGAAAAAAAGGTCCAGAGTAGTACCGGGGCGACGACGGCCAGTTCCACGGCATCGAGTCCGTCTCCGGCTGACTCTGATACGGCGAGTCAGGCGCCAGCTAATCCTGCCGCAGCGAGTCCGGTGCCGGATCAGGCTCCAGATGAAGCCACAAAGAAGATCAGCGAGCTGGTCCACGCCGGAAAGTATGCAGAGGCGCAGCAGCTGACGGCAGGCCTGCTGATCGCCTATCCCAACGACCAGCGGCTCATCCGGGCCAAGGCGCTCATCGAACAGCTGATCGCGCAGGCATCTTCGCCTGCCGGAGCAGCTCCAGCCAGTGCTGCTCCGGCACAACCCGCTGCCACCGGCGAACTGACCGGTATGGACAAGGTGGATTACAACGCTCTCATTGATCTGGTGCGGCAGGCGCAGCAGACCACTGATCTGACGGAGCAGACCAGGCTGCTGAATCAGTTCATGGATCAGAGCAGTACCTTTCTGCAGCAGCATCCGGACCAGATGCTGCTCTGGCAGCTGCGCGCGGCCTCGGCCATCACGTTGAATCAACCGCTGGATGGCTACGAGGCCGGACAAAGGCTGCTGGCCGGTGACGCAGCCGAGAGCAACGATCCCGGACTGCTGAATCTGCTGGGGCAACTGAAGAACAAAGGGTGGCTCGACAAGCAGCAGGCGGAGACGCTGCAGGTCAGCGCGGACGAGGACCGAAGGCAGCAGGAAGCAGCCGCTGACGCGGAACAGAAAAAAGAGGAGAGCGCGAAGTACACCTTTCCGGTGGTGCATGTGCATGGCATCAGCTACGGCTATGGGCATCTGACCATCAATGAGGACGAGGCGATCTACGTGGGCACGGATGAGACCGACCATATTGCGCGGAGCGATGTCGAGACGCTCAAGGTCACGTGCAACGCGGACTCCTGCGGGTTCTACATCATTCCGAAGAACGGAAGGAAGTACTTCATCCTCCCTGTCACCGAGGACGCTGTGACCAATCAGACCGACAAGGGAAAGATCTACCTCAAGCCGTCCGTGCTGGGCAATGCATTTATGGCACGATGGCACTTCGTACCGTCGGCTGATAACAAGTCGCTGAATCCGCCGCCGCCGGGTACGGATACTCCTCAGGCTCCGTCATCCGCGGCACCTCGCGGCGGATACTCGAGCAACTCCGTTACGATAGCAGCGCCGCCGAGTGCACTTGCATCTGCATTTCTGAGCAATGCAGGATCGGAGCCGACAACTGCGGCGCCGTCACCAGCGCCGTCACCTCCGCCCAGTTCCGCGACGCAGGATCTTATAGCCGGTTCAGCGCCTTCGAACTCTGTATCAGTCTCTGCGCCGGCGGCAGCCGTTGTGGACGCTGCGCCCGGCATGGCTGTTCTGCATGTCTACCGCATACACCAGATGACCGGCATGGGAACGAAGGCAGACGTCGAGGTGGACGGAAGATCGGTTGCCAAGGTCGCAAATGCAGAGGTTGTGCGGGTGGAAGTGCCGGCTGGGAAGCACAATATCAGCGTGGTGGATAAGCACGTCAAGACAGACCAGCCGCTCTATGACTTCGATATGGAAGCGGGCAAGGAGTACTGGGTCCACGCTGAGTTTTCAAGCGGTCTTCTGGTGCATCTCAAGCTCTACGCAGTGACGGCCGAGCAGGCAGCGGCGGATGTTAAGCCATTGAAGGATGGCGGCGACGATTCCTCAAAGAAGAGATAGAGCGTACTGAATTCCGCACCATCACCAACCCACCTGGCTCATCCGTCTCAGGATGATCGCGCTGTAGCTGTTCATGCGCTCGGGCCGCCGCTTCAGCGGAGCCGGCAGGATCGCGGCGAGCCGCGCGGAATCTTCGCGGTCGATGTTCCGTGCCGAAACTCCGTCGTAGGCCCGGCACGCATCTTCTGCGCCATAGATACCGGGCCCCCATTCCACCACGTTGAGATAGAGCTCCAGAATGCGCTGCTTGCCGAGCACGAGCTCCGCCACTGGGACCAATGTGGTCTCCGCGCCCTTGCGGAGATACGAGCGGCCTGTTCCGAAGAAAAGATTTTTCACGAGCTGCTGTGTCAGCGTGGAGCCACCGCGTGTGCGGTCACCTTCCGCATCGTCCTTAGCGGCGGTCTGGATCGCCTGCCAGTCGAACCCATGGTGCTGGTAGAAGCGGCCGTCCTCCGCGGAGATGACGGCATGCTGCAGATTGGGAGAGATCTGGCTGAGCGGAACAAAGGTGTAGCGTTCGTTGTACGGCTTGTGGTGTATCCACGCCTGCAGGCGGCGCTCGACGTGCACCGCGGTCGTCGGCGGGTCGATCCATCTCATAGATACGAGAGCCAGTGCCGCAGGCAGCCAGAGAATCGCCGCGGCGATGACGAACCAGCGGAGAAAGCGCCGGAGGGAACTCTGCTGACGCGGGGGAGTGGAGGGTGTGGATGGCATGGAGGGTGCTTTCAGGATAACCGTGGCGGCCGATACATCCAAACGGCACCCCGTGGCCCACACGCCCAGAACCCTGAACGAACGGGTGCCCCTATAGGCGCGGTCTCATCGCGACTATGTGGATATCGTCGCGCAGCGACGACAGTTCTTGTTATTGACTTAGTAGGGAAGATTGAAACGGTTCGCGCTCCGCGCGAATGTCCCACTCATCGCTAGCCACCCCAGCGAACAAAGACGTTCGCCGGGGACCCCGGTCCGCGATGAATGGGGCACCCAGTTTCGTGGTGCGTTAGAATGAGCGGCGAGGTGGAATGTATAGGCCACCCGCCCATTCAGAAACATAAGGGTGGTTTGAAGTTTAAGTTGAAGAAGAAGTGGTGGCCAGAGACGGGATCGAACCGCCGACGCCGGCCTTTTCAGGGCCTTTGGTAACCATGCATGATCCCGTTTAGAGAGGTATTTGGCCGAAGGTGAAGGGCAAATAGCGAAGAAGACGCACAATAACGGGTGTGAATGGCGTTATCCATGAATCTCCGACCCTTACGATTGGAAGATACGCTTAGATAATAGCCTGTTCTATGGAAATCATCCGTAGAAACAAATGATGAATTCAGAATCACTTGAATATTTTGTCGATGCCAACACTGCTGGTGCATTTCTCTGCCTAAAACCTCGATATGTCCTTGATTTGACGCGAGCTGGGAAACTTCCAGGCCATCCACTCGGTACAGGCGGACGCAGGATTTGGCGATTTAGGTTATCGGAGTTAGCTGCTGCTGTCGAAGAGCGAAAGTTATAGAGAGCGAAAATATAGCAATCGCGGATGCGTATGGCGGATGCACAATACTCGAAGCATTAATTCACGCGCTGCAAAATTATCTTGACAAGCTAAAGCGTTGTAACTACTCTCAGTTCGACCCATAAAAGTAAAACAGAATTCCAGCTAAACTATCCTCGCTATTCTTTATTGGCTATCGGGGAAGAAGCTGAAGCTTTGCAATAGGTAGCTCTATGCGTTTAGCAGGGGTATGCCGAAAAGAGATGGTTTTAATGGGGCTTCCTGATCGCGCAGATGTTAAATCGGCTCTCAGACGTGTCCCTGTCGGTGGCCTAATCGTTTGCCTAACGTGCGTCTTTGCATTGCTATCTGCCAATGATCTGCGGGTGCACGCGGGCCAGTGGGCTCCATCGGATTCTGCGACGGCCGGTACGGGCAATTCTTCAGGGAGCGCAACGCTTTTAGCGGCACCGAAGGATCTGGAGACGACGCGCAAGCTGTTGCTGACTGGAAATCCTCCAGAACTAGGCTCTAACAAGGCTCCGGTGACGATCGTGGAGTTCGCGGACTTTGAGTGCGGCTACTGCAAACAGATGAATGAGCTTCTGGAGAAGCAACTACTGCCAGCAGAAAACAATAAAGTCAAAATCGTCTATCGCTACTTTCCGCTGCCGCAGCATCCCTGGGCAAAGTCAGCTGCTCAGATGGCGGCGTGTGTCCAGTTACAGAAGAAGAGTTCATTTTGGAAATTGAACGATTTTCTTTACGCGAATCAGGACACGTTCAGCATATCCTCGCTGCGGCCGCAGGTAGAATCCTTTCTGCAAAAGCAGACCAAAGTTAATTTAAAGGCTTTTAGAGCGTGCGTGGATCAAGGAACCGCCTCCGCGCAGGTAGATAGCGACGTGCAGATGGCCGGCACGTTAGGCGTTCATGCCACGCCGACGCTGTTCGTAAACGGCATACAACTGCACGGTGTTCATGAATTGCAACAGCTTGAAGATGCTATAACCGCAGTCCTCAAGAATCAGGCGACAGCAAAACAGAGCAATAACGGAGGGATGCTATGAAACGAAAGATTCTGTACTCCATGATGCTGGCAGTTCTTGTCACCCTGGGCGCTTCTAAGCCGGGCCGTGCTTGCGGCTATACCGGCCCTGTGACGTGCAATACGTTTCTGGGCACGGCATGCGACGGCCAGTGTCAGGATGATGTTTGCCCGGGAGGGCAAACTGTATCCGAATATGCCTGTTCCGACGGAAGCATCTTGTATCAGTAGGAGACGAAAGATGAAGCGTATCTCTTTAGTGTTAGCGTTGCTCCTGACGGCGGGAGTGGCGAGGGCCCAGTGGGTTCCTGTCTCGGGCCGCATCGTCACTACGACTGAGGCGATTGCGTCCGACGGCACGGTTAATACCAAGTGGACAACGACTTCGCAGTATGCTCGATCCTCCTCTGGCTCGGTGCTCGTGCAGCGTATCGGCCGCAGCGGCAAGCCGGCCTCGGCCACGCTGCTTGATTACGGCAACTCGCAAAGATCCTATGAACTGACCTATCACGGCGGCAAGATCAATAGTCTCCATCAGCCGCTTGATCGCGACTACGCCGCGCACCCACCGATCGGTATGACCGCCGCACAGCAGAAGATCTCGCTTGGCAACGAGAAGGTGGATGGCGTGGACTGCTTCATGGTGCCTATCTATGAGGTGGGAGTGAACCGGAGCCGCGTCCTGATTGGCAAAGCCTGGATGGCACCTTCGATGAACAACCTGATCATGAAAGAAGATGTCGTGCGCAGCAGTCCGGATGGCAGCAAGCGGCACATCGTCAGAAAGTTCACAGTGACCAGCCGCAGCGAACCGGATCATACCCTGTTCGCGACGGACAAGGCGACGGTCTCCGGATTATGGAAAGTACCGGCAACTACACCGGCCCAGTGATCAGGCAATAGACAGGGGAGTGATATGGATCGTCGATTGAGCTTTCGTGTGGTGGCAGCAGGATGCCTTTTCGCGGCGGCGTGTTCCGGCAACCTCTACGCGCAGACTATAAGTCCCAAGGGTGCGGCGGGTTATACGGTCGGCACCTTTGTTCCGGACGGCCTGCTGCGCTCGCCCTCCAGCGTTGCCGCGGATGCAGCCGGGAATGTCTATGTAGCCGACACCGGCAATTACGTTGTGCGGGAGTTCACTCCGAGCGGAGTCGGGCAGGTGATTGCCGGTACACCGGGCGTGAACCAGCTGAATGATAACCAGACTGTTACCCCGGCGAACAGAGTTGCCGGTGTCTGCTACACCACGACGGGTGATTACTGTCTGGCGACGCAAGCAATCCTGAACGGTCCCTACGACATCGCGTTGGACAAGAGCGGGCATATCTACATACTTGACCGGTATGCCAGCAGGATCAGAAAGATCGATGTTAAAACCGGCATAATCACGCGCTACGCCGGCGGCGGTGGCGCAGGCTGGTCCGATCTCAAGCTTCACTCGCCGAGCGGCATGGCCATGGATGCGCAGGGCAATCTCTACGTCGCGGACAGAGCCAACAACGCGATACGAAAGATCACTCCGCCGGTGAAGCCCGCAAAGTACGGAACGATCACGACGATTGCAGGTCTGGGGCCAAACCAGCCGGGCTGCTCCATCGACGGCGCGGTAGCGGCAACGTCAATGCTGACTGCTCCGCAGGATGTAGCGGTCGATGCTGCCGGCAATATCTATGTTGCGGACACGGGCTGCCGCAAGGTACGGAAGATCGCTACCGACGGCACGATCAGCGCCATCGCTGGCACCGGAGCTGGCGATGTGGGAACGCCGCCTGAGGTTCCGTTCACGGCGTCCTCCGGCGCGGCGCTGAGCATCAATCTCGGATACCCCACCGCAATCACTTTGGACCAGGCCGGTAATCTCCTGATCTCTGACCTCGGCTTCGATGTGGTCTGGTATTACAAGGCCGCGAAGGGAACCTTGCATGTACTCGCCGGTCTTGCGCCGGGGGCTGCAATCTGTAGCGCAAGCACCAACCCCCAGGGCGACGGCTGCCACGGAGACGGTGCATTCATTAATGTTCCCGGCAAGACGGCCATCGATGCCGCCGGAGATATCTACATCCCGGAGACGGGTGGTCACTTCAGCCCAAGCCATCCGTTTGATGTAAGGATTCTGAAACCACTGAACCCATAGTGTGCAGTGGCTAATGACGTAGTTCGCTATAGATATATGTGCTCATACATATTCTGAGTGTGGAGGAATAACTTCAAGTGCAGATCGATCAATTTCTTTTACGTCAATTAAAGCAACTGCGAATGGTCTATCGGCCAAGGCTGTCCAAGGCAACGGAGATGATCCTTTTGCGTCATGTTGCCGTGTTGGGGATATTGGTCTGCCTGCTCCCTTCGCATTGCAATGCACAAGCGGGAAGTGATGTACAGATTGGGGCCAACGGGCAATTTTACGAAACCGAAACTCATCAAATCGATTCTATTAATCTTTCCACGCTAAACCCGACCATCAAAATCCCTATTTTTTCCAAGCCGGGACGAGGCCTGGCATTGAATACATACTTAACTTTCAATAATGGTGGGAGCAGTTTTGGGTGGCACAGTGTTTTCCAGAATCTTACGGGTATCGTCAACTATGGAGATACAATCCCCGTTGAAGGTAGAGGCACTCACTGCGGCGAAGAGACTTCTGGATGGACTTATACAGACACATTAGGAATCGTACATTACTTTAGCAATGTCATATATTTCATAGCAATTCCACAATACTGCACGGGAGCGACGACTGTATTATCCAGTTTCGCGGAAGATGGTAGTGGATTAGAGCTGGTTATTACGAACGCATCAATATTCAGCGGCAGTAGTCCTAATCCTACAGCTAATATTATTGAGTCGGATGGAACTATTCTCACAGTCCCATCGGTTCGTTCGGGGCAGCCTTACAGTGTTTTAGCTGGCTTTAATCGTGTGGATCCCAATGGGAATGTAATCACACCCGCGCTTACCGGTATCACTGATACGACGGGCGAGACTTTAGCAATATCGAATTACCTCGATTTAACTCAGCAAAATTGGAGTGGTGGAGAAAGTGTTGATATTAATCAATTCACCGCACCTCCGCCAACAACATATACATATACGGATAGTAATGGAGCATCGCAAACTGTAACCGTAAATTACAAAGTATATGCAATGCAAAATGGGGGATGCCCCTATTCTGGTCCCGGTGAAAATTTTATTTATTTTGGCAACCTGATTGATTCCGTAGTCCTGGAAAATGGTACGCGTTATACGTTTTCCTATGATCAATATTCTGGCACAAACGAGGATTACTATTATGAGCCTTCTGGCGTAACCCTGTGGCTGGGAAATTATAGCGGCCCTTACACGACAGGAAGGATTACCAATATAGAACTACCCACAGGTGGTTATATAGGCTACACCTATGGCGAAAGGTATTGCGGTTCCCCCGATGGGAACATGACTATGCTTACTAGAACTACTTCTGATGGAACCACGACCTATACACTAGCTAGTAGCGCGGGTTATCTTACACCCTCAGTTACAACAGTAGTGGATCCAGCTGGAAACACAACCTTATATACCTTTAGCGCAACGGACCAAGAAGAAACGAAATATAACCTGCCGCCGTTTATGGAAACATCAAAGGCTGAATATCAGGGGGCTGCTCAGGGAACCCCGCTACGTCTCACGGAATATTGCTATGTTGGGTTGGCTAGACCATGTTCAGGTACGGCGTATATGGTTTTTTTAGGAACGTCACCACCCCTTCTGATCCCCTACATGGATAAATATGTTTCACTCAACGGCACTCTTGTATCTCACAATACGTACAAATACAGCAGCACACTGTATTTGCCAACTGAAGTTGATGATTATGATACGACCGGCACCACCGTATTACGCAAAACGCTCACTCAATACTGGGCGGGCAATGGCCCCCCAACAACAAAACCCCAGAGTGTAATCGTGCAGGATGGTCAGGGAAATCCTGTTGCCCAGACAACCTATGGTTATGACGAAACCTCACTTACGGCAACTACGGGAATACCTCAGCACGTCTCAGTTGGGCCAAGCCGCGGAAATCTAACAAGCATAAATCGCTGGAACAACATTAGTAATTCATGGATTAAAACAAGCTATACGTATGACGATACTGGTAATCCACTATCCATCACCGACCCCAATGGCAACGTGACTAGCATGACCTACGACAGTACGGGGCTTTATGCCAATACTGTAACGCAGCCATCTACTAGCGGCGTGCAGCATATTGACTACTACAATTATGACGTCAATACAGGAAAGCCCACGTGGCATACGGATCAGAACGGCAGCAGCCCTGGAGATACCCTCCATACGACAAACTTTACCTACAACGACCCCCTAGGTCGCCTAACCAAAATTACATATCCACCCTCTTCCAACGGACAAGGCGAGACGGATATCAATTACAACGATTCAGCTCAAGAGGCTACGACAACGCTTATAGCTTCTCCAAATCAAAATCAAGTGTCAAGCCAGATAAATGACGGCTATGGAAGGGTTGTGCAAAGCATTACTTCAGACGGTGCAACAGCCGAAACGACATATAACTCTCTTGGTCAGGTTGCTTACACTACTAACCCTCACTATGCAACGCCCTCTTCAAGCGATGGGGTCACATCATATGCATACGATGCGCTTGGTCGGGTGATTTACCAGTGCAATCCTGATAACGGCACAGGTGATGGCCCCTGCGTACCGGGCAGCAGCTATAAAAGCTGGATATACAATGCGAATACGACGACTGTAACCGATGAAGCCGGCAATTCGACGCAGCAGATTATGGATGGACTCGGCCGCCTAGCACAGGTTGTAGAGCCGGGTTCGCTGACAACAAATTACTCCTATGATGTCTTAAACAATCTGACCGGAGTCAATCAAACTGGCAATGGCACCACAGACACATCACGTACTCGTAGTTTTATTTACGACTCTCTTTCTCGCTTGATCAGTTCTACGAATCCAGAGTCTGGCACTACTACATACAATTACGATGCAAACGGAAATCTTGTTCAGAAAACTTCACCTGCGCCGAATACAAGTTCCGGGACGGTCACGCTCGGCTATTGCTATGATGCCCTGAATCGTGTGACATATAAGTTCTACAATGCACCAGACTGTCCGGCTAGTACTAGCAGTTCCGCACCCGCCGATGCAGTGGCTTCCTTCAGCTATGATTCGTCTCCAATTTCGGGAGCATCCAATACAAACGGAATGCTCACCCAGGAGATGACGCTTAGTGCCGGAACTATTCTTACGCAACGCACTCCCTATGCCTATGATGCAACAGGGCGACTGCTAGCAGAGCAGCAGTGCCCGGTTGCGCCATGTCCCAATCCCTATACGTTCCAATATTCATATGATTTGGCGGGAAACGTTATCCAGTCGAATAATGGGCTGTCAAATTCTAATGCAGCCAGCTTCGCTTACGGTTATGACCAGGCAAATCGTCTGAGTTCGCTAGTGAGTTCCGGATCAAATATTCCTGCACCATTCACGCTGTTAGGAAATCCTTCTTACGGCCCGGCCGGGATGACAGGAGCGCAGCTGGGAGTAGCATCATCTTCCGCAGCCATCACAATGACTCGTGGTTATGACAACCGCATGAGGCTGGTCTCGGAGACGGATCAGGGACATGTGCAGCTCGTGGCCGGCTCCGGAAGCCATGGAAGCATTGAGATACAGGGTTCCGAGAAACTGACCTCGCCTGCGACGCCCGGCGCAGGCTGGCTGCAGGTCATCGCCGGAGGTCTCTACAGGCAGATATGTTTAGACGGAACCACGACTTGTGTAGATATTTCAACTGCAGCAGGCAGCCTGCAGATTACGATAGACGGATTTACAGCCACTGCAAACTACCCCAGTAGCGTCAACTCCAGCACGGTAAACTCCCTTACTATTGCGGCGGCCATAGCCACCGCGTTGAATACATCAGGATCGCCCGTTACGGCAAGCACCAATGGAACCTCTTCGGTATATATCGTAAGCAAGCTTACCGGCTCAGCCAGTAACTATCCGTTCTCAATCGATCTTGACGATGTGGACCTGACGTGCTCGGCAGCGACGAACATGGCACTGGCGGGCGGGCTGAATGGATCTTCGTCTCCTGATACGGGCACAGTCACGGCGACGGTGAGTGGGGTGCCGGCCTCGGTTAGCTGGGGAGCGGCGGATACGGCGGGGAGCATAGCGGTAAGGCTGGCAGCAGCAATCCAGAGCGCGCCCGGTAGCCAGGCTACGGCGAGCGCTGTCAATAATGGCGCTTATAGTCAGGTACTCCTGACCAGTACAGGGGTGGGAGCGGCCACCAATGGTACCGTGCCTCTCACAGTGACGGACACAACGCCCGGGATCAGCACACCATCGTTTGTGTTCACTCCTGCGAACATGACCGGAGGGACGGACGCAACGACAAGCGTTGCCCAGATCTATAACTACAACACGGCCGGAAACTTTGCTCCAAATGGCAATTTGATGGGTTATACGGACTTGAATATGGGACAGTGGAATTTCGAATACGACAACCTGAATCGCTTGACGAGTGGAATGGCACTCACGGGTCTATATCAGGGCCAGTCAACATGCTGGAAGTATGACAGCTTTGGTAACCGGCTGAGTGAAGCTGTCTCAAATACGCCCTGCAATAGTTCTCCATCTCCTACTAACTGGGCCAGCTACAATGCGAATAACCAGATCAATGGCTATAGTGTTCCAGGTGGCGTAAGCTACGATGCTGCCGGTGATGTCACATACGATGGTCTGAATCAATACCTCTATGATGCTGAGGGGCGCATTTGTGCAGTGGAAAATACAGTCGCTGGTAATATGACGGGGTATCTCTATGATGCCCAAGGTGAGCGGGTGGCCAAAGGCACGCTGACCAGTTTTAGTTGCTCCCCTGGCAATGGATTCACTCCGACCAACAAGTACCTGCTGGGATCGAATGGCGAGCAGGCCACCGAACTCACCGTGCAATCCGGATCAGATACATGGCAACATTCTAATGTATACGCAGGGGACAAGTTGTTGGCTACCTATGATGTGTTAGGCTTGCACTTCCAATTGTCAGATTGGCTCGGAACCAGGCGCGTGCAGGCATCGTCGCTAGGCACGGTAGAAGAAACTTGTACTAACCTGCCCTTTGGCGATCAACAACAATGTGTCACTTTTGGGAGTGCAACAGATGCCACCGAGCAGCATTTCACCGGCAAAGAAAGAGATACAGAATCAGGGCTAGACAACTTCGGGGCAAGGTACTACAGCTCCAATATGGGAAGGCTCCAAAGTCCTGACCCTTCAGGGGCCGCATTTTCTGACCCTGGCAACCCGCAGAGCTGGAATATGTATTCGTATGTCCAGAACAATCCCTTGAATGCGGTTGATCCCGATGGCCTCGACTGTGTCTACATCGACAACGATACCGGGCGACTGACCGGGTTCAATCGAGGCGATTGCGATAATTCCACTGAGGCGAAGGCGAACTCTGGTTACTATTTTGATGGGACGGTCAATACGATCTACACCACAACTGGCGATACGTCTGGACAAGTAGTAGACGTTCAAGGGACAAGTGACACAACAGGAGGGGATCTCCTCCAAACCAATCCGGCGGGTCTCTCCTTTGGGCAACCCAACGCCAGCAGCTCAACAAGTGGCATGAACACAACCATTAACACGTGGGGGGACTTCTCCCAGACAACGCAATTCAGACATGGAGCCCATGCATTTAGGGATAACAACCAGGGTAACATCGAGTGGGGCAAGTTCTCGAACAAGCATGGGGCAATCGGAGCTGACGGAAGATTTGGCGTGTTCACTTCAGCTGGGCAAGGAAAAGCTGCATTAGATGCTCTGCTTCATGGTCCCACTTACTTTCATCTCAGCATCGATGCAGCAGTTGGGGTATATGCCCCTAAGTTCGAGAATAACACTGCTGGCTACCAGCAGTTCTTGCAGAACGTAGTCGGTGTGAGTGGAAATACACCACTCTCATCGCTTTCGCCTAGCCAGATGTCTGCGCTAGAAAATGGCATAGCCCGTTATGAAGGGGCGACTGCTCGGGGCAATTACTCGATATCGGTCACGACCAACTTCTAATGCACAAGGAGGCGACTTGAATCGCCGCAATAAATGTTCGTCGGTTGTTGTGGGAATGGCGGTTCTCCTGTTAGGAGTGCCTGGAGCCTGCACGGCTCAAAAAGAGACTTCAACCGTGGTCGCTGCCCTGTATCGGTATGACACGGTGGGAGTCCGCCTTGAGGGAACCCTAATCGAACGGAAAGAGTACGGGCCTCCTGGATATGGTGAAACACCTGCTAAGGACGAAAAGGACACCATCTTGGTTCTGAAGCTATCGAGTCCAATAACCGTTCAGCCCACTGCGAATGCTGAGGTGAGTGGTAGCGCGAGCTTGGATACGGTGAAGGATGTACACGAGCTCCAACTCTACATCCCCCAGTCTAAAGTCGCCGATGTGCGAAAGCTGATAGGAAAAATCGTTGTAGCGGTAGGCACGCTGAATGAGGCAGCAGCGCCCAGCCAGTACACGAAGGTATGGATGGACACCCAAAGCGTAGACTTAAAGTAGGGTGATACATCTCGCTTGGGCCATCCTTTCGGGGCGGCCTCGCTGCGGAGAAAAAGCGACGGTGCTCTGCACTGGATTTAGGGTGAGGCGCATCATCCCGGGACGGGTGCTGTAGAGGGCTTGATACTAGGCCAGTGCGATGGGAAGATGGTCTCGCATGGATTCCGGTTGGTTTTTGTCACTCATACAGAAGACACGCAGAGCTGGAATCTCTATAGCTATATGCATAACAACACTCTTGGCCAACGGGTTTCATATGCTATCTGCACAATAGAATCCGTAGGTTTACATGGTGTTTGGATTGATGTCAACGAAAACGCTGGCACGACATAAATAGATTTCAATTAAGCCACCGAATCTGCTTTGGGAATAGACAGAATGATATGCATTTACCCCTGTTAGCGTAAATCCCTACTCCTGCAATGGTATGGAGGTGGGTTTGTTTATCCAACTTTCTTCATAAACAAAACTCATCTGCCCGCCATCATCCTGGGTCAGATGACCAGTGAGTTCACTGTGCAAATAGACATCAAGGGTTCTTGCCATGGCTTACTCTTCTTTCCCTGAAGTCTGCGGTGGTGTTAGGGCCAATTTGATGCCAAGTGTTTGCAGAATTGTCAGAACTTTTCCGATTTCGCAGGTTTCCTTGCCCCTTTCGAGATCGATAATGAATCGCAGACCTGTTGCGGAGGCGAACAGACAGAGACATCTATCGGATGCCGATAAAGATGCTCTCCGTAAATTTCTAAGCCTTCCTTTGGCTGGAACGATATCAATTTTTTCTCAGCCTGGCGATGAAACCAGCCCATACGCCCAAGATTTTTTAGACCTTATCAATGAAGTTCCTCCACATAATCAAAATCTGGGACTCGACTGGGGAACAGATAGGGTTCAGCACGGCATCCAGCTTAGATTCAGCGAAACGGACATGAAGGAGGATACGGTTCCCCCTCGCTGCTCTGGTTTAGTGAAGGTTCTTCGAGATCAACTGCATATAGATGTCGTAACATCTACAGGAAATCCTGCGCCAGGATACTGTTGGTTGATGGTAGGGCCGAAATAATTGATATTTTTTGCTCGTAACGCCACGAAATTTCCCCCAATCACGGGTGGATGGCGGGTGAGCCCTTTTAGGGCTATTGCTTTATCTATATGGAAATAATGGTGGCCAGAGACGGGATCGAACCGCCGACGCCGGCCTTTTCAGGGCCGCGCTCTACCACTGAGCTATCTGGCCGTTTCAGATGTCCGATGAGTTGATTCCGGCAGGGGTCAACAGCAAGACACAAACGTTCCTCCCAAGTATAACAATGGCGGCCCGACCGCGCCACCGCGCAGCTATCGCATATTTGCCGCGCCTTTCGCGCAAACGGGCTGTGCAAGCGGGGCCGGGCGCGGTATCCTAAGCGACACACATAAACAGGACGCCGCCATGACCAAGCCGTACGATCCGGACGATTTTAAGACCTTTCCTGAGTGGATACGCCAGCGCCACCGTCTGGCGGGCGTGTGCGCCGCCGTGGCCGCGATCGCGATCCTGCTGACCGGCGGCGCTCTGTTTCTGCGCTATCCCAGCCCGAACCGCATGCGCGTGGGCGAGAACGAAGTCCGCGCGTCGGCGAATCTCGACCGCGCGGCGAGTAATCCGCTGAAGCTGCGCGCGTTTCTGGAGCAGATGCCCAAGGGCGGCGACCTGCACATGCATCTCAGCGGCGCCGTCTATGCGGAGACATTTCTGCAGGACGCCGTCGAGGATAATCTCTGCGTCGATCCGTTGAACTTCAGTTTCGCGAAGAACACCGGGCTGACAAAGGATCCGAAGAGCCAGCAGCCGCAGCCGGTGTGCGCTACAGGACAAGAGCCGGCAGCCGATGCACTGAAGAACCAGAAGCTCTACGATGCGCTGGTGGATGCTTTTTCCATGCGTACCTTTGTGCCCAAGTCAGGCGTCGACGGACACGATCAGTTCTTCGCCACCTTTGCGCGCTTCGGCGGACTGGCGAAGAGCCACGCCGGCGAGTGGGTGGACGAGGTGGCGACGCGCGCCGCATCGCAGAACGAACAGTATCTCGAGATCATGAACACTCCGGACTTTAGCGAAGCCGCAAAAGCGGGATATGCCGCCGGCTGGAATCCGGACCTGCCCGCGATGCGCGATGCTCTGCTGGCGAAGGGTTTGAAGGATGAGGTAGCGGAGAATGTGGCCGAGTTCAACGCGATGGATGCCACGCGCAACCAGCGCGAGCACTGCGGCACACCGCAGGCGCTGCCTGCCTGCGCGGTCACGGTGCGCTATCTCTACCAGGTGCTGCGCGGCTTTCCGCCGCAACAGGTCTTCGCGCAGACGCTGCTCGGCTTTGAGGTTGCCAGCGCGGACCCGGAGGTCGTCGGCATTAATTTCGTGATGCCGGAGGACGGCTACCTGGCCATGAGTCAGTACCACGAGCAGATGCTGATGCTCGACTACCTGCATTCCCTCTACCCGAACGTTCACATCAGCCTGCATGCGGGCGAGCTTGCGTACGAGATGGTGCCGCCGGACGGCTTGAAGTTCCACATCCGCGAGGCGGTCGAGCTGGGCCATGCGGAACGCATCGGCCACGGCGTCGACATCATGTATGAGAACGATCCGCAGCAGCTGTTGCAGGAGATGGCGGCGAAGCACACGATGGTGGAGATCAATCTCACCAGCAACGACGTCATCCTCGGCGTTACCGGCGCGGAGCATCCGCTGCCGATCTATCTGAAGGCGCATGTGCCCATTGCGCTGTCTACGGATGACGAGGGCGTCTCGCGCATCGACCTGACGCATGAGTACGAGCGCGCCGTGGAGGAGTTCGGATTCAACTACAGCGATCTCAAGCGCAGCGCGCGCACCTCGATCGAGCACAGCTTTTTGCCCGGCGCCGATCTGTGGGCGAAGCCGGACAAGTTCAAGCAGTTCGTGAGCGCGTGCTCGGATGAGTCGTCGAAGGATTGTGCGGACTTCCTGAGCTCCAGTGAGAAGGCGCGGCAGGAGATGGAGCTGGAGCGCCGCTTTAGCGTCTTTGAGGCAAGCCAGGTCTACGTGGTCGATCCCGCTCTGCGCTAAGCGTTCGCACCGCTAGTCGCCGGCCGCCGCGCCCTGCAGCTCAGGCGGCGAGATATGCGGCGGGCGGTTCCGCATATTTGCGGGTCCGCTCAGGCCGAAGGTCTCGCGCAGCCACAGGCGAGCCCTGTCGGCGAAGAGATAGACGACCGGCGTGGTGAAGAGCGTCAGCATCTGTGAGACCATCAGGCCGCCGACGATGGTCACGCCGAGCGGCTTCCGCAGCTCCGAGCCCATGCTGTTGCTGATCGCGAGGGGCACGCCGCCGAGCATCGCCGCCATCGTGGTCATCATGATGGGGCGGAAGCGAAGCAGGCAGGCCTCGTAGATGGCCTCTTCGGGCGACTTGCCGTGCTCGCGCTCGGCGACGAGCGCGAAGTCGATCATCATGATGGCGTTCTTCTTCACAATGCCGATGAGCAGCAGGATGCCGATCATCGCGATGACGCTGAGATCGAGCTTGAAGAGCAGCAGCGCAAGCAGCGCGCCCACGCCGGCTGACGGCAGCGTGGAGAGAATGGTGAGCGGATGAATAAAGCTCTCATAGAGCATGCCGAGCACGATGTAGACGGCGACCAGCGCCAGCAGGATCAGTACCGGCTCGCTTGAGAGCGAGGACTGGAAGGCCTGCGCCGTGCCCTGGAAGCCGGTATTGATCGTATCCGGCATGCCGAGATCGGCCTGTGCCTTATTAATGGCATCCGTAGCCTGCGAGAGTGAGACGCCCGGCGCAAGATTGAAGGAGATCGTCGCCGCCGGGAACGGTCCCTGGTGATTGACGGCCAGCGCGCTGCGCTGCTCCTCAAAGTGCGCGATGGCCGAGAGTGGAACCGAGGGAGTGCTGGATACTGTTGATGTCGGCTCCGCGACTGCCGTTGTTGTGTTCGTGTCGACTGCGGCTGTTGACGCGACAGTTGTGGTGACCGTGGTGGTGCCTGAAGCCGGTGTAGCCGTGGCCGGGTCAGCCGCAACCGGAGCGCCTGTGCCCGCTGGTTCTGTGCGGATGGTGCCGTCCGGCGGTGGCGCTGCGCTGGCTGCCAGTAAGGGTGGCGCGCTGCTTGCAGAGTTCGCCGCCGCCGTGCCCGTAGCTCCGTGGCGCACATAGATCTGGTTGAGCGCATCCGGATTGTTCTGGAAGCTGTCATCGACGGCCATCACCACGTGGTACTGGTTCAGCGGCGCATAGATAGTGGAGACCTGGCGCTGTCCGAAGGCATCATAGAGCGCGTTATCGATATCAGATGGCGTGAGCCCAAGCCGCGATGCGGTGTTGCGATCGATCACCAGTTGCTCGCGCAGACCATCATTCAACATATCGGTGTTGACGTCGCGCAGCTCCGGCAGCTTCTGCATCCCGGCTGTCAGCTTCGGCGCCCAAGTGTCCAGGTCGGCAAGGTTCTCGGTGGAAAGCGTGTACTGATACTGCGCGGCGCTGGAGCGTCCGCCGATGTTCAGGTCCTGTTGCGCCTGCAGAATGAGTTGCGCGCCGGGTTCGTGGCTCAGCTTGGGCCGCAGGCGGTTGATGATGACGTCCGCGGTATCGCCCTTGGGGCGCTGGTTCAGCGGCTTCAGCGTGATGAACATACTTCCCTGGTTAGCAGCGCCGCCGCCGGGGCCGCTGCCCAGAAAGCTAAGCACGGTATCCACCGCGGGATCCTTCTGCACAATCGCCGAGAGCTCTTTCATCTTACGATTCATCTCGGTGAAGGAGACATCCTGCTGGCCGCGCACTTGCCCTGACAGGCGGCCGATGTCCTCCTGCGGAAAGAAACCCTTGGGCACGATCATAAAAAGGTAGACGCTGAGCAGGATCGTGCCAACGTTGATAAGCAGCACCGTTTTTTGATGGCGCAGCACCCAGCGCAGGCCGCGCTCATATTCAGCGCGCAGTTTGTCGAACATCCGTTCGCCGAACATATAGATGCGGCCGTGCTTATTTTTGTCATACGGCTCAAGAAACTTCGCGCTCAGCATGGGGGTGGCCGTGAGCGAGACCACCAGCGAGATCATGATGGAGGCCGAGAGCGTAATAGCGAACTCGCGGAAGAGCCGCCCCAGGACGCCCGGCATCAGCAGAATGGGAATGAAGACGGCGATCAGCGACGTGCTCATGGAAAGCACGGTAAAGCCGATCTCCTTCGAGCCGAGCATGGCGGCATCAAAGGGAGAAAGCCCGTTCTCCAGGTGCCGGTTGATGTTTTCGATCACCACGATCGCGTCGTCCACCACAAAACCGGTAGAGATGGTAAGCGCCATCAGCGACAGATTGTCGATGGTGTAGCCGAGCAGGTACATGACGCCGCAGGTTCCCAGCAGAGAGAGTGGGACGGAGACGCTGGGGATCAGCGTGGAGCGCACCTCGCGCAGAAAAATGAAGACGACCAGGATCACGAGAAAGATGGAGATGATCAGCGTGCGTGTTACCTCCTGCACGGAGGCGCGGATGCTGAGTGTGCGGTCTACTACTACATCCAGCTTGATCGTCGGCGGAATGGAAGCCTGCAGCATCGGAAGCAGCGCCTGGATCTTGTCCACGGTGTCGATGATGTTGGCGTTCGGGCTCTTGAAGATGATCAGAAGGATAGCGGGCTTGCCGTTGGCTGAACCGCCGGTCTCGATATTCTCCACCGAGTCGGTTACATCAGCTACATCCTCGACGCGTACCGGCGCGCCATTCTTATACGCGATGATGAGCGGCTTATAGGTGGCAGAGCTGCCCAGCTGGTCCGTGGTGCTGATGGACATGCGCGTCGAGTCGTCGCTCAGATAACCCTTCGGCCGGTTCACGTTCACATTCGCCAGCGCGTTCGCCAGCGTATCCAGTCCCAGGCCGTAGCCGTTCAGCACGGTTGGGTTGGCCACGATGCGCACCGCCGGCTTGGCGCTGCCGGCAACAGAGACCTGTCCGACGCCGAGGACCTGCGAGAGCTTCTGCGCAAGAATGGAGTCCGCGGCGTCGTAGATCTGCGGCACGGGCATGGTATCTGACGTGAGCGAGATGATCATGATCGGCGGATCGGATGGATTCGCCTTGCGATAGGTCGGATTCGAGGGCAGGTTCGCGGGCAGGTTGGTGCGGGCCGCGTTGATCGCCGCCTGCACGTCGCGCGCCGCGCCATTCACATCGCGGTTCAGATCGAACTGCATGTTGATGCTCGCGGAGCCGATGCTGGAGGTCGAGGTCATCTGATTGATACCGGCGATGCGTCCGAACTGACGCTCCAGCGGCGTTGCAATCGAGGAAGCCACCGTTTCAGGATCCGCGCCCGGCAGGCTTGCAGAGACGCTGATAACGGGAAAGTCCACCTGCGGCAGAGATGCGACCGGCAGCAGTTTATAGGCGACCGCGCCGGCAAGAATGATCGCGGCAGAGAGCAAAAAGGTCGCGACCGGGCGCCGGATAAAAGGCGCGGAGAGGTGGAAGCCGCCGTTCACGGGCTGCTTCGCCGCTGTCTCATCGGGCGCGGCGGTATTGCTGGGTTGGAGTGGCTCGCTCATGCTGCTCTAGTCACCGGCTGCTTCGGCTGCGTGTTCCTTGAACTCACGGTCGGCCTCGTCCGTGTGCAGATACTTACGTCCCAGCCGGTCAAAGAAGAGATAGACGACCGGCGTGGTGAAGAGTGTGAGCACCTGCGAAACGATCAGGCCGCCGACGATGGAGATGCCAAGCGGACGGCGCAGTTCGGAGCCGGTGCCGCTGCCGAGCGCGAGCGGAACGCCGCCGAGCAGCGCGGCCATGGTCGTCATCATGATGGGGCGGAAGCGCAGCAGGCAGGCTTCGTAGATGGCCTCTTCGGGTGATTTGCCATGCTCACGCTCGGCTTCAAGAGCGAAGTCGATCATCATGATGGCGTTCTTTTTAACGATGCCGATTAAAAGGATGATGCCGATGAGCGCAATCACGGAGAAGTCCGTCCGCGTGGCGATGAGGGCCAGCAGAGCGCCGACGCCGGCAGAGGGAAGCGTCGACAGAATCGTAATCGGGTGAATGTAGCTCTCATAGAGCACGCCCAGCACGATGTATACGGTGATCAGCGCGGCCAGGATCAGCAGCGGCTCATTCGCGAGCGAGGCTTCAAACGACGCAGCCGTTCCCTGGAAGCTCGAGTTCACGCTTCCCGGCGGATTCAGCTTCTTCACGGCGTCGTTCACGGCCTTCACCGCGTCGCCGATGGAGGCGCCGGGCGCAAGATTGAACGAGAGCGTGACGGAAGGGAACTGGCCCTGGTGGTTGATGGAGAGCGCGGTCGGCGTCGTCTCGACGTGCGTGAATGCCGAGAGCGGAACCTCTGTGCCGAGCGAACTCGCCACGTAAATGTTGCTCAGAGCGTCCACATTGTGTGAGAACTGCGGCTGCACCTCCAGTACCACGTGATACTGGTTCAGCTGCGTGAAGATCGTTGAGACCTGCCGTTGGCCGTAGGCGTCGTCCAGCGCGTCGTCAATGTTCTGCGGCGTAATGCCCAGCCGCGATGCGGTGTCGCGATCGATCACCAGATGTGCGTCCAGCCCCTCATTCTGCTGGTCGGTGGCCACGTCGCGCAGCTGCGGCAGCTGCTTGAACGCAGCCAGCATGCGGTTGGACCAGTCCGCCAACTCCGTGGAGTCTGCATCCTCCACGCTGTATTGATACTGCGTGCGGCTGACGGTGTCCGACACCGTCAGGTCCTGCACGGGCTGCAGGAAGCATTGGATGCCGTCGACCTGCGCCACCTCCGGCTGCAGGCGCGCGATGATCGCTTCGGCGTCGTCCTTGCGATGGTCGCGGTCCCTCAGATTGATCTGGATGCGGCCGCTGTTGAGCGTCGTATTCGTACCGTCCACGCCGATAAAGGAGGAGAGGCTCTCCACATCCTTGTCCTGCAGGATAAGGGCAGCCAGCTGTTGCTGCCGCGCCGACATGGCGGAGAACGAGATGCTCTGCGGCGCTTCGGTGATGCCGAGCAGAACGCCGGTGTCCTGCACGGGGAAGAAGCCTTTAGGGATGATCCAGAAGAGGATCGCGGTGAAGACGAGCGTACCCAGCGTGACGAGAAGCGTTGTCTGCTGGTGGCGCAGCACGAACTTTACACCTCTGCCGTACTTCGCGATCACATACTCAAAGATCGATTCCGTCTTCTTGTAGAACCAGCCCTGTTCGGAGGGCTGCTTGTGCTTCAGCAGCTTGGACGCCATCATCGGCGTCAGCGTGAGCGAGACGAAGGCTGAGACCAGGATGGTGACCGCGAGCGTGACGGCGAACTCGCGGAAGAGGCGGCCGACGATGTCGCCCATGAAGAGCAGAGGTATCAAGACCGCGATCAGAGAGATCGTCAGCGAGACGATGGTGAAGCCGATCTGCGAGGAGCCCTTAAGCGCGGCCTCCAGCGGCGAGTCGCCCATCTCCAGGTAGCGGTCGATGTTCTCGATCATCACGATCGCGTCATCCACCACAAAGCCGGTGGAGATAGTGAGCGCCATGAGCGAGAGGTTGTCCAGCGAATAGCCCAGCAGATACATCACGCCGAAAGTGCCCACGATGGAGAGCGGCACCGCGACCGCTGGAATAATTGTGGCTGAGATGGTGCGCAGGAAGAGGAAGATGACCAGTACGACGAGCACGATGGTAAGAATGAGCTCGAAAAACACATCCTTTACCGAAGCGCGAATGGTTACGGTGCGGTCGGTGAGCACCGCCAGCTGCACGGAGCCGGGCAGCGTCGGCTGCAACTGCGGCAGGAGCTTCTGCACGGAATTCACTACGCCGATAATGTTCGCGCCGGGCTGCCGCTGAATGTTCAGGATGACGGCCGGCGTCTTGTTCATCCATGCCGCTTCGGTGGTATCCTCCGCGCCGTCGATCACGTCGGCTACATCCGACAGCCGCACGGGATTACCGTTGCGATAGGCGACGATGACGCTCTTGTAATCCGAGCTCGACGTGAGCTGATCGTTCGCGCCGATGATGTAGGCCTGGCGCGTTCCGTTCAGCGAGCCCTTGGCCTGGTCGACGTTGGCGGCGCCGAGCGCGGAGCGCAGATCCTCCAGGCTCATGCCGTAGGAGGCGAGCGCAGTAGGATTGGCCTGCACGCGCACCGCGGGCTTCTGGCCGCCGTTGATGGAGACGAGGCCGACGCCGGTGACCTGCGATATCTTTTGCGCGAGAACGGTGTCGGCAAGATCCTCCACCTGCTCCAGCGGCAGAGTGGGCGAGGTAAGCGCCAGCGTCATGATGGGCGCGTCGGCGGGGTTCACCTTGCTGTAGACCGGCGGGTTCGGCAGGTCCTTGGGCAGATAGGTGTAGGAGGCGTTGATAGCGGCCTGCACATCCTGCTCGGCTACATCGATGTCCTCGGACAGGGAAAACTGCAGCGTGATGACGGAGCCGCCGCCGGAGCTGGTGGAGGTCATCTGCGACAGGCCGGGAATCTCGCCCAGCTGCCGCTCAAGCGGCGCCGTGACGGACGAGACCATCACATCCGGGCTTGCGCCGGGGTAGAAGGTAAGGATCTGGATGGTGGGATAGTCGACCTCAGGCAGCGCCGAGATCGGCAACTGAAAAGCTGCAACTATGCCTGCCAGTAGAATCGCCAGCATCAAGAGCGATGTGGCAACCGGCCGAAGAATAAATGGCCGGGAGGGACTCATTGGCCCTGTCCTGCCGCCGCGCCGGCTCCTGCGTCATGATGATGCTTCTTCGAGGTGTCGCTGGGCGATGAGGTATCGCCGGTTGAGGCAGCAGCACCTGTAGCGTCCGGCGTGCCGCTCTTTTTGGAGCCGCCGCCTGTGTTCGAGTGGCTGGGCATCACCGGACTGCCGTTGCGCAGCTTCTCCTGGCCGTCGATCACCACCTGCTGGCCTGGCTGGAGACCGCTATCCACCAGCATCTGCGAGCCTTCGGTCAATGTGGTGACGATCGGCTGTGCGTTCACGATGGTGTTACCCTGCGCGTCCTTGCTTACGAGATAAACGAAGCTGCCGGAGCTGCCCGTCTGCAAGGCCGCGGCCGGAACCACCAGCACATTCGGACGCTCCT
>Ga0210398_10000658_pt1 | contig 38384 bp, 32 predicted proteins | sample IncBWC4OmetaG_FD_161047 | JGI IMG/M metagenome (GOLD analysis project Ga0210398, IMG submission 161047) | Forest soil microbial communities from Barre Woods Harvard Forest LTER site, Petersham, Massachusetts, United States - Inc-BW-C-4-O | ecosystem: Environmental > Terrestrial > Soil >... | reverse complement strand
ACCGAGACCTCAAGCCCGGCAACATCATGCTGACCAAATCCGGCACCAAGCTGCTGGATTTCGGCCTGGCGAAGTTGACTCAGGGAGAAAAGCCCGCGACTCCCTACACCGAGTTGCCGACGCAGAAAGACGGGATCACGGCGGAAGGCACGATCCTCGGTACGCTGCAATACATGGCCCCCGAACAGGTCGAAGGCAAGGACGCAGATGCGCGGACGGACATCTTTGCGTTTGGCGTAGTGGTGTACGAAATGGCCACGGGCAAGAAAGCCTTCGAGGGCAAGAGCCAAGCGAGCCTGATCGCCAAGATTCTGGAAACCGAGCCCGCCCCGATTTCCACGCTGCAGCCGATGACGCCCTCGGCGCTCGACCGCTTGGTGCGGAAATGCCTGGCCAAAGACCCCGATGACCGCTGGCAATCAGCCAGGGACCTGACCGACGAATTGAAATGGATCGCCGAGCAGTCGCATTGGCCACAGCCGGCCGTGGCGACGTCCGCGCCCGTTCCACAAACCACGCGCGCTAAATTTTTCTGGACCGCGGCTATAGTTGCCCTCGTCGCTGCTGCCGCCGTTGCGGCTGTCTTCTATTTGCGCCGCGCGACGGGCGAGCAGAGGTCGTTTCGCTTTGCGATCGCCCCTCCGGAGAAGCATACACTCCCGGTGTTGTCCGGCGCGCCGAGCTTCCTTTCCATCTCACCTGACGGAACCAAGCTGGCGTTCGTGGCGATCGACTCTTCAGGACATGCCATGCTCTGGGTGCGCGACCTGGATTCACAGACCGCGCAGTCGATCCCGGGAACGGACGACGCCCAGGTGCCCTTCTGGTCCCCGGACAGTCGTTTCATCGCTTTCTCGGACAATTCTTCGCTCAAGAAAGTTGCCGTCTCGGGAGGTCCCGTTCAAATTATCGCAACTACGCAGGCCCTCGGCGGAGGAACGTGGAATCGCGACGGGGTGATCGTATTCGCGCCAGCCACTCTTGGGGGATCCATCCTCCAGGTGCCGGCGGCCGGCGGCTCCCCGGCGCTCGTAACCAAATTGGATCTTCAGGAACAGACTGCTCATACCTGGCCGAGCTTTCTGCCAGATGGAAAACACTTCCTCTATCTGGCCCGGACTCCAGATCCCAATAGCGGCGTGATCTACGTGGGATCCCTCGATTCGAAAGAAAATAAGCAGCTCTTAAAACTTACGTCCTCCGCATTGTATGCCGCGCCCGGCTACTTGTTGTTTGCGCGCGCCGGGACGCTTTTGGCTCAACCTTTTGACGCCGAGCGGCTGGAGTTGAAGGGCGATGCCGTTGCGATCGCCCAAGGGGTGCAATTCAGCGCCCTGAGCGGAAAAGCGGGGGTCGCCGTTTCCGACAACGGAGTCCTGGCCTATCGAGTGGCCCCTTCGGCAGGTCAACTGCGGCTCGTGTTCGTAGACCGGAAGGGAGCGGAGCAGCCATTGACCGCTCCACCGCACGCGTATCGCAACCCGCGGCTTTCTCCGGACGGCCAGCGCATCGCCGTCACCATTGACGAGGGCGGGAGCCAGGAGTGGCTGCTGGACGTTAGCCGCGGCACCTTGAGCCGGTTGACCTTCGAGGGCAGTTACAACGGCGGCACGGCCTGGACGCCGGACGGCAAGCGCATCACGTTCGGCTCAAACCGCGACGGGCAACGAAACCTCTTCTGGCAACCGGCGGATGGGAGCGGTGCCGCGCAGCGTCTCATGACCGACGATGATGTCCAGATTGCCAGCTCCTGGTCTCGCGACGGGCAAGTGCTTCTGTTCGAAGAGACCGGCTCCGGAACGGGTTACGACGTCTGGACGTACCGATCCAGCGACCACAAGGCGCAACCACTCCTGAACTCACGATTTAATGAAATCGGTCCGCGATTTTCGCCCGATGGCCACTGGATGACCTACGCCTCGGACGAATCCGGACGGTATGAGGTTTACGTGCAGCCGTACCCCGGCCCGGGAGGCAAGTGGCAGATTTCGGCGGAGGGCGGCACCGAACCCATTTGGGCCGGCAACGGCGAACTGTTTTTCCGGAACGGGGAAAAATTAATGGTCGTGCAGACCACCGTGCGGCCAACGTTTTCCGCGGGCCCCCCCAAGGCGCTCTTCGAGGGGAGTTACGCCACCTATCAAAGTGTCCCCGATTACGACGTGTCGCAGGACGCCCAGCGCTTTCTGTTTTTGAATACGGGCAACGAGGCGCGGGCGGAAATCAGCGTAGTAGTGAACTGGACGGAAGATCTGAAGCAGAGGTCTGCGCCGGCGAAGCAGTAGAAAAAGCAGCGCAGAGGTCCCGGGAGAAACTTGTAATGACGATCGCGGCAGGAACACGCCTGGGTGCGTATGAAGTGATCTCCCCCATCGGCGCAGGCGGGATGGGAGAGGTCTACAAGGCCCGCGATACGCGCCTCGACCGCACCGTCGCCATTAAAGTCCTTCCAGACCACTTCGCCGATCGCGGCGCCTTGCGCGAGCGCTTCGAGCGCGAAGCCAAAACCATCGCCAGCCTGAATCATCCGCATATCTGCACGCTGTACGACGTGGGCCGTGAGGGCAGCACCGACTATCTGGTGATGGAGTACATCGAAGGGGAAACGCTGGCGCAGCGGCTGGCGAAGGGGCCGCTGCCTATCCAGCAGACCTTGCTGTTTGCCATCGAGATCGCCGACGCGCTGGACAAGGCGCACCGGAAGGGAATCACGCACCGCGACCTGAAGCCGGGCAACATCATGCTGACGAAGAGCGGCACGAAACTGCTCGACTTTGGTCTTGCCAAGCTGGCACAGGACAACAACGCTCCCGTCGCGCCCGAATCGCAACTGCCCACGATGAAGGGCGCGGTAACGGCGCAAGGAACGATCCTGGGCACGCTGCAATACATGGCGCCGGAGCAGGTGGAAGGGAAGACGGACCAGATCGACGCGCGCACGGACATTTTCGCGTTCGGCGTGGTGGTCTACGAAATGGCGACGGGCAAGAAGGCATTCGAAGGCAAGAGCCAGGCCAGCCTGATGGCGAAAATCCTGGAGACCGACCCGGTGCCAATGGCGACGCTCGCGCCGATGACGCCGCCTGCGCTCGATCGCATCGTCAAGCGCTGCCTCGCGAAAGACCCGGACGACCGCTGGCAATCGGCGCGGGATATCTGCCAAGAGCTGCGGTGGATTTCCGATGGCGGCAGCCAATCCGAATCAGCCAAGACCGCTCCCGCGCCAAGCGTGAGCCGCCGCGAGAGGCTAGCGTGGATCGCGGGTTGCGTCATCGCTTGTGCGCTGGTAGGCGTCCTTGGTTGGATTCTCAAGCCGGCGCCCGCGCCGCTTCCGGTCACCCGCTTCGCGATCCCACTGCCTCCGGGCCAAATCTCGTTGAGTCCTGACGCGCCCCGATTGGCGATTTCTCCGGACGGCCAGAACCTCGTTTTTGTGGCGAATCCCAAGGGCGGCAGCGAGCGGCTTTACCTTCGTGCCATGAATCGCCCGGAGGCGGCGGCCATTGCGGGTACGGAGGGAGCCGCGGCACCGTTCTTCTCGCCGGATGGACAATGGATTGGCTTTTTTGCCGATAACAAGCTGAAGAAAGTCTCCATCAGCGGGGGTTCTCCCATCATCCTTTGCGATGCGCCGGAGTTGTTGGGGTATCGAGCAAGTTGGGGGCGCGACGATCAAATCGTTTTTCGCCCCGCACTTCCGGACTTGTTTCAGGTTTCTGCGGCGGGTGGTACCCCTCAGTCGCTTGGCTTTTACCGGGCTTTCTCGCCGGAGATTTTGCCGGCCGGGAATGCGCTCCTCTTTACCGAAGGGGCGCCTGTGGGCACCAATTTGGCCGCTAGCGCACATGTGGCTGTGCGGCAGCTAAAAGGAGGTGAGCCGCGCGAGTTGGCGGCTGGAGCGAGCCCGATCTACTCGCCAACCGGCCATCTGATCTACGTCCAGGCTGGGGCTCTGACGGCAGTGCCGTTCGACGCCAAGCGGCTAACGGTTACCGGGTCGCCGGTTCCGCTCGGTTTGGATGTGGGGCAATCGACCGTGACCGGAACCGCACAATATAGCCTTTCAAGTAACGGAACCCTGGTTTACTTTTCGGGCGGCGCCCAGGCCGTCCAACGCAAGCTGGTTTGGGTGGACCGCAGCGGTGCGGAGCAGCCGCTACCTGCTCCTCCGCACGCTTACCGCACGCCGCGAATTTCGCCGGATGCGCGGCACGTGGCTGTTGCAGGCGTCGACGCGGATGTGTGGGTGTACGACATCACTCGGGACAGCTTGACCAAGTTGACGTTCAATGGGGCAGCGACTCCAGTTTGGACACCCGACGGGAAACATGTCGCATTTGGCTCCGCCGCTGGGACGCCCCACGGCAGCAACATCTATTGGCAGCCGTCTGACGGTAGCGGACGCGCCGATGCTCTGACGTCTTTTGACCAAAACGCGCACAACACCGGTTCCTGGTCCCCGGACGGGCAGGTGTTGGCCTTTGAGGAGATCAACCCGGCGTCAGGCCGCGATGTTTTGATTTTCACTCTGGGCGACCGGAAAGTGCGTCCCTTTCTCAACACAAAATTCGACGAAACCGCGCCTGAGTTTTCACCGGACGGGCATTGGCTGGCCTACGCTTCGGACGAGTCAGGGCGCTACGAGATTTACGTGCAGCCGTATCCTGGGCCCGGCGGCAAGTGGCAAATTTCGACGGACGGCGGGATGGAACCTCGTTGGGCGCACGACGGAGAAATTTTTTACCGCAGCGGACCAAAGTTAATGGCCGTGCAAACGAAGCTGACCCCTTCGTTTTCCGCCGACAAACCTAAAATGCTCTTCGAGGGCGCCTACATACCGACGTTGCAAACGATGGCCAACTATGACGTGACGCCCGACGGGCGGCGTTTCCTGATGGTGAAAGCGAACGAAGACGCGGAGTCGGGGCAGCAGATCAACGTGGTTCTGAATTGGTTTGAAGAGTTGAAGCAGAAGGTCCCCGGGGAGAAAAAATAATGGCGGCACTCGCGGCGGGAACAAAACTCGGACCGTACGAAATTACCGGCGCGATCGGCGCGGGCGGCATGGGAGAGGTGTATCGCGCGCGGGATACGCGCCTGAACCGCACCGTGGCCATCAAGGTCCTGCCGGAGCACTTTGCGGACCGGCCGGGATTGCACGAGCGCTTCGAGCGCGAAGCCAAAACCATCGCCAGTCTGAATCACCCGCACATCTGCACGCTGTACGACGTGGGCCGTGAGGGCGGCACGGATTATCTGGTGATGGAGTACATCGAGGGAGAGACGCTGGCGCAACGGCTCACGAAAGGCGCGCTGCCGCTTCAGCAGGTGCTGCAGTATGCCATTGAGATTGCCGACGCGCTGGACAAGGCGCACCGCAAAGGGATCACCCACCGCGACCTGAAGCCGGGCAACATCATGCTGACGAAGGGCGGGACGAAGCTGCTGGATTTTGGCTTGGCGAAACTGCAGCAGGAAAGCTCTCCTGCGAATGCAGGCTTGGCCACGCTCCCGCCGACTGGTGATGCGGTGACAGCGCAAGGGACAATTCTGGGCACGCTGCAATACATGGCCCCGGAGCAAGTGGAAGGGAAGACGGATCAGATCGATGCGCGCACGGACATTTTCGCGTTCGGCGTGGTGGTCTACGAAATGGCGACGGGCAAGAAGGCGTTCGAGGGGAAGAGCCAGGCCAGCCTGATGGCGAAGATATTGGAGACGGACCCTGCGCCAATGGCGACGCTCGCGCCGATGACGCCACCGGCGCTCGACCATGTCGTCAAGCGGTGCATGGAAAAAGATCCGGATGATCGCTGGCAATCCGCGCGTGATATTTGCGAGCAGCTTCGTTGGATTTCCGATAGCGGCGCTCAGACAGGCCCCTCCGTTCCCTCCGTGGGTCAACAGAAGCGGGCCAACTGGATGGCCTGGATGGCGATTGCGGCTGTTCTTGCTGCTGCAGTGATTGCAGCGGTTTTCTTCTACCTTCGCCGCACGCCTCCGGTCGAAAAGCAGGCGGTCCGCTTTACCATCGGCCCGCCGGAGAAGGGAGCGTTCAGCATGGGCTTGTCGAACGCCGCGATCGAGCTATCTCCCGATGGGAGCAAAGTGGCGTTTTCTGCTTCCACAGGAAATAGCGCGCCACAACTCTGGGTTCGAGCATTGGACTCGCAATCCGCGCAAGCACTCCCCGGGACGGAGAATGGGTCGTCCCCATTTTGGTCGCCCGACAGCCGCTCCATCGCATTTTCCGCGGATGGCAAGCTGAAAAAGATCACCTTGTCCAGCGGGGCAGTGGAAACGTTGGCTGAGGTTCGACCGACCGCCGGAACCTGGAGCCGCGAGGGTGTTGTCTTGTTTATCGCGGACGATAATACGCTTGTTCGCGTGCCGGAATCGGGCGGTACGGTTACTCCAGTCACAAGGCTGGATGCCTCGCGGTCCGAAAACTGCGACTGTTGGCCTTATTTTCTTCCCGACGGAAAGCACTTCCTTTACTACGGGGAAAGTACTGCCAAGCCCGAGAATAATGCGATTTTCGTCGGATCGCTGGATTCGAAAGACAGGAAATTACTGGTGAAGGCCAACTCGAATCCCATGTACGTGCCTCCGGGCTACTTGCTCTACAACCGGCAGGGGACGCTGATGGCCCAACCTTTTGATGCAGACCGGCTGCAACTGATGGGCGACGCCGTTCCCATAGCCGAGGGGATAGCGTTCAATCCGTTCGGCAGTTACGCGCCGTTTTCAGCGTCCTACAATGGCGTGCTGGTTTATCGCGGAGGCGGCGGAGCCGTTCCGCTGACACTCGCATGGGTGGGCCGCGACGGGGCGGCGCAACCCCTTGCCGCTACGCCTCACAATTACACGTTCCCGAGGATTTCGCCGGACGGAAAACGAGTCGCCGTCGGAATCGAAGAAGGTGGCGGAGGACAAGTCTGGATTTACGACACGGCGCGCGATGCCATTAGCCGGCTGACGTTCGACGGGACAGCCAATGTTGACCCCATTTGGACACGCGATGGAAAGCGAATCGTTTTCAAGGGAAAGGGAAATCGCCTCTTCTGGCAACCGGCGGACGGCGGCGGCGCCGTGGAACAATTGACCTCCGACCAACGCAGCAACAACGATCTTCCCGGCAACTGGTCCCCAGACGGTCAGGCGCTCTTATTCATGGAAACACTGCCCGTACGCGATCTTTTCATCTTCTCCCTCAAGGACCGCAAGGCGCAGCCGTTCGATACCGGCGAAGTCGGCGCCTCATCGCCGTCGTTTTCGCCGGACGGCCGCTGGATCGCCTACACTTCGAACGAGTCCGGCCGTACGGAAGTTTACGTGCGTCCCTATCCCGGGCCCGGAGGGAAATGGCAGATCTCGACCGACGGCGGCACCGAGCCGGCGTGGAATCCCAAGGGACGCGAACTCTTCTACCGAAGCGGGCAAAAAATGATGACGGTCGATTACACCGAGCAGCCGGAGTTTTCGGCGGGCAAGCCGAAGATGCTCTTTGAGGGACCTTACGTGCCGTCCCCCCGGTCGCTGTCGGACTATGACGTTACTTCTGACGGCCAGCGCTTCCTGATGCTCAAGAATGCCGAGCAAAAGCCGGGAGAAATCAGCGTGGTTCTGAATTGGATGGAGGAGTTGAACCAGAAGACTCCTGCGGGGAACAAGTAGGAGCGCTGCTGCGGTCCGTGTGCTACCGGCCGCTGGCCGCGCCTTGATCAGCGGAAAACCATTCCCACGTTTTTTTCAATCCTTCTTCAAATCCGATGTGCGGGCGGTAGCCGAGCGCTTCCTTCGCCATGCGGATATCCGCCTGCGAATCGCGAATGTCACCTTCGCGCGCGGGCGCATACTTTGCTGCGGCGGGCCGTCCCGTAATTTTTCCGAGCAGCGCGAGCGTCTGATTTAGCGTGGACCGGCTTCCCTTGCCCACATTGATGGCCAGGCCCGGCGCGCCTTTGGCTTCGGCAGCGAGCAAATTTGCCTGCACCACGTTTTCCACGTACACGAAGTCGCGCGACTGTTCGCCGTCGCCATATACAGTGGGCTGCGTTCCGCTCAGCAAGGCCGCGTTGAAAATCGACAGCACCCCGGAATAGGGCGAGCCGGGATCCTGCCGCGGTCCAAACACGTTGAAATAGCGCAGCGCGACAAATTCCAGCCCATAGAGTTCCTGAAACACGCGGCCGTAACCCTCGCCAATCTGCTTCGAAAGGCCATACGGCGAAATCGGCGCCAGCGCGGTGGCCTCCGGAATGGGAAGCACCTCCGTCTTGCCATAGACCGCGCAGGAGCTGGCAAACACCACTCGCCTGACCTTAGCCTCGCGTGCAGCCACCAGGACGTTCAGCGTTCCTTCGACGTTGATTCGATTCGTTTCGATCGGGTCTTTTACCGACCGCGGTACAGAGGTCTGTGCCGCCAGGTGAATCACGCAGTCCACCCTGTGGCAGGCGTCCCGCAGGGCGTCCAAATTCGTGATGCAGTCTTGGATCAGCCTGATTTTGCTTTTTGAGCCGGCCAGGTTGGCCGCTTTGCCGGCGGAGAAATCGTCCAGCACCACCACTTCCTGGCCACGGCGCACCAGTTCATCCACGGTGTTCGAACCGATGAAGCCCGCCCCTCCGGTCACCAGATAACGCATCCAGCTACCCCTTCACGATTTCGAAACGGAACAATTGCAGGTTGAATTCCACGCTTTCCAAGCCACGCCCGCGCTGCGGGGCGCATCTAAACATCAGGCCCGGCCGAACTGGTTTCCGGGCCTCTTTTTCTGTACCCTGAATGGAGCGTGCTTTGGGCGGCGCCACCGCTGTCTAAGTTAGCATGCTGGAAAGGATCGGCGCGACCCGGCTTCGCCGCTCCGGCCGAGTTCATCGTTCCCTTGTTGAGGACGCGCGTAAAACTTCCTCGCCTTGCTTCTCTCGCGCCGCTGGCCGCGGCGGCGCTGTTGCTCGCCTCCGTGGGACTTGCGCAGCAATCCACGAAGCCCAAGGCCGGCGCCAAAGCAAAAACGAAGCCCACTGCCTCGGCGCCGGTTGACGCCCCCGTTCCTTTTCATTCGGGAGAAAATCTGGACTACCGCGTCCTGTTCTCCAAATATTCAGTCAACGCCGCGAAGATTCAAACCAGCGTCGTCGAGCAGCGCAATTTCTTCGGCCGCTCCGCCTGGCATTTTCGGGCCGTGGCCCACACCATGGATACCACGCGCGCCCTCTTCGCCATCGACGACGAGTTCGACTCTTACACGGCCGCCGCCAATTTGTTTTCCCTGCAGTACGAGATGTACCTGCACGAGCAAGGCAAGGCGCAGACCAATCTGTACCGCATGACGAACGACAGCGATCCCGCGCCGCCCGACGTCACCGCCGTTCGGGTGGCCCCCGGAACGCGCGACGCCATCAGTTTTCTCTACAATCTGCGCGCCGCGGACTGGAAGAAAACGCCGGAGTTGAAGGTTACCGTCTTCGACGGCCGGAAATTGTATGACGTCATCGCCAGGCTGGATACGCCGCAAGGAACGGTCACCGTTCCTGCCGGGAACCTCCCCGCGTTTCGCGTCGCCCTGCGCGTCTTCGATCACGGCAAGGAGATGACCGACACGCGCTTCTGGCTGTGGATGACCAGCGACGCGGCACACACCCCGGTTCTGGTCGAGGCCGAAATCCCCTTCGGTACGGCGCGAATCGAGCTCCTGCATCTGCCCTGAATGTTCGGTATCTTTCGGGCCGACAAAGAACGCGCTGTGAGGTTTTCAGGTAGCCGATGACGGTTCGGGGACGACCCAGTCTTCCGGCGGGAAAGAAATCTGCCAAAAATCCGGGGAAGCTTTCAGGAATTCGACGCCAACCTGCGTCTTGCCGTCGGTTTTCGGGCCCAGGCTGGCCACCCGGCACAGCTGCTCGGCCTTCGTGGCGCGGTGCATCAACCGGATCTTCTGGCCCTTGACCACTTTCGCAGCCAGAAGGATCAGCGCCCCGTGCGCGTTCACCACCATGGTTTGCGTTTCTTCTTCAAAGCCGGCTTTTTCTTCGCTGCGAACAATCACACGTACGTTGAGGAAAACTCGTTGGCTGCGCCGGCGAGATGCTTCGGGACCGACCGGAATGGGACCCACATTGGGCATGTGAGTCCATGTTACGGCGGGTTGCGGAATCAGACAACGACGCGCAAGTCGGTGGATTTCAATGAGTAACCGGACCGGCCGGTCAGTCACGTATCCTGTCCGGCCGGACTAGAGCGATCCTATAACCCTAAACGAGGACGATCTTGTTGCGGTGCCGCGCGATGCGCCGCGTGGCGTTGCGGGTATCGACCACCAGCTGCGCCGACTCCACGATCATCGGGTAGTCGTAGCTGGTGTGGTCGGTGGCGATGAGCACGCAGTCATAGGAGGCCAGGGTCTTGCTGTCGATGGGCACGGACTTCATGCCTTCGAAATTGTAGTGGCGCAGCTTGGGGATCGCCGGGAAGTGAGGGTCGTTGTAATCGACCTGGGCGCCGCGCAGCACCAGTTGCTCGATGATCTTGAGCGAAGGCGATTCGCGCATGTCGTCCACGTCTTTCTTGTAGGCCACGCCCAGGACCATGATGCGCGAGCCCTTCAGGGACTTCTGGCGCTCGTTCAGCGCCGACGATACCGATTCCACCACGTGGTACGGCATGGCGGTGTTCACTTCGCCGGCCAGCTCGATGAAGCGCGTGGCGAAATCGTATTCGCGCGCCTTCCACGAAAGATAGAACGGATCGACTGGGATGCAGTGCCCGCCCAGGCCCGGCCCGGGGTAGAACGGCATGAAGCCGAAGGGCTTGGTGGCTGCCGCGTCAATCACTTCCCAGATGTCGATGCCCATGCGCAGGGACAGCATCTTCAGCTCGTTGACCAGCGCGATGTTCACGCAGCGGAAAATATTCTCGAGCAGCTTGGCCATCTCCGCCGCCTGCGTCGAGCTGACCGGCACGACCTTGGCGACGATTTGCGCGTACAGCGCCTGCGCCGCGCGTCCTGACGGGGGATTCACGCCGCCCACGATCTTGGGAATCTGCGCCAGGCCGAACTGCTTGTTGCCGGGATCTTCGCGCTCGGGTGAGAACGCCAGAAAGAAATCCGTCGGGATATGCTCGTTGTCCGGGCCGTGCGCCACGGGGCACTTCAGTCCGGTTTCCAGCAGCACCGGCAACACCAGCTCCTCGGTCGTGCCGGGGTAGGTCGTCGATTCCAGGATCACCAGTTGGCCCCGCTGCAGGTGCGGGCGAATGGCCTGGGCGGTGTTTTCCACGTAGGAGAGATCCGGCTCGCGCCGCTGATCGAGCGGAGTGGGCACGCAGATGATGATGGCGTCCACCTCGGCCAGCTTGGCGAAATCCGCGGTGGCCCCGAAATGCTTAGATTGCACGAACTGCTGAATCTTGTTCTGCGGAATGTGCTGGATGTACGTCTGCCCGCGATTGAGCTTTTCCACCTTGACGGGGTCGGTGTCGAATCCCATGACGCGATGGCCGGCTTCGGCGAAGCGCAGTCCGAGCGGCAGGCCCACGTATCCGCATCCGATGATTCCGACTCGGATCTGCCCGCCCTTAAAGAACTCCGGCTTGCGATCGGTAGCCATCGAAGTCGCTTTCCTCTCCTGAAGTTCAGTTTCCATTTTTTCCTCTCCGTGTATGGACGAATCGACTATAACAATTTTCGTATCCGCGCAATATGAGCACTCCGGCCCTCTGTGCCCAGTTTCCAATCAGGATGCGGGAGGCGGAAACAGCTGCCGCGCGGCCCTCAGGGCGTAGCGCCGCGCTTTTGGTAACACAACAAAATCAAATCGGCCCGGCGGCGCACGCCGAACTTGTTCAGCAAGTTCGAAACGTGAAATTTCACGGTGCGCTCGGAGATGTTCAGCTTGCTGCCGATCTCCTTGTTGGCCAGATTCTCCAGCAGCGAATTCAGAACTTCCTGTTCGCGCCGGCTGAGGTCCGCGGCGGTGTCCACTTTCAAACGGCGGCTGTGGGATCCCGCCAGAACGGAATCGACGAAGCCCGAAAGCACCGAGCGCGGAACCCAAAATCCTCCGTTGGCCACCAGCGGCAGCGCCCGCGGCAATTGCTCGCGCGCTTCGGCGTAGCTCAGCAAACCCTTGGCGCCCATCTGCAGCAGCGAATAGCTTTCCGAGGAATCGAATTTCTCGGCCACCACGATTATGCGTCCTTCGGTGTGATGGTCCAGGATGTTGGAAAGCAGCGCGCCGGCCGCGGGCTTGGCCACGTGCGCGTCCACCACGTACACGCTGGCCTTGGGAATCGGCAGATGGCGCAGGTCCGGCCCCAGCGTCGATTCCAGATGTTTCGAAGTGGTTTTGAAATCGGGAGTTGCCAGTACGCGCTCGAATTCGCTGAGCACCAGCGGGTGCGGCGAAAGCAGGCAAACCTGCAACGCATTCTTTTTGGTTGCCGTCTTCTTCACAGATTTCGAGCTTACAGGGTTCACAGACTTCGAGCGTATCGGAACCGGGAATAGGGAAGCAAGACTCGGCGCGGGCCGAGTTGCGTAGATGCGCAACGGTAACTGAATGGCGACCGCGCAGCGCGAAAAACCGCGCGTACTCTTGCTGCTCGGCGAGCTGTCCGCACGGCCCCTGGCCGTTGGGAGGGTTCCCGTTAGGGCAATAAACTCAGGGAATTCATTCCCGCTGCCGATGAATGGATTAGGCTTTAGGTAAGCAGGTTTCCATGCCTTCTAGCCAAAAAACTCGAAAATACCCACGTGTTTCCTTACCCAAGGGAGCGTTAGTTGCCTGGGAGCACGGCGGCAAACGTAACGTCTCCTCGGCCAACGTTTTAGCCCTCGGAGGGCTGTTTATCACCACCGCGGAACCTCCGCCCGTGGGGGAAGTCATCAGGCTGGTATTTGAGGTGCCCGGCGGGGAAGTGCGCGCCCGCGCTACGGTGTGCGACAGCCAGCCAGGCAAGGGCATGGGCATCCAGTTCACCTCTATGACCCAGGATGCGCGCGCGCGGCTCAGCCACCTGATGGCAACCCTGACGCGCGTGTGATTTTTAATCCCGAAAAGCAGATGCAGACGTTTTGAGGGCCGCTTAACCTTTAGCGCGGCGCGAAAACGAAGGCTTCAAACATATCGGCGCGGGCCTTTTCATCCAAGGCGATCACCCGCAGCAGGTCCGCGACCGAGATCATGCCGAGAAAGCGCCCGGAGCCCTCCGTTACCACCAGATGAAAGACGCCGTGCTTCTCCATCAGGCGCAGGCATTCGTCTAGGGGAAAATCCGGCTGCACCACCAGCAGGTCCCGCGACATGATCTCAGAAACCCGCATCCAGGCCGGGCATTTGTTCTCCGCCGCCACTTTGTCAGATATATCGCTCTGCGATAAAACTCCGGCCAGCCGGCCGCTGCTGCCCAGAACCCCGACGGCGCGCACCTGCTGCGAGCGCAGGTAGCGCGCCGCATCGTGCACTGTGGTCTCCTCTCCGATCGAGTAAATGTCCTTGCGGCGGCCGATTGCGTCAATGACGCGCATGCGCGAACCTCCTGGCACTCACGCTCATCTTGAGCCGGATCGCGGGCCTATTGCCAGCGCGAAGTAACGCCACTCGCTCCTCCACTACCATTTTGAAACATCCAGATGAATCGCCAATGCCCTGTATTCCCTGATGGAAGTTGAACTAAGATGGGCTGGCTCTTGCCTTTCAGTGAGTGAACAGCCAAATCGCGAGACTGTTCGATGAACAAGGCCCGCGTTAAAGCGGTCCTTGGAGCGCTAACCGCCTTTCTGATCCTCATTCAAATTTTCCAGCCGGCCCGAACCAATCCTCCCGCAGCTCCGGACAAGTCCCTGGCCGCTCATGTCCGCGTACCCGGGGATGTTTACGCCTCCTTGCTGCGCTCCTGCGGCGATTGCCATTCGGACCAAACCCACTGGCCCTGGTATAGCCATGTTGCCCCGGTGTCCTGGGTGATTACCGATGATGTGAATGAGGGCCGCCGGCACATGAACCTGGAGGATTGGGAGGCGCAGCCGGATGCCAAGCAGGCGCGCGACCGGCTTGTGGATATCTGCCCGGAAATCCAGAAAAAGGGCATGCCGCCGTTCTCCTACCGCCTGGTGCACGGCGCCAATCAGCTGAATCAAAAGGAAATAGGCGCGATCTGTTCGTGGTCCAACTCGTTCGGGAGCGGCTCGCCTTCGTCCGCCGCGCCCTGATGCGCCAACGTAATGCGCCAAGTTGACGCACCCCCTCGGAATGCAGGTTTCGTGTAAGAGAAAACATTTTCCCACCGAGCGCCGATGGGCAGCGCCCGAGCGAAGTGCGACTTTTGACGCATACTTCCGAGCGTAGGTCTAACTTGCTGAAAAATAATGGGATGCATGTCGTAAGGCGTTTGCCGGCCAGAGCAGATTTAATGGCGTTTCGTCGGTCAGTTTGGTGCGCTGTGTGCAATCGGTCAATGGGGGTGGGTCCATCTCTCTCCCCAATTCGCCAAGAACCGGGGCTTATGGCGCTTACAGCGATTTCCAGGGCAGGCTTTGGTGACCGGACGGGGGGGCTTCCGCCAACCGAGTTGATCTTCGGCCGCTCGTCGGCCATGCAGAAAGCCAAGCAAAAAATCGACAAGGTGGCCCAATCCGGCGTTCCGATTCTAATTCAAGGAGCCAATGGAACCGGCAAGGGCCTGCTGGCCAGCTTCATTCACAATATCTCGAACCCCGAAGCGCCTTTCGTCAAGGTAAACTGCGCGGCGATTCCCGGGGCGCTGCTCGAAAGCGAACTGTTCGGCTACGAGAAGGGCGCATTCACCGGGGCGCACACTTCCAAGCCGGGACGAGTCGAGCTAGCCAACGGCGGGACGCTCTTTCTGGACGGCATCGACGAGATCGACATGTCGCTGCAGGCTAAATTGCTGCAGCTCTTGCAGGACGGGCAGTTCTGCAGAATCGGTGGGCAGGAAGACCGCCGCGTGCAAGTCCGGGTGATCTGCGCGACCAACCGGCGCCTCGAGCAGGAGATTGCCAACGGGCGCTTCCGCCAGGATCTGTTTTACCGCATCAACGTGGTTAGCATCGAGCTGCCTCCGCTGCGCTCGCGAATGGAAGATATCCCTGATTTGGTGGCCTATTTTCTGCAAGTTCACCGGACCCGCCACAACATGCAGGCGCGCGGCTTGTCGCCCGCCGCTGTGCAACTGCTCCACCGGCACTCCTGGCCGGGTAACGTTCGCGAACTTGAAAACCTGATCGAACGCTACGTGATCCTGGGCTCGGAAGACGCCATTTCCAGCGAATTATTGAACTGGGAGAATGCCCACGCGACTCCTGAGATTTCTCTCGACGGGCAGATTCACCTCAAAAAAGTCACGCGGCAGGCGGTGCACGATCTCGAAAAAAAGATCATTTTGAGTGTTCTGGAAGCGAACCGCTGGAACCGCAAGCGCACCGCCATCGCCTTGAAAATTAGCTACCGCGCGCTGCTCTATAAAATCCGCCGTGCCGGCCTGCCTCGCAAACGGGCCCTGAACTCGCCGATACCCGAACTAGTCGAACCCGGCGTTACGGAAGACCAACCGGGCTGATCGCGGCGCCGTTCCGCCCGCCGAAAACAAGAGCGAATTGTTGAAAAATAGTGGAATACTGTGGAAATCTGCTTCCACGCGCCACAAGCGGGTCGCTTTGGCACACCACAGCACAGGGCCAATCGCCAAAATTATCTCTTTTATTTTCAGATAAATGCAAGGTCATGCGAGGGAGGGGCGGGCCGATGGAATCGTCTTACCACATTGTGGTATCCGAGGCCCCTGCCCTGGTTTCTTTGTGAACCCTCGGTGGCGTCGATGCGATAGCCATAACTAGTTCATTTCAAATGACTTCCGTGGATTCCGCACATTCCTTTGCAGTTCCTCTGGGCATGGCCCGTCCTTTGCACTAAACGTCCCGGACCAGATGTGTGGGGCTGTGCCTTGAATCTTTTGCCTTGAGCCTCGAGTTGAACGAATGGCTACGCGTGCCGACGAAAACCTTATATCGCTAGGCGCTACGGACTCCCGGGCGCGCAGCTACCAGTATTTCGTCCATGGCTCCAGTCCAGCCATGCGGTCCTTGGCGCGCACCATTGCGGATATCGCCTCCACGGACATTCCGGTTCTCCTGGTCGGGGAAAGCGGAACGGGAAAGGAAGTCGCGGCCCTGGAGATTCACCGCCTTTCCCGGCGGCGGGACGAACCTTTCGTGAAATGCGGGTGTTCGGGCATGACGGGAGATTCCCTGGCCGCGCGCCTGCAGCTTGCGGAAAATGCTACGGCGGAAGAGGCCGCCTGCGGCGGGTCGCTGTTCTTGGACGGCATCAACCACCTCGAGCCGGCCGTGCAGGGCCGCCTGCTGCACCTGCTTCCCGATGGAAGCGGCGCGGCGCCGCAAGGCTGCCAGAGCATGCGCGTGATTTCATCGACCACGAGAAATCTGGAAGAGGAGATGAAGAGCGGCCGCTTCCGGGAAGAGCTTTATTACCGCATAAACGGCGTGTACCTGCGCCTGCCGCCGCTGCGCGATCGCAGGGAAGATATCCCCGCGCTGCTGGAATTTTTCTTCAAGAAATACGCGTCGCTGTTCGAACGCCCGGCGCCGAAAATCAGTGACACCACCACGAATCTCCTGCTGCGCCATGCCTGGCCGGGCAACATTCGCGAGCTCGAAAATGTAGCCCGGAAAATTGTGGCCCTGGGCGACGAGCACCTTGCAACTCACGACCTAACGGTTGAGAATGGCAGCAGAGCGCCCGAACCCCTCCCTGACGCTCTCAAGGCCTCCGAGAACGGCTCCTCGCCAATCCCCTCCGGATCGTTGAAGGAAGCCGCCCGGGCCGCCTCGCGGATAGCGGAACGAGCCATGATTCTGAATCAACTGGAGCGCACTCACTGGAACCGCAAGAAGGCCGCGCGCGAGCTGCAAATTAGCTACAAGGCTTTGCTCTACAAGCTCAAGCAGCTAGGGCTGGACGGTTCCGGCAGTGCGGAGGAGCAATGAGGAGATTGCCATGAAGCGAACGATCCTATTTTTCGCGGCGCTGATTCTGCTCGCGAGCGCATCCGGCGCGAGCGCATCCGGCGCGCGCGCGGCCCTTCAGGATAAAGCGGCCGGCAAGCCGGCTCCTTCCGTAGCGGCGGGTCCCGACGGCGCCGCCACGGACGCCGACGGCAAATCACTCAGTCCCGCCACCACGGACCCGTCTTACATCATCGGTCCCGAAGACGTGCTGGATATCAACGTGTGGAAAGAGCCGGACATGACCCGCATCGTGCCGGTGCGGCCCGACGGAAAGATTTCCTTGCCGCTCATCAACGACGTGCAGGCGGCCGGCTCGACGCCGCAGCAACTGGCGGGCGCGGTGAAAGAAAAATTGCGCAAGTTCCTGACCGACCCGCAGGTGACGGTCATCGTTACGCAGATCAACAGCCAGCGCATCTACGTGATGGGTGAAGTGCTGCGCGCCGGCGCCTTCCCGCTGATTCCGGGCATGACGGTTTTGCAGGCGCTGGCCAACGCCGGCGGGTTTAGCACCTTTGCCGACGTCAAGAAGATCCACGTGCTGCGAATGGTCAAGGGCAAGCGCGCCGAGCTGCCCTTCAACTACCGCGAGGTTCTCAAGGGCGGCAACGAGGAACAGAATATCAAACTGGAGCCGGGCGACACCGTCGTCGTGCCGTGAGGGGTGAAATCATGAAGCTGCGAATCACAACCGGGATCCTGATCGTTGCTCTGGCGCTGTGCGCCAGCGCGGCGTTCGCGCAGGATCAAAAGCAGGATACGTCCCCGATTGATCCGAACGCCCCCTTGCAACCGCTGGATATGCCTTCCAAGCCGGCGAATCCCGGCAATCCGGCCAATCCGAACCAGCCCGTTGGTGTGATCCGCGGCGCCGTCCAGGGACCGGACAATAACCAACAACAGTACGACCCGGCGCAGGTTACCCCGGACCAGAACACGCTGGCGGGCGTAGCGCCCTATACTCTGGGCGCGCTGCAGCACGCGCACAACATTTTCGATCCGACGATCACAGTCTCGCAGCTCGGCGAGGGCGTTCCAGGAACGACTGGAAAGACAGTCCTGACGGGCGAGTCCGTAGCCAGCGCCACGCTGAATTTCAACCGCGTCTGGAGTGAATATCAATTCTCCGCCGTCTACAACGGCGGTGAAACCTTCAACGAGGGCTATGGTGCGGCTTCGACTTTTTTTGGCCAGACTGCTTCTCACTACCAGTATCACAATCTCGGCGTCACCCAGGCGATCTCCTGGGCCCGCTGGCACCTGCTGTTGCGCGACAGCTTGATCGTTTCCCCCGGCGCCGCGTTTACCAGCCAGGGCCTCGGAGGGCCCGGCCTTTCCGCGCAATTCTCGTCCATCCTGGGCAATGCTCTGAGCGCCTTCGGGCAGGAGAACCAGCCGGCGGAAACCGTCGATACCGGCGCAGTGATGCGTTACAGCAATTCCGTGATCGGCCAGGCGGAATACTCGGTCTCGCGCCGCTCTACAATCACGTTCGCCGGTTCCTACGGCTTGCTGGATTTCAACACCCCCGGATATTTCAACAGCACCATGGCGGTCGGCCAGGCGGGCTACGATTACCAGATAGACCGGTTTAATTCCATTGCGTTTCTGGGAAGCTATGGCCAGATCAATTTTAGCGGCACGGGGACTCCCGTTGTGGGCTCCCCGACGGTCGCCGCCGGCAACACCGTAACGGATTACAGCGGCGCTTTCGCCTACGGACGGAGAATCACCGGCCGCCTGGCGTTCCAGGCCGCCGTGGGCCCGCAGGAAATTGAGACGTTCCATCCCGGCGGGGCGGGGAATTTTCATCAATTATTCGTCTCCGTGAATAGCGCGCTGAGCTACGAACGAAGGCGCGGCGGGGTTTCCCTCGGCTATGCGCGCGCGCTCACGGCGGGGTCCGGCGTGTACCTGGGCGCGACCAGCAACACCGTCACCGCGTCGGCGCACTACCAATTCACACGCTACTGGACTGGCTTCGTAAACGGCGGGTATGCGTTGAACCTCAGCCTGGCTCCCGCGGGCGCCTCCACCACGCAATTTGACAACTGGTTCATAGGCGCGAACATTGGCCGGAGCGTTGGCACGCACATGCACGTCAATTTCAATTACGGCGCAACCCAGCAGAACAATGCGGTGATCTGCCTGGTGGCAAGCTGTGGCGGCGTTGGGCTGCAGCAAACCGTGGGAATGTCGATCAACTGGCACCTGCGTCCCGCGGGTTAAAGCGCGTCGGATGGCGGCGCTCGGCAGGACAGCAGTCTCAGCAGTTTCGGTTTCAGGAAGGCCCTGAGGTCAAGGTATGTATAAGAAGTTCTTCGGGCTCAAAGAGAACCCGTTCAACGTCAATCCGGATCCGCGCTATCTGTTCCTCACGGGACACACGCAGGAGGCGCTGGCCTGCCTGACCTACGGAATTGAAACGCGCAAAGGTTTTATCCTGCTGACCGGCGAAGTGGGAACCGGCAAGACCACGCTGATCAACAAGCTGCTCGAATGGCTGCACAAGGAGCGCGTGTTCACCGCCTTTGTGTTCAACCCGCGCCTCAGCGTCTCGCAATTTTTTGACTTCATGATGGCGGACTTCGGCATTCCCTGCGAATCGCACCAAAAGGGGCAGATGCTGCTGAAGCTAAATCAGTGGCTGCTGGACCGCTACCAGGCCGGCGAGCGCGCCGTGCTGGTGGTGGATGAGGCGCAGAATCTCTCCCCGCAGATGCTCGAGGAAATCCGGCTGCTCACGAACCTCGAGACTTCCACCGAGAAACTGCTGCAGATCGTCCTGGCCGGTCAGCCCGAGTTGGAGCAAAAGCTGAACCAGCCGCAGTTGCGGCAGCTCCGACAGCGCATCACCTTGCGCGCCAAGACTCGCCAGCTCACCCTGGAAGAGACGCAGGGATATATCCAGGAGCGCCTGCGCATCGCCGGCGCGGAAAATACCGATATTTTCAGCCCGGAAGCGGTGGCCGCGGTGCACCGCTACGCGCGCGGCATTCCCCGTGTGACGAATCTGCTGTGCGAGCACGCGCTGGTGAGCTCCTTTGTGGACCAGAAAAACCCGGTGCCCGCCGAGATCGTGGAAGAAGTGGCGCGCGACTTCGATCTGCACGTGGTCGATCCCTTGGCGCAGACTCCTGCGGCGCCGGGGCCCGCGCTGGCCATCCCCGGCAACGGCGATGGCGCCAATGGCGACAATCCTCCGCTCGTCGAATCGCTCCTGCAGGCGCTGAATACCCTGGTGGATCGCCTCAACCAGGCCGAAGCGCGCATGCAATCCGCCGGCGACCACTCCAATGGCGATGGCTCTGACTCCAAGCAGACTCACGATGTGGCGACGCGCGACGTGAAAAAGGGCTAACGCCCACGGCCGGACTCGCGAGCCGCGCCCAATTAGCCTTTTACGTAGTCGCGCAGGAATTGAACGAGAAGAGCGCTCACCGGTTCCGGCTGTTCCTGCTGTACCCAGTGTCCGGCGCCATCGAGAAAATGGAATCCCACCATCCGTGTGCAGGCGCTGCTACGCATCTTGTCGATCGCACCCGGCGTTTGATAGGAACCCCAATCGCTTTTTCCATCGATGTATTGCGAAGGCACGTCAATGGTCCGGCCTGAAAAGGTCTGCATCTCGGCGAGACTTCGGGGATCGGAGCCGCGCCGCACACGATAGCCCTGCAGGGCGCCGGTGAAGCCGGTCCGTGCGTATTCCGTGGCGTACACATCGACTTCGGCTTCGGTCAGCCATTTGCAATTCGCGATGTAGTCCGCGGAGGGCATGAACGGAGCAACGGTCTCTGCCATGCCTTTCTCCTTTTCCATCACGTAGTACGTCGGGATCTGCGCCATCTCCTCGGCGGTGCGCGCCTTCAGGGGATGGGGATGATTCCCGTTGTAGTCGGCGCTCTTGTAGAAGTAGTACGCGCGGAAGAAGGCGTGCAGGCCTTGCGGCGCGTGCAGCATGTCGTCGTTCGCGCCCCGCGTGCGCTGATAATTCTGATAGTACTTCCGCGGCGGGTTGAGTTTGGCGAGCTCGGCGTCCAGCTCGTCATCCGTGAGGGCCGGGCGCGGAAGGGGCGCGCCGTTCGCGGTGTCAAACGGTAGCGAGGGCGCGCCTTCAAAAGGAGAGCTCATGATCGTGAGCGACCGGAAAATGTCGGGCCGGATGAGCGCGGACCAGGCGGCCACCGGCGCTCCGGCGTCATGCCCTACCACCATGGCCACCGAGCGGTGCCCCAGCGCGTAGACAAGGCCGATGGCGTCACGCGCCATATTCAGAATGCGAAACGGATCGCCATCGGCGTCGTAGGAATCGTCCCAGCCCGTGGTTCGGCCGTAGCCGCGCTGGTCGGGCGCGATCACGTGATAGCCGGCGGCCGCCAGAGCCGGCATCACCTTGCGCCAGCTGTAGGCCAGCTCCGGGAAACCGTGCAGGAGCAAGACCGCCGGCCGCCCCGGCGTTTCGTAACCCGCCTCCAAAATATGCACGGTCATGCCGTTCACGTTGGCGATTTGGCGCGAGCGAATGCCGGCAGGGATCGTGCCGTCGCCGTAAGGCGGGAGTTTCGAGAAATCGGTGTGCACAATGTCGGCGTGCGAGGCCGCGCTTTGCGTGACCGCCAACGTAGCAAGTTCCACCGCCGCGACCTTTGCCAGAAACGCTCGCCGCGAGAAGTTGATGGAGGCCCCGGGAGGAAGCTTTTCGAACATGGCACGCTCCGCGTTGAGATGTGCTTCCGGTTCATCAACCGGAAGAACTTCTATCTGTTTCACGATACAATTATCAAGGTAACTGGTTCTCAAGATCTCAGATACAAACAACTAGTCGCACAAGAGGCCGAACCAGCGGCATAGTCTCGTATTTCGTTTGCCGGGAAATGGACCTACCCTTTTCCCCGTTGCCCATTCTGTGCTTCTGGTCAGATCAGTGTGCTCTGCCTCGTTTTCTCTTTCAGGTCCAAAATAAATCAGCATTACGTTTTCCGGAAGGTCAGGATCGGTGCCTCCGTTTGGTTCAATATGGATTGATTGAAAGGCGCTTTGCATCGCTAACATATGAGGCTCATTATCGTTGAACCATCCGCCCGCATCAGAGTGCTGCATCATGTAAGCCTTATCGCCGCCGCGCCGGTAAATCGTAATCCCGTCCATTGGTCTACTGAGGGGCAGGCGGTCTACGATCGATCGTACCTTCCAACCGGAATCGCCAATCAGAAAGATAAACTGCCCTGCATAAGTGCAGGTCTTCTCGTCGTTCGGGGAACAGGCGATTTGAATTTCTAAGTCATCGCCTTTTTCTGTTTTAAGGGCGTTCTCGAACCGCGCTCGCTCGCCCTGAACGAGTGGGTGCCTCTTGATCGGCGGCCAGACGTATACGCCAAAGATGGAAATAAGCAGGCACGGAGCTAACATCAGTGCACCAAAACGGCAGCCCCTTTGCGTGGTGGTAAGGGCGGCTTGTACAATCCGGAGTCGCCAAATGGGACGAACCAAGCATCCAGCCATCGCGACTAGAACCACCAAAGTGATGGGCTGTCCAATCTTTGGCGCTAGTAAATACAAAACTAGTGCCATGAAAGCCGCTAAGAACCATCCTGCGTCCAAGGCGTTGGAACCTTGCCCGTCGGAGCGGTTATTCCTTCCGGCTGAGCGCACAAGTTCCTTTGCGGCTTCTCTCGCGATACTTCTTCGCTCTGCCCTTGTTTGAGGCGGTTTGTAGAGGTTGGGCATGGCTCTGGGTCTATGCCGCACTATTTGCGTGAAGTCCGTGATTCCGCAACAATGTCTCGTAAGAATCGACGAAGAATGCGGCACGAGTCAAGGGCTCCTGAGCGCCGCCCGTCAATCAAAAAGGTTGTAGCGCAGGATGCACCACAGGGTGGAGACGCCGTCTTTCCAGGTGATCTTCTTGCCCTCCGCGTAGGTACGGCCGGCATAGGAAATGGAGACTTCGTAGATGCGCCAGTCGCCCTTGGAAATCTTGGCGGTGATTTCCGGTTCGAAGCCGAAGCGGTTGGATTGGAGCTTGATGTTTTGCAGGACTTCGCGGCGGAAGACTTTGTAGCAGGTCTCCATGTCGGTGAGCTTCAGGTTGGTGAAAATGTCGGAAAGCAGGGTGAGGAACTTGTTCCCGGCGTAATGCCAGAAATAGTGCACGCGCTGCGGGCCGCCGAGGAAGCGCGAGCCGTACACCACATCGGCTTTGCCCTCGAAAATCGGCTCGAGCAGCTTTCCGTAGTCCTTGGGGTCGTATTCCAGGTCGGCGTCCTGCACCAGAACGATGTCGCCGGTGGCGGCTTCGAATCCGCGCCGCAGCGCCGCGCCCTTGCCGGCGTTTTGCGGCTGAAACATGAAATGGATATTCTCAAGGGACAGGAGCGCCTTGCCGTTCTGCACAGGGACTTCGCGGTGACCCTCGGATTGCGCCTTGGCCAGATCCTCGAGGAGGGCGCGGGTGCCGTCGGTGGATTTGTCGTCCACCAGAATGATTTCCTTGCCCACCGGATAGGCCTGTACGCGCAGCAGTACCTCTTCGATAAAGGCGCGCTCGTTGTAGACCGGGATGACGACGGATACCTTCATTCGAACCTGCGCGGCTCCACCGGGAATTGCCAGGCGGCGCGCGCCTCAGCGGCCGCCTTCGCGACAAGACCCACATAATTCATTACCCGTGCGCGGAATGCAAACGAATTGGATGCTGCGTTTTCCATTGAAAATCGTTCCGGCGGGCGCCTCCTCAGGATTTACGGACCGCTGCGTAGCGCCCGCGCATGGCGTTCCAGCGAACGCGCAGCAGTTCTAGGAACATCTGAATCCCGTCGGTCGCGACGTTCACTTTGGTGGCCGCATCGTGAGACCAGCGCACCGGCACCTCGGCCACGCGCAGCCCATTGCGCTTGGCCAGGAACAGAATCTCCGGGTCAAAGCCGAAGCGCTCCACGCGCTGCTGCTCGAAAATAATCCGCGCGCGATCCATGCGGAAGGCCTTGAACCCGCATTGCGTGTCGGCGAAATCGATGCCCATGATCCAACGCACCATGCGATTGAAGAAGATGCCGGCCTGCTCGCGGATCACCGATTGGTGCACGGCGATGAGGCTGCGATCCACGGCGCGCGAGCCAATGGCGATGTCGTATCCCTGCTCTTTCACGGCGGCCAGGAGTTTGTCGGCTTCCTCGATGGGGGTGGAAAGGTCGGCGTCGGTGAAGAGCGCAATCACGCCGCGCGCCTCGATCATGCCGTGGCGCACACTGAATCCCTTGCCGCGATTTTCCGCGTTGGAGACCAGTCGCAGACCGGGATATGTTTTCCGGCTGGCGTTGACGATTTCGATGGTGCGGTCGGAAGAGCCGTCATCCACCACGATGACCTCGGTCCGGCAGGGCCGCGTTTGCAGGTAGGAAAAGACGCGCTCCAGCGTTTTCGGAAGGCGAAACTCCTCATTATATGCGGGGATAACGATGGAGAGGTCCAGCGCCGGAGAATTCATTTGCGAAGCAGCCGCGCGCGAATCGCGGGGCTGCGAAACGCCTCCCACGGGCGGGATTATACCCGCTGAAAAAGGATTCGTCCACGAACCGTCCTGAGGATGGGGACGATGTCGCAAAAACAGATGGGAGGCCTATTGAGTGGAAGGGTCCGTACGAATAATTTCATAGCGCTCAATGACCGCGGCAACTCCCACGCGAGACGAGCCGTTCTCCGGGCGCTTGTCCACCCGGACTACCTTGCCCATGGCACGAATGAAAACTTCCGAGCCGCGCGTCACCTCGGCGGGCAGGGTGAGTGTGATATCCAGCTCGGCCCCCGCGCCGAGATCCTGATCGATGGTGAAGTAGACGCCGCGCGTGGAAATGTCGCGCGTCTTGCCGTTGCGCGGCGAAATCTCTTTTTCCACTGGCATCCGAATGATAACCGGCAAAGACAGGTCATACCGTCGAGCCGTGCGACGCTCCGTCATCTTCTTTTTCCCCCGGACCCCCTCGAGCTGTCCATACCACCCACCCCGACCACAAAGAGGGAGCAATTGAAGTTCCAAAGCGGCAGGGCAATACACTGAGCACTTGAGATCCCGCGGCCAATACCGCGTAGATTCAATCCTGCACGCTCGATTTAAAGCGGTTAACCCTCCGCTTGCCCGTTTCAGTTTTCTTCTAAAATTCGCGCTTGCGGCGATCTTAAAGCGCGGGACGAGCCGACATTTCCCCTGTAATAAATACGCTCCCGCGAAGTGGAAAGTTCCAATTTTGCACGCGGCGGACCGCAGTTCCCAATCCAATTCTACACTGCTGAACAGATTAGATAGTGGGCAATCCAGGAAAAAGTCCCGCCCACTTTACCCATCCGTTGCAGGTACTAGTCCTACTAGCTATGCTTGCCGGCGGGCGCAAGATCAGGCGGCGCGCTGCCGGAAGAACCGGAGCCGGGCGTCTCGCTTCCGCCGCTCGCGATTTGCTTCTTGCTGGACGCGCGCGCCGGGCGGCCCGAATCCAAACCGAACTGGCGGATTTTGTAAAGCAGCGCCTTGTAGCTGATGCCCAGCATCTTGGCGGCATCCTTGCGGCACCAGTGGGTCTTCTCGAGCGCGTCGGCGATTGCTTCCATTTCCGCTTCGTCCTTCAGGCTGCGGACCAGCGCTTTGAGTCCTTGCTCGCGCGCCGGAGCAGCCTCTTCGCGCGGAGAAGTGCGCTGGCGCGTTGCGGACATTTCCAAGAGTTCGCGGAAGCTGCCTTCGTCGTCTTCTAAAATTACGTAGCGCTTCACAAAATTTTCCAATTCGCGCAGATTGCCCGGCCAGGGATAACGCACCGCGGCTTCCAGCAGATGCTGCGAGGGGACCATCGGCTCCTTGTTGAATTTCTCGCTGTATTTCTGCAGGAAATGGCGGAACAGCAGCGGGATTTCCGAGGCTCGTTCGCGCAGCGGCGGAACGTTGATGGACAGCACATTCAAGCGATAGTACAGGTCCTCGCGCAGCCGGCCGGACTTCATGGCCTCCTGAATCTCCACGTTGGTGGCGGCCAGGACGCGCACATCCACCTCGATCAGTTGGCGCCCGCCCAGGCGCGAGAACTGGTGATCCTGCAGCACGTGCAGCAGCTTGGCCTGCAGGTGCGGGCTCATCTCCGCGATTTCGTCGAGGAAAATGGTGCCCTTGGTGGCCTGTTCGAACTTGCCGGGCTTGGAGCGCACCGCGCCAGTAAAGGCGCCCTGCTCAAAGCCGAACAATTCCGACTCGAGGAGCTCGCCGGGAAGCGCCGCGCAATTCACCTTGATGAAGGCCTGGTTGCGGCGCGTGGAGCGCATGTGAATCATGCGCGCAACCACTTCCTTGCCCACGCCGCTTTCTCCGTAAATGAAAACCGGAACATCCACGGGAGCGATTTGCAGGATCTGCTGGCGGATGCGCACCATCTGGGGGCTGGCGGCGAGGAAGCACAGATCTTCGGTGATGGTGTCGCAGTATTCGCGCAGGGCCTTGTTTTCCGCGCGCAACTGCTGCTTCTGGCGGCACTTCAGCATGGCCACGTCGAGCTCGGCCTTTTCGAACGGCTTGGTCAGATAATCCTGCGCGCCCAGGCGAATGGCTTCGACGACCGTGCCCACCTCGTTGGAACAGGACAGCATGATCACGTTGAGCGAGCGGTCGATCTGCAGGAGCTGTTTCAGCGTTTCGAGCCCGTTCATCTCCGGCATCAAAACATCGAGGATGATAAAGTCCGGGCGGTCTCCACCTTCGATCTTCCGAATCGCGTCGGTTCCCGAATTCACGGCTTCGACTTGATAGCCGTCTACTTCCAGAAGCGTGCCCAGGTACTTGCGTATGCTGGGCTCGTCGTCCACCACCAGGATTCGTTCCTTTTCAGCCATTTGCCCCACCTTCGTCGCGCCAAAACTTGCCTTATACGTTGTCTATCGGCAGCAGGAATGTAAAAGTACAGCCCCGCCGCGGTTCGCTCTCCACCCAAATTTTTCCACGATGCGCCTGCACCAGGCGCTTGGCGATCGCCAACCCCAGACCCATGCCGGAGGACGTGCGATCGACGCGCACAAAATCCTCGAAAATTTCCTGGTGATGTTCGGAAGCGATGCCCGGACCGGAGTCAGACACCGAAACCCGCACGCAATTGGGCTGCTGGATGCGCTCGCGCCGGCGATCCTGCGTCTGCATTTCTTCGGCCGAGCGCCGCTCCCAGAAGTGCAGCTCGGCGCGCAGGGAAACGTTGCCTCCGCCGGGTGTGTGCTTCAGCGAATTGTCCAGCAGGTTGGCCACCGTCTGCTGAACCTTCTGGTAATCGAATTTGAAAATCGGGATGTCCGTATTCAGCAGCGTGTCCAGCCGCACATGCTTGCGCACAAACGCTTCGTGCCAGCGGGTCGCCAGTTCGCTCAGGCAGTCGCGCAAATCGTTTTCACGCAGGTGCAGGACCAGCTTGCCGCTTTCCAGGGCCGAATAATTCAGGAACATCGAAACCAGGCGGACCAGCCGCTCGCAGCTTTCTTTCGATTCCTGCAGAATGTCGCGCTGCTTGTCGGTCAATTTGCCCAGCGAGCCGGAAAGCAACAAATCGTAGTAGCCCTTGATCACCGCCAGGGGCGTTTTCAATTCGTGCGCCGCGGAGGCCAGGAACACGGTCTTCTGGCGGTTCACTTCCTGCAGGCGCAGATAGGCGGCGAGAAGATTGCGATACGTAATCTCGCGCTCCTGCAAGAGCTCCTGCACGGTGTGCTGCGTGGCGGCGTCCTGACTTTGAGTGGCGTGTTTTTCGGCGTCTTCGATGCGCACCACCAGCCAGTCCGCTTCCGGCAGCCACTGGATGCGCGCTACGGCCGCGCCGCCGCAGCATTCGAACTTAGAGTCGATGGAATGGTCGCCTCCCTCGATGCGGTTGGCGATTTCGTTGGGATTGACGAGCAGCAGGTCGGAGAACAGATTCAAATTGGCGCCGTACGCGATGCCGTGACTGGCCAGGCGCTGCCTGCCCCGCGTGTTGGCCTGCAGAATCCTGCCATTGCGGTCGGAAATCAGGATCGGTTGCTCGAGCAGGTCGATGAGGTTGGCGATCACGCTGGCGGGAACCGCCTCGTGGGCCGGCAACTCGATGACAGGACCGCGTCTCAACTATCGCTCCTCGGGACACTTATCCGCTTTTGGGAAAGCGGAGAATTCCATTGATTCACTTCGGTCTTGTCAGCGGGGAACCAAACCGGATACTGTCAAAAGGCAACGGCACTGTCAATGGTAAATGGGTTCTATTTTGCACAATTGTAGTAAACCTCTCGCCTCACCTGCAGGGACAAGTTGTGGAAGGGCAATTCCACCCCCTCTGAGCGCCGTGTAACCAACTGTATGGCAATGACTTGTGACGACGTCGTTTTGAGCGGCCAGCTGGCAATCGATGTGCTGCTTTAATCGGAGTACTAGTTCGAAAGTACCAGCGTTTGTGACGCGGAAAATAATTTCCCAGGATGCTTTTTCGATCTTAGAAAGAGAAAGTATGCGCTTATCCCCCGCTGAGCGCCGGCGTTCTCAGCGGATACATGTCCAAATTCCAATGTTCGTCCGAGGGACGGATGCCGCCGGAGTGGAATTTCTTGACCTTACCAAGACGCTGGACATCAGCGCCACGGGCGCGTATCTAGCCAGCCCACGCGCCATCCGCACCAATCAGCTCGTGAACTTGACCATTCCTGCGCCGTCTTCTCCTTCTGCCGCGCTACCGTCGGAAACCCCTCCCATTCAGGCGCGTGTGCGGCGCCATCGGACCGAGCACGGGATCCACCTGGTGGGCGTGGAGTTCCTGAAGGCGTTGGATTAGCGCCGCAGAACTGTTCCAGAGGGAAACTGCGGTTACAGAAAAACCCCAAAGAGTCTGCATTCGTTTGCACATTGCGTTTCGACCCCTTCGGGGGTTATGATTCGGCGCGAGCTGGGAATGGCTTACTCCCTCTGGCTCAATGTATTACAGGGAGCCAGGTATTCCTGGCCCGGGCGCGGCTAATGGCCGTTCCCGTGCACATGCTTCTTAGGATTTGAGCCCCGCGCCCGTCCCGCGTCGGGGTACTCCGGAAATCAACGGTCCTTAATCTGATGGCGCAGACTGGTGAGCCCAACCCACCACGTTGGTCCGCCGAGGAGTCTTTCCTCGAACTTTTGAGGGACACCCTCGAGTTGATGGACCGCGGCAGCCGTGGCCAATTTCTGCAGCGGTTCTTCCGCGCGATGGCGCAGATCGACGTTACCGAAACGCAGGGCCTCGATCTGTGGGAGCAGGCGCAAGCGCGCCGGCGCGATCTTTCCGAGAGCATCGGCAAACGCGTAGCGCTGCAAGCGGCCCTGGTCGACGTGCTGGCTTCCACCGGGCAGTTGCGGCTGCCGGTGCTGATGGAATACGAAGACCTACGCAAGCTGCAAATCAATGCCGCGACGGATCCTCTGACCGGCCTCTACAACCGGCGTTTCTTCGACGACTACTTCGAGAAAGAGCTGAATCGCTCCATCCGCTACACGCACAAGCTCGCACTGGTCGTCTTCGACTTGCATCGCTTCAAGGAAGTGAACGACCGCTTCGGCCATCCGCAGGGAGATGCCCTGTTGCAGATGGCGGCGGTGACGCTGCGGAAGTCGCTGCGTACTTCAGACTATGCGTTTCGCATCGGCGGAGACGAGTTCGCCCTACTGCTGCCGCAGTCGGACACCGAGCAGGCCGCCACGCTGGCCCGCCGCTTGCGCGCCGCGTATGCCAGCTCGATCGAGCCGCTCAATCTGGGCGTGCCGCTGGCGCTCGACTACGGCCTGGCGGTTTATCCGGAAGACGGCGAGTTGCAGGAAGTCTTGATCCGCGTCGCGGATGAGAGGCTTTATCAACTGAAGAATGGAACGCGCGTGGCAGATCGAGCGCCGGCGCCAGGACCAGCGCCGCGTCCCGCCGCACCGGAACCGAAACAAGCCGCGCCGGAATCGAAGCCGGTAGCCGCGGAGCAGAAGCAGCCGGAGCCCAAGCCGGAAGTCGCGGAGGAGAAACCGAAGGCCGCGGCTCCCGCGCCTACTGTGACTCCGCCAGCGGTGGCCGCCGCGCCGGCGCGCGCGCCGGAAGCAAAAAAAGTCACCGCCGAACAGCGGCGATGGGAGCGCGTCTCACTGGCGAGCACGCACGCTTACGCGCTGGTCGGCGAAGGAGTGGAACTGACGGCGCGCGTTTTGGATTTGGGCTACGGCGGAGTGGCGCTGGAAACTTCCCGCCCGGAGGATTTCGGCGAGGCCTTCCACGCCGTGCTGCACGTGCCGATCCTTCCGCCGGTGCGGGTCAGCTTACGCCGCGTTTATACGATGCAGGAAGGCTCCAGCTCGCGCATCGGCTGTTCCTTCGTCATCTAGTTATCTAAACGAGCGGTCCTCCCGGATTCGCTAGACGGCTTGGAATTCATCCGGCCGCCAGGTGCTTCAGCGCGCGCGAGCAAAACAGCAGCGCCTGCTGAATGCGCGCCAGTCCCAAACCCCACCGCAATTCCGCCTGTTGCGCCGAACTGCCTTCCGCCACCAGACGAATGCTCAGGGAGAACCCGCGGCTTTTCTGCGCCGGAAATTCGCAGGGAGAAATACGCAGCACGGCGCGGGCGGCATCGGCGGAGTCGCGCTCGAGTAGTTCCTTCAAGCCCGCGCACAGGTCCGCGTATTGTTTGTGCTCCCGATTGAGGGGTGGGTCGGTAAACACAATCATGGTCTCGGAGGCGAATTCATATGCGGGACCGGCGGAAACGGCGGCGGGCGAATCTGCTTTTACCGTGGTGCCCGCGGTAGCGAAGACGGAATCCGCACCGTTGACCGCGGCCAGGAAATTTCGCAGCGGCGGATATTGCCGCGCCATGGCGACGCCTTCAATCGCCTGGGGATTGCCGCGCAGGTCTGAATCGTTTTCCTCGGGCGGAAATACCTGCACGGACGCCTGGCCTTCGGCTTCCTCCACGACCTCGACCCTCATCGGCCCAATCCTCGCTTTTCGGGCTTTCCGAGACTTAGGTGCAGCTGTGCGCGCCGGCAGGGAATGGTGCTGCTATTCCAAGCTCTTGTGCAGGCGCTCGTCATAGGGGCTGCCGAGCATCGGGTCGAGCTGCTGGCGGAACTGTCGGGTGTGCGCAGCGGCGACATGGTCGTCGAACGCTTTGCGGCTCTCCCAGACTTCCTCAATGGAGATATGGTTGTCGCGCGAAATTTCCGAGCCGGCCTCGATGCGCACCAGGCCCGGGTCCTTGCGCGTGTCGGCGACGTATTGCTGCACGAGTTTCGTCCCCGCGGCCTTCTGGGTGGGAACGATGTCGACGTGGGTCACTACGTAAATCCGCCCGACCTGGTCCTGCGCCAAGGCACGACTGAACAGGCCGCAGGAGGCTAGAACGAACACGGCCATGAGGCCGACGAGCAAAGGGCGAATAGAATTCAATTTTGACTGGAACGGCATTGGACCACCTCCCGGCAAGTTTTTGTCGGTGAATCGTTCGCGCCCTCACGAGCATCCAAAGGCACGATTCCCAGCCCCGCATGTATATCATGTTGGCAGGGCCGGGCGAATCCCGTATGATAGAAAATTGTGCGCTGACCTAGCGACGCGGCTGTAGGCCCGGCTCTTTGCCGAGGGCCGCGCAGACCGGCCAGCCCAGAGAGAGACCTTCCATGAAACCCAACATTCATCCGGACTACCACCCGGTTACCGTGCACTGCGCGTGCGGGCACACTTTCCCCACGCGGTCCACGATCAAGGGCCAATTCCTGCGCGTTGAAATCTGCTCCAGCTGCCACCCGTTCTTCACCGGCAAGCAGAAGCTGCTGGATACGGCGGGGCGCGTCGAGCGCTTCACCAAGAAGTACGAGCAGGCCGCCCAGGCGCAGCAGGCCATCAAAGAAGCCAACAAGAAAAAGCGCTAAGCGCGCCATTCAACTGAGGAGAACCGCGGGCGGAGCGAAGACTCGCGGAGCCTGCGCTCTCGATTTGCTCAAGCTTGGGGAGGGGCACTGGCCTGTGCCCCCAACGCTTTCCCTGCCTCGAGTCCCGTTCGAATGAATTCACCCACTTCGCGAATCGCTTGCTGGCCGCTGCTGAGCACTCCCCGCATCGCAACAAAGCCGTGAATCGTACCGGAGTAGCGCGTGAGGGTGACGGGGACCCCGGCCTGCTGAAGATGCCAGGCGTAGGCTTCTCCTTCGTCGCGCAGGGGATCGAATTCGGCGGTAATCACTAGCGCCGGAGGGAGCCGGGTGAGATCCGCCGCCAGCAACGGCGAGGCTTCCGGATTGCGAGCCGCTTCGGGCGAGGGAAGGTAGTGGCCCGCGAACCAGGCCATCTCCGCGCGCCCCAGGAAGTAGCCCTCCTCCAGGACGCGATAGGAACCCGTTTCAAACGAACTCATGTCGGTGACCGGATAGATCAAGACTTGCATGGCCAGCGGCGGCCCACCTGCATCGCGGCAGCGCAGGGCGATCACCGTCGCGAGATTGCCTCCGGCGCTGTCTCCCCCGATCGCGACGCGGTTCGGGTCAATCCCCAGGCGCTGTGCGTTCGCTCCCACCCATTTCGTGACCGCGTGCGCGTCTTCCACCGCCGCCGGGAACTTGTGCTCCGGCGCGAGCCGGTAGTCCACGGCGATCACCACGGCGCCGGATTCCTTGGCCAGCGAGCGGCACAAGGAATCGTGGGTGTCCAGGTTTCCCAGCACAAATCCGCCGCCGTGGAAATAAATCAACGCGGGGCGTAGCCCGCTTTGCTCACCGGCATACAGGCGCACGGGGACGTCGCCGGCGGGGCCTGGAATGAAATGGTCCTCCACGCGGGCCAGCGTTTCGGGCTCACCGCCGAGGACTTTGTACCGTTCCGCCGCGCCGACGCGTGCTTGTGCGGGAGTCAGGCTCGCCAGCGGCGGCGCGCCCTGTGCGTCCAGGCGCTCCAGCAGCGCGCGGGCCTCTGCGTCCAAGCGTTCGCTTCGAATGATTTTTCCTGACATAGATGATCCTTAGAACACCGATTGACAGATGGTAGCGATGCGTCCAACATCTCGGCAAGGTAAATCCGTTGGACAGGTTGGGGAGGTGACGATGTTGGACCGGCGCCAGTTTTTTTCCGCCGCGGCGGCGGGCGCGGCGTTGCTTGCGCGCGGCAGCAGAGCGTTCGCGGCGGCGAGCTATGACTTGATTATTCGCGGCGGGCGCATCATCGATACGTCGGTGCGGCTGGACGCGATTCGCGACGTGGCCATTTCCGGGGGCCGCATCGCTGCCGTCGAGCAGAACATTGCGGGCGACGCTGCCGATACTCTTGACGCGAAAGGCAAGCTGGTTGTCCCCGGCCTGCTCGACATCCACACACACTGCGGGCGCTCCGACAAGGGGCCGGGGATGGTGCTGCAGGACGGCGTGACCGGGTGGGTCGATGCGGGATCGCAAGGCGCCGATCATATCGGCGACACGATCGCCGTCGCGCGATCTGCGCCGCAGCTGGGCCGCGTGCTGATCAACATCGGCCGCGCCGGCATTCTGCCCGAAGGCGACACCATGGACCTGGCGCGCGCGGACGTCGGCGCGGCGAAGGATGCCATTTCCAAGAATCAGGATTACATCGTGGGCGTCAAGGCGCGGCTTTCGCGCGACGTGGCCGGCGAGAACGACTACGAAGTGTTGCGGCGCGCGCAGGAAGTGGCGACTTCGTTCAACCTGCCGGTGATGATCCACATGGGGCAGACCATCACGCCGCTCGGCAAGCTGGTCGACCTCTTGAAGCGCGGCGACATCGTTACGCACCTCTTCGCGCCGCCACCCAACAGCATCATCGACGACAGCGGGCACATCCTGCCTGAAGTGCTGGCCGCGCGCCGCCGCGGCGTGTGGTTCGACGTCGGCAACGGCCAGACCGGGCACATGCGGTGGGACACCATTACGACGATCATGCACGACGGCTTCTGGCCGGACACCTTCTCGACCGACTGGAACGTCAACGCGCATGAGACGGGCGTCATCGACCTGCCCAACTGCATGTCCAAGCTCTTCGGCTACGGCATGACGGTGGACGAGGCCGTCGCGCGTGTCACCTGGAACGCCTCGCGCACGTTCACCTTCTTGAGCGACCGCGGCACGCTGAACGTGGGCGCGCCCGCCGACGTGGCCGTGCTCGAGCTGCGTAAGGGAAATTTCGAGTTCCTCGACAACTTCAAGAACAAAATCACCGGCCACCAGCGGCTGTTTCCATTTGCGACGGTGCTGGGGGGAAAGCGGATCGCGCATGCGTAGCAGAAGCTCCAGGGCGTGAAGCTGGTTCACCCGGTGCCGCGCAATCGCTTGAGATCTGCAGCCGATCTTGCGGGAAGGACGATCGGAGAAGTGGCTTCAACGGGCGGGCTTGGCGTGCGACAGCTGGCGCACGGCCGTCCATGTACCTGCGGTTCCGGAGTAATCGAGGAACACTCCGGTTATCTTGTTTTTGCGCTTTTTGCCGAGCAGAGAAACCGACAACGGCGCGCCATCCGGTCCGTGCACCGTGGCGTCGAAGCCCAGCATGTCTCCATCCTGGTGAGCTTCGCTGATCTCGTCTTTCTTGCCTGATGGGTCCAGCACAAAACCATCCGGCATGTCGTAGGACGTCGCCAAGGAAAGCACAGCGCTCATATCTCCGCGCGGACACTTAAGTTGTGCATTCCAGAGCGACGGGGGATCGTAGGGATACCCGAAGTTGTCGATGTTGATGAGAGGTGCGACGCCGTCAATCTCAACCAGTCCCGGCTGTTTGAGGAATCGCTCCTCGCTAGCCAGCAATCGATAGCTATAGGTCACGTCGAACGTTTGCGCCATGTGATTGGCGAATCTCCAGGTCATTAAATTGCTGGCAGCCGCTCGCGCAAGGAATGGGTTGCCAGACAACGTGCTGATATCAGCTACCCTGTGACCGTCGCTCTTAGCACGCAGCCTTGCCTCTCCCTCGATGCCAGCGTCGATTGCAAATCGGGGATATTCCGCGGGATCATGGTAGGCAATGTCGGGAGAGGTTATCGGCATTCCTTGCGCGTTTCCAGATTGCTCGGTATTTGTCCCGGGGACTGGCTTGGGGGCGCGGGTTGCGGTCCAGGTGCCTCCAGCCCCCCAGTAGTTCAAAAATACTCCGTTGATTTTGTCGCCGGTCATCCTTCCAATCATTGAGAACTTAAGCCGCTGGCCGTACTTGTCTTCCAACTCGGCGTCAAATCCGAGCATGTTCCCGCGTATATGCGAATTTCGAATCGGTCTTTCGCGGCCTTGCGGGCCGGTTACGTAACCGTCGATCTCGCTTTCGAACGTCTTATACGTCCACAAGGTGAGTTGCGTATCTATGGTGCCCTGCGAGTTTCGGACCTGCGCATTCCACCTCTCGGGCAGGGTGTAGGTGCTGATACCGCCTTCAGGACTTTCAACGACGTCAACGATCCCCGGCTGTTCGAGAAATTTCACCGTGTCGCTGAGGATTCGAAAGTTGAACGTCACTTCGAAGGTGCCCGGAACGTGGTCTTCGAACTTCCAGGTCGAGATATTCTGCGTTGCGGCCTGAGCGAGCAATGGATGGCCTTCTTCGACCACTACGCCGGTCACCACGTGCCCGTCCGTGGTCACCTGTAAGCGGACATTCCCCTGTATCCGAGCCTGCCTTGCCAACGGCGGGTATCCGACCGTCGCGTGCTCGGTGACCTGAGGCAGATTCGTTGCGCTTTGCTGCCCTCGCAACGCGACCCAAGGCACCGCGGATATCGCCAGCAGAAGCAGAATGAGCCGCAATCGGGCCCTCGATGTCACGCTAAACTCCTCGTTACTGCAATCATAGCTCACTATTCCTGTAACGATCTATCCCGAGACGTCACTTGGCGTGGAAACGGCCAATAACCTCGTTGTCGGTGATGACAGTGGCCGAATTCCGGCCCCTTTTTCCTAAGCAGCACGCTCTTACAGCAATTGCCGCCTAGCGGCCTCGCCTATTCAGAGTGCGCGTGGCGGTGTAGAATCGCGCGTGGGACATGGCCGCTCAACCGATGACTTCGCCGCAGCCGGATCGCGTGCCGTTTGAAGCTGCGGCGCCGCGCGTTACGCTTCGCAACCACTTCTCTCATCCCTACGATTCGGCAATCGCCGCGGCGCGCACTTGCTACGCGCCGCGCATCATCGGCCCGGACGAAATCACCGACAAGCAGCGCCTGCAGATCGGGGCGTCCACGTTTTATGGCGGGCACCACACGGTCTATCAGCACGCGCACTTTGAATTCGGCCTGGAGAACGTCAGCCGGCAATTCGTGTGGTCGTTTCTGCACGCGCACCCGTTTTACAACTCCGAGCAGCAGAGCCAGCGCTATGTGCGCCTGGATCACGCGATGGCCTACCTGCCGCCCGAAGCGCCGGGATTCGGCCCGGCCGAGCGGGCGATTTACGAGGGGGCGATTGCGCGCGCCTGGGGCTATTACCGCGAGCTGACCGAACTTTTGCGCGGCGACGCACACGAAATTTTGGCGGACATCTGGCACATCGGGGCCATGTCGCACCCGAAGCGCGTGCAAAAGGTGGACCGGCAAGCGGAGAAGCGCGCGATCGAAGTCGCGCGTTACGTCTTGCCCGTGGCGGCGGCGACCACCATGGTGCACACGCTCTCCGGCATCGTGCTGCACCGGCTGTGGCGCATGGCCGAGGCGTCGGACACGCCGGCGGAAGCGCGTGCAGTGATCGGCGAGATGGTCGCGCGGGTGCGCGAAGTCGACCCGCAGTTTTTCGATCGCTTTGACAACGCGCCAATGGAGCAGGAGGAGATGCCGGAGTGGTCGCCCGCGCAAGCCGCGGGCGCCGCAAGCCGTGGAGAAGAGTTTGCGCGCGAATTTGACGCGCGGCTTGGCGGGCGCGTCTCGCTACTCACCGATTATTCTCCGCACGCGCCTCGTGTCGTTGCAGAAGCGTATCGCGCCGTGCTGGGCCTCACGGAAAGCGCGTGCTCCGATGAAGAGGCCATCGACCGGCTGCTCAATCCCGCGCGCAACCCGTATCGGCTGGAGACGCTGAACATCGGCGTGCACGCGCCGATCCTGCGCGCGCTGCAGCACGCCAATTTCACCTTCGCCAAAAAAATCAGCCACACTGCCGACAGCCAGGACCAGCGCCACCGCATGGTGCCCGGGTCGCGCCCGCTCCTGACGCTTGCCGACACGCGCTCGCCCGACTTCATCGCGCCCATGCTGATCGGTGGAAACGCGCGCGCCCGCGAAGTGTACGAGCGCGCCATGGCTGACGCCTGGACGGCGAAAAACGAGTTGCTGGAGCGTGGCGCGCCGCGTGAGATCGCGCTGTATTTGCTGCCCAACGCTAAAGCCATTCGCCTGGTGGAAACCGGCTCGCTGCTGCACCTCCTGCACAAGTGGACCATGCGCACCTGCTTCAACGCGCAGGAAGAGATTTATCAGGCGTCGATGGAAGAGGTCGAGCAGGTTCGCGAGGCGCTGCCGTCGCTCGGGCGTTACCTTGGCCCGCCGTGCTACATCCGCGCCGGAATCGCCACGCCCATTTGCACCGAAGGGTCGCACTTCTGCGGCGTCAAGGTCTGGCAAGAATTTCCAAAAATCGAGCGGCGAATTTGATTCCCGCGCGTCTGAAGGGCTGTTTGGGGGCTTCGCGGCCGGAAGAAGTTCTATTTGTCATCCCGAGCGAAGCGAGGGATCTGCTTTTCTGCCCCAACCGGCAACAAAGCAGATTCCTCGGGCTAACCCCGCCCTTCGGAATGACAACGCGGGCGGTTGCCGGCCAAATCAAGGAGTGGTGCCAGTGAAGGAGTGCCGCCCATGACTGAGCCCTTCACCCACACGATCTGAGCCCTGAATGACGCGCCGCGGCAGCCTCGTCTACTACCTTGCCTCGTGGATCTGCGGCGGACTCTTTCTGACGATCGTTATGTATATTCGGGAGCGGACCTCTCCGGAAGGGATGGGCATGGGTCCGTCAGGCGCCGGTGTCACGATCATTACTACGTACTTCCTGGTGCTGGTTTTCTGCGCGTTTCTGTCGGTGGTGTTTGCGTTCTTTCTGCGCCTTTTCATGGGATGGCTGCGCGCTGGGCGCCTGTGGCAATGGGTCCTCGCCGGAATTGTGCTCTCCGTGCCGATGACCTGGGGCGTGCGCTGGGCTTCGCGCGCGGCGGATTCTGCGGGATTGCAGGGCGCGGCGCGTGAGGCCGCGGTGTTTCTCTTCCTCGGGGTGCGCGGGATCGCGGAGCAGCACCCGCTGCTGGGGCTGCCCGCGGCCGGGCTTAACGCCGCGGTATTGTTCCTGATTCACCGCGCATTTACTCAGAAG
>Ga0210398_10000657_pt1 | contig 38387 bp, 38 predicted proteins | sample IncBWC4OmetaG_FD_161047 | JGI IMG/M metagenome (GOLD analysis project Ga0210398, IMG submission 161047) | Forest soil microbial communities from Barre Woods Harvard Forest LTER site, Petersham, Massachusetts, United States - Inc-BW-C-4-O | ecosystem: Environmental > Terrestrial > Soil >... | reverse complement strand
ACCGGTGACTATGCTGAGACCGTGCAGATTGGCCGTACGCATGGTCAACATGCTGTGCCAATTACTTTTGGTTTTGCGATGGCCGAATATGTCAGCCGGCTCGGTGAAAATATTCTGGCTTTGCAAGAGCTGAGCGCTTTATTAAAGGGTAAGTTCTCCGGAGCAGTCGGCGCCTATAATGCCCTCAGTCTATTTGTTGACGATCCTCTGAAGTTTGAACATACCGTCTTAGGCTATCTGAACCTCGAACCAGCTCCCTATTCCAGCCAAATCATTCCTGCTGAAAGCTATGTGCGGCTAATCGACGAGCTTGTAATAAGCGCCGGTATTATGGCTAATCTGTCGCACGATATGCGCCATCTCCAGCGCTCGGAAATTGCTGAAATTCGTGAACATTTTGATCCGAATCAAACCGGTTCCTCAACTATGGCGCATAAGCGTAACCCATGGAACTTTGAAAATGTTATTAGTATGAGTAAGCAAGTTACTGCTCAGATCGTGAATGCTAATTTGAATCTATCGAGTGAACATCAGCGTGACCTCACTGATTCAGCCTCTGCTCGTTTCTATGGCGTTACACTAGCAAGTGTTGCTTCAATGGCTGAACGTCTCAACCGCGTTATGGCAGCAATTGAAGTCGATGGAGAAAACATGACCCGTAATTTGCATATGAGCGGCGGAGCTATCGCTGCGGAGCCGCTGTACTTACTGCTAGAAAAATACGGCCATACTGCAGCTCATGAAGTATCCAAAGGACTCGCCCATCAAGCCTTGGAATCCAAGCGAACGCTGTATGAAGTTGTCTCGCAGGACGAAAGTATTCGTGACTACTTTTCTCAATTTAATGATTCCGAAAAGCAAATCTTACAAGAACCAGAAAAGTACTACACCGGTCTAGCTGCCAAAAAAGCCCATGCTATTCACGATACCTGGCAAACAAAGCTGTAAACCCATACTCACTAATTTTTAGTGTAGATAGAAACCGCGGCCGACTTTATCCGGGACCATGTATATAGTTACGTTTTGGTCAGTTAAGCTTTTAATAACCGTTTCGTCGGCAACCGAGCCGCTAGAAGTCAGGATAGCTTTAATCCCTGCTTTAGCGAGCAGGCCTGGGCCGTCCGGGAATGGGAAGAAACTGTCACTATAGGCTATCGCTCCCTGCAGCTTTTGTTTACTGAGTGTTACTTTCAAAATTAGCGTATCGCCCTGCTCTTCCAGTTCGGGTAAGGCGGAGGTGGTGCGCGTCAGTGCTAATTGTCCGGCACCAACGCGGTCTTGTTGTCCAACGCCATTGCCAATGAGCTGCCCATTCTTAACCAGGGTAATGGTATTACTGTTGCTAGTGCTGCCAATAGCCCAACCAAGGATTATATCCTTTTTTTGCTGGTCATTGCTGTCACCATGCTGCTGCATATAGTCAGCTGTAAGGTCTAGGATAAAGTCATAATTTGGCTGCTCTAAGGCACCGCCGCGGACTGGCCGAATGCGCCGAGCGCTATCGATGGATTTTTCACTTAACTTGGATAAGGCCGGATTAATTACGACCCGAAGTTTGTTACGACTTAATAGTTCTAAAGCCTCATCGGTTACACTTGCTCCTACTACTCCATCAAGCAAACGAGATTGCTCACCATCCATGGCGTGATGCATCAGTGTCTCTGCTACGTCTTTATCAATGGCCGCGTTCACCATAATAACGCCGCCGAAAATGGCTCGGGTATCACCCTCAAGCATTTTCTGGATGGCTTCGACTGGTGTCTCCGCTACGCCCGCCCCGCAAGCATTACCGTGTTTGACACCAACAGCAATAGACGGAACCGTACCGAAATTACGATCCATCCCAGCAGCGATATGAGTTACCGTTTGCAGGAGCCGGTCGATATCGGTCATATTAATGAAGCTGCGTTCCATGCCTTTGACGTGTTCAAATTGATCAAGCCCCAGCGGGTCAACAGCGATTCGATTGTCAGCATAAAAAGCTGCGTCGGCTTGCTGAGGATTTTCCCCATATTTGGTTGGAGTGGATGAATGAGCTACGAAACCACTTACTGCTGTTCCGTTGAGGTACCGTGCTGAAGCAACAATATAGCGGGCGGCTTCGTATTCAGCGCGGGCGGCCAGCTTATCTAAGAATACTAACTCGTCAGGTTTGCCAGCTTTGAGCCAGTCGAGTACCCGTTGGCGCTGATCGGCAGCTGATAGTACGATGCGCTGACCTTTGGCAGCTGAACGTAGCATAGTCGGTCCGCCAATGTCTGTCTTTGTAATAACATCTTGCTTTGTAGCACCATCTTTTGCTACTGCCTCTTCAAGCGGGTACATATCCACACACACGAGATCGATGAGCGGTATGTTGAGAGCTTCCAACTCAGCTCGATCGGCATCAGAAGTTTTGTCGGCGAGTAATCCTGCAGAAATCTCTCTGGATAACGTCACGACTCGGTGACCGAGAATTGCTTTACCGCCAACTAGTTCGGTAATATCGGTGACATCAATGTTAGCGTCGCGAATTGCCTGGGCCGTACCCCCTGAAGCATAAACCTGCCAGCCGAGTTCAACCAGACCTTTGGCGAAATCTTCGATACCGGTTTTGTCATAGACTGACAATAAGGCAATACCTGAACTGCTCACTGACTCCTCCTTTAGCTTAAAGACGCGCTGTCTTGTTGATCTTAGTATGGTACAAAGTGAGGCGTAGAACAAGCGTCTAACTGATTGACAATAAGTATTATATATGATATTATAGTCATCTTAAATAGGTAAGCATTAGAAGTATGTCAGAGATAGGTGATCAGATAGCCGTACCCATAGCTGAACAAGCTACGGAACCCAGTCTCCGTAACCATTTGTTACAGATGTGTAGCGGTGGCGTGGCTGTTCTTGCTGCCTTTACGCTTGGCGGTTCGAAACCTGTGCCTCAACACGACGCAAATCCATTGCGAGCAACTGCGCCGCAAGCCCACACTATTGCCGAGACGAGCAGTCTAGACTTAGTAGATGACATACATGCAAGCGATGCAGTAGTAGTTCAGGCCGGTAGCCCCGATATGTCTTCCTTAACGCCTGACACACCTATCCCCTCTTCATTGAATCCAGCTCGGCTCAATATTCCTCGAGCAGTCAAGAATTACATGCGTTATAACACTCTGTTTTTACCGTTTAATGACAGCTGGTGTTCGGCTGCAGCTATTCGTGACCGGAAGCAGCAGATTATCGGTATTATGACGGCCGAGCATTGTGAGCTAAATACTGCTGATGCGTCGGGTATATATGGTAGTAATGGCCAGGAATATGAATCGTGGACAGCACCTATACATGTATATAGAGGTGAAAATCTAGAGCGTTTAAAAACCATTGCCGAAATTGATGAATTTATTGTTCCAGACCAGGAACATACTCCCTATCAGGACGTAGCACTGGGTGTTGCTAAGGGATCAACCACCGGACAAGTCTTAAAAGCTTATGAAGCATCAAGGCTATCTGATACGGCGGTTCATAACCTAAAACCAGGGACCACTATATATATGAGTGGCTACCCTGGCTACCAACCTGTTAACTGGACAGATAACATCCAGCGTCAGACGTTCGCTATGACAGCTCTCGGTCCAGCTACTATTAGAACAACTGGTGTACAACAGAATAATGCGTCAGGTATGCCTAAGCGTCTCCATGTGTTGAATGCAGTCGTGCCAACAGATGAGCAAGGTGCAGTATGTAGTTATGGGGCAAGTGGTTCCGAGGGCTTTATTATGCGAGATGGCCAAGTACGCGACATCGGTATACTCAGTGGTTTTGAAAATCTCACTGACAACAAGATTCCTGATGGGATGTGGATGGGACTGAGTAAGTATTTACCATACGACAGGAGCAGTACACCGACAGCGGAGTGCAGCTTTAGTTACCAGCTTGGGTTAGCCAATGACGTACAGATTAAGACTACTGAGTCGGATAATACAATTCCAGGTTACAACGAAGCCCAACGACTCATTGATCCTGATCGTATTGCTGCCGAACTACAGAGCCCTAACTACACCAAAACATACTTAGATGGAGTTGTTGCTCTGGATATCGGTACTTCCATAGAATGGATCAACAATCCAATCATCTTCTATGATTCGAAAATCAAGCGGGTTGCTTTCGTTTATGCTAAACAGCACGGTGAAGAGGACGACCAAAACTTTCACTACATAGCTTCGTATGAAGATGTTCTTTCGGGTGCATTTGTGTATCCCCACGGCTCATCAGATATTGTTAGCCTTAAGGGAGTTACAGAAGCCCTGAATTTTCAAGCTGATTCGTCGGGCAATATGCACAGTAGTTTTGTGACTAGCACTCAGCAACGTTTTGGAATGAGCCTAAAACATGCGCCAGATGTAGTTGGTGGTGATTTACAACTTACGTTTGTAAATAACCAGCTTACGATTGTGCCGCGTAATGATCCACTTGGGTTTGGTCCCGGTAGCGTATCGGTACCATAGTAAGCTTCCTCAGATAGCTCGGCTCATAAAAAAGGTGTATACTATTAAATAAGTATTGGTTTAGTACAACAAAAAGGGGCTCTATTTTGACAGCTGCTTTCGAACAAACGTTCGCTTCATTTCGTATTCGTAATTTCCGGCTCTATTTTATGGGTCAAGGCTTGTCGATGTGTGGTACATGGGCACAGACCATTGGGTTGTCATGGTTGGTACTGAAGCTCACGCATTCCGGCACTCAGCTAGGCCTGGTCTTGGCAGCCCAATTTTTACCCATGCTGATATTAGGAGTATGGGGAGGCGTCATAACCGACCGTTTCAATAAGCGGCATATTCTCTATTGCACCCAAACGCTCCAAGGCTTACTGGCGCTGACGCTCGGACTCTTGGTAGTAACCCACCACATTGAGCTATGGATGGTGTATGTTTTGGCTACATCACTCGGCCTAACCCAAGTTGTCGATAACCCTACTCGTCAAACATTTATCTTTGAATTGGCCGGGAGCCAGTATTTGAAGAATGCCGTTAGTCTTAATTCCACCATGGTCAACGTAGCCCGGATTGTTGGTCCGTCAATTGCCGGTGTGCTGATTGCTACCGTTGGCATCGGGGCCTGTTTCCTGATTAATGCTGCTTCATTTGTAGCGGTATTAGCAGCTCTTATCGCCATGCAAGCCAGTCAACTGCATTCGGTGCCGCCGGTAGCCCGTGAGAAAGGTCAGATTAGAGCCGGCCTCCGCTACGTATGGAGCGTACCCATTTTGAAGGCAACCTTAATTATGATGTTTATTATTGGTACTTTCGCCTATGAATTTCCGGTTATTATGCCGCTGTTTGCAACAGTCACGCTGCACGGCAATGCCAGCACGTATTCGGCTATGACCGTAGCCATGGGTATCGGTGCGGTAACTGGCGGCCTATATGCGGCAGGCCGCGGTGCAGCAAAAACCGGAGCGCTTAGCCGAGCAGCTTTTCTATTTGGCGCCAGCATTATCCTGATGTCACTTATGCCAAATCTACTGACAACCTTCATCGTGCTGGTGTTAGTCGGCGGCTTGTCGATACTTTTTATATCGCTTGCCAACAGTACCTTGCAGCTTACCAGTGCCCCTGCCATGCGGGGACGTGTTATGGCGCTGTGGTCTATTGCCTTCTTAGGCACTACTCCAATAGGCGGCCCGATTATCGGGACTATTGCCGATCATACTAATCCCCGAGTTGGACTCGCAGTTGGCGGTGTCTCAGCACTTATGGCGGCTGGCTTAGGAGTGGCTATTGGCAGGCAGCATGCAGCACGTGCATCAGCTGAGCGTTAGCTCTATTTTCTTCAGCTCACCTGTTATTTTAGACGATAATATGGTGATGCATAGTTATCCACATACGTAGTTTGACATAAGTGCTATTCGGGTGCATGATGAGACTATCATCTAAAGGAGGGTGAATGTATGAGTACAGCAAATGTCACTAAAGAAAATTGGTGGGCGCTGGTCTCAGGGGGTGTGGCAACATTAATATTTGGTGTGGCAGCGGTCTTTTGGCCGGGTATCACACTCTTAGTACTGCTCTATCTATTTAGTGCGTATGCACTGATTAGTGGGGTGGTTAACATTTCGGCAGGCCTTAGTACGCTCGGACAGGCTGAGTCCTGGTTCTTACCAGTAGCACTCGGAGCCTTTGAGCTCGGTGTTGGCGTATATCTGCTCCGTCACACTGCGGTTAAGTTCGCAACATTCATCATATTAATTGGTTTTGTTTTGATAATTCACGGTATCGTGGAAGCGGTTGGCGCTTACTATAATGTGCGTGCCACGGCAAAAGTTCAGGCACTCAGTTACCTGAGCGGTGTCGGCGCCCTAGTAGCCGGTATTGTGATCCTGTTTGTTGCGAAGCAATCTCAGGGCGTAGATTTTGTATGGATTCTGGGGCTGTATGGTATCGGTGTGGGAACAATGCAGATCGCGGCCTTAGCCGAAAAAAAGTAACATAGATACTATTTCTTAAAACTAAAGAACAGCCCGTTCTGCCGCAGGCTGTTCTTTTATTATATGAACTTTACGGGCATGGCCACTGTCGTAGATGATTTGGGCAAAGTCACTGTTTGCAAAAATTGCGGCCGCAGTTCACTGCGCTGACTTGGCGTAATAAAGCCAAGCTCGTCCAGGTCGGAGGAACCCTTTTTAACGGCTGCCGCATTCATTTTCTGGTAATCCTTGGCGTTCACGATCATGAAAAAAAGTTCCATCTGTTGTGTTTGAGACTGGCCATGTTGCCAGACATAGAGCAAGTTACCTACGGTGGGCGGTATGCCGGTCTGCTCGGTCACAAGCCGCTTTAAGGCTGCTTCTGCCGACTCCTCGGCCACTAGCCCGCCAGGTAGATACCAAAAACCGCTATCTTGTGGCTGCAGCGCTAACACCTCACCTTTCTGGAGGATGATAGCGCGAACTACCAGCTGTCGATAGGTCTTGAAGACTTCGCTGTGACGCCGACGGGCAGCCCACTGTTCAAATATGAGGGTGCCATATGGGGGAACACTGACAAGGCCGGCGATAAGTGTGCGCCGCGGCGACCATCGCAGACTTAAATGTAATACCACGACGGCTGCAATATAAATGAGAAATAGCGTGCCATGAATCTGACCGGCGATATCAATGGGTATATTATTACCGGGCGTGACGTAATGTTTGAAGACCAGGCTGCTGATTAAAAGTGTCCAGCCAAAAGCTTCACCGAAGGCCGCTAAGCGAAATAGATTCCATGCTTCAGTGTCAGTGAAAACCCGAGCATTCTCAATTTTCTGAGCATAACGCTCACGCATATATTCCCCTGTTACTATACGGGCATTATACCCTAGCAGCAGGAACCAAGTCTGTTTATATGCTTGACTTCAGGTGCCCGGAGGTGCGTATTATAAGACGTAATGAGACGCAATCGAAAGATTATCTATGCGGTGCTGGTAGTGCTTTTGCTTGCCCTAGCCCTGAGTGGATTTTTCGTCCACAAGAAGGTCAGTCATACGATTGTTGACGTCTCTTGGCCAAATTGTAAGTCAACGCCATCAACCGATTTTCAAGAAGGTGTTATTGGTGTCACCGGAGGACTCGACTTTAAGCCGAACCCCTGCTTAGCCAAAGAATCAGCCTGGTTTGGACGGTATGCCTTATATATGAATACTGGCTACCCTGGTCAGGCCTACGGCAAGAAATATATGAACACACCGCAGCAATGTGAATCCACTGATGACGTCTGCCTGGCTTATAATTATGGCTTTGCCGCTGCTACCTATGGTACACGTTTGGCGGCTCAGGATGGCGTCTATAGCGACCTATGGTGGCTCGATGTGGAAACAGATAATAGCTGGACTAATAATACGCAGGTTAATCGAGCAGTACTAGAAGGAGCCGTAGCGGCAATTCGACACAATAGTCTGTTTGCGCAAGTAGGTATTTACTCAACCCCTAACGAGTGGGCAACAATTACCGGCAAGTGGCATAATCACCTACCGGCATGGCTGGGAACCGGTTTACTAACCGCACAAGCTGCTGCTAAAAAGTGTCAAGCGCCTACCTTTACAGGCGGCTCACTTTGGGTCAGTCAATATACTACCAAAATTGACGAAAACGTTACTTGTACGGAGGCTTTTTCGCAGCGTCTCAGTAGCCCTGCTATGATGGCCGGGTCTCTCCTTACTTTATTTAATCAAAACCACTACTAATCACGCGATTCATTGCTATATATACAGTAGTTGCCGCATCTGCTATTATCTAGGCAAGTCCTATGACAAAAAGCATTATCGAAAAGACCATAGAGGCGCCAGCTCAGGCCCTTGATCGAGGGGTTGAGGGCGGGCAAAGAATTGCTGCTTCCCTGCCGGCAGGCGGCGCCCAGCTTCGTAAAGCAAAAAACTACTGGTATTTATTAGGCCCTGGGCTGACAACTGGTGCATCAGATGACGATCCGTCAGGTATCGCGACCTACAGCCAAACCGGAGCCCAGTATGGCTTTGGGCTGCTATGGTTAGCTGCTCTTACCTTTCCTTTAATGGCGGTTATACAAGAGATGTGCGCGCGTATCGGGCTCGTAACTGGGCGCGGCCTGGCTGGAAATATACGGGCTCATTTCGGTAAAAAAGTGCTGTATATAAGTACCCTATGTCTTTTTGCTGCTAACACCTTTAATATCGGTGCAGATATTGGGGCTATGGCTGGTGCAGTACAGCTGATACGGCCGCAGACTAGCTTCACCTTGTTAGTGATTGCACTGACTATCTTTATACTGCTACTGCAGGTATTTACCCCTTATGCCCGATATGCCCGATACCTTAAGTGGCTGGCACTAGTGCTACTTTCTTACATTCTCTCGGCGATACTTGCCCACCCAGATTGGCATAGCGTCTTAAGACATTCCTTGGTGCCGCATATTACCTTTAGTAAAGACCAGATACTCCTTATTTGTGCTATCTTAGGCACCACTATTACGCCCTACCTTTTCTTCTGGCAAACCTCTCAGGAAATAGAAGAAGAAATTGCTGTCGGTAAAACTACCCTGAAAGAACGGACTGGCAGTGATCCCGGTGAAGTCAAAAAAATGCGTATCGACGTCTGGTCGGGCATGTTATTGTCCAACCTTGTGATGTTCTTTATTATCGCGGCCTGTGGCACGGTATTGTTTTCTCACGGGATTACGAACATTAATACGACAAAAGAAGCTGCTCAAGCGCTGCGTCCCTTTGCCGGTAATGCTACCTACTACCTCTTTGCTATCGGTATTTTGGGCGTCGGCCTACTAGCTATACCAGTCATGGCGGGCGCCAGTGCTTATGCTATTAGCGAAAGCTTTGGCGGTAAGCGGCAAGGTCTCAATAACAAGCTAAAACAAGCCTACGCTTTTTACGGTGTCATTATTATTTCTATGGTTATCGGCTTGGGTCTGAATTTTGTAGGCATTAAGCCAATTAAGGCCTTAATTTACTCAGCTGTCTTAAATGGCATGGTCGCACCGGTTATTATCATATTGATTGTACTCCTTGCCCGCAATAAAAAAGTTATGGGCGAATGGAAAAATAGTAGGCTTTCCTCTGCATTCGGCTGGTTCCTGGCGGTCATTATGACTGTATCTGGCGTTGCCGCCATATATTCACTGTTCTAAAGCGGTTGTTTGAGCAAACTATAGGGCTGCTATTAGTGGTAAGATTAATATATGCATAAGCAGTTACCGATGAACGAACGGGATGGTGACGATACGGCAATCACACCTACCTATGCTTCCCGCTTCCTCAATGAACCTATCTCCAAATATGCTATCCCTGATGATAGTCGTGCCCCAGACGTTGTCTATCAGGTTATAAAGGATGAACTGGAGTTAGACGGCAACGCCCACATGAATTTAGCCACTTTCGTGACTACCTGGATGGAGCCGCAAGCCACGCAGTTAATGTCAGAAACTTTTGAAAAGAATCTGGTAGACAAGGATGAGTATCCGCAAACGGCCGAAATTGAAAAACGCTGCGTCAATATGCTTGCCCAGCTGTGGAACGCTGATCCCGACGGCAACGCCCTCGGTACTTCTACTGTGGGCTCCAGTGAAGCTTGTATGCTGGCTGGTATGGCGCTTAAATGGCGCTGGCGAGCGGTGCGTAAAAAAGAGCATAAAAGTGATGCGAAACCGAACATTGTTTTGGGTAGCAATGCCCAAATTTGCTGGGAAAAATTTTGTCGCTATTGGGATGTTGAGCCGCGATTTGTGCCATTGGAAAAAGGCCGATACCATCTCGATCCTGAATTGGCGGCCAAATTGTGTGATGAGCATACGATTGGCGTTGTAGGGATCTTAGGAAGCACGATGGACGGTAGCTATGAACCCATACAGGCCTTAAGTATTGCCCTCGATAAATTGGAGGAACGTACTGGTTTGAATATTCCGATTCATGTTGATGCGGCCAGTGGTGGTTTTGTAGCTCCGTTTCTGCATCCTAATCTCATCTGGGATTTCCGTTTGCTTCGAGTGAAGTCAATTAATAGCTCGGGCCATAAATACGGCATGGTCTATCCTGGCGTTGGCTGGATATTATGGCGGCATCCTGATGATCTGCCCAAAGACTTAATCTTTAATGTTAATTATCTTGGCGGTCAAATGCCGACGTTTGCTATCAACTTTTCACGACCTGGCAACGGTGTTATTGCACAGTATTATAACTTTTTGCGGCTGGGGCGTAATGGCTATCGGCGTATCCAACAAAGCTGCCAGAATACGGCGGTATTTCTTTCTACCAGTATTGCTGAGATCGGACCGTTCGAATTGCTGAGCAAGGGTGATGAATTACCGGTCTTTGCTTTTACGCTCAAACCTGGAGTGAAAGAGTTCTCGCTCTACGACCTTTCGGAACGTCTCCGGGAGCGGGGCTGGCAAGTTCCAGCCTACACTATGCCAAAAAATCTGGAAGACATGGTAGTGATGCGCATTGTCGTCAAAGAAAACTTTAGCCGCGACGTTGCTCACTTATTTATCAAAGACCTGAAAGAACAAGTTACCTGGCTGAAGAATAATCCATTGCAGCATCCTTCGGCGCCGCGCCCATCTTTCCACCATTAGAAGTCTTGCAATAAAAGCAAATTTCTATTACTATACACGCAGTCCTATAAAAACAAAAAAGTAAAGATTAAATTCAGTTTGAAGAAGTAGTATTCTACTCTATGCGCCGCTTGTCATTGCCTCACACACTTGACCAAAAAGGTATTGCCCACCGTCTCCTGCCCTGGGTAATAGTGTTTGTATTATGCTTCGGCATTGTTTTAACCTTCCGCTCGGTGACGAGTCATGCAGCTGACATAAATTCGGATATTAGATCTGGCGTGAGCGGCTACTGTTTAGATGATCATACCGATGCCAAGACCAACAATGCACCGGTTGATAGCTGGTCATGTAATAACACCGATGCTCAAGAGTGGACACTTGGCATTGGAATCATTGAGCATGGCGATAATATGTGTCTATCGATACCCAATAATAACGTGGCTGTAGGCAGCCCGGTAGTACTTCAGACGTGTGATCAGGCGACTGGTCAGATCTGGCTCCGTGACCGGGGAGGTTTTGAAAATCCTAACAGCGGGCTGTGTCTTGCTATGCCTAACGCTCAGACAGGACAGCAGTTAGTAACGGCTTCGTGCAGCTATCTTACACAGCCATACGAAATCTGGACCAGCAGTGAGCAGCCTTCTTGTACGAATGCTCCAAAGGGCGAAAAAATTGCTTGCTATGCCGAGAAAGAATGGACTCAGTGGCAATCGGGTACGCCAAGCCATGAAACGCTGCTGAATACCTACACAGACGGAGCACCATACGAAGAATGGTGTGCGGACTTTGTAAGTTACATCTATAAGGAAGCGGGCTATCCTTTCACCGGCGGTGAAACAAATGGTTGGGATGAAAACATTGCCAGCAATATTCAAAATATGGGCTTCACGCTCCATGCGGCTTCGTCGAATTATATTCCGCAGCCCGGTGATGTTGCCTATTTTGATTATGCCGGAGGACATGTAGAAATTGTTGTCAGCGGCGGCCATAACCCGACCTTTATATACGGTAATTCCGCAACTATTGATCCGACGACTGGCAATGGCGAGATGGAAGCCAATACCATTACGTCGAAGGGCTCTGAAGGCCAGGTTATCTACTACTTGTCACCCAATTGAGGCGACGGAGCCGGTAATCAAAAATGTATCGCCGAGCTTTTTATGGGTCAGATCGCTCAGATGCATAGCCTGGTTCAGACGAGCAGCACCGTGGCCGCCAATAGCGTTCATTGATAGCGTGCCGCCAATAATCAGCGGTCCGTAAAAGGCATAGACTTTATCGACAAGATTACTGTCTACAAAGCTGCCGAGGACTGTGCCGCCGCCCTCAACTAGTACACTCGTAATCTGGCGACGAGCGAGTTCTTTCATGACCTCATCGGGTGTAATGCGGTTGCCCGGACATACGTAGAGTGGAATACCCCGATCGGTCAATGCTTTTTTGGCTTTTGCAGAGGCACGCCTGGTCGTGATAACCAGTACATTATCGTCTCGCAGAACCTGACTCGTAAGCGGTATCCGTAAGGTGCTATCTAAGACAACCCTTACAGGATCTGCTGTACCAGGTGATCGTGTGCCTAAGTGGGGATCGTCGTCTACAATTGTGTTAATGCCGATCAGTATGGCCTGGTATTCGCTTCTTAAGCGACGGGCATATGCTCGGGCTGTATCGTTCGTTATCCACTTTGAATCGTGGCTTGCCGTCGCAATTTTACCATCCAAACTGGCAGCAAACTTTATAGCAATAAATGGACGATGCTTTTCATGGAAAGTGAAAAAGACTTCATTGAGCCGACGGGCTTCTTTGCTCAATAGGCCCACGGAAACGTCAATACCTGCTGCCTGTAGACGGGTTGCGCCCTTACCGCTCACCAATGAGTTTGGATCAAGCGTGGCACATACTACCCGAGTAATGCCCGATGCGATAATTGCTTCTACGCATGGCGGCGTCTTTCCCTGATGAGCGCACGGCTCTAGGTTCACATACATGGTAGCGCCTTTAACCGAACCTTTAGCAGCAGCCAAAGCTTCTATCTCGGCATGGGCTTTTCCGGCCTGGTGATGATAGCCGCTGCCAATTACGATGCCGTTTTTAACAATTACCGAGCCTACCATAGGGTTTGGCAAAGTACGGCCTTGGCCACGTTTAGCCAGCACTAAGGTCTGGCGAATATGCTGAAGGTCCGAGCCGGAAGAAGTATTTTGCATCCTTTAAACCAGATCCAACTGATGCCCAAGCTTCTGCTTTTTCGTTGACAGGTAGTTACGATTGTAGCTATTTGGCTTTGTCTCTAGCGCTACCCGCTTATTAATATGAATACCATACATCTCCAGCGCACTCTTCTTATCTGGATTGTTCGTCAGTAGTTCAATCTCACTGATCCCAAAAGCTCGCAATATATCGGCAGCTACCCGGTAGTCGCGTTCGTCAGCGGCAAAGCCCAAAGCTAGATTGGCCTGTACCGTATCAAGACCGGCTTTTTGCTTAGCGTAGGCTTGTATTTTGGCCGTTAAACCAATGCCGCGGCCTTCCTGGTTCAAGTAGAGTAGTATGCCGCTTCCCTGCTCCTGAATACGCTGCAGGCTAAGATGCAGCTGCTCACCACAATCACAGAGTAAGGAGCCAAAAGTATCGCCTGTTAAGCATTGTGAGTGAACCCGAGTAAGCATTGGTTGCTGGATGTCTCCGAGTACTAAGGCGCTATGCTCAAAGCCGTCATGCATTGACCTGAAAACGTGCATGTCAAAGGTGCCATATTGAGTCGGTAACTCCGCAGTTGCCGTGCGTATGACACTACTTTGAACCGGCAGGGGCGTACTATGGCTGTCGCTATATTGCTTCAGCTCACTAATGGAGACGATACGTAAGCCGAATTTCTTGGCAAGCTTTATGAGGTCTGGAAGCTTAGCCATGGTGCCGTCATCATTTAAAATTTCGCAGACAACGCCAGCCGGACGATAGCCGCTCAACATACTTAAGGCCACTGCTGCTTCAGTATGACCCTGTCTGCCAGCCAGCCCTTCCATATGGGCAATAAGGGGAAAAACGTGCCCCGGTTTAGTGATGTCTTCAGGGCGGGCATTGGGATTAGCTAAGACCGCTATAGTTTGGGCTCGATCAAAAGCTGAAATACCGGAAGTAATACCCTGCCGGGCATTAACCGAAATGGCAAAGTTTACCTTAGTAGTCTCGGTATTCTGATGCAGCGGCACCATAGGTGTTAAGCCAAGCTGCTGGGCTTGTTGCATATCGACCGCTACACAAAGCAGTCCGCGACCCTGATGCAGCATAAAGTTAACTTTTTCGGGAAGGGCCAGCTCGGCGGGAATGAAGAAATCTCCTTCATTTTCACGGTCCGGGTCATCAACCAGAATAATGAGCTTGCCGCGCTTAATATCTTCTAAGGCTTCGGGGATCGAGGAGAAAGTGCTCATCTTAGTGCTCATCCAGTAACTCAATCATTGCCAGTGCGCTTGTTGCCGCTTCAACGCCCTTATTTTCAACGGGACGGGTGGCTCGTTCCAAGGCGTCTTTCAGGTCGTAGACTGCCCAGACCTCAAAGATAACCGGAACTTCATATTTCCAGGAAACATCCATACATCCACGAATGCATTCATCGGCAATTTGTTCGAAATGATAGGTCTTACCTTTGACAATTGCCCCGAATGTAATAATGGCGGCGTAGCGTTTAGTTTTCGCTAGTCGACCTACTAGTAGTGGAATTTCCAGTGCTCCGGGTACGCGCACTATGGTTACCTGTGTTTTTTTAATACCTTTTTCCTGCAAGGTCTGGAGGCAGTTTTTCTCCAGATTATCGGCTACTTCAGCTCGGAACGAGCTGCTCACAATGGCGAGGCGGACGGTCTCAATTTTTTTCACGCTTACGTACTCCTTATGACTGACGTTATGATAGCTCCATGAGGCTATAAAATATAAAAACCCCTTTGCTTCGGGGTTTTTGCAAAATACAAATAAATTACACCTTCTTTCATCCCGACTGTACGGTCGGCTCTGGAATCTAACCAGATCATGTCCTTATGTGGACTCGTGGGCTATACCACCGATTGGGAGTTGCCTGTAACAGCTCACCCGACCCCGAAGGTTACTACTATAATACCGAGATCAATACCGTAGCGCAAATCGCTAGGAGTTTACTAAGAAAGATACTGCCATTTTCGCAAGATCGGACATATTGGGATGATCAAAACATTCCTGCGCACTCATACATGCAATGTCGCTGATTTCACTGCCACTCGGGATGTATAGTTCATTGCCGACTTCACAGGTATCCGTTGTCATCACGGTCCAGATCGCAAAGCTCTCAACACCTTCAGCGGATGTTACCGTTCCACCGAGCCGAAACGGGAAAGCCCGTCGGACATTACTGAGATCATTTCTACCTAAGCCTATCTCTTCGGTTGATTCTCGCAGAAATGTGGCCATAGGATCGCCACCATCTTCTGGCTTTTCTCCACCACCGACTAAATTAAGATAACCAATGCTGTTAGCTACAAATATAAAGCGGTCATTTTCAACAGGGATAATCCCTTTAACGGCGAAACGGGCATTCACGAGGTGTATTTTACGAAGTTAGACAAGTATATAATAGTAAATTGTATCGTTTTATGTCATCCGAGTAAAACGCTTATGGTAGAGAAAATCCCGCTGTATCACGTTGTTGGCACAAAATAACAACAGGCCTTCTCTCTATAGTAAGCGCTGCCATTTTTCTGCTGCGAAAACTTAGTATAAACTGTAGATACAGCAATATTATGCCTGCATAGTACGATGGTTTGTGCTTTAATAGTGACATCTTAACGCTTTAAACACAGACGGAGGAATATTTTGAAAATACTTGTTCTAGGAGGAGATGGTTTTTGTGGGTGGCCGACCTCTCTTCATTTATCTGATGCTGGTCATGACGTCGTTATAGTAGATAACCTCAGCCGTCGTCAAATTGATGTGCTGCTTGAAGTTGAGTCACTGACGCCTATTGCCACCATCAGCGATCGCCTGACGACCTGGCAGGAACTAACCGGTAAGAAAATTGGCTTTGAATTTCTTGATATTGCTCAAGACTACAGCGGACTTGTCGGTATCCTGAAAAAGCACAAACCTGACGCTGTTGTACACTTTGCCGAACAGCGGGCAGCTCCTTATTCTATGAAATCGTCGCTCACCAAGCGCTACACTGTCGATAACAATGTGAATGCGACACATAATTTACTGTGTGCACTGGTGGAAAGTGGTATTGATGCGCACGTGGTCCATCTCGGTACTATGGGTGTCTACGGCTATGGCTGGTTTGGCAATGCCCCTATACCTGAAGGCTACTTGGCAATTAAGGTTGATACTCCAGAGGGAGAAATTGCTCGTGAGGTACTGCATCCTGCTAACCCCGGTTCAATCTACCATATGACCAAAACCCTCGATCAGCTTATCCTGGCATTTTATGCTAAAAACGACGGTATACGCGTCACTGACCTGCACCAAGGCATTGTATGGGGTACACAAACTCCCCAGACTATTCTCGACGAACGCCTTATTAATCGTTTTGATTATGATGGAGACTACGGAACAGTACTGAATCGCTTTCTGATGCAGGCGGCTATTGAGTATCCGCTCACCGTTCACGGAAGTGGCGGCCAGACAAGAGCCTTTATTCATATTCGTGATACCGTACGGTGTATTGAGCTGGCCATTGCTAATCCTCCCACAAAAGGCGATCGGCCAATTATCTTTAACCAGGTTACCGAGATATTCCGCGTCCGAGACCTCGCTGGTTTAATTGCTGAAGTTACGGGCGTTAAAATTACTAACTTACCTAACCCGCGCCTGGAAGCTGCTGAGAATGACCTAGCGGTTGATAATCAACAATTCCTGGCTCTGGGCCTCAACCCCACAACACTGTCTCAAGGTCTTTTAGATGAAGTTCGCGATGTTACGACGAAGTACGCTCACCGTATCGATACTTCAAAGATCCCTGCCCGTTCTAAGTGGCGTGCAACAGCACCTACGAAAACTAAAGTAAAAGTACCAGTTAAGACGGTGCGACGCTCCAAGAGTAAACTCAAAACATGAAGCTTGCGATCTTTATTCCCTGTCTGAACGAAGAAGAAACCTTACCGTCGGTACTGGAGACCATACCAAAGAAAATTCCCGGCGTTGACGATATTGAAGTTATCGTAATTGATGATGGCTCTACCGATAAAACAGTTGAAGTTGCGAAGAAGTATGGTGTTAAGCACTTTGTAAAGCACGCTCAAAACCAAGGTCTGGCCTATTCATTTCGTGATGGCATTAGAAAGTCTTTAGAAATTGGGGCGGATATCATTGTCCTAACAGACGGTGACAATCAGTATCCACAAGAACGCATTCCAGATTTGGTCCAGCCTATTTTGAATGGTAGCGCGGATATTGTCATAGCCGATAGACAAACTTCAACTATTGAGCACATGAGCGCCAGCCATAAGGCCTTACAGAAAATCGGCACCTGGGTATTGAACAAGGCCGCCGGAACAAATATCCCCGATGCCACCAGTGGTTTTCGGGCCTTTACAAAAGAAGCTGCCATAAGTTTAAACCTGGTAACGCGTTACAGCTTTGGAATGGAAACAATTATACAGGCTGGCCAAAAGAAACAGGCTATCGCAACAATTGTTATTAAAACCAATCCAAAAACTCGTGAGTCGCGTCTCTTTAAATCACCATGGCAACATGCCAGGCGTCAAGCAGTCGTCATTATGCGTAGTTTCATGATGTATAAACCCTATAGTGTTTTCCTGTGGCTGGGTGGCTTTTTCTTCATTGCTGGGCTTATACCGTTTGCTCACTACGTCTACCTTGATGCTACGACTAACCATGCTAATGGCCCGCATCACCTGCAGTCACTCATTATCGGTACCGTACTTTTAAATGCAGCTTTCATTTCTTTTACACTTGGTTTTGTAGCGGATCTTATACGTATTAATCGATCACTGATTGAAGACGTTTTAGACGGCCAGAGACGCATGGAATATAAAGCTGAGAAGACTAAAAAGACGAGCTCAGTTAAAGAACCATAGCCTAGTCGCATAGGTTTTTCTGCCGTCGACAACTACTGGGCTGGTAATATGTCGAGCGGCGTTGTTAACCTTCACAACCGTCTTATTATTCCAATCCCAGCTACTATCACTGCGGCTGATAAATGTCAGAAAACCGCCGCCTTGCAAGAACAGTAATATGGCACAGAGAGCCAGCACAGCTTTGGCGCGTGGCGCTTTACGAAGACTAAAACTGAAAGCGCTGCCGACAATAGCAGCCCCAAGGGGTAAGATCGGAAGCAGATAGCGACCGTTCATGAGCTCAAGCACATCAGTGTACTCGTACTTTAAATAGCCCTCAGCGAATAGCGTGGCGAGGTACAGCAGGATAATTAAGCTCAGACATATGATGTAGGGATTTTTATTGAAGATACGTCGGTGCCACTTAATAACCGCGATGATACCGGCAACACCTATTATGACGAAAGCGGCACTGGGAAGCGGCAATGGAGGATAGTTTTGAAATTCACTCGGACCGTTGATTGCAAAGAATAAGCGGTACCACAGCCAGTAGACCCACTCGGAGACGTAATAAATAGGGTTAGAATTAACTTTGACTGCTTTACTGAGTACTTTTTGATGAGATGTGTAATCATGATCCCAGACGCTGTAGGCTTGACAGTCTTTGACACTAAGTACCGTACTGCAGTCGGGAGATATAGTGTGGTACTTAACAAGATTGACCACGTCGCGCTGAACAAACAAACTAATACTGATCAGTGATAGAACAACCAGGCCGACCCGCAAACGCTTGGATTGTTGCCTCCAATCTTTAGCTATACGAGATCCGAGCAGACGCCACTTGCCTTGAAAAGCCTGATGCGTGATCAAGAACAAAGATAGGACGACACCCAAGAAGATTGGCATGAATTCATACTTCACTAAGCTTGCGAGTAAACAGACACTCAATAAGGTCAGAAGGGTTTTTACTGAAGGGCGGCGGCTCTTTAGTTCGTCAATGGCCTGAAACGCCAGTAAGCACGTTAGGCCGACGAGCGGAATAACTAAGTTGTCGTAATTAATCTGAGCGGCCATTTGAGGCGCGACCGGTATTAATATGAATAAGAACAGGCTGACGTTGGTAAGTGCTGCTGAGGCCCCTACCCGTAACATAACGCGTCTCAGTAAAATCAGGCCGCTCGCAAAAAAGCCGACATTGATAAACCGTAGCATAATTACTTGACCTATCTTTTCATGATAGAAAAAGGCAATCACTCGATATGGAAAGCTCATCAAGTAGTGATAGAGATATGATGGATCACGGGCTACGGCTCCGTAGGCATTGGCGTGTGGCGGTTGGCTGCTTAAGAATGGCAGCCAGTAATGCGAATAAGTTTGGATGAGTCCAAAGTGGAAATCTTCATCAAAAGCTTGTGGGTATCGAGCAGACAAGGCTATCCAAGTTGCTTCAAACACGAAGAAGACTAGGATAAAAGAGAAAAAACGTCTCGATCCCAATAGGCGATTTATGCTGGCGATACTGCTCTTCATTACACTTTCTCTTAGTATAGCGCCATAACTTATATAAAGCTGAACTATTTTATTCTAGCCGTAGTTTATACTAGAATACAGTACAAATTATCTGAGTCAATCGGAAGGAATATGAAAAAGAATATACGTATTTTTCTTAGTGTGCTTATTGTCGGACTGACCATAGCAGAGTTTGTTCACTTCCTTGCACAGCATACCTATTTACTGAGGCAGCTCGGTCGTACATCGCCGTTGCTTATTATCTGGCTTTTACTCTTGTATATGGCCATGCTGGGAGCGCTGGCACTTATTATGCATGCGACCCTGCGCATCTGCCGGATAAAGATGGGTGCTCAAGATAACTTACTCCTTAATATGTACTCGTTATTTATTAACTTTTTCGTTATTGGACAAGCTGGCCCAGGCTTGCGAGCTGCCTACTTAAAAAAATATTACGGCCTACTTATTCGTAAATACATTTTTGTCACCTTGGTCTACTACGCGTGCTATGCCATTGTCAGCGCCCTACTCATCTTGGCTGGCAGTGCGGCGCCGTGGTACTACACCATAGTGGCAGCCGTGCTGTTCGGAGCTGTTAGCTACTTTGCGATCTCTTTTTACCTCCGCCGTAAGAAACTTGGTAAAGATGGGCTTAATCTCACGACGTCTACCCTTTCCTATCTTATGCTTACCACTGTTATACAGGCAATTATACAAGTCGCTATCTATTTCCTAGAAGTACATAACGTTAATAGTCATGTATCGCTTAAGCAGATTATGGCCTATACCGGCGTGGCAAACTTTGCCCTGTTTGTGGGACTGACGCCTGGAGCTATCGGCATACGCGAGGCATTTTTAGTATTTAGTGAACGACTGCATCACATTAGCAGCGCCAACATCATTTCCGCCAGTATTATTGACCGGTCGGTTTACCTACTAGTCTTGGGCATACTGTTCGTAGTAACTATTAGTCTGCATGCTAAGCGTAAATTTTCTTTTGAGCCGGTGAGCGATGCTGATGAGGCGCCAGAGCCAAAAACTCCGTAGTCTATACTGAAAAGATGGTTCGTAGCGTAACGCACTATCTTGTTGTAAGCCAAGTAAGTCTACTGGTTTTCTTAAGTATGTGCACACTACTCATGCCAGGTTTCCTTTTTAGTCACAACGAGGGAGGTATGAGTAATTATGGGGTCCATGCCCGAACGGTGGTGCCTTACACCATAGCGTTTTTGCTCTGTAGTATATGTATCGGACAAGCTGGCCGTTTATTGCCAAGCAGTACCCGAATTTTGCGGCACTTTCGGTATGGATTGTTTGCTGCGGCTGCTTTATTCTTCTTGGTTCTGCTGACCACTTATGGCTATAAGACCAATACCTTCTTCCAAGATCTGCATATAGCCGTCACAATCGGTATTTTTTGGTTTCAGACGCTGCTGGCGCTGTGGATGGCTTGGGGCGTACTGAAAGATGCACGCAGCTTAACAATTTTTGCCATAGAATTCATTGGGTTCGTTTTGGCGTTTTTAACGTTTATAAACGTTCTGCATGTGCTGTTTGTTGCGCAAATTATTACCGGGGCGGCATTTGGAACACTGCTGGTACGAACGGGCCAGCGGCTTACCAAGACCTAAGCTTGAAAACCGGATAAGAAGTTTGCAACCATCTGTCCGAGATTTTGTATGTTGTAGCCGCCTTCTTGTACCAGTAATGTTGGCATTGTAAGACCATGAATTTTTTCAGCAATTTCTCGGTATACCTCTTTCGTTAACTGAAAGCCCCCAATGGGGTCTTCACTAAACGTATCAAAGCCAGCGGATATTACTAGAAAGTCGGGTTTAAAGTCTGCAACATCTTGTATGGCAGTATCTAAAGCATTGAGGTAGGTATCGTTAGTGGTGCCAATTGGAAGCGGATAGTTATAGTTATAGCCTTCCCCTGCATCATGTCCATGCTCTTCACTAAAGCCGCTGCTGTATGGATATCGTTCTTCTGGAGTAGCGTGAATCGATACATACAACACGTCTTTTCGCTCATAAAAAGCATCCTGCGTGCCGTTACCGTGATGAAAATCAATATCCAAGATAGCAACACGGCCATGGGCTGACAGGTAGTGTGCAGCGATAGCGGCATTATTGAAAAAGCAGTAGCCACCCATGGTGTGATGAGCGGCATGATGGCCCGGAGGACGGCACAAGGTATATACGATTGTCTCGCCGTCAAGTATTTTCTGTGCCCCAGTCAGTACACAATTGACGGCGGCTACCGATGCATCGTAGGTGCCGGCCACAATAGGAGCGTAGGTGTCTGTAATAAAGTATGAAGGATAGAGAATAGCCTCTTTGGATAAATTGCTTGAGCGATTTTTTATAAACTCCACATACTGTTTTTGATGAATGGCGTAGATATGCTCTAGAGGAAATGACTGGGGGCTTATGATCGTTCCGAGTTTTTGACGCCGTATTTCATTAATGATTACTTCGCCTCTATCTGCAGCTTCAGAGTAAGGCTCTAATTCACCTTCATAGATTTCGTAGGCAGGGTTATGGGCTAAGTGGGCATCGGTATAAATTATTTGCATGTTTATGATCTTTCTAGAGCTGGTGGTGTGGATGCCCGCATAACAATAAAGTCACGCAAGCCGGGTGGGAATATCCCGTCATCAACTGTAACATTTTGAATAGCGATCTGCGCAGCATAACGGCGTTCTGGGATATAGAATCCCGCACCATGACCGGCTCGATCGGCCCGAGTGGTATAACTACATTCGGCATATACGAGTGGTGGTCCAGAACCATTTTCTCCGAGGCTTTGGAAGATCTGCGCATTGAGTGCTTTTAGGTTGCATGTCATTAAGCCTCGGCCTTCAAAACCTCTGCGTGTTCTCCACTCAGTACTCTCTACAAGCCTTACTTGTCCGTCTCTTCCCTTCAGTGTCAGTCGTTCAGCCATTGCTGCGCTCAGTAATACGTCGCCAGCAGCAATGGCGTTAAACCACACCGAACGTTCGGGCCCTGCTTTCGCCTTTTCGGCTTCAAGTCGCTCGGCAAGATGTGCAATTTCTTCATCGCTCCAGCCAAATGTGGCCTCCCATATATCGGCTAACTGAGCTTGATACTCTTCTTCCAAGTTTGTTTTAAGCGACCAATCAGTTGGCAAGCCCCTTCGCTCAACACAAGGAGGCATATATGTAGATGTTTCTTGAACCATGGTGTCCACTGTTTCTAGAGGTTGCCTATTAGCGTCATTTTGAGCAAGATAAATAAACCAGCCTGCTGCTGAGTTATGCTCGCTGACAGGCATAGCAACTTCCAATTGAGTAGCGCCGAGGCCATCAGCGGCTATTGTTTGTACGGCTTCATCGCTGACAATACCACGGAATACAATCCTACTAACGCCCTTACCAGGAGGCATTACCTCATTGAGGACCCGTGCCTTTTCTGTCAGTTGCTGGAAAGTATCTGCAATGCCCGAGACATCCTCATAAAATAGTTCAGCATTGTGGTACAAGCGTTCATCAGGGCGTAATGATGTTCCCGGCTTGCCGGTGCTGGAGAATATTTCTGGACTGGCTGATAGTTGGTCACTCATGCAGGTCCTTTTCGTTACCTAATAAAAAAGCCTCTCGATTGAGGGGCTTATCTTTGCCGACGAGTTATTTCATGCGCTGGCGAAGCAAGACCCCCTGGTGGTCTTCTTTGCCTTTAATGCAGAAAGAACGACTCGTATTTGCATACCACAATAATTTAACAGAGTTTGTCAATATTGTCAAGGGTAGCTCGCTATTTTTAGGGCTTATGTATTGTCCTCAACACCTCCTATCCTTGACTGCTGAGGTAATTCTCATACAATGAGGTTATTATGCATGCAATTAAAGCCGTTATCGGATATGCCTTACTGGAAATCGCGATCATCATTATCGAGTTTTTCTGGTACTACTCCAACGGGCAAACTATCGGGCCTTTAATTGTCGGCGCTCTTCTTGCTGTGGTCGTATTTATTATTGCCGCCCTGGCTCTCTATGAATCCATCAAACACCGCAATGACAAAGAACCTTGGTAAAGCTAGATAAGGTTGCTATCTTTGGCGGCGAGTGGCGTGCCCAGTTCTATGCGGGAATCGTGTTGTAGGACTGCTTCAATGCCGTCATAGACTGATTGTGACAGTATGCGGATTAAGGAAGTGTTCGCCTCGTTGAGCTCTTCGGAAAAGTCTATAAAGCCGAGTATATTGTCAGCAATCTGCAACTCACTGCGTAAATTTAATATCTGATCCCGGAGACTGTAGCTCATGGCATATTCATACAAGAGCAAGGTTTGCTCAAGTTCAGTCCTGGCAATCTCGAGACGATCTAGGTATCTTTCTAGTTGGGATGGATCTAGAGGTGTGCTGCTGTTTTCTAGTTTATGTTTTACTAGGTATTCATCGACTTCTTCTCCGGCGTGTTGCAGATATTTGCGAGCTTCATCTCGATTACTAATGTGATCACGAGCTGACTCCCGACGTTTTAGGCCAAACAGCCGGGCCATGCGCCATTTTACCCGGAAACAGGTCGCTTTAATTTCATCTTCGGCCAGACCGGCAGCATTCCGTGTACGACTACTTTTTTCACGGACGCCAAGGTAGTCAATAATTAAGGCAGTAAAGACGACGGTGGTTGCCGAGGCAGCCAAATCGATGAATAATTCTCCCCACAGCGTGTTATAGCCCTTGGCATGAGCTACGAGCAACGAGACTATGAAAGTAGCCACGCCAATTACGAAAATGCCGACACGCTGTCTGCTGATAAAATCTTTAAATGTCATGCACCCCTCCCATTCAATCTTTTATTATCCGGTTTTAGACGTTGTAAAGCAAAACTAACCTGATAGACCGAGTACTGAGTACAGCAGATTAACAAGAACTTACTAGATACGTTTCGGAGGAAATAGCTCGGTGCCGTTTACGATTACCTGATTAAGTGCCACCCAAGCCTTAAAGTTGCGTCTATCCTCATCCCAAGGTCCCAAATATTGACCATGATTCACTGGTCGACCTTCAGTGGTTAAAAATTGTAACGTCTGCCCTTGCACTATTCGACCACCGTATGCCCCGCCCCCATTAGCCGGAGTGCCGGTGCCTATAAGGCGAGCTACGATACCTGGGTGCTTGGGCTGATCGTCAAATATACCGCCGTTTAAACGTTCTTCTGCAATAACCTGCAGTAATACTATGCCTGCGTACTTATCGTGGTCCCGTTTACCGAGCACATTTCCAGAAAGCGCCGTCACGATAACATTATTATTGTTAGTACGTCCCATAGATATAAACTTGACCGTTTCACCTTCTTCTAGGTCACCCAAGCTTATGAGAGGCGTCTCTGCTTCAAAGGTTTGATTCCGTAGTTCGGCTAAAGTAGCTTGCCGATTTTGACGATGCTGCAGGACAGCCGCGGCATGGGCGGCTTTAGTTGCCCGCCGCTTTCGAGTAGTCATTATATATGACCATGCTGATGCTACGGGGTTGGCTTCAGTAACCGCATCTTGAGCAGTTACCATATCGGCAACGAGGCGCTCTAGAAAATCGGGCTCCTCAAGCTGTGCTCTTACCCGTTCATAATACTCATCGATATGAGGAGTGGTCGTGGCTGCACTGGCCTGGCTGTTAAAAAGTAGATTGCCAACTCCTTTTTGCAAAAAATGACCGAGAGCTTGTTGTTCCCTGATCTGATCAGCTGTATCGTCCAGACTAGGCGGGAGCATAGCTTGCGCATCACCCAGGAAATTAGACCTGAGTGGTCCTAGGTCGGCCACAGTTAATAACGGCTGTTCGGGGTGAGAGGAGTTAATAGTTGTCATGACATGCTCACTAATTAGATTTATTATACACTTTATATTTAAATAGTCAACCTATGCACCAGAGAGAAGCTTCATAGCATAATGATGAAGTTGTTGCTATGCTTACGAAATGCCATCACCGAAGTTACAGAAAATTAGTCTAAGCAAAATTACCAGCGTGAGCCGTTTACTACGACAGCTTGATATCTTGGATACAGCCTTAGAAAGTAGCAGCCTTTCGGAGCTGGTGGCTTTTAACCGTGCTTATACTATTGTTACGCAGGAAATAGATGCTTCCTTGAAAAGTGGTTATTTTGAGAACCCAAAGTTTATTGAAAAATTCACGGTCTGTTTTTCGCACTACTATTTTCAGATCATTAATGATGCGCTACAAGGCAAACACGATATACCCGTTGCCTGGTCTCAGGTATTTCGTTCCTCGAAAAGTAAACCGTTACCGAACTTTATATATTTACTTATGGGAGCTAATGCGCACATAAATCACGATTTATCTTTGGCCATGCAACGCATGCTCAGCAAGGGAGATATCGCTAAACTATTCAAAGATATTGTGAAAGTCGATAAGCTGTTGATGCGCAGCAGTTGGGATATCGTCAGTGCATTTACGGAGTCAAAAACTCTTCCCCGCATTATTCAAAAAAGATGCAAGTATGTTTATCTGAAGCCTATCATGTATATGATTTTATTCTGGCGCTTCAGGGCCTGGCGGGACTATAAGCGCATTGCTAAACATGGGGTGAGCAAGCGTCGCGCTCAGATACGAGGCCGAGCAACGAGCCGAGGGCTCATATATGTGGGTCGTCTACTGAGCTAATAGTGAGACAAGCTTAAGAATTATTATAAAACTAACTTTACAAATACACACAACAAGTGTACTATAGTTTTATTAGAGTTGAGATGGAGGTCATCACTCGTCTAGGAGACTGCTTTAAAGCGCTTCTGGAAAAGTGATGATACCGTTTTAGCCCATAGAGAATAGGGAGAATGCTATGTATGGAATAAACCCAGTCGCAGGAGCTTTAGTAAGCACTACAACCGTAGGCGCTACTGCAGGAGTTGTCGCGCTACCAGATACCGGTAGTTTCGGCTTTATGTTTGTTGTTTCCGCAACAGTCATGAGTATTGGCTTAATTACATTAGCCTCAGCTGCAGCTATTAAACTTGAGAGAAGTTTACTCGCTAAGTTTAACAGCGCTAAATAATTAGTGCCCAGCAAATTTCATATCACTGCCTCATCCATAACTAGGCATGGTGTAGCTATGATGAAATATATACCGAAGCTTACTAAATTACAGAAAATGAGCGTCTTGGGCGGCTTATTTATGATAGTTGGCGTTATAGGCGTTGCCCCTACTCTGTATTTCAGGTGGACGGATACCGGCACCGCATCTGCGAGTCCAGTACTGCCTGCTGCAGTGGTTAAGCAGATTAATACAGCCGAAACACAAGCACCAAAACAAAGCCCAGTAACTGGTTATCCTGTATCCATATCTATACCTGGGCCCAGACCTGCCCTGAACATGAATGTAGGCATAATTCCTGGCTACTATAATGCCAGTACAGGAGCGTGGACATTAACAACTACCGACGCTCAATTCGTTACCTTTTCGGCGCAACCCAACAATATAACTGGCAATACCTATATTTACGGACACTATCGTCCAAACATCTTTGCATATTTACACTTGATTACTCCCGGAACTATCGCCACCATTACGACCAGTAACGGTTATCAGTTTCATTATAAATACGTCTATACCTATGCGGTGGCACCAAGCCAGACAGCAACCCTCAATACATCCAAAGCGCCGATTTTAACCATACAAACCTGCTCTGGAGATTTCTTTCAAAATCGTCAGATGTATATTTTTAGCTACGACGGCTATACCAAAGCTTAAAATAGCTTCGTATAAAATAGCCTGCCGAACAGATACAACTGATAGCACATATAAAATACGGCTAGGCTAACCATAAACACAGTAGTTAGTTTTGCCCTCGAAAATTTCCGAGACGATTTTTTTGAACGTTTGGTCATCTCGCTACATCCTTCATTGAGCTTGTGTTTAGGGCATATCGGCGACCAGGAGTTTCCCAACCAACTATGTTAGTCTTAAATTTCCGTAGTATAAATATCTCAACAAAGGTTATGACAAAAATAGCAGTCTCGAGCCATCTTAAGAAGTAGTAATAAGGAAGCGCCGAAAAAACACTTATTCTTTTGACGGTTACGGACGTCATAATTACTATGAGGCTTGTTACGAACATGTCAGCAACGATCAGAACAGGCACTAATGACCATTTTCCAGTGACGTAAACGACAATTGGCAGCAGAACGAATATCTCAAATAAATATACCCCCATTTCGAGCATTTGATACATGATACTGAAGTCGATTCTGTGTAACTTCAGGCCGATTTTATAGTTTCTCATACCCTGGAAATAACCTCTTTGCCAACGCATTGTCTGTTTGCAGAAAGCTCGTAGCGTTTGTGGATCCTGAGTGTAATTGATTGCTCCAGGGATAAACCTTACCTTACCGAGTTTTTTCCGGTGGACTTGCAGCGTAACATCAAAGTCCTCGGCAATAGTTCCCGTTAAAAAATCCAACTCGGGTATGATACTTGTTCTTACTGCCGTTATAGGGCCAGGAAACACCGAAATCATACCCATCCATGATTGAGCGCGACGAACGACGTGTTGGGAAAATGTATATGATAGAGTTCGATAATTAGATATCCAATTGCCTCGCAGGCTTTGCACAAAGCCCAGGGCTACAACTGCGTCAGTACCAGTTATTGCGCGGCGAAATATTCTAAAATAATCTTCCCCAAAAACACTATCAGCGTCGGCGATATGTACCCACCGATAACGTTCAACAAACTTAAAATGTTTGATAGCAGCGTCGACTGCACCAGCCTTACCGCGCCTAGAAACGGTATACACACTTTTCCAGCCCAGTACTTCCACAGCCTTTTTACGTGTTAAATCGTCGGAATTATCGTCAACAACATATATGTCTCGTAGAGATTGACCAGCTGCCACAGCACTTCGTATAGATTCCTGGATAATGAGTTCTTCATTATGTCCTGGTAACAGTAAAGCTAGCTTTTTTTGATGAGGATATTTCTTCTTTATGACCACTGTCTTAATCTTCTTATTGGTTGTAGTTGCTGGTAATTGTAAACCATGCCTTACGTTGTTCCGCCTGAGGAAGCTAAACGTGAGCGGACGGTTTAGATAGGCTGCAGTACGCTTCAGGACGACACTTGGCCTCCTTCGATAGGCGTCAGTACGCTTCCGTACCACACTAGGCCTGCTAGCGTACTCACCTTTCCTGCTTTTTACCGATGCTTTTGGTGCCATTAACTACCTAATCTTATTGAGTATAGTATAAAGTTAAATAGGCAAAATAGCAATAGTATTATCTAATACTAATGACATTGTTCAGAAAGAATAAAATCGTTACATATATTTGCAATAAAAATGATTATGTATTTTAAGAATTGACATTCATTGAACTACGTGATAATGTACTGTCTAATAACAATAAAATTGCATTAATTGCAATTAGGAATTTTGGCTTATGTCCACGACGCATTCTGCAGGTGAAACAATTTTAATCCTCGGTGGTGATGGATACTTAGGTTGGAGTCTGGGATTGGCTTTTGCCAACAGAACCAATAAGCGGGTGGTTCTCGTAGATAATCTTATTAAACGCAAATGGGAAAAAGAAGCCGGCGCAAAACTATTGGTGCCTATGAAAAAGCCTGAAGCAAGGATTGCCGCATATACAAAGATCTATCACAAATCAAATCTATCTTTCGTTAAGGTAGACTTGCTCAATAAAAAGGCAGTCAGTAAATTAATCAAGAAGTATCAGCCGAGCGTCATAATCAATGCCGCCCAGCAACCATCAGCTCCGTTCTCTATGATGAATGCAAAAAATGCTGCCGTTACCTTTCTCAACAACATTGTCGGCCACTTAAACGTGCTATGGGCAATTGCTGAGACTGACAAAAACATTAAGTACATCAAGCTTGGATCAGCCGGCTGTTACTCAGATACCGATACCGATTACTTACCACTCGAAAAGAAGGACTTTACCTTTACTCACAAAGGTAAAGCGCGAAAAATTATGCAGAGCTTTATGCCCATGCAAGCTACAGACTTTTATCATCAGTCTAAAATAAGCGATTTTCTTATTGATGACCTGTGTGCTAAAGTCTGGAACCTCAAAGTCATTACTATTCAGCAAGCTACTATCTTTGGTGCTACTATCAAGGAAAATAATGATCCAAGCAAGCATGCACTGTCAGCGAGATTCAATTATGATGCTGTTTTCAGCACGGTTTTAAATAGATTTATGTGCCAATTAGTTATTGGACATCCAATCACAATTTACGGTGATGGCACGCAGAAGACAGGGCTTATTAGTTTATCTGATACTGTTGAAAACATCATGCGGTTGGCAAAACCTAGTACGAAGGTTGTCCCAGGCAAGCACCTGGTGATTCATAACTACACTCACCGGTTATCTATAGAAGAAATCGCTAATTTGTTAGCTAAGATAGACCCAACTATCGATATTCAACACATCAAGAACCCTCGCAAGGAAATGGCGGGTGTACTGAATAGAGAAGTTGAAGTCCACGGCGCAATTAACAAAAACACGAGTAAGCTGGAGCATGAGCTGGCTAAGCTATTGAAGTTTACGCGGCAGTATAAGGCTAATATTGACGAGTCCATTATTATGCCAAAAATATTGTGGGATAAGCAGGAACAAGACCCAGTCAAGAAGTCTAGTGTATTGCTCAGGCCTAAACTCCCTACGATGAAGCCATATCAACCACTGCGATCTATAAAGTCACAGCTGGCAGTCATCCGTAACTTCATGTTCTAGTCGGTAATAGAAACCGTCGAAACTGCTCTAGAGTTACTGTTCTATAAACACAAACAACGCACGGAGAGAGGCTTAACTAGCTTCTGCTCAGTCTATTGATAGCTCTACTTAGGTAGTTTGTTTCTCTAGGAGTATATGAAGCATCTTTCTTTGGGCCTTGATGCTTCATGTTCATCCATTGGCGCGTGTGTTTTGCGAGTAACTCTACATCACTGAGTCGCGTCTCATGAGTAAACGACATACGTGCAACGTCCTTAATAGGCTTAATGTAGATAGATTTTTCCTTCAAATACTCAAATAGACCTTGCGGATCATCAACTTTCATCGATACTATGTTGCTCTGGTTGTTGCCATGATCAATGTAGGCTATGCCATAGGCATCGAAGCATGCTTTAATCTGTTTGAGCAGTCGTAAATTCATACGCTCGATTTTTTCAATGCCGATGGCATTAACATGCTGCAATGCTGCATGTAAGGCAACGATGCCCGTCATGTTCTGTGTACCGTCCTGAAAACGAGCGGCACCTTCTTTCAATAGATATGTTTCATGATCAAAGTGCTGCATACTGCGAATGCCGACCTTGACGTCATTAAGGTGCTTCATAGTCCTTTTATTGACGTACATAAAACCGATACCAAGTCCTGCTTGAAGATATTTTTGCCCGCCACACACGAGAAAATCTGCCTGGATTTTTTGCAGGTCAATTTTTCGGATCCCTGTAGACTGCACCGCGTCCAATACCAAAAAGATGCCTTCTCGCCGGCATATGTTAGATAATGTCGCCACGTCCATCATGTAGCCGTCATAATACTGTGCTGTTGAGATTGCTATAGCTTTTGTCTGGGGACCAATGGCATTAAGTAATAGCTCGAAACCTGTTTTATTATCTGGAGCGCTGATTACTTTAATCGCTATACCGTCTTTCCTTTTTTTCAGCCAAGGCAGTAAGTTTGCTGGGTATTCATTACCAAGGACCAGCACCTCGTCACCGTTACGAAGCGGAAGCGCCTCGCTCGCAATATAAATTCCCTCAGTTGTATTTTTAATGTAGGTAATCTCTTCAGGTGAGCAATTAACAAGTTTCGCTGCCTCAGTGGCTAGGTCATCAATCAGAGGATCGTACTTATAGAGCACTTCGGGAGGACCAACGACGTAAAACTCATCCAAAAATAATTTGACTGCCTTATAAACGACATCACTCATTTGGGCGACCGTTGCGTAGCTAAAGAATATCTTTCGACTATTACTCATGCATCGCCTTTCAGCGTAAGAGATTGAACCTTACCTGCCCGCTCCAGGTATAGGTTATACGGGATGGTAATTTCTTGGGCGCGTGTGAGGTCAAAGCGCTCTTTCATGTCTTCATGCTCCTCGCTCGGGAAGTCTAGTATAACCGAATGCAGCCAGCCATTTATTAGGTACAACCCAATAGTACCGTCAGCATATTCGTATTCCGTGCAATGCATTTCGACAACGTCAACCAGACTATAGCCCTTATTTTTGAGCCACTCTAATCCAGCCTCAGTGCTATCAACGGCAATGCGATCCTTCAATAAAAAAGTTCCATTGGATTCAACCAATATGTTGATTTCGTCACGATCGGGGTAATGAACAAGTTTCACCACATCTTTACTGTCTTGACGGGCGTAATAGTTAATTAATACAGTTAATGTACCCTTTTTTGCGCCGAGTTTCTGTAATGTATCCTCGACATGCTTAAAAGAATCAACTTCAAACTTTATCTCCGCGTGCTTCATAGCATCAATTATATCATATAGATGTATATTTGTCATGTATATGTATTGGGAATTCTAAAATAAGACGTATTGACATTATTACTAATATAATTTATAGTATTCTACAACTTTAGGAGTATACAGAATTATGCACCAGCCAAATTTGCTACACGAAGCAGCCGCTCAAGTAGCTGATGTGGTCGATGCTTTTCGTAGTAGTGCTGTAGCCAGATTTATGGAAATAGGTGGTACAGCCGCTCTAGCTGCGGTGGCCTTAGCGGGTTGTGCTGACGACACAACATATTATCAGACGAAGGGTGTTGTAGAGCTAGGAGCAAACGGACATAAGTATATAATTCCCGATGGTGCCGAAAGACCAATATACAAAACTGATGCGGCCTGTGTTGAAGATGTTAAAAGAGAGCTTAAGGAAGTTGAAAAGCAAGACAGTGTAACGCTCCACGATACACCCTCTGCACTCTGTCAGCCGGTTTCGAAGTATCCAGACAACGCTGGTAATAATCAAGACTTCCCATTTATCTACTACTATTATTTCTATGGTCCTATCGTAAGTCCAGGTTCAATGTGGCAGTCTAATCAGGTGGTTACTTGGCAGAGTAATATCCCAAGCGGTACCTTTGCGGCAGAAGGCACAACCGTGCCGGGTGATCTGGAAAGCGCCCCAGAAAATGACGCCGTCGGAGAAAGTGTCACAGAAGATGAAGATGGAGAAAATCTCGGAGACAGTCCAGAGAGTTACTCGGATGGGAGCAGTAACGAAGCAGCGGACGACTCTGGTGATAGTAGTGGAGATGATGCTGGTGACGATGACGTAGATAGCTTTGGGGGCGACGGCGATAGCATGCGAAATCTCGTAAAGGTACCAAGTAGTCCCTTTTCTCGTCTCATCCTTTCGTGGGACATGCAGCCTACTGCCAAGCATCATGGAGTAGTTAGGGTGAGGCATCACCACCAGCACCATACTTCCTGATAAGAGAGTACTAGCTCAAAACTTTTTCCAGCTGATCGGTGAACTGCGCATACTGCTCAGCAAAGGTCTTCATGCCATCAATAGCTACGTATAGTTCATCAGATGCAGGATTTATTAACTCAGCAGCATTGGCCGTTACTTTTGCTGCCCCGATAGACACTGCATATTCGTCATGCCGTCGATCTGCTGCACGCCTGATACATTCAGCGAGAGGTGTTTGCAGCCAAATGATAACCGCTGGAACGCCCAATCTGTCTGCTGTAGCGGCCCGGGTGTCCCACCGGAAGCTTGGGTAATTCCAGGTGGCATCATAAATCACTGATCTATCTTCAGATAGTGCTTGGAAGGCAGCTTGATTCATGCTGTCAAAAACTAGCTCCTCATCAGCCGCAGTTAATGGCGCTTGACGCTCGGCACGCATCTCAGCTCGTATTTTGTCACTGCGTAACCAGGTTGCATCTATTTCGCCCGCAAGGTTTTGAGCAAAAGTACTCTTCCCTGAGCCAAAGTCGCCGTGCATCATAAAGAAAGTTGGTTTTTTCATATCCCTACTTTAGCCTACACCATATTTAACTACTGACTGGCAGCCTAAGCATACCCAGAGAAGTAGTCTACTTTAATTTGATGCTTCGGAATGCCAAGCCCAGATAAGGTCTCTCGCATAGCTGCAACCATAGGCTCAGAGTGCTGGCCACGTAACACCACACTATATGCTACATAAACAACGGCTATAACAATACCAAGAAAGTATCTTCTCATTTGTATAGTATAGCAATGACTACCCTGTATATTGGCTGCACATTAAGCATATTAGCACCCAGTTATCTTACCTGAAAACCGTATAACTACACTCCGCATTTTTATATATTTGGTATCTACAGCACTTGGATGCGACAATAAGGTTAGGCAAATAATGAAGGAGGCTATATGGGTACAGTAATAATTAATCCTTATATCAACTTTGGCGGTAAGGCGCATGAAGCATTTGAGTTTTACCAGAAAGCACTTGGTGGTGAACTGAATCTAGTGACGTTGAACCCAAACGGTCCACCAAAGCCAGCAGGTCCTGATGACAGCATTATGCACGGTACGCTCACTTTGAGTGACGGTGTGGTCATCATGGGTACCGACGGCATGGCTGAATACCCGGCAAAAGTTGGTGAAAACTTTGCTATCGCACTCAGTGGCACCGATCGCGACAAGCTTACTAAAGCTTTCGAGATGCTTGGTGAAGGTGGAAACGTAAAGCAAACTCTTAAAGACGAATCTTGGGGTGATACTTTTGGCTGGCTTGAGGACAAATTCAACATCAACTGGATGGTGAATATTACAAAAGACCAGGCTTAATTACGTTGGCTGTAGCAGCCGGTACTAATGAGCGCCAGTCACTTTCTTGAGTAGATATCTTATGTCGGACCAACGTGCCGCTAACACCCGGCAGAACTTTAATTGGTTTTACTGTAAAGTCTTTTTGGCGAAACAATTGCTGCACAGATTCATTATTAGTAAAGACTATATCAAATCGTTTGACGTACTTTCTTACGTGGTCAACCCAATGTTCGTTATCGTGAATGTCTGGTACTTCTACAACTGAGCAATTGGTAATAGCTGCTGCTGTGAGTGTTTGTTCAATCATCTGTCGACGTTCTTGCGCTGAAAACGGCTGATTTTCCAAGCCGTGATACTGACTGCTGCCAATAGCAATAATTAACGAATCAACTGTCGGTGCAATAGTAGTGATGGCAAATAAGTGGCCGTTATGAAATGGCTGAAACTTGCCAATGTACAAGCCTATTGTTTGAGCTGACATATTGGTGGAGCAATTAACTTAAAGCTATTGTTCTCCACCCGTTTTCGTACGGCTTCAATCTCTTCTGGAGTAATGCCTGGAAGATGTATTTCGTTAAATGGGACACCTTTGTCGGCGTGCTCCCGGAGAACTAAATCTAATTTTTCATAGGTAATGCCGAGCTCTTCTTCGTCAGTCTGACCAGCCCATAGTCCAGCGGTTGGCGGTTGGTCAATTATTGCTTGAGGTACACCCATGTGCTTTGCGAGCTCACGTACCTGTGTTTTATACAAGGCAGCGATTGGTAGGTAATCTACACCGCCGTCACCATATTTTGTAAAGTAACCTGTTAGCATTTCGGACCGGTTGCCGGTACCCATCACAACTAACCCCTGAGCATTGGAACGGCTGTAAAGGAGGCTCATTCTAATTCGAGCCTTTAGGTTACCTGCCACCAGTTGTTCGTCTGTGATGCCGCCATGGCTGACGTACACTTCAAATATGGGCTTAATCGGTATGGTCTCTTGTGCTACACCAAGCTGCTGTACGTACTGTTTGATCGTGTCACCAATATCGTTTGCATCCTCTGGCATGAAGAGCGCTGTGGTTCTTTCCTTGCCAAGAGCCGTAACGCAGAGAGTCAGGACTAGGGCTGAATCAATACCGCCGCTTACTCCCAGGACAACGCCGTTAGCTGGGGCATGCTGCGTAATAAAATCTGTGATCTGAGTTTGTATGCTGCTTATTTCCGAAATATCCATAGCTTAGATTTTACTGCTTTGGCCCCCAATTATGAAACACCTCATTAATCAATGAGATCCAACGCCAGGTCTAAAGCGGGGCTGGAATGCGTGAGGGCGCCAACGGCTAAAAAGTCCACGCCCGTTTCTGCGACCTCTCTGGCAGTTTCTAGGCGCAAGCCTCCACTGGCCTCAAAACGAGTTGCTGGATAATCGCGCCCCAAGGCGACTGCGCTTCGTATATCACTGAGCGACATATTGTCGAGTAAAATCAGTTTAACTTTTGCTGCCAGAGAGTCCTTAACTTGGGCGATAGTGTCACATTCTACTTCAAGTGTAATATCGGGAGCGGCTGTACGTACGGCCTGAATCGCTGCCGTGACACCGCCAGCTGCCAGTATGTGATTGTCTTTAATGAGTGCAGCATCGCCAAGCCCCATACGATGATTACTGCCGCCACCGCACCGCACGGCATACTTTTCAAGAGAACGTAGTCCTGGGGTAGTCTTGCGAGTGTCGCGCACTATACAATCTGTGCCATCAATAGCGTCAACCCAAGCTCGGGTAGCAGTTGCGATTCCCGACAGATGAGTCACAAAATTCAGAAGGGTTCGCTCGGCGCATAGAATTTTGCGCAACGACCCGGTAATTCGTAGTACGGGGACGCCTGCCGCTAACCGCTCGCCATCAGCGTGTAACATAACAGTGGCATTCTGTGGTAGTCCAACTGCAGCAAGAACCGCCAGAGCAACCGGCAAACCGGCTACTACGCCTGGTCGGCGGGTTACTACTTCAGCAACTGCACGGGCATTCTGACCGGCGGTCGCGGATGTAGTGACGTCGGGACCCCACCGGAGATCCTCCTCGAGAGCTGCCTTGACTATACGTTTAATCTCGGTTGGGTCAAGGTCGGCAGTACGCAGTAAACTAGTAACGTTGTTGTTTAGCCCGGATGTAACCTTCTGGTCATTTGTCTTACGTGCACTACTACTCGCCATTACTGTAGTCTAGCAAAATATTAAAAAAGTAGTATTTTATAAGTTTAGTTCAATACTACTTATGGCCTTCAAGAGCTTCTAGGCAGCAAGTACTTGGCCGGTAGGAAAACTCCCTGGCACACTTTCGTATGCAAATGCAGCTGTCAGAGTTGTTGCTGCCGACTGACACAGGCTATCAAATCGTGCTTTTTCTGCTTCAAGTGTGGCTGCCAAAACATAAAATTCTTCATCTGCTATATTATTGTAATCTTGGGCTTCAAAGGGTAATCCCAATATATTGCAAGTATCCACCCGTCTGTCATATCTGCTTAAGTGTGCAAATAGCTTAATGTGTACTGATTCTTGTAGTTCTTTTGTCCGGTCACGTGACTCATTTGCCATAAAAGCCATCTCTACACCAGCGTCATGTAATTTTTGAAACTTCATTTAATTTATTAAATATGTTTTTGTGCATGCTGTCAAACCTATCTAAACTGTAGCAAGCTCTGAATCGGTTTTTACTCTATTGCGGATTCAGGTAACTGCACCTAAGATCTAATCTAGTTGGCGTTGCGGGTTTGAAATAGTGCCCAAGCGACAATACCGCTGCCGACTATCCAAGCTAACCCTACTAATGCTGCATGCGCAAAACTAAGATTCGACGGTGCGCTTGGTGATGTGAGAACTCCGAGCGAGCTGAATGGTAAATATACACTGTAACTGTTTAACCACTGTGAGAGCAGACCCTCTATTACAGTGGGTAGTAGAAACACCACTGCAAATGCCCCAACCTGGTTACGTATGATAAGCGCAATCATGGCTACTAACATTGCCCCGCCCCAGCTGTTAAATAGGGTCCGCCAGGCTACGCTTCGGAGGATAAATGTCTGATGGATGAGCGCAATATGATGTGCCGCCAGGCCCCATCTCGTAAGTAGGGGCGCGAGCATGGCAAATACCACACCAAATAGCAACGAAAATACGCTCACCACAATGAGCTTAGAGAAAAATACGCGGTTACGGTTTTTAGACGCTGTCAGCGTATACATAATGGTGTTATACCGGTACTCATGCGTCACGAATAGTACCACCACGATAGCGGCTAAGAGCCCAACTACATTACTGGAAACCAGTATCTGGTTGGCTAGGAAATGGGGGTTATGTAGTGCCAATCGCTCATTGGCGGGATTTATTTTGTAGCCTTTGGCGAGCCAAAATACCAGAAATTCCAATGCGAATGCTATGAGTAGGACACAGTACGTGGAACGTACTGTGAAAAGTTTACGGAACTCTGATTGCAGGTTTGTTAACATTACTTTTTACCCTTCTTCTTGTCAGCCCGGCCAACATATTCCTCTGAGCCGCTCGTAAGCTCCAGAAAGGCTTCTTCCAGTGATGCATGCTGCTGCGAGAGCTCGTAGAGCGGTATGTTGTTCTCGAAAGCCAGCTTGCCAATATCTTCCATGCTCATGCCACCCACATGTAAACCATCCGATATTTTGTCTATGTCTGCCTTCCGGCCCTTGAGCACTCGTTCTAGCTGTGACTGTTTTGGCGTGCGCACTAATACGCCGCTGTGACCGCTGTTCTTAATAAGCTCAGCCATGGAGGTATCAACTATTAGCTTGCCCCTGCCTATGACTACGACATTGTCGGCCATTTGCGACATCTCGCTCAACAGATGGCTCGACACGAATACCCCGTTACCGCGGTCAGCATAAGACTTCAGAAACTCACGGAGCCAGGCGATACCTTCAGGGTCAAGACCGTTCGCCGGTTCATCAAGCATGAGGTACTTAGGCTTGCCGAGCAGAGC
>Ga0210398_10000656_pt1 | contig 38412 bp, 35 predicted proteins | sample IncBWC4OmetaG_FD_161047 | JGI IMG/M metagenome (GOLD analysis project Ga0210398, IMG submission 161047) | Forest soil microbial communities from Barre Woods Harvard Forest LTER site, Petersham, Massachusetts, United States - Inc-BW-C-4-O | ecosystem: Environmental > Terrestrial > Soil >... | reverse complement strand
GAGTGTTGAATCTTATCGATGCTGCACCTTTGACGACGATTGCCGCAGTGCATGGAGTGACGTTTGGCGGCGGTTTTGAGCTGGCGCTAACCTGCGACTTGATCATCGCGGACAAGATGGCGCGCTTCTGCTTTCCTGAGCTGCGCCTGGGATTGATTCCTGGATTCGGTGGCATTCCCCGGCTGAAGCGGGATTTGGGGAATGCGATTGTGCGTGATCTTCTACTCACAGGCCGTAGCTTCAACGCGACCAAAGCGCAACAGATCGGCCTGGTTAGCCAAGTTGTGGGCGAGGGCGAAGCTTTGCGTGCGGCTCGCGCAACTGCGGCGCAACTCGGAAAGTTCGATCCTGCGACGACGGCGGCGGCGAAGAAGTTTATCAAGTCGATTCCGCACGACGAATTGCAGCATGAGATCGATCTCTTCTGCCAGCTCTTCGCGAGCCCGGCAGTGGAGTCTGGATTAAGAAAATTCGTCAACAGCACGGACGCGCAGCCGTACTTGCCCTAGCAAATTCAAATTCGTCGCTTTCCGAATCTCCCACGACAAGTTGATAATGAAAATTATGCCCACTGCCGAGCAAACGCTCCAAGAAATCATGAACCTGGCCGCCACGCACTTCAAGGTGTCGCCCGACAAACTCCGCCCGGACGAAGACTTTTTCAAAACTCTCGGTATCGATAGCCTGCAGGCGCTCGATCTGCTCACAAAATTAGAAAATCATTTTAAGATCGAACTTCCAGACTACGAATTGCAGGGAGTCTCCGACTTTCGCACGCTGGCCGCAAGAATCCAGGCCAGACTTTGACGATCTGCTTGCAATTCTCCCAGTCCCGCTCTGTTGATCGCAAGAGAACGTGGATAGCAACTACCCACGGTTTGCGCTGCCAGCAATCTACAATCTAGAATCACCAGTCTTTATGCTCGATCTGCAAAAGTATAGTTGTCTGGGCGCTGCCTTGCGCGATGCTCTCGATCGCTTCCCGGCCGAGACATGCCTGATCGAAGCCGATCGCGATCGCGAGAAGACTCGGCTTACATATTCCGATTTCAAAGAAACCGCTCTGCCGCTGGCGCGCGCGCTTGAGGATGCGGAGTTCGAAGCCGGAGATCGAGCCGCGATCCTGATGACGAATCAGTCGAAGTGGCTGATTTCGGCGTACGCAGTTTTCTATGCTGGTGGCGTTCTGGTGCCGCTCGATTACAAGCTGACGGCGGTGGAACATTTGCAGCTGCTGGCGCACTCCCAAGCAAAGGTGCTGATCGTTGAATACTATCTTTGGCGCGCGATTATGCAGGCGCCCGACTTCCACAACATCAAGACCAAGCTGGTGCTGGTTACGGAAGCGCCGCTTGGCGCCGATCTGGCGGGGGGATTTCGCTGGGAGGATTTCCGGCGCAAAGGCACTCCCGATTTTGTCATGCGCCAGCGCGAAGAGGTCGCGTGCATTGTGTATTCCTCGGGCACGGGCGGACGGCCAAAGGGCTGCGTCTTGACTCACGAGAATTATCTGGAGCAGTGCCGCGCCTTGACTGCCTGGTATCCATTCTGGCCCGGAGTGCGTTATCTGAGCATTCTGCCCACAAATCATGCCATCGATTTCATGGTGGGATTCATCGGACCTTTCGTTTGCGGCGCCTGTGTCGTTCATTTGCGAACTTTGCGTCCGGAGTTTGTGCGCGATGCATTTTTACGTTACCGGATCACTTATGTCTCTCTAGTGCCGATGATCGTCAAAAATCTGGAACGAGGTCTCCGCGCGAAAATGGAGGAGCTGCCGCAGTGGAAGCGAACGATGCTGAATCAGCTTATCTCCATCAACAAAATGCTTACGCGCAAGCGTCCGCGTCCAGGATTGAGTCGTGCTTTGCTGCCCGGAGTGCACCGCGCCTTCGGCGGGGAACTGCTGGCCCTGATCACCGGAGGCGCATTTATGGAACCTTCGACCATGCAGTTTTTCTACGATCTCGGAATTCCCGTTGTTAACGGCTATGGCCTGACTGAAGCTGGGACGGCATTAACCTTGAACGATTTGAAACCATTTCGCGCGGATACGGTCGGCAGACCTTTGCCGGGCGTCGAACTCAGAGTGCTGAATCCGAATGACGAGGGAATCGGCGAAATTGCGGCACGCAGCAAGACCGTTATGTCGCACTATCTCGACGATTCTGAGTTGACGCTCCAAACGATTGTCGACGGTTGGCTGCTGACCGGAGACCTAGGACGCTTCGATAGCATTGGGCATCTGCAGCTTTTTGGCCGCAAGAAAAACATGATCGTCACCGAAGGCGGAAAGAATATTTATCCCGAGGATATCGAAACCGTTTTCGATGGATTGCCGGTAAAAGAATATTGTGTCTTTGCCGCGAACTACATCTGGCCCCAGAAAGAGCTTGGCCGCGAGATGCTGGTCATAGCTCTGCGGCTGGAGCCGGGTCAGCACTTCGACAGCAAGCTCCTCGAAAATATTCTCTCGCGCAATCGCAAACTGCCCGACTTCAAGCGCGTCGGCGGTTACGTTATCTGGGAGCAGGATTTTCCGCGTACCGCTTCCATGAAAATTAAACGGCAAGCCCTGGCGGAAGAAATAAGATCCAGGCTACAGCGGGGAGCGGTGGTGACTCTGTGAACGATGAGCAGCCGTACCTCGCCATCGTCAATCCGGCGGCGGGAGGTGGACGGCGGCGCGGCTTGCTTGCTCCGGCGCTCGATCGATTGCTTGGGGCCAGTATTGCGGTCGAGATCGCGGAAACGAGGGAAGCGGGCGATGCGACTCGCATCGCCCGCGACGCTTACGCGAGCGGACGGCGACGGTTCATCGCCGTCGGCGGCGACGGCACCGCCTACGAAGTTGTGAATGGATTGTTCCCTGAGGCCTTGGAAGGCGGCCGTCCTACACTCGGATTCCTTCCGCTCGGTACAGGGAATTCTTTTCTGCGGGATTTTAGCGATCGCGGCGCCGAACATGCGATCGAAGCTCTAATTGCCGGCCGATCGCGGGATTGCGATGTGCTGCGGTTGCGGCATCGCCAAGGCGTCATCTATTACATCAACTTGTTGAGCGTCGGATTCGCCGCCGACGTTGCGGCTTTGCGAGCACGACGATTTAGCGCTTATGGCGAATTGGGTTACATCCTTTCGATCTTTCTTGGGCTGGCGCGCTTACGGAGAAAGCCTTTTCCTGTGCGCGCCCGCAACGCGGATTTCGATCGCCGCCGCTGCCTATTTCTTACCTTCAATAACAGCAAGTTCACCGGCGGAACGATGATGATCGCACCCAAAGCTGAAGTGAATAGCGGGATGATCGAATATGTTCGCTGGGGGCCGATCGGGAGATTGGGGTTGATCCGGAACCTGCCGCGGCTTTATGACGGGACGCACATTGATCATCCTTTGGCGGAGCGCATGGCGGTGAAGCGGATAGAGTTCGGTCTCGATTCTCCGGTCGATGTAATGGTCGATGGAGAAGTGCTGACGCTGCATTGCGAACAGTTGGATGTGCTTCCTTCGGCGCTAAAGGTTGTCGCGTGATCCGCGATCGTGCAGCCCGTGATATAAAAAATAAAACCATGACGGAAGAAGCTCATGTCTGAAGCGCGCCGAAATCGCCGTCAAGAACGGGCCGGCAAGCCCGAATCGCAACCCGTCTCGCGCGATAAATTGATTTGGGCTGGGATCGCAGCCGTGCTGGTCGTCGCCTACATCGGTTTCTGGTATTACAACAATCATCGCTACGATGGCTTTGCCAAGTGCCTGGCGTCCTCTCAGACTAAGATGTATGGGCTTTATTGGTGCCCGCATTGCGCCGAGCAAAAGGCAATGTTCGGCAGATCATTCCGCTACGTTCCATATGTCGAGTGCGCGATCAAAGGCTCGCGTGAGCTCGCCCCGGCATGCACGGCGGCAGGCGTGAAGTTGTTTCCCAGTTGGCAGTTTGGATCGAATCCGCCGGTCGAAGGCGTATTTCCGATGCAGGAACTCAGCGACAAAACTGGATGCAGCCTGCCGTGACGGAAACTTCCAGTCGGGCTCCGGTGTCGGTTACAGCCGCCCCGAGCGATAATCGTTGGTTGTTGGTGGCCATCGCAGTGCTGTCATGCTTCGGAGTCGTGGTTTCGGCGGTTTCGCTGCAGCGCCACTATGCAAAATCGGCGTCGTCGTTTTGTGAGTTCGGCGAGAAGTTTAATTGCGATATTGTGAACCGGAGCGAGTATTCCACCGTGATGGGAATTCCGGTAGCCGGAATCGGCATGGTTGGCTATGCGTTTTTGCTGGCGCTGGCAACTCTTTATCGCGGTGGTCGGCAAACGCCAACATGGCTGTTGGCGGCCTGCGCGGCGGGCCTCGTCTTCGCCCTATACCTGACTTATGTCGAAGGATTCGTGCTTGATACGTGGTGCATCTTGTGTTTGAGTTCCCTGGCTACGATTATGGCGCTCACAGTTCTGGCGATGGTATTCAGGATCCGATCAAGCTGAGTTCTCACGAGGCGCTTCCATCGATGATGAAGTAACCCCAACGAAATGCTCAGATGCCAAAGCCTCAAATAGTTGAGAATGAGAGTTCCTCCGTCATTCGCGCCAGTGGCGCGACCGGCGACCTGCGGTTGCACGAATTCCGCAGCCGGATTTTTCGGAACTCCCGTTTTCTGCGCGTCTGGCTGCCGCCTGGCTATGACGATGCCGCGAACCACACCACCTTTTATCCAGTGCTGTATTTGAACGACGGCCAGAATCTGTTTGAATCTGCCTCGGCTTTTGGCGGCGTCGAGTGGCAGGTCGACGAAACCGCGGACCGGCTGATTGGTGAAGGCGTTGTACCGCCGATGATCATCGTCGGTATCGACAATACGGGCAGAGACCGGCTTCGCGAATATATGCCCCACCGCTCCATGCACCCCATGATGCTGCGGGTGCAGGGAAAATACTATCCGGATTTTCTCGTCAAAGAAGTTATGCCCTTTGTAGAACAGAAATATCGCGTGGCGACCCGCCCTGAAGATACGGGACTGGGCGGTTCGTCACTGGGGGCTCTGATCGCTCTTTATACGGTAATCGCACGGCCGGGAATTGTTGGTAAGCTGTTGCTCGAAAGCCCCTCGCTGTGGATTTCAAACCGGCAGATCATCAGAGACAGCCGTGCCGTGAGAATCTGGCCGGACAAAATATTTCTTGCGGTGGGCACGGCAGAGGCCGGCAGCGCCGAGAGGAGCCGCAAAGTGGTCGATGACGTGCGGCAACTCGAGGCGATCGTGCGGCGAGCTGTGTTAAGCGAGAAGCGGCTGCGCACCGTTATCAAGGATGGAGCAACGCATAACGAAGCCGCTTGGGCCGAGCGATTTCCGGAAGCACTGCAGTTTCTCTTCGGTTGTTCGTGAGTTCGGCAGCTGCGTGAGTCGAATCTGATTTCCTACCGTAATTCCATAACTCGAAGACTATGAGTGCCATCACGGCCACGCTTAGTTGGAAGTGTGTCCAGCGCGCGAACGGTCCCACTAGCGGTAGAAAAAAAGCCAGATAGAGCCAAACTGTGAAGCGAGATCCGATGGGAACTTTGTGGCACTCGACCAGTTGGTCCGCCAGCAGGAGGAAAGCCGGCGCGAGAATGACAAGATCGTAGACAGTGAGATGCGGCGCGATGAGCACTGTTGCAAATAACAGGGCAGAATAGCGGAGCGAGAGAGGCAAGCGACTTCGCCAGCAGACGATGGCCATAAAACAAACCAGCACTGCGCTTAGCAGGTAAAGAGCGACCGATGCTGAGGTCCACGGGACGAGCATGCTCCAAAATGTGCGTAAACAGTGGGTTTGGTAAGGTCTGGGTTCGAGCCACTGAGGTTGCTGAGGCGCATTCGTCAAAGCCCGCATCCACTCGCGAAACGGCCCGAAGCCGTAGTAAGACCAACCGGCCGCTAACTGAGCGACCGACGACAGCAGCGCGCCCAGGATAACCCGCCACTGAAGCGTGAAAACAAAGACAATTGCCGAAGCCAGAGCCAACTGCGGCTTGAAAATAAGAAGTCCAATGGCGAGTCCTGCGAGAAACCCCCGGTGATTGCGGAGCGCGATAAAAGCCAAGGTAAAGCAGGCAAGTGCGAGAGCAGAAGTTTGTCCCCACAGGATGAGGTGCCAGAACGCCGGAAAAGCGACGGCCAAGATGATCACAGTAGATTTGTATTCCCGGAGGTTCGGGCAGTTGCGCCATATCGCGTAACAGCATCCGCCATAGATGACGGCGCTTAAAGCCAGCCAAAGCGCGAGCGCCCATCTATACGAGATTTCTGCGAATGGTGCGAACAGAATCGAAACCTGCGGCGGGTAAAGTGGGAGATAGCGATTACCGGCCGCCTCGGGGACTCGGATTGCGACCAGTCTGGCCTGTGCCTCTGCGTCATAAAGATCCGATCCGCGATGAGCGACGGCGAGCGAACCCAGCGTGTATAGATGGAGAAAGTCGGTGCCCTTAAGGTTGCCCATCCGATCGCGCAGTCCGGGCGAGCTTACGTTCCACGCGTAAACGGACCACAGGCACAGCGCGAGGATGAGGCCGTGCGCCCGCAGACGGCGTACAGTCACCCGGAAACTGGGTTTTCCCGGAATCATCCCGCTGCTTGTCATGAAGTTCATCTCCATGACGAGGGAAGATCTGAAGACGAGGGTCTGGAAAAACGGCCTCGACGCCTCGACATTAGGATTAGAGGCAGAAGAATAGGGAAGAATAATTCGAGAAAATTGGGCAGTAATGGAAGCTGATTCGAGAATCTGAGGGGTGGCAGGAAAAGTAGAAGCAATGACGTTACCCAGGGCCAGCTCACGCTTGCTCCGAAAACGAACTGAGGGAAGCGGGGCAATCTGTGCCAATCCTGGAGCAATAGCATCGCCGGGAAAATCAGCAAAACTTGATTGAAGGGTGGAAATAACGAGAACACGAGAAGCGCTCCCATCAGAAATGCGGCGAGCAGACTACTAAACTGCTTGGAGTCCGCTGCGCATACACGATTTCGCCAGGCAAACACTACAAGTCCTAGAACAATGGTGGCTCCGACGACGTTTCCCAGCGTATCGCCGAGAGCCACGCAGAGCAGGGAAGAGTTCGGTGAGTACATTCGATACGCCGAGAGTCCGGTAATAAAATATCCGAACCAACCGGGAAGAAAAAGTTCACCGAGCAGAAACAGTATGCTCGATGCAATTGCGAAGCCCAGAGCGAGGTTTCGCCTGTTCCGCCAGTCGCCGAGTGTCCATATTGCAAACCAACAGAGCGGCATCAGCGACATTTGAGGTTTTATTGTGGAGAGCGCGAGCAAGAGGCCAGCTGTCTTAAAGTGATGCCGATTGACGCACCATGCGCCGGCGATCAACAGGAATCCGACATACAGGCCGAGCTGTTCAAGGCGTAAACCTTGCACGATTTGCGGACTGCTCAAAGTAAACAGGACTAATGCGCTTGCAATCTCCCACGGAATAGAGCGGCGCAGCAGGTCCAGGCAGAGCCACACCGTCAAGGCCGTCAACAACGCTAATACGATCCAAGCCACGCGGCGTACCTGAGCGAAGTCGGAGTACACGGCGGGAGCCAGCACAAACACGACATAAACCGGGTAGGCAAACCGCTGTTCGTTAACGATAGATTCCGGCGGCCCTTGGTAATTCTGATTGATCGTGTGGCCGTAAAAAGCCATCTGAATCTGATGGCTCACCTCAGGTCCGTAGGGATTGCGGCGATGAAGTAGGAGTTCACGTGCGCCGACCCATGGGGAATACAAATCCCCCATCGGGTTTCTGATGCCGTCGCGAACTTCGCCCCACTGCCGGTCATAGGGCTTCAGGACTCTTACGGTATAGGCTGACGTGACCGCCGTCGCAAGCAAGCTTAGGAAAAGCCAGATCCAGTTTTTCATTCAGCGGGAAATCTGATACGGCTGCAGTAGAGGTGGTGAATCATCGGCGTTGACCCTCCACGCACGGCGGTTCCTGAAGTAGGTCAATAATTCTTGGTTCGCATCGTTGCCCATATCGCGAGCCCACACGACCTTGGAACTGTCGATATGTGAATCGTTGTAAACCCACTCCTGGTCAACATTGTGACTCGGACTGTAGCTTACAATTACCAGCTGTTGACCGGGAAATTGCTGCGCCTGACGCAGGATGCTGGCCCTCTTTAGATTGCCTCGCGGCCAGGCATTTTCAATTGGAACGTGAGCCGCCACGGCAGTTACACGCAGCAGAATCATAGCGCATGCCAGCACTGGAACGGCGCGAACGATCGCAGGGCCCATCTGCGGTTGTAAAGCGCGGCAATACCAAAGTTGGCGTAAACACTGGACAAGCAAAATATACAGAGCTCCCACTGCGGGCGAGAAATAATGGGGAGGGGCCCAGGTTTCAACCGCCAAGCCCACAGCCACAGCAGCGGCGACCGCGAGGGGCAACCGCATCTTTCGCCGCCAGACGATCCAGGGGAGTGCCAGAAGAGGAATGGTGAGCAGGATCCCAGCAAACGACTGCCACCACACCCAGGCTTTCAAGGCTCCTCGGGAAAAGAAGCCCGGGAGAGTGGTGTTCCTTTCAAAGTCCCGCCGTTCGGCGCGATAAAAATCGCGCATTACTGCGTGGTGGTAAGAACTTTCAGGTGGCTCTGTTTGCCAGGCAAAATATGGAGCGGCTCCGTAGGCCGGGCGATTGACCTGGTAGGTCATTCGAAAAGCATCCCCGGTGACGCGGTGATAATAATAACCGGTAGCGAAACCTCCGCAAAGCAAAATGAGAACAAGAGGCAGGACGGCCGCGCATAGATCGTGCGCGGCTGGCCTTTGTTTTCCGATTAGCCAGAGTAGCATCGCGACCGCGACCGGAATGCTGACGAGCAGACCCTCGAATGGGCGACTGTTCGCAAGAGTTATGAGGCCCACGCCCATCCATAACGAATCTGAAACCCGTGGATGCTTACGTAGTCGCGGCCATGCCCCGAGTACAAGCGCGCCGGCGAATGCAACAATCGAAGCGCACCAATAGCCATTCATCCAATAGCTGAGAATGCCCAAACGGAGTGCGGCGAGCGCGGCCCCAAACAAAGCCCACGATGGAGGAAACCAAGCCTGCAGCATCCAGCAAATTGTCGAACACATGATCGCAGTGGCCAGAAGCTGGCCGATCCAAGGGTTGCCTAAGAGCTGACCGGCGGCCAACATCAAGCCTTGCGCCGGTGGGTACATCGACATGTACGTAGGCTTTTGTATTACATGAAAGCTTTCGAAGTGAACCCACATGGGATGCGTGGGATTGGTCAGCCGCCCGTGCGCGAAGGTATCCGCCGCGAGGAGATAACTAAACTCATCGTGAGCGTAAGGCTGAGGAATTCCGAGAATCGGAATAAGCGAAACGCGGATCGCTACAACGCCTAACCCAACCACCAGCACACTGAGACGTTTCCTTCTGGCGACAAGTGCGAGTTTCCTTCCAATCCACGAAATGCCCGCTGGCGGAACGGAAGAGCGCCTGTGCCGAGTTGAGATACCGATCAGGATAACGCCGCCTGTCATTAACAGGAGTTCCAACAGGGTCAATGACCAGGGAGCGACGCTGGCGTAAAGTATATGCATTGCGACGGTTGCAAAGAGTTTACCTTACTAGTGCGATGCCCCAGAACTCACGCCTTCAAGAGATTGAGCGATCGAACCGGCGAAAGCCGCGCGCTCCAGCGGCGGGATCAGGTTTTGCTCTCGGTCCTTTTTGTTGCCACCATCGCTTATACGGCAATCGCACCGAATTTCGACCAGCCATTCGTGAGTTACGCATTCGCGAGCGCGATTATTTTCTTATGCGTCACTCCCGGCACCAAGACGGCACATTGGATTCTGGCATTCATGGCGGGCGGAGTGTCTGCTGTTTGTTACCTCGGTTTTCCACTTGACGTTGGTCAGCGGACGTTGTTCGCCCCTTGCGCCGGGGCGGTGGGCCGCGGCTGTCTTCTAGTTTTGGGCTGGCGGGCAATATGGACGACGGGTGAGCAACGCCGAGCGCTTCAAAAAGTGTGGGCGCTGTCGATCGGGTTAGTGCTGTTCGTATTCGCTTCTTTGATTGCGCTGAACATCACCGTATGGGTTCACCGGCCCCTGCTTGACTACTATCTCTATGTCTTCGATGGCAGCCTGGGGTTTCAACCCAGTTTTCTGGTTGGACAAATATTCGGACGTTACAAAGAAGTTTCTGCTGCCGAGCACGTCATATATAACGGTCTACCGCTTGCTATCGCACTTCTCTGTGCAGCCCACCTCAAGAGCAAAGCGCCGTGGCGTCCTCTCTTGATCATCGCCACTGCCGGTGTGTTTGGCTATTTGGTGTATTTTGCATTTCCAGCCGCCGGGCCGATCCACGTGTCAGGCGCAGCTTTCCCAAATTCGCCGCATGCTTTCGGTGCGTTGTCGCGGTTGCGTCCGCATCCTCTCTACGCCGTCGGGGGGCCTCGCAACGCGATGCCGTCCTTGCATGTCGCGTGGGTTCTGCTGATTTGGTTCAACTGTCGGCCATTTTCTCCGCGCATGCGCCTATTGGCTCTGATGTACGTTCTGCTGACGATGGTGGCGACCTTGGGAATGGGTGAACACTACCTGGCTGATCTGGTCGTCGCACTGCCGTTTGCAGTTGGCGTGCAGGCGCTGTGGCCTCCCGCTAGATACAAGATATTCGCTCTTGCAGAAGGCCTCACCGTAGTCTGGCTGCTTGCACTGCGATATGCAACACACTTTTTCTTGTTGTCGCCACTGATACCTTGGGGATTCACTCTGGCATCGACGGCTATTTCACTGGATTTGTACCGCCATCTCATATTTTGGGTTGAGCCGCTTCAACCTACAGACGGCTAATGGCGTAGAGTACCCGTTCGCTTTTCTGTACTATCGCGGCGCCGCCGTGCGGTCTTCCGCTTTCGGCAGCAATCCGTCCACAATCTGGATCATCTCATCGTCAACCGTGCGATTGCGGGAGATTGCCTCCACCAAAGGGATGGAAACAATTTTGTTGGCGCGCAGAGCGGCCATGCAGCCGAATTCTCCGCGATGCACCATGTCGACTGCGCCAAGGCCGTAGCGCGTCGCCAGCACACGATCAAAGGCGGTGGGAGAGCCGCCTCGCTGAATGTGGCCCAGAACGACCGCGCGGGTTTCATAGCCAGTGCGCTTTTCGATTTCGCGCGCCAAGATGTTGGCGATGCCACCGAGTTTGACGTGGCCGAATTCATCTTTGCCCATATCCTGTAAAACCGGCGCTCCCTGGCCCGGTTCGGCGGAAGAAAATTTGGCGCCTTCCGCGACTACCACGATTGAGAAATAGAGTCCGCGCTCGTGCCGCTGGCGAATCGAGTTGGCAACTTTATCCACGTCAAAGGGCCGTTCGGGAATCAGGATTACGTCGGCCCCACCTGCGATTCCGCTATACAAAGCGATCCAACCGGCATCGCGCCCCATCACTTCTACGACCATCACACGATTATGGGCTTCTGCCGTGGTGTGAACGCGGTCGAGGGCCTCGCAGACGATGTTGCAGGCTGTATCAAAGCCGAAGGTGTAGTCAGTGCCGCCGAGGTCGTTGTCGATGGTTTTCGGAACTCCTACTACTTTGGCGCCGCGTTCATGCAGCTTCTGCGCGACCGAAAGGGTATCGTCTCCGCCGATCGCAATCAGAGCTTGAACTTGATTTTTCTCAAGCGTGGCCAGGCAACGTTCAAGTCCGTCGGGACGCTTTGAAGGGTTCGTGCGCGAGGTTCGAAGAATCGTACCGCCACGCGGCAGAATGCCGCCTACAGCATCGAGATCGAGGGGCATGCTGACGTCTTCGATCAACCCTCGCCAACCTTCCATAAAGCCAATTAACTCGTCTCCGTAAGTGAAAATACCTTTTCGCACAACGGCACGAATCACGGCGTTCAGCCCGGGGCAGTCGCCTCCGCCGGTTAAAACACCTATCTTCATTGATTTTCACTCCCCTGCGTGACTTTCGGATCAAAACGGAATTCAATGCGCGAGCTCTGGCGCACTAACAGAACTCCGTCACTATGCTGCAAAAAGACTATCATCAAATGCTTCTCCGGCCGGAGGTTCACATGCTGCTCCTTCGGCATGAAAAAGCTCGCCTTTTCTCAAGTCACGAATCTTGACGAGCAGTCAAAATCCGATCTCCCGCGCTCCTGCTCCGTGCCGCACAAGTTCTATGATAGCCAGCCGTTCCGCGATAAACTGGCTTTCACATGCGAGTCTTGGGCATCGACTGCGGCGGCGAATATACCGGCTACGGTGTTGTCGAAATGGATCGCGAGGGCCATCTCATATGCTTGAGCTGCGGAGCGATCAAGCTTTCGCCACGAGAGCCGCTGGCACGAAGGCTGGCGCGTATTTATCAGGGACTCGGCGAACTCATCGGCGAACACCATCCGGATGAGGTGGCCATCGAAGATATCTTTTATGCTCTCAATGTGAAATCAGCGCTAAAACTGGGCCAGGTGCGGGGAGTGGCCATGCTTGCCGCGGCCACGGCCGGTTTAGACGTCGCCGAATACTCGCCGCTGACAATCAAGTCCTCAGTTGTGGGTTACGGCCGCGCCGAGAAACAACAGGTACAGCACATGGTCACGCGTCTACTCAAATTGACCGAAGCTCCGCATCCCATGGACGCCTCCGATGCTCTGGCGATCGCAATCTGCCACTTGCACACCGCCGGCACGTTACACAGGCAGAAGGCCATGGCTCGGTGAGGAGTGAACGTCTACTTGCCGGACGGGTCTTGAGAAAGGCGACGGTTGCCGTGGCAGTGGTCGTTTTTCTTTCTGCGGGATCAATGTCGCAGCAATCCTCTGGCAAAGATAGCGCGACTGCAACGATCACATTTACGCTCGATTTTCCTCATTCCAGTCCTGAGCACTACTCCATCGCAGTCGATTCCTCCGGCCACGCTCGCTACGAATGCAAGCCTCAGGCTGACGATGAAATCTACGACTCGGAGTTCGACTTGTCGGCGGGAACGCGCGAACGAATCTTCGGTCTGGCGAAACAGGCAAAATATTTTGCGGAGAATGTCGATTCTGGCAATCGAAAGCTGGCTTTCGCGGGTGCGAAGATACTTTCCTACGAGGATTCGGCACGAAACAACACGCAGCGCTACAACTACTCTACTGTTGCGCCGGTGCGTGACCTCACCTCTATCTTCCAAGACCTGGCGGCTACTCTCGACTACGGCCGTCGGCTTACTTACGACCACCACTACCAGAAGCTCGCCCTGGACGACGAATTGAAGCGAATGGAAGATCAGGCCAGGAACAACGAACTGGCTGAGATTCAAAGTATCGATTCGGTGCTGCAGAGTATTGTGGACGACGATTCTGTGATGAATATTGTGCGGGTCCGGGCCAGGGAAGTGATGAAGATCGGCGGTAACGGCTCCACGCAGAGCAAGCGCTGAGTCAGACTCTGAGTAGCCGAATATCTCCGCACCGGCGTCCGAATTCGCGGCGGAACAGCATGCCGCGTAGTGCAGAGATCTGCATCAAGATTCCTTTCAAACAAGCTGCTTTGCGATTCTGCAATAAAGCTGAACTGCCTCGGCCAACTGGCTCTTCTCGATGAACTCACCTTCCGTATGCGCCACATGAATCGATCCCGGACCGATCAACAGCGGCTCGCCCCAGTTGGTGAGCTTCGGGATATCGGTTGTGAAAGCCGCAATCATGGTAGGCAAGCCATCGATCGTGCGCAGGCGCAGAAACGGCAACTCCAGCGGGAATCCAACTTTGACATCAGTTCCCGCGGTTTGCACAATTTGCTTTCGCAAATCATTCGAGGGACCAATCAGCCGGTAAAGTAAATCCGCGTGGGCGTGGTCAGGAATCACGTTCGGCGCACGCCCGCCTTCAATCAGTCCAATATTCAGCGTGCACGGCCCGACTTCGCGATCGCTCGGCAAACGCATTTCGAGGAGGCGGAGCAAAGCCGGGAGCAGCTTGTCGATGGCCGATTCTCCAAGCTCGGGATACGCAGAATGCGCCATTCGTCCCGCTGCTGTCAGTTCGACGCGAAGCGTTCCCTTAGATGCCAGTGCGATTCGATTTTCAGTGGGCTCGCCGTTCACCAGGTAGCGGCGGCGTGGATTTCGCGTTTGGTGTTCCGCTCGCTCCTTCGCGGCGTATTCATTGGCTACTTGTGCGCCGAGACTATCCCGCTCCTCTCCAACAACGAAAAGCAGTCCAATATAAATTCCTTCCGCGCGAAGCTGTTCGGCTGCCGCAACCTGTGCCGCAATGATCCCTTTGGCATCGCATGAGCCGCGCCCGTAAACTCGCTTGGCATCTTCCGAGGAAGGAATAAAAGGAGGGACCGTATCCATGTGCGTGGAAAAGACCACATGCGGGTAGGGCTGTTCCGCGGACACCGCATACACGTTCGAGCGGCCCTCCTCGACGGCCATCGTTTGCGCCTGGTATCCCAGGCGGGAGAGTCCGCGGAATATGAATTCTCCCACGCGCGCCTCATTGCCGGTAATCGATTCGATATCGATCAACTCTCGCGTGAACGCAATTGCATCCATGAAGAGAGAATAGCAAACGCCTTCACAGGCGGCGTATACGGCGAGGTTCAGAAACAAAGCGGGTTTCGTATAATCTGAAAACCGTGTCTGGCCACACCTCCACCATCCGATCAATTCCGATTGAAGGTCCCGCCGGCCGCCTCGAAGCTTTGCTGAACGCGGGTTCGGTCGACGCAACACATGCAGCGGTCGTTTGCCATCCACATCCGCTCTTTGGCGGAACACTGCACAACAAAGTCGTCTTCCATACCATGAAAGCGCTGAATAGTTTCGGTTTCCCGGTATTACGCTTCAACTTTCGCGGCACGGGACTCAGCCAGGGGGAACACGACCACGGCAGTGGGGAAGTCGATGACGTCCGCGCCGCGCTCGACTGGCTAGACTCCGAATTTCACCTGCCATTGCTCCTGGCGGGATTTTCTTTTGGCGCGGCCGTCGGTCTTCGCGCTGCCTGTCCGGATTCTCGTGTGAAAGCCGTGATCAGTCTGGGAACGCCAGTCGCTCCTGTGGCCGCTGACAGCGAAATGCCGCGTACATACGCGTTCACCTTCCTTCGCGACTGCGCGAAGCCAAAGCTATTTGTGAGCGGCTCGCGCGATCGATTTGGGCCTCGGGCAAAACTGGAAGAACTGGTCGCATCTGCGCCGGAGCCTAAGACGCTGGTATTCATCGAAGGCGCCGATCACTTCTTTGAAGGGCGGTTGAGTGAAGTTCGCAGCACCATCGAGGGGTGGCTGAAGGACTGGCTATGAGGAACGACGCTGCCAGCGCCTCTCAATTCCGGAAAATGCGAGAAACGGCTCGCGGCATTTTTCAGCATGCGCTGGCGGGCGCGTCGATTGCCAGCGCCTTCAGGCGTCATGTTCATTCCGAACGCGGCGTGCTTCGCATCTGCGAAGATCTTTACGACCTGCACTCTTACTCGCGTGTTCTGGTTATCTCAATCGGCAAAGCTGGACATGCCATGGCTGGCGCCCTCGCTATTCAGCTCGGCGAACCTTTTCTTGACGATTCTCTCTCCGGAATTGTTGCCACCAGTGTCGATACTCCCGTGCAGGTTCGGGGATTCCGTTATTTTCATGGCGGCCATCCACTTCCCAACGCCGAATCCATTCATGCGGCCAGCGCCATTTTGAAAGCGCTCGACGCGCAAACAGCGGCATCGCTGGTGATTTTTCTCATCAGCGGCGGAGGCTCGTCGATCGTCGAAAGGCCGATCGACGACGAAATCACCTCCGAAGATCTGGTTTTGACTTATCGCGCGCTCGTCCACTCGGGCGCTCCGATTGCCGAAATCAATGCGATTCGCAAGCACCTTTCTGCGGTTAAAGGCGGGCGTCTCGCCCGTGCAGCATTTCCCGCCCAACAGGTTTCGCTTTTCGTCTCCGATGTTCCCGACGATACGCCCGACGCTCTCGCTTCGGGCCCGACCATGCCGGATTCCAGTAGTGTCGAAGATTGCTACCGCATTGTCGAAAAATACGGCCTACTTGAAGAATTGCCGGCGTCCACCCGCGAGCTGTTTGAACGGCGCGCCCTGGAGGAGACTCCAAAGTCTGACGACCAGTCCTTTTATCGCTCACGCTATTGGACAATTCTTTCCAACGGCGACGCTCTGGAGCAGGCGCGAGAAGCCGCGGAAAGGGCCGGCTTCACCGTCCACATCGACAATTCGTGTGACGACTGGGATTACAATCTCGCCGCTGATCATCTGTTAAAGCGGCTCGGGGAATTGCGCCAACAATCGCCGCGCGTGTGCTTGCTCTCGGGAGGAGAAGTCACCGTTAGAGTGACCGACGGCGGGATGGGCGGCCGCAATCAGCAATTTGCCCTGGCCTGCGCTGCCAAAATTGAAGGAGAGCAGGTGGTGGTACTGAGCGCCGGAACAGACGGGATCGATGGGAACAGTCCCGCCGCCGGTGCGGTGGTTGATGGCAGCACGATGGCCCGAGCTCGTGCGAACGGGATCGACGCTGAGGCCTCGCTCAGAACGTTCAACGCATATCCTTTGTTTCAAAGTTTGAGCGATTCCATTGAAACGGGTGCGACTGGAAATAATCTGCGCGACCTGCGAATTCTACTTGCGTCTTAACTCCGCTCTATCACCCCTTCCGAAACGCGACATTGGAGAGTTAAGCGGTCTTCCGCAGGCGATTAAAGAAGAGATCGACACTGCGTTTTCAGATGGATCTCGAAGCAAGCGGTACTTTTTACAACGTCTGGCTTGACGAGGGTGAGCCTCACCGCGTATTGATCTAACCCAGCGAAAACCGAATATTGCGACTTTGACTCGTGCGGAGTCATCTGCATAATTTGAATGTGACTTCGCAAGAGACTAACCAGCCACTGCAGATCGAACGCGATCCCGTCTGCGGGATGAACGTAAACCCCGCAGCTGCCCGATATTTCTACGAGCATGCCGGCAGGAAATATTTTTTCTGCTGCGCGGGCTGCGTGGAGAAATTCAAGAGCGATCCCGCAAAATATCTGAACGAAGAAGCGCTTGGCGGTTCGCCGGGGTTGGTGATGCTCGGCGGAGCCTCGCTTAGATCATCGTCTTCGCATCAAGTGCACTCTGATACTGCGGCGGTTGAAAAATCGTCCTCAGCCGGTATGCGCAATCTACCGGTTGCCTACGTCTGCCCGATGTGCCCCGAGGTTCGCGAATCGAAGCGCGGAGCTTGTCCCTCGTGCGGTATGGCGCTAGAGCCCAGCGTTCCCCCGGCCACAATTCGGACGGAATACACCTGCCCGATGCATCCGGAGATCGTTCGCCAGGGGCCGGGTTCCTGTCCGATCTGCGGAATGGCACTGGAGCCTCGAACAGTCGCCGCTGGAGCTGAAGACAATCCCGAATTGCGCGACATGACACGCCGTTTCTGGATCAGTGTTGCTCTCACCGTGCCGCTGCTGGTTATCGGTATGGGCTCAATGCTGTGGCCAGTGTTGCCGCATGGCGTTCTTTCGGGAGCACGATTGCCTTGGCTTGAGCTGATCCTCTCGACGCCTGTCGTACTGTGGGGTGGCTGGCCATTTTTTGAGCGCTTCTGGACTTCGCTTTCCAATCGAAGCCCTAACATGTTCACGCTAATTGGCCTGGGAACCGGAGTGGCCTATCTGTACAGCGTTATCGCGACCCTTACGCCGGAGATTTTCCCCGCATCGTTGCGTGGTAGGGGGGGCTACCCTGACGTTTACTTCGAATCCGCGGCGGCGATTACAACGTTGGTTCTGCTAGGCCAGGTGATGGAACTTCGCGCCCGTAGCCGCACCAGCGCGGCGATCCGCGCCCTGCTCGATTTGAGCCCGAAGACCGCGCGCCTCCTCGCAGCCGATGGCAGCGAAAAAGATATTCCGCTGGAGCAAGTGACGCCCGGGGACCGGCTGCGGGTCCGCCCCGGCGAGAAGGTTCCGGTGGACGGCGCGATTCTCGAGGGTCGCAGCTCAATTGACGAATCCATGATCACCGGCGAATCCCGCCCCATCGAAAAATCGGTCGATAGCAAAGTCATCGGGGCAACAATCAACGGCTCGGGATCGTTCGTCATGCGTGCGGAGAGAGTCGGCGGCGAAACGTTGCTGGCTCGCATCGTCCTGCTCGTTGGGCAAGCGCAACGCAGCCGTGCACCCATTCAGCGCCTTGCCGACCGTGTTTCGAGATGGTTCGTTCCGGCTGTGGTGGCGGTTTCGGTTATTACCTTTACGGCCTGGGGTTTGATCGGTCCGCAACCGCGTTTTGCTCACGCGCTGCTGAGTGCGGTGGCAGTTCTGATCATCGCCTGCCCGTGCGCATTAGGGCTGGCAACTCCGATGGCGATCATGGGCGGCGTAGGCCGTGGCGCACGCGCCGGAGTTCTCATCAAGGACGCTGAGTCTCTCGAGGTTCTCGAAAAGGTAGATACTCTCATTGTCGACAAGACCGGGACGCTCACCGAGGGCAAGCCAAAGCTCGCCAGCTTCAGCGCGGAGATACCCTCACAGAATGACCAGGTTTTGCGCTTTGCGGCCAGCCTTGAGCGGGCCAGCGAACATCCGTTGGCCACGGCGATCGTACAAGGCGCAGCCGAACGCCGGCTTAAGCTTTCGGAGCCTTCGGAGGTCGGTACTTTCGCGGGGAAGGGCATTCAAGGCGTGGTAGACGGGCGGCGAGTTGCCGTGGGCAACGCGGCCATGATGATCCAGGTCGGCGCGGGTCGACCGGGAAGCGGCATGCCAGGCGCCGAAACATGTGGCGGCACGGCATTTTTCGTCGCCATTGACGGTAAGTACGCCGGCAGTGTGAGCGTGGCCGACCCTCTCAAGCCCTCTACCCCTGAAGCAATTGCCGGATTGAAAGCTCTGGATATTCACCTCGTCATGTTGACCGGCGACAATCGGGCGACAGCTGAAGAGGTTGCCAAAGAGCTGGGTATTGATGAGTTCTATGCTGAAGTGCCGCCGGAGCAGAAATTAGAAATTGTTCGCAAACTGCAAGAGCAGGGAAGAGTCGTCGCAGTGGCAGGCGACGGCATCAACGACGCCCCTGCGCTCGCTCAAGCTGATGTTGGCATCGCCATGGGCACCGGCACGGACGTTGCGATGGAAAGCGGCGGCATCACGCTGGTTAAAGGCGACCTTTCGGGCATCCTGCGCGCACGCAAGCTGAGCCAGGCCACGATGCGCAACATTCGGCAGAATTTGTTTTTCGCATTTATTTACAACGCGATCGGAGTGCCCATCGCTGCGGGCGTGCTCTACCCATTCTTCGGTTTGCTGTTGAGCCCGATTTTTGCGGCCGCAGCTATGAGTTTCAGCTCCGTCTCGGTGATCACGAACGCTCTACGCTTGCGGAATGTGAAGCTATGAGGCGAGCACGCAGCGGTCAGCCCGCTGCTCCAACTCTTAGATCATGTGTGAACTCGTGAGTGCCGAGTGCGGGCTGTTTCATAGCTTTCCCAAATACTCCACCACATCCGGCTCGGTCCAATCCACCGCGCCAATGAACTTCCGCCGGACGATGCCGCTGCGGTCGATAATGTAGGTTTCGGGGAACTTGAACGTCCCGTAAAGCTGATTGCTCTTCTGATCGCCGTCGCGCACCGAGAGCAAGTCCACATTGTGATCCCGCAGGAAGCGGCGGTAGTTGCTGTCGTCAACGTCAACGCTCACGGCCAGCACCGTCACGCCTTTCGCTTTCATGCGCTCCTGCATCTGCACCAGGGAAGGCATCTCTTCGATGCAGGGTGGGCACCAGGTCGCCCAAAAATTGAGGACAACGATCTGTCCTTTGTACTGGCTGAGGGTGACCACGTGCTGAGAATCGCGGATGGTGAAGTCCGGTGCAGGAGACCCGATTCGGGATGGCCGGGTGCCGCTGTAGCAGGCAGAAAGGGCCAGCAACAGGCAAATGATTGAGAGAGTCAGGGAGAGCGGCCGTCGCACGTAGTTATAATAATGGATTCGGCCTATGGTTGCGATGGATACAGTCGACCCTGAACCAGTGATTTCGGTAATTATTCCGGCACGCAACGAAGAGTCTGGTCTTGGCGCTTGTCTGGAATCGCTAGTGACCCAGACCGGCATAGCATTCGAGATCATTGTCGTGGACGATCACTCCAGCGACCGCACGCCGGAAATCGCGGCCTCGTTTTCGAATCGCGGCGTTCGTGTGATTGAAGCCGGATCGCTTCCTCCTGCGCGGACCGGCAAAAACAATGCCCTCGTTGCCGGCGTGCATCAAGCCTGCGGGCAGTGGCTGCTCTTCACGGATGCCGATACTGTGCATCTTCCCGGGTCACTGGCTCGGGCCCTCGATGAGGCCAGGCGCCGCAAGGCATCGTTACTTTCTTATTCCCCGCAGCAGATTGTGGAAAGCTTCTGGGAAAAAGCGGTCATGCCGGTAGTCTTTGGCGAGCTTGCCGCGGCGTACCGGCCATCGCAGGTGAGCGATCCGAATAGTCCGGCGGCTGCGGCGAACGGACAATATATCCTGGTAACGCGCGAAGCTTACGCTGCCGTTGGCGGCCACGCTGCCGTGGGCGATCAGATTCTCGAGGATGTAGCTCTGGCGCGAGCCATGAAGCGATCGGGAAGACAGATGTTCTTCCGATACGCCGCCGATGCCGTGCGCACTCGCATGTACCACAACTTTGCGGAGCTGCGTGAAGGCTGGAGCAAGAATCTGGCTCTGCTGTTTTCGTCGCCCCCGCGACTAGCCGCCCTCCGGGGAATCGAATTCTTGCTGATCATCGCCAGTCTGACGATCGCGGCAGCGAACTTCGTGCGCGGGCACGAGCGGCCCGCCTTCTTGGCAGGAATGCTCGCCATTGGCCTCTGCACGATATTTTTCAGACGCATCCGCCGCGCTCACTTCTCGTGGCAGGCTAATGTACTCGCCTTCATCGGCCTTCCTGTGTTCTCGTACTTACTGCTGCGCTCGCATCGGATTCACAAATACGGCGCCGTCGCGTGGAAGGGTCGCGCTTACTCTGGATCGATTGCACGCGAGCCGATACCCGCGATTCCGCATCCGACTCACAGTCTGGAAATCAATTTGAGAAAATAGTTCTTGGTGTGGAAATCTGGAACGAGAGCCAAATTCACGAGAAACTAAACACCGGCAGCCGACATCTCTATGCTCTATCTCACGCGCAAAGCCGAATTCGCCGCATCGCATTATTATCACAACCCGGAGTTCAGCGTGGAGGAGAACCAGCGCATCTTCGGCAAATGCAATAACCCTAACGGCCACGGTCATAACTACATGCTTGAGGTCACCGTCAAAGGTGAAGTCGATCCCCGCTCTGGCTTCGTCGTCGATCTCAAGCAACTCAAAGAAGTCATGTACCGGGAAGTGCTTCAGGCTATGGACCATCGGTTCCTCAACAAAGAAGTTCCCGAATTCGCCAGCCAGATTCCGACAACGGAAAACATTGCCATCGCCATCTGGAAGCGCCTTGCCGGCAAACTTGAACGCGCGAAGTTGCATCGAATTCGCGTCTACGAAACTCCGGATCTGTTTGTGGATTTCTACGGGGAAACCTAACGCGGTGAAATGGGTCAATCGAAATACTAAGAGCCAGGAACCAAAAAGCTAAAATGAAGGCCCATCTCTCGCGCCGCTATCTTTTCTCTGCTTCCCATCGTTTGCACAGCGATGCCATGTCTGCGGAGGAAAATCACCTCACCTACGGCAAGTGCAATAATCCCTACGGCCACGGGCACAACTATATTCTTCAGATTACGGTGAGCGGCCAGGTTGACAATCGAACCGGCATGGTTTGCAATCTGGCCGATCTCGATGGTTTCATCGAAAGGGAAGTGCTGGCCCGCTACGATCATCAGAATCTCAATACACTGCCGGATTTTGCACAGGAAGTTCCGACTACCGAAAACCTCAGCATTCAGATCTACGAAATAGTGCAGCGCGGCTTCACCCGCGCGCATCTTGAAAAGGTGCGGCTCGAGGAAACTATGATGAACTCTTTCGAGTACGCTGGCGAAGAGGGGGCTTAATTTTCAATCGCACAATTGCCCAATTGCATTATCTATGGATGACCACATGAAAACGACCACGGAACCCTGCACTGTAACCAGCGCCAGCTTCGAAGAGTTAGTCCACGAGATGCTTGTGCGTCTCGGTGAAAACCCGCAACGCGAAGGGTTAAAGCTCACGCCTGAGCGCGTGCACAAATCGCTGCAATTTCTGACTCGCGGCTACACGGAAAACGCCGAAGCTCTGCTCAAGGGCGCACTTTTCACCGTAACCTACGATGAAATGGTCATCGTCAAAGACATTGAAATGTTCAGCCTTTGCGAGCACCACATGCTGCCGTTCTTTGGCAAGGTACACGTCGCCTATATTCCCAACGGCAAAGTGATCGGCCTGAGCAAGGTGCCGCGACTCGTCGAACTGTTTTCACGCCGCCTGCAAATCCAGGAGCGGCTGACCACGCAGATCGCCGAAACCATTCAACAAGTGATCGAACCACAAGGGGTGGGGGTGGTTGTAGAGGCGCGTCACCTGTGCATGATGATGCGAGGTGTGGAAAAGCAGCATTCGGAAGCGGTAACGTCGTCGATGCTGGGCTGCTTCCGCGAAGAACAGGAAACCCGCCAGGAATTCCTCTCGCTGATCCGCCAGCGGTCGAACGGAATCTAGAATCGGCAAGAATTGAAACCGTAAGACGTTTTTTCGCGGCAACAGTGCCCTTATCATTGGTTTCATTCGCGGCATCGGTCTCTCGCCGTCCCGGGCAGCTTTGAGAGACCTCGCATTTACACAAACGCAATTTGCGATTAGGATTGCCACCGTCGTCAGATTCGCGGAGGAAACATGGTAAAGATACATTTTTTCTTGGCGGCCCTTCTAATCGCAACGTCGCTGGGCTCTCCCATTCAAGCGCAGGAAAAGAACTCGGCGGTTAAACCTGCCGATAGCCCATCGCAAGCTGTACTCTCCGCATGGAATGAGATCGGCCGCAAGCTGATCGCCATGGCCGAAGACTTCCCGGAGGACAAGTACGACTTCAAGCCCAGTCCTGCCCAGCGCAGCTTCGCCGAGCAACTGCTCCACGCCGCCAACGCGAACTATTTTTTCACCAACGCGGCGATGGGCCAGAAACCACCGGCGGAAGAGGATCCGAAGCGCGATCAGTACAAAACCAAGGCTGACGTCGTAGCCTTCGTGAAAAAAGCCTTCGAGGACGGCGCCGCGGCCATTAAGGCGAAAGGCGATAAGGGAATGTCCGACCTGATCGTCGATCCTTTCGAGCACAAGCAGTACCGCATCTACGATGAGGCGTATGGGTTCATCGAGCACTCGGGCGAGCACTACGGACAGCTAGCCGTTTACTATCGCGTCGCCGGATTAGTTCCGCCGGAATCGCGCCCGAAGAAATAAGCGGCATCGAGACTGGTTGTTCTAACGCCGCCGCACTAGCGCCAGTCTGCAGCATATGGATGACGTCTGGTACGTTCGCCAAACACCTTCACCAGCAGGGCGCCGGAGATGAAGCCACCGACGTGCGCCCAGAACGCGACTCCACCTATGTTTTGGCTTTGCACGGCGAGCGCAGTTGCGGTCCCGCTCAGGAACTGGAGCGCGAACCAATAACCCAGGATGATCCAGGCCGGTACCCAAACCACAAAAACGAAAAACCAGGTCAGCACCCGCGCTCTGGGGTACAAAATAAAGTAGGCGCCGAGCACGCCAGCAATGGCTCCACTGGCGCCGAGTGTTGGCACCGACGAATGCAGGCTGATCGCCACCTGTGTCGCCATGGCGATGAGGCCGGTCAGAACGTAGAACACCAGGTATTTGAAGTGGCCAAGATAGTCCTCAACGTTGTCACCGAAGATATAGAGGAACCACATGTTGCCGATGACGTGCATCCACGAGCCATGCAGCAACATCGACGTGAAGTACGGAACGACGACCTCGGGCAACTGATATCGGGATGAACCCGCCAGCAAAGCCGCCAGATGTGACGGCACCACCCCAAATTGATGAATCAAGGCGTTCAATGCGCGCGGGGTCAGCGACGCCTCAAAGAGGAATATCAAGAGGTTCAGCGCAATCAGGAAGCGCGTGACCCACGGTGTGCTATATCGAGCCTGGTCGTCGCGAATCGGCAGCATGCGGGAATTTCGTAATCTGGTAATTTAGTAATTGGGAAATTGGAAACCAGCCTTGCAACTCTAGACGGAACCTTTCCGGTTTTTCAAATGCCCAATCGCTCAACCACCAAATTACCAAATCCTGCATGAATGGCGTCATCATCGTCGATAAGCCCAGTGGATGGACCTCGCACGACGTGGTCAACCGGATGCGCCGGGTTCTGCGGCAGAGGTCGATCGGCCATCTCGGTACGCTCGACCCCCTGGCCACCGGCGTACTTCCGCTGGTCGTCGGAAATCTCACGCGAATCGCTCAGTTCTACAACAACTCTGAGAAAACCTACGAAGGGGTAATCCGCTTCGGTTTCGCAACCACGACCTACGATGCCGACGGCGACCAAGTGGGAGATCCCCGAACGGCTGAGTTCACACTCGATCAGCTTCAAGGACTTGGCAGCGAATTTGTCGGGATGATCGAGCAAACCCCGCCGCCATTTTCCGCGAAGAAAATTCACGGTGTGCCGGCGTACAAGCTGGCGCGAAAAAACCTGGACTTCGAACTCAAGCCGGTGCAGGTTGAGATAAAGGAGTTCGCGATCACATCAGTCGAAGGCGAACGCGCCAATTTCCACGCCCGTGTTGCATCCGGAACCTACATGCGGTCGGTGGCGCACGAACTTGGCCAGCGCCTCGGGTGCGGCGGCCACCTTGAATCTTTACGCCGAACCGCCGTCGCCGAATTCGTCATCGGTCAGGCGCATACGCTGGAGGAAATCGAAGGGTGCTGTTGCGAGAGTAGCGAATCGGCTCCGGTCGACGATGGCCGTAGGGTAGAAATTCGTCCCGTCGAGTCGTTATTCATCCACCCCCGTCAATTGCTGCCACAGTTCCCCTCCGTCACCGCGGATGAGCTTACGATTGCCCATATCCGCAACGGACGCCCGGTCAATCTCCCGGAACTCTCTCGTGCGCGGCAGGTCAAAGTCTTTGCCGGACAGGCCGAACTTCTGGCTATTGCGAGCAGAGTTGCTGGAAGCCTCTTTCATCCAAAGATTGTTTTTCCTGCAGACAAGGCCGAAGCCGCGAATCGTCATGCCGTAGGCATGCACAGGAATTGATTTGGAAAACCGGATGACCTCGGTGGCGTGCGAAATCAGTTCCTGACCAACTCGCCTTCTTTCTTACCGGTCATCGTCACGAATCGAATCACGCCGGCGCTGTCTTCGAACACCAGCCCCGTTCCCAGAGGGTTGACAACAGCCGAAACGAGATGTCCGTAAGATTTTGGAATACCGCCATGGGTTGGAGTCTGGTCATAGCGAGCCAACTCGCCTTCCTTCATGCCGGTCATTGCGACAAATCGAATGACGCCTTCTTTGTCTTCGAAAATCAGGCCGGTGCCGATCTGGTCGGGAATGGCGGTCACCAGCTTTCCGTAGGCGGCAGGAACGCTGCCGTGAGCGGGAGCATAGTTCTGACCGGCGCCGTCTTGCGCTGGCGGGGCCGCGAACACCGGACTTGCGCCTCGGCTGCCGCACAGATAGCCAAACGCAACCAATAACGCGCCGCTTGAGACGAGCAAAATCCTCTTCTGCATGACAAGGTCCTTTTTGGTTTTCGGAAGATGCCTACGGTTCGACCAGAATTTTGTGCATCATGCCAAGATCTTCGTGAAGCAGAACGTGGCAGTGAAACACAAACGTGCCGACAGTGGTCGGGTCCCGGAAATCCATTCGCACTTTGACGCTATGATACGGCCCCGTACCCGACCAGTAGGGAATTTCGATGGTATCGCGGAAGTCCTGGTCCGCGACCGGCTTTCCATCGATCTCTAACATCTGGAAGTGTATCTGGTGAATGTGAAACGCGTGTGTCTCGAGCGCGCGGTTTTCGATCGTCCAATCTTCGACGGCTCCTACTTTCGTGGTAATCGCAGGCTTCTCAGTCGGCTCGAAAACCTTCTGCTTCTGGCCGTCGACCGTGATGTAAAACTGAATGGGGCCATTGGTCCCGCCGAACTCCTCCGAAAAATATAATTTTCGGTTCGCAGTCACGGTCGCATTCTGCAAACCGGCGAATTTCAAACTGTCTCTCGAAATCTGTGCCGTCGATATCGCTTTCTTGACCGGGGAAGTGTTGCTTATCGAGCTGCCGTTATCGATATCAATGTTACCGAAAATATATTCGAAGTTAAAATTCCCGGTTGGTCCTGTCGATTGGGGCAGAGTAATAAACTGTCCGCTTTGCCCCTTCTGCGGCGCCTGCACGATGAATTCCGCGCGCCCAGCCGGAGGAATCAGAATCGTGCTTTCCATTCGCGGCGCGGCCAGCGGATAACCATCCAGCGCAATCAGCTGCATCTGCTCGGGCTGGCCGTTAATCAACACTTGCAGCGGCATGAATGCCTGAATCGTTGCATTGGCAACCCGCCAGAACTGCTTTTCTCCAGGCTTCATTTGGATGATGGGAGCGGAAGGCCCTTCGGGCTGTGCCGCGATGTCAAAATTAATCGAAAGCTGGTAAGGTCCCGGCACCCACGGAACCAGATACTGCTGCCGGATAACGAAGACTCGTTCCGCCAATCCTGCCACTTCTGGCCGGACTTTCTCCATGCCATTCACAATCAATGCGCCGGCAGCTCCGCCATTGACCTGGAATTCTGTAAATCCGTGGACATGAGGGTGGTACCAATAGAGGCCCGGAGGTTCGGTCGTGGGAACTGTAATCTTGTATTGGAAAGCCGGCGAGCCGGGCTGAATCAACGTGGTGAGAACGTCATCCTGGTGGCAAAGCGGCGGAATGTTCATGCCATGGAAGTGAACGTTGGTCGACTGCAGAGTTCCAGTGCCACCGTCACCGCACGTGGCGCCGGCAGGCGCGGACATGTCCATCCCACTCATTGAATCGGAGCTGTTGGCGGGAATACTGTCTTTAACGCTTAACAATAGCTGATCGCCTGGATTCAACTCCAGAGTTGGCGCCTCCACGACGCCGGTTGGCGAGGAATATTTGTAGCAATAGTGCGTATAGCCAAAAGGATCGACCGAGTATCCCAGATTGAGATCGGCATTGAGAGTACCGTTCTGCGAATTCAAGACCGTGGCGTCATGCACCACGGTACCAACAGTTGGCCGCGGCGGGCACTGCGCCGTCGATGTCAAGCAGAAGCATCCGCACATCAGCACAATCGGCAGAAACCTAGAAACACATCGCATCTTCTATCCCCACTACTCAACAAAGTTGTCGTGAATACATCTAAAAAGACCGCGGCGGAAAAACTCCAATCGAGAGAAGACCGGCGCTGTCGGTCTCCGCAATCGGTGAACCGCTGAGCTCGGCAAGAGTGCACTGACCTCCGCTGGACTGTATTGAGAGTAGCGCGAGCGAGGGGTTTGCGCTGAACTCCGCAACGTAGAGGCTCCCTCCGGTTCCAGTATCGTCGCGCAACGCCAGTTGCGCCAGATACGACCAATGTACGCTGTAGAACTTCAGCCGGTTCGAGGTGCAGCCTGCGGATAGTTTCCCCGTGGTGCTGTCGAAGAAGGCTGCCGTAACCGTGTCACCTTGTGTATTGCTGATGTAAAGCAAAGTCTCATCTGGGCTTAACAGAATACTGCTGGAGTTGATCGCCGTCCCAAGAGAGTAGGCAACGGTGGGGCGCAATTTGCCCGAACTCAGATCGGAGACTTCAATAAGAGTCGACGTTGAAGTGTCGCCGAATAAAGCGAAATGGCCGTCCTTCGTGATCTCGATGCTGGTGGGGTAACTTGCACCCTGCGATGTGACGTAGGCGGAGGAATTCTGCTCGTCGCCATTGGACACCGGCGTCCCGGAAGTAATGTCGAACGATTCGATCGAACCATCTCCGTAGGTGACGACCATCAAGTTGCCGTGTATGGCCATCCCCTCGATGAAGCCGCCTTGCAGACCGGCCACCGGAGTGTCGCTTACGAACGTGAGACTGCAGTTGTCCTGGAGTTGAAATGTGGCAATCGTGTTCGAGGTTGTGAATCCGGCATACAGATACTGCGCGCTGATCGCCAATCCAATTCCGTTGGCGTCGCCGGAGTCCGTAGAGGATCCCGAGGCTGTTCCGGCCAAGGTCAAGGTGCTGACGTCGATGCCGGCGATGTCGTCGCTGTTTGCATCAGAGGCATAGACACATTCTTGGCTGCTGGAGTTGAGGAGTGCGAGCCGACTCGATCCGAAATATCCTCCGGCAATCCCCTGACCCCCCGTCGCCACTGCTTGTTTCAGCGTTAAAGATCCATTCGCAGCGACAGAGTAAAAGCTGACGCTATTGATGAAGATATCGTCGTCGTTGGTGACAAGGTAATGCGGCGGGGTCGCGGCCGCAGCGGCGCCGCTGACTAGAAAAATACCAATCAGGAACGTGAAACAAGAAACCACCCAGAAGGGAACCCGGATTCGCATAACTTCGCCTTTATGACTGTTGGCTCGCCGCTCTCGCCTGTTGCAGTTAACCACACACGCGCCGGTGGTTCAATTGCAAACTGCGCGGCGCATAGGTAATAAAGGCTCCGAACGTAAGTTTCGGTTGGACAAAAGATTGTGGAATCAATCCGCGAAATGCAGAAGCTTCAGCAAGTTCAGAAAATTATTTCGAGCAGGAGGCGCAGTAGCCGCCAATTTCGAAGCGCGAGACAACGATGTGAAAACGGCAGTCTTTTTCCACCTGCCCTTTGAGCTTCTCAAAAATGTCGCTGACGAATTCCATAATCTTCCCGCATCGCAAGCAGGCCATGTGGATGTGGTCGCGGTTCAGTTTGCGCTCATAGTAGTGGCCCTCGCCGTGGATGTGCATCAGGTCGAGTTCGTCGATCAGTCCGTGCCGTTTCAACAGGCGCAAGGTTCGATAGATGGTGCTGCGATCGACGCTGGGGTCGAGTTTCTGCGCACGCCGCAAAAGTTGCGCCGCATCGAGGTGCTTGGTCGCGGTTTCCATCACGCTCAGAATTGCGCGGCGCTGCTCGGTCATGCGGATACCGCGCTGCGCCAAATGAGCCTGGAGCCTTCCCGGCATCTCAGTTTTCGGTAGGGGCATAAACAGTCGATCCTTCGGCCGTCGCAACTGGTCGCAACTACCCTGCGACAGAAAATTGTTCCCGCCCTTGACGCCACCCGCCGTCGACAGGCAACATCATGAATATAGTTCAGATGCGACTCGGTTGCAACTAGAGATGCGACTGGATCGCAACTGCATTTTTAAATCCATGCGAAATCGTTTCGAAATACTGCGGCTCATTTTGCTTCTAGCGTCAGTCGCCTCGCTGCCGGGCACTGCCGATGCCGGCGTGACCGGTCGCCTGTCCGGAACGATCAGGGATCAGTCCGGAGCGGCGATTGCGGGCGCCTCGCTTCAGTTGATAAACAGGGACACAGGCGTTCTTCAATCGACCGTCGCCAGTGACCGCGGCGACTATATTTTCCCCGTCATTCCCGTAGGAGTCTACGTCCTCGAAGTGACTCATGCCGGCTTCAAACCATCCAGACGCACCGGAGTTTCGTTCGATGCCAACAGCGCCCTGGTGATCGATGTCATTCTTCAGGTCGGAGAACGAAGTGATGCGGTCACTATCAGCGACAATGCCGCGCATGTTGAAACGACCAGTTCGCAGATGGGCGAAGTCATTGCCGGTTCCACCATGACCTCCGTTCCTCTCAATGGACGCAGCTACACCGATCTGCTCGCGCTTCAATCCGGGGTGGCTCCGGCAACATCACTCACTTCCAGCACGGTTCAGGATGTGGGGGCTAGCGCATTTTCACCGTCGGGAGATTTAAATTCCGGCAATATCTCCATTAATGGCCAGCGAGAATTCGCGAATAGTTTCATGGTCAACGGGAGCGATGTTGAAGAAGACGTCAATATGGGCACGGCGATCATTCCCAATCTCGATTCGATCGCCGAGTTCAGAATTATCACCAACAATTTCGACGCGGAATACGGTGAGTATAGCGGCGGTCAGATCAACGTAATTACGAAATCCGGAACCAACTCGTTTCACGGCGATATTTTCGAATTTGTACGCAATACCGAGCTGGACGCCCGCAATTATTTTTCTCCCACCCGCGGCTCCTTCAATCAAAACCAGTTCGGTGGAACGCTTGGCGGCCCCATCAAAAAGAACAAAATCTTTTTCTACTCCGATTATCAGGGAACACGGCAGACTGAGGGCGTCGACACCGGCCTGATTCCCGTGCCGTCGTTACAGGAGCGTTCTGGCAATGTCTCGGATTTGGCGACCTCGCTGACAGGGAAGGTCAGCGGTACTGCGTGGGCGAATACGCTCTCAAACAAATTCGGTTATCCCGTTTTCGTGGGAGAGCCCTATTATTTCGCCGGTTGCTCGAGTACCGCTGCTTGCGCACTTCCAACATTACAACTTCCGTCCCGCACATGGTCCGCCCCGGCGCAGCATTTATTGCAATACATTCCGCAGCCCAATCAACCGGCCAATTTCTTTTCCACCTCTGCCTATAATGAGTCGCTGACTGACAACAAGGCGGGGCTGCATCTAGATGCTAATACAGGGTGGGGATTGATCTCGGCTTACTACTTCTTCGACAACTTTACTCAGGAGAATCCTTATCCAACCGCGCAGGGGGGAGCCAATGTACCCGGTTTCGGCGCTCAGAATGTTGGCCGCGCGCAACTGTTAAACATCGGCGACACCAAAACCCTGAGCCCTACTGAGGTCAACGAGTTTCGCTTTAGTTATCTACGCGACTCCAATGACCTGGGCCGCCCACAGGGCGGGCTCGGAGTCAGCCTTGCCTCACAGGGATTTGAGGTTGGCGCCAACACTCCCGGCATCGTCCCGCTTTCTCCAGAAACCCAAGGCGTTGAGAGTGTAGCCTTCAACAACTATACGATTGGGACGAACACCAACGAGTTGAAGCAGACCAACAACACCTACCAGTGGCTCGACAATTTTTCCAAAGTGGTGGGCGCCCATACGGTGAAGTTCGGAGGCGAGTTTCACTTCGATCAGGTCAACACTCACGCCACGGCCCAATTCAATGGCAGCTTCCTGTTCTTCGGCAGTGAGACAGGAAGCGATTTCGCCGATTTCCTGCTCGGTGCTCCGACGCAGTACAACCAAAGCCAACTCCAGCCTTTCTATGGACGCAACAAATACGTGGGCTTGTACGCGCAGGACAGCTGGCGCCTGCGACCCAATCTCACGCTTAATTACGGTTTGCGCTGGGATCGAATCGAACCCTGGTACGAAAAATATAATCAGCTCGCGGTCCTGGAGCCGGGAAGGCAATCGGTGGTCTTTCCGACTGCTCCCGAAGGAATTCTTTTTCCTACCGATCCCGGCGTTCGGCGAACCCTTGCGCCACCAGGAAACAGGGATTTGGCGCCACGATTCGGCGTCGTTTACTCGCCGCGCTTAGATTCGGATTCTCTTCTCGGAAAGATCACGGGAGGTCCGGGCCAGACCAGCATCCGAGCGGGCTTTGGCATGTTTTATACGGCGATCGAGGCCCTCACCATCGGAGTGCTTGCGGCAAATGCCCCATACGGCACGACTTATACGAGTCCAGCGCCTCCGTTATTCTCCACACCGTTTCTCTCGGCTTCTACCGGGCAGGGAAGCCAGTATTTTCCAGTTCAACTTGCCCCGCTTAACTCTTCAGCAAGCCATCCTGATCCGAACGTCGATTGGTCACAATACGAGCCGATCAGCGGTCTTCCGGCATATCCGACAACCAACCGCATTCCCTATACCGAGGAATATATGTTGTCTGTCGATCGCCAGCTCGCGGCGAATACTGTGCTCAGCATTAGCTACGTCGGGACGCAAGGACATCGCCTGCTGGCGCTCGTTGAAGCCAACCCTGGCAACCCTGCACTGTGTCTGCAACTGAGTAATCCCGCGAGCCTGGCTGCCGGACAGACGCCTTGCGGGCCATTTCTCGAAGGCAACACGTACGTTACTGCCTCAGGCCAAACCATTCACGGAACTCGTGGTCCGTTGGGTTCAAATTTTGGGAGCGATACAAATCAGTCGACAATCGGCAACTCGAATTACAACGCGCTGGAAGTCAACTTGCGCCACACCAGCGGGCGGCTGGAAATTCTCGGCGCCTACACTTACGGCAAATCGATCGATCAGGCCTCGAACCTGGGAGAAGAAATCAATCCGATTAATCCCGGCATAAGCAAAGCTCTATCCGCCTTCGATGTAGAACACAACTTCGTCGTCAGTTACAAGTATGAGCTTCCCATTGATCGTTTGTTCCATGCCTCCAACCGCTGGACGGAAGGCTGGGCGATTTCGGGAATTACGCGTTTCAGTACTGGATTTCCGGTTACGCTGTACAACTACGGCGACAATTCTTTGCTCGGCGCCGAACCCAACGGCATAAACAACTATGGCGTCGATGAGCCGCAGTACACGGCCGGGCCTCTCCATCTCAATCACAATCCTCGAAACGGCCTCGACTACTTCAATACGAACCTTTTTGCCCTGCAGCCGCTCGGCCAGCCCGGCAACGCGAAACGCCGCTTCTTTTACGGGCCCGGCATCGACAACTACGATATGGCGCTCCTGAAAAACGTCGCTATTTCGGAATCGAAGTCGGTTGAGTTTCGTTTGGAGGGGTTCAACGTTTTCAACCACGCCCAGTTCTACGGACCGGCTTCGGTGAACGGCAACATCAACAGTACTTCTTTCGGTCAGGTGGTAAGCGCGGCAGCGCCTCGGCTCATGCAGGCGGCTGTTAAATTCATCTTTTAGCGGCAAAATCGATGCTGGGAAATAGGTGTCGCTTAAGGTTCTACTCTTCGAACATTGGCACTTGCCGCTGATCGCCGGTCCCGCGGCGCGGTCGCCGTCCTGCCCCAATTACGGCCAGTACGGTCAACGATTCGAGCGCGCTGCGAGGGACGAAAATCCGTTGCGTGTTCGACCGCTGATCGGGCGGATTCACAAGGTAGCCTTCGGGCATATTCTGGGTGAGGTCGGAGGGCATTAATCCTTCCAGAATTTCGTTGTCCTTGAAGCGCAGCCGCACCCACAAACCCTCCGATCGGGGGCGGGACGTGAAGGTTTTTCGCGTCAGAGATTCTGAATCCCCGAATTCGCGGACGAAATAAACTCCCTTGATCTCCTTCAAATCAATACCGACGACGTTTCCGGCTGTGTTCAGGAGTTCAAGTTTTCCTTCATTCACAAACTGGGCCGGAGACACGTATCCCGAAACCGAGTCCCGATCCATCTTGCGGACGATGACCTTTTTGTGCGTAGAAGGCATATGTTCTCTTGCGGTTGGTTAGAAGATTCAGAACCGGCCGTCGAATCGCAGTCCTGACTGCGCCCTTGTAGCGTTACTGGCGATCCCTATTCGTTAACGGTAACGGCAGCTACACCGATTTTCGCATTAATCTGCCCTAAAGCTCTGGAATCCACGTTAACAGTAGCCAAATCGTTAACGTTGTGTTATTCCTATCAGTTGCCACCAGTTCGCTAAATCCTTTATAAGTGTATTGTATTGAATGGCTTGTACCGGGTACGGTAGACGCCTGCTTTCGCTGTAGCGCTGCACCCTGTGGAAAAGCTGTGAAAAATGTTCGTGGCCTTAATGTCCTGGCCGGTCTTTCGGGCAACCGCCGGTGTTTTGATCGAGATCGCTTGACGACGAATGGCTGATTACATCTACACAATGGAAATCCGGTTGACGCCGGATCAACTTAAGGGCGTCAATCTGGTTCAAGAGATAGCCCGCGCTGCGGAAATCACGCTTTATCTTACCGGCGGCGCCATCCGCGACATCATCAGCGGGTTTACGATTCGCGATCTGGACTTCACCGTTCAGGGCAATCCTCTCAAGCTGCAAAAAGAGTTCGAGCGCGCTGGCGCGCAAATCGCCGGCCATGATGAAGACACTCGAACTTTGTTCCTCGTGCTTCCCGGCAACGTGCGCGCTGAGATCGGCATGGCGCGAAGCGAGACCTACGAAAAGATTGGCAAGCCCCCGGTAATTAATCCGGCGAGCATTCAGGAAGATCTCAGACGCCGTGACTTTACCGTGAACGCGATGGCGCTGTCGTTGAATGAAGGTTCACGCGGACTGCTGCTCGATCCCTTCAACGGCGTTGCCGACATCGAAGCCAAGCTGATTCGCATTCTGCATAACTATTCGTTCGTCGAAGATCCTTCGCGCCTGATTCGCGCCACCCGTTTCGCGGTGCGCTTTCATTGGCCGCTCGAAGAGCGAACGCAACAGCGCTATGACGCGGCCAGGGAAAATAATTACATCGAGCACATCTCGCGCAGCGCCATTGGCCACGAGATCGCGCAGCTGGCGCACGAGGACGATCCGCTTAACGTGGTCCGCGCGCTCGAAAGGGAAGACTGGCTGAAGGTATTGCACCCGCACTGGTCTTCGGCAAAAGTCGACACCAACGGGCTGGCATCGCTCATGAAGACGCGCCAGCAGATGGTCGACCTCGGTTACACCGTCGATCCCTCAGCCGCAGTCATGCATTTCCTGACTGCGCGCCTTTCCGAGAAAGATATTTCGGATTTGCGCCGGCAGATGCCGCGCAAAGATTTGGTAGATGGCTGGCGTGACCTTGAAAATCATGCGAAAGATTTAGCTAAACGCCTCACCGGAAAAGAAGCGGCCACTCCCTCACGCACCTGGAATTTATTATCCTCGGCTCGCACTGAGATGGTTCTGTTTCTCGCGGTAACGGCGCGCCAGCAAGCAGTGGCGCAAAAGATTAAGAATTTCCTCACGAAATGGCGGCAAGTTCAGCAGCGGATTCCGTTGCCGGAGATGACCGAGTTGCTCATCACGCCGCAATTGCCCGAGTATCCAAAGATCGCGCGCGACGTATTTATGCTCTTGCTCGATGGGAAACTGCGTTCGCGTACCGAAACATTGAAGTTTCTCAAGCCTTTTGCGCCGCCCCCACCACCACCTCCGCCCCCACCGCGCCGCGGACGGGCCGCAAAGGGAGCCATGTCCGGTCAGCCCGCGCCCGTACCTGCTCCCGCGAAAGGTGCAAAACCAGCCAAGGGCAAAGGGAAGCTGAGCACTCCTGTTCCAGCAACGGCTCCGGCAGCGGCATCGCCAGTTGCGCCGAAAGCAAAACCGGCAAGCCCAAAGCCGGAGACAGCAGCAAAGCCCCAGATCAATTCGGCCAAAAGCAAGCCAAAAGCCGCAGGCCGTCCGGCAAAACCCGCCGGAAAGCCGAAGCACGCCTCAAAGCCTAAGCCAAAGAAGGCTGCGCCAAAGAAGGCAAAATCCAGGAAAAAATAGACCTTCCGCGGCCGGAAATTCCTTCGCTCGCGACGCCCGAATTGGGCTTATAATGTACACATGAACCGTCCGCTCTTCATCGCGGCGTTCGTCCTGATAGTTGCCTCACTCTCGCTTTCCGCGCAGCGCGGAGGAGGCGGCCACGCTGGTGGCGGTGGTCACGCCAGTTTTGGCGGTGGCCATTCTGGGTTCGGCGGTGGTGGTCATGCTTTCAGCGCACCCCGTTCCAACGGTTTCTCTGGCCATTCCTTCAGTCGCGGATCGGCTTTCAACCGTGGTGCATTCAATCGCGGTGCATTCAATCGTGGGGCATTCAATCGTGGAAATATCGGTCGATTCGGTCGCAACCGCTCTGGCGCCGGTGTGCGCATCCGCTCTTATCCCTTTTACGGGCGCAATTGCTGGGGCTGCTGGGGTAGCGGTTGGGGATATCCCTACCTGGGCGGCGGCATCGATCCCTATTGGTGGGGCGACAGTGACAACGATTCCGATCCCTCCGCCGACGCTGGCCAGACTTACGGATATGGTTACGACAACGGACTGGCGAATCAGATGAATCAGCAAGGTATTCCGATGCGTCCTCCGGATCCTGGAAGTCCGGACTACTATTCGCGATCGGCTCCTCCGCCGCAACAGCAGCATCGTCCAGAACAGGCTGAAGCGGCTCAGCCGACAGTTCTGGTTTTCCGCGATCAGCACCAGCAGGAAGTTCAGAATTACGCGATTGTCGGACAAACCCTCTGGAACTTCACAGCGCAGCGGACGCAGAAAATTTCTCTATCTGATCTCGATATCGAGGCCACGCAAAAGGCCAATGACGAACGAGGCATAAGTTTTCGGTTGCCGGTAACTCACGAAGGCCAATGAGCGTTCGTTTCCAAGACTCCTGCAAATACCTCATGCTTCGCGGTTTATAAGATCATTCGCTGATCGCTGCTACGCGGTCGGGCTACGACACCTTCGCTACGGCTAGAAGAAGCATTCGGCCGTCCTTCGCTGACAGAACGCGGATTATGGTTTTGCTCGGAGCGGAAGCGCAGCAGAGCGGCAATGTTGCCGACCCTGTCAAACTCAGCATCGTCTTTGACGAAGAAAAGCTCGATGTTGCGGCGAATGATAAGCGGCACGATGGCTTCCGCCACATCGACCACCTGCCGCGTCTCGCGTGCGCAAGCCGGGCATCTGTTCACGAGATGCGCGTCGAGATGACCGCAGCCTCGGCATTCGACCGCTTGCGCGTGATAGGTTTCTCCGAGCAGCATTGTCTGTACCTCACCGGCTTCGAGCGATTGCAATACGCGGCGCAATCCCGTCGCGCCGCGGGCATTGGCCCGGGCCTGTTCGATGGCCTCTTGTACGAGTTCGTGACGGCGTTTTTCCTGCCATTCTCGAAAGATGCGTTCAGCTTGCGCGCGAATCTCATCGGCGCCCTCGTAAGCGACTTCAGCCGGAAACCGGCCGAGCAGTCGCCCCAAAACATAAGGGTGCAGTTGCGCTTCGATTTGCGGCCACTGTGTCTCCTGACAACCAAGAATCCATCGCTCGAACACCCCTTTTTCGAAGGCTTCCTTTAGAAAGTCGGCGACAGTCTTGAAATGTTGGCGGGTCTCGTCGGCGACGCGACGCTCGGCATGGCCGCCATCGTATCCTCCGAAGCCGTCGCCGCGGCCGCGGTGCGGGAGCGGACGGAAGAAATCCATGCGTTCGGTCAGTTCGCCCAGGCGCAGGTTGAACAGGCGCGCCCGATGGCGATCAACCAGCGCAATGCTGAGATTAGGAAACGCTCCCAGCAGCTGTGCCAAAGGTTTGAGACGGAAATGGCAGCTTACGGCGAGCTGCGTGCCACCGACCTGTGCCGGAAGGTCATACTCGCGCCAGAAACCCTGGGACGAGCAGGCGAACACTGCCTTGGCGTGCACGCCATTGCCACGCAGATCCTGCGAGAGGCGCACGATACGCTCGACATCGGCCCGGGCTGCGTTAAGTTTTTCCTTAGCTCTTCCACCGGTTCCTCCACCCAAGTTTCCATCGACAGCTTCGTTCTCCAGCTTGTGCAGAGCTTCGCGAGCTAAATCCTTGGTGAGGATGGCTTCTCCTTTGTGAGCTTTGTTGCGCGGTATGGTGGGTTGAAAGTAGTAAGTAAGGGCGCGGCAATCATGATCTTCAAATTGTGCAAGTTCGTTGATTTGTTCACGAGTGATCATCGTGATCCATTTCCTTTCCCTTTTAAGTGGAGACTAAGCTGTGCCTGTGGCCCGCCGGCTCTTGAACTGGTGTGCGAAGGTGGGTGACTTGCGGAGATGGTCGCGTGCGACAGAGATCGATTGCAAAACCTGCTGCGGCTGGGCGCCAGTGATGGCGCAAATTTCATCGACTCCGAAACCCTCGACGGCGTGCAGAATGAAAGCTTCGCGATGTCCAGCCTTGACACCGCGCAAGGCGGTCGCGATCAGACGGACCATTTCATCCGACCCTACGATCTGCTCGGGAGTGGCGATGCGCCAGTCGGCAATGACGGATTCTCCCGTGATGGATTCGTCCGGCTGATGGAATTGCAATTCAGCCTCATCGCTTCCTTTGACATTGCGTTTGCGCGTGGAATCTTCGAGGTGCACGGCGCCGCCGTTGGCGTCGTCGGGGCGGGTAAGCTGGTCGAGGGCTTTCATCGCCAGATGGTAGAGCCAGGGCTCGAGCGCAAGGCGCTCAGGCTTTGACTCGCCATCGCCAAGGGCGGCAGCGATAGTCTCATCGATTACTTCTTCTTTGGTCACGCAATCCTGCGCAACCAGATCGGAGGTCTCACGAAAATAAATCTCGCGCTCCACAAAACGTTCGAGGCGTGAAAGATTTACGTTCACGTATGAACGAATGTCTTCGGCTGAAACCGATGGAGGGAAAACCACCGCCAAAGTTTGCTCGAAGGGAATGGAACGAGTCCGCC
>Ga0210398_10000655_pt1 | contig 38439 bp, 27 predicted proteins | sample IncBWC4OmetaG_FD_161047 | JGI IMG/M metagenome (GOLD analysis project Ga0210398, IMG submission 161047) | Forest soil microbial communities from Barre Woods Harvard Forest LTER site, Petersham, Massachusetts, United States - Inc-BW-C-4-O | ecosystem: Environmental > Terrestrial > Soil >... | reverse complement strand
CCTGGTAGAGCCCAACGTCGATTCCGACTATCCGTTGAAGCCCCCGGTGGGCCGCTCGGGGCGCCCGGAAATCGGCCGCCAGGCCTACAGCATCGCGGCGGTCAACGAGTTCGACCCTCTGTTCGACGACATGTACTCGTTCTGCGAAGCGCAGGACATCGAAATCGATACCCTGATCCATGAGGCCGGCGCCGCGCAGATGGAAATCAATCTGCTGCACGGCTATCCCATGAGCCTCGCCGACCAGGCGTTTCTGTTCAAGCGAACCGCCCGCGAGGCGGCCATGCGGCACAAGATGTATGCCACGTTCATGGCAAAGCCGATGGCCAAGGAGCCGGGCAGCGCCATGCATTTGCACCAGAGCATCATCGACTCGAAGACCCGCAAGAACATCTTCAGCAACCCCGACGGTTCTCCGTCCGCGTTGTTCTTCGGCCATATCGCGGGCCTGCAGAAGTATCTGCCGGGCGCGATGTCGTTGTTCGCTCCCAACGTGAACAGCTATCGGCGCATCAGCCGCCATTCGTCGGCGCCCATCAACGTGCATTGGGGCTACGACAATCGAACGGCCGGTCTGCGTGTTCCCATGTCCGGGGCCGAGGCGCGGCGCGTCGAGAATCGAGTGGGCGGCGCCGACGCCAATCCCTACCTCGCGATCGCGGCGTCCCTGGCCTGCGGCTATCTCGGCATGGTCGAGGGTCTCAAGCCCTCCGAGCCCATATCAGGCAGCGCCTACGATCTGGCAATCGCCCTGCCGCGCACTCTGGCCGAGGCCCTGCGCCTGCTGCGAGAGTCCAAGCCGCTGGTGGACTTGTTCGGCGATCGCTTCGTGCTGGCGTTTACGGCAGTCAAGGAAGCCGAGTACGAAACATTCGCGCAAGTCATCAGTTCCTGGGAGCGCGAGCATCTGCTCCTGAATGTTTGACGGGTTTGGCTCTGTCCCCGGGGCGCAGCCTGCGATATAAAGCAGCCTAAGGTTCAAGACGCGCGGAAAAAGGGGGATCGTGTGATAGCAAGCGTAGCTCGGGTGGCGATTTTGGCGCTTGGGTGCGCGTTGGCATCGAGTGGTTGCGGCGGCCACAAGGGCGCGTCCGGCACCGGGCCGGGAGGCGCCGGCGATGCGGCCGACGCCGCGGGCAAGGCCCCGGCAAAAGTGCTGAACTTGTACATCTGGTCCGATTATCTGGCGGCGGACACCCTGTCGAATTTCGAGAAGCAGACGGGCATCAAGGTGCACGTTTCCTATTTCGACACCAACGAAACGCTCGAGACCAAGCTGCTCGCGGGCAGCAGCGGCTTCGACGTGGTCGTGCCCACGGCCTCGTACTTCGAAAGGCAGATCAAGGCCGGCGTGTATTTGCCGCTCGATAAGTCGAAATTGCCGAACCGGAGATACCTGGATGGCGATCTCATGTCGAAAGTGGCCCTGCATGATCCGGGCAACGCGCACGGCGTCATCTATATGTGGGGCACCAACGGGATCGGCTACAACGAAAAAATGATCACGGCGCTGCTGCCCAAGGCGCCGCTCGATAGCTGGAGGATGGTGTTCGATCCGGCCGTGGCTTCGAAGGTGGCCAAGTGCGGGATCAGCGTGCTCGACTCTCCGGCCGAAATGATGCGCGCGGTCTATAGCTATCTGGGCAAGGATCCGAATTCGCAGAATCCGGACGATTTGGTGCTGGCGGATGCCGTGCTCACCAAAATCCGCCCCTACGTCCGCAACATCAATTCCTCGGAATACATCGAGGCGCTCGCCAACGGCGACATCTGTCTCGCGGTCGGCTACAACGGGGACGTTTTGCAGGCGCGCGACCGGGCGCGGGAGGCCGGCAAGGGCATCGAGGTCAAGTACGCCGTGCCCAAGGAAGGCTCGATATTGTGGTTCGACATGCTGGCCATCCCGAAGGATGCCCCCAATCCCGACAATGCCTACGCGTTCATCAACTACATACTGACTCCGCGAGTCATCGCCGACATTTCGAACTTCAAGCGCTACGCGGACGCCGATGCTCAGGCGCAGTCGCTGCTCGATCCTGCGGTGCGCGATGATCCTGGAATTTACCCGCCGAAGGAAGTGACGGCAAAGCTGGCGGTGCAGCTGGCGGATTCGGCCGATCAGACCCGCGCCATCACCCGCGTCTGGCAAAAATTCAAGACGGGTCAATAGGGGATGTCGACATCCGGCGGAGCGGCCGTCAAAGCGGCGCCTTGGAACGATCAAGCCGCGAAACCCTATGTGCAGGTGGAGGGCATCTGCAAGTCATTCGGCGATTTCAAGGCGGTCAATGACGTCAGCCTGAAGATTTACAAGGGCGAGATCTTCTGTCTGCTGGGAGCCTCCGGCTGCGGCAAGACCACGCTGCTTCGAATGTTGGGCGGCTTCGAGACGCCGAGCGCCGGCAAGATATTCATCGACGGCGAGGACATGACGGGAGTGCCGCCCTACGAGCGTCCGGTGAACATGATGTTCCAGTCGTATGCACTGTTTCCGCACATGAACGTCGAGCAAAACGTCGCCTTCGGCCTGAAGCAGGACCGGGTACCCAAGGGCGAGATCCAAGAGCGCGTCGCGACCATGCTCGATCTGGTCAAATTGGGCGACTTCGCCAAGCGCAAGCCGCATCAGTTGTCGGGCGGCCAACGTCAGCGCGTGGCGCTCGCCCGTTCCTTGGTCAAGCGGCCGAAGCTGCTGCTGCTCGACGAGCCCTTGGGCGCGCTGGACAAGAAATTGCGCGAGCATACGCAATTCGAGCTGATCAGCCTGCAGGACAAGCTGGGCGTCACCTTCGTGGTCGTGACCCACGATCAGGAGGAAGCCATGACCTTGGCGAGCCGGATCGGCGTCATGAACCATGGCGAAATCGTCCAGGCCGGCACACCTTCGGAGATCTACGAATTTCCGAGCTCGAAATTCGTGGCGGATTTCATCGGCTCGGTGAACATGTTCGAGGGCAAGCTGATCGAGGACGAACCGGAATACGTGCGCATCGGCTCCGAAGAGCTTGGCGGAACCATCTACGTCAGTCACGGCATCAGCGCCCCTCCGGAGGCCATCGTGTGGGCGGCGGTGCGGCCGGAGAAGATCTTCATGTCCACCGCGCCCCCGGAGGGCGGCGACAATGTGGCGCGGGGCTCCGTGCAGGACATCGCGTATCTCGGTGACCTGTCGATTTATCTGGTGAAGCTGCCCACCGGCAAGGTGGTGCGGGTGACCCAGCCCAATACTTCGCGGCATGCCGAGGCCATCACCTGGGATCAGCAGGTGTATCTGTCGTGGGACGCAACCAGCCCGGTGGTGGTGACCCGTTAGCTCCATGACGACAGCCGGACGCTTGCGGCGCTACGGCTTCACGGGCCGGGGACTCGTCGTGGTGCTTCCCTATCTGTGGTTGATGTTGTTCTTCGTCGTCCCTTTCGTCATCGTCCTGAAAATATCCTTCTCGGACATCGACCTCGCGATCCCGCCTTACAAGCCCCTGCTGGAGTGGGTGGGCAAGAATTCTCTCGCCATCAAGCTCAATTTCAACAACTACGCCTTCCTGTTCACGGACCGGTTGTACGTCAACGCCTTCTTGAATTCGATCAAGGTCGCGTTCATTTCCACGGTTCTGTGTCTGCTCGTGGGATATCCCATGGCCTATGGCATCGCGCGCGCCAAGCCGAGGACGCGCAATGTGCTTCTGCTGCTGGTCATCCTGCCGTTCTGGACGTCGCTGTTGCTGCGAGTCTATGCCTGGATCGGTTTGCTCAAGGCGAACGGCGTGATCAACAACGTGCTGATCTGGCTCGGCGTCATCCATGACCCCCTGACCATGTTGTATACGCCCTTCGCCATGTACGTCGGCATCGTCTACTCGTACCTGCCGTTCTTGATACTGCCCCTGTACGCCAACCTCGAGAAAATGGATTGGCAACTGCTCGAGGCCGCAGAGGATCTGGGGTGCCGCCCCTGGCAGGCGTTCTACAAGATCACCTTGCCGCTGTCGCGCAACGGGATCCTGGCGGGCTCCATGCTGGTGTTCATTCCGGCGGTGGGCGAATTCGTCATCCCGGCACTGCTGGGCGGGCCGAATGCATTGATGATCGGGCGCGTGCTGTGGGATGAGTTCTTCTCGAACCGTGCGTGGCCCGTGGCGAGCGCCGTGGCGATCTTGCTGCTCATCCTGCTGGTGCCCTTCATGATGTGGTACCAGAACATCCAAGCGCGCGAGTCGGCCGGGGCCCGATGAACTACAGGAGCTCCTTTTTCATCTTGACCTGCCTGGGGCTCGGCATCGCGTTCCTGTACGTCCCCATCGTGTCCATGGTGGTGTTCTCCTTCAACGCCTCGAAGCTCGTGACCGTCTGGGACGCGGCCAACTCACCGACGCTCAAGTGGTACTACTCGCTGCTCAACAACGAGGAAATCCTCGATGCTGCCTGGATATCGTTGAAAGTAGCCGTCATCAACGCTTCGGGGTCGGTGATTCTCGGCACACTGGCCGGATTCGGGTTGGCGCGCTTCCGGCAATTCAAGGGTCGTTTCACGCTCAATGCCATGACCACGGCGCCCCTGGTCATGCCGGAAGTGATCACCGGGCTCTCGCTGCTGTTGCTGTTCGTCGCCTTGGAACAGTTGATCGGCTGGCCCGCCGGCCGTGGGATCACCACCATGACCATCGGGCACATGACATTTTCCATGGCCTACGTGACCGTCATCATCAACTCGCGCATGGCCTCGTTCGACGAGGCCCTGGAGGAGGCGGCCATGGATCTGGGCGCGCGCCCCTTGAAGGTATTTTTCGTCATCACGCTGCCCATCATTTTCCCGGCCATACTGTCGGGGTGGCTGCTGGCCTTCACCCTGTCGTGGGACGATCTCGTCATCTCGAGTTTCACCTCGGGACCCGGCAGCAGCACGCTACCCATGGTGGTGTTCTCGAAAGTGCGCTTGGGAGTGAGCCCCGAGATCAACGTACTCGCGACCATCACCATCGCGGTGGTCACGCTGATGATCGTCGGCGTGAGCCTGTGGATGTCGCGCATGGCCAAACTGGACAAAGCCGAAGCCTAAGGCGCCGGACAATTCCCACCCGCCGCCCGTCCCGCCCTCCGCCCCGCCTCCGCCTAGCGGCGCTTGGCGCCGGTCGGGAACAGCATCGGGACGCGCGCGCGATAGGCTCCGTACTCGGCGCCGTGGTACTTCATCAAGTCGCGTTCCTCGAAGAAGATCCCGACAAGGATGTATCCCGACGTCGCGATCGAGAAAACCAGGTGTCCCACGGACATGTGCGGGGTGGCCCAGAATGCGATCAAGAAGCCCAGGTAGAGCGGGTGGCGCACATGTTTGTAGAACGCCCGTTCCGTGTACGCGACGGGCGTGTAGTCGAGGCCGCGCATCCGCAGGTACACCTGCCGCAACCCGAACAGATCGAAGTGATTGATCATGAAGGTCGAGACCAACAGAATCAGCCAGCCGAGGGCAAACAGCGCCAGCAGAATACCGCTGAATAGCGGTGAGGCGACGTCCCACACCGTCGCCGGAATGGGCTGCCACTTCCAGCAGATCAGATCGAGCAGAAGACTGGCGAACAACACATATGTGCTGCGCTCCACCGCGGTGGGAACGATGCGGGTCCAGACGGCCTTGAAGCCGGGCCGGGCCATGACGCTGTGCTGTACCGCAAACAGTCCGAGCAGGACCAGATCGATGAGCACCGCCTGAGGCCAGGCGCCGCCGGGACCCGAGTCGATCGTCTTCGGAACCGCGAAATTGCCGACGAAGCCTATGGCGTAGAGAAAGGACCCCAAGAAAACCACATAGCACACTAGACCGTACACGGCCGCGATGAATCCCATGGTGATGCCCTCCCAGATTTATGTCGTTGTTATGGTCTCGCTGAGTAATCGATATTGGGCGGTCGAAGACTACACCCCGTCCGCCGGATCGCGCAATCGCCGCGGGGCGGAGCCGGGATATACTTCGCTGCGGGGAAACATCGGCAACGCGCGGGGAGATGGCCATGAACAATCAGCTCGATCCATTGGCGCATGCCAAGGACACTTTGCTCGATCTGGCCGTCCGCTTCGGGCCGAAGGTGCTGGTGGCACTGCTCATCCTGACCGTGGGGCTGTTCGTGGCGGGTTGGGCCGGCCGTGCGGTCGATCGGGGCCTGCGCCATCTCGATCTCGAGCCTCCCGTACGGCAGCTCTTGAACCGGGTGACGCGCATTCTGGTGGTCGGTCTGTTCTTTATCATGGCGCTGCAGAATCTCGGCGTCGAGCTGCTGCCGCTGATTGCGGGCTTGAGCGTCGCGGGTGCCGGCATCGCTCTCGCCACTCAGGGCGTCCTCAGCAACATGGTGGCGGGCCTCACCATCATTTTCAGCAAGCCGTACCGCGTCGGCGAATACATCGCCATCGTCGGCGTCGAGGGCCAGGTGGAGGCCATCACGTTGTTCACCACGACGCTCATACATCCCGACCGCTCGCGGATCATCGTTCCGAACCGCAAGGTCGTGGGAGAAATTCTTCACAACTACGGCAAGATCCGCCAGTCCGAAGTCAAGGTGGGGGTGGCCTATGAATCGGATCTCGCGCTCGCCTTGGGCTGCATTGGAGATCTCGTGCGGGCGAATCCTCGCGTCCTCGCGGAGCCGGCGCCCGTCATTCAGGTGGTCACGCTGGCCGATTCGGCGGTGCAGATCGCGGTCAAGCCCTGGGTTGCGGTGGCCGACTACGGAAGCATCGCGGGCGAGCTGAATTTGTCGTTGGTGGCGGAGCTGCGGCAGCGCGGCATCGGGATTCCGTACCCGCAGCGGGAAGTGCGGCTGATCGGCGGCGACGCGGGATGAGAGATTTCGCGCGCCGCACTTGCCCAAAGTCGATTTTTCAGGAGGGTGACGATGAGTGGATTCATGATTCGCCTTGGTGTATTCGCGTTGATCGGGATGACGGCGTCCGTGCCGGCGCTTGCGGCAGCGGCAGCGGCCGTGGACGGCGATGCGCAGAAGGCCGAGGGCGGCAAGTTCGAGCCTTTCAAGCCCGAATCGGTCGCGAGCAGCGGCACCGTCACCATCGGCGGCCAGGCGATTTCCTATCAGGCCGTCGCAGGCACGCTGATCGTGCATCCGAAGGACTGGGACGATGTCCCGCGCGATCCCAAGGCCGACAAGGCAGCACCTGGATCCGAGGAGGGCGCCGACGCCAAGAATCCGACCGCCGAGGCCTCCATGTTCTACGTGGCCTATTTCAGGAGCGGCGGCGGCTCTCGTCCCGTCACGTTCTTCTACAACGGCGGTCCCGGTTCCGCGACGCTGTGGCTGCACATGGGCGCCTTCGGTCCGCGCCGCATCGTCACCGCCACCGATGCGCACACCCCGGCAGCGCCTTACTCCCTGGTCAACAATGCGTCGAGCCTGCTCGACGCGACCGACATGGTGTTCATCGACGCGCCCGGCACCGGCTTCAGTCGCATCGCCGGCAAGGACAAGGAGAAGGCGTTCTTCGGCGTCGATCAGGATGCCTATGCCTTCGCCGAGTTCATCTCGCAGTTCTTGTCGAAATACGGCCGCTGGAATTCACCCAAGTATCTGTTCGGCGAGAGCTACGGCACGCCGCGCTCCGCCGTGCTCATCAATCAGCTCGAGGCGGACCGCTCGATCGACTTCAACGGGGTGATTCTGCTGTCGCAAATTCTCAACTTCGACCTGAGCCCCGACCGTCCGACCGGCAATCCCGGGGTCGATCTGCCTTATCAGACCGTGTTGCCGACCTACGCGGCAACGGCCTGGTATCACCAGAAGCTGCCCGGGGAGCACAAGAATCTCGACGCATTGCTCGCGGAGGTCGAACAGTTCGCCATGGGCGATTATGCGCGGGCACTGGCGGCCGGATCCGATCTTGGCGCCACGGAACGCGCTGCAATCGCCGAAAAGCTGCACCAGTACACCGGCCTTCCCGTCGAGTACATCCTGAAGGCAGACCTGCGCATCGACGGCGGCGAATTTCGCCAGAATTTGCGCGGCGAGGACGGCATGACGACAGGGCGGCTCGATTCGCGGTTCGCAGGCCCGGACATCGACCCCCTGAGTCAGCGCGCCGACTACGATCCGCAGGCATCGGCGCTCAGTTCAGCGTATGTCTCCGCATTCAACGAGTACGCCCGCAAGGATCTGCGCTATGGGGAGGGCAAGATCTTCAAGCCCAGCATCTCGACCTTCAGGACCTGGAACTTCCAGCACCAGCTGCCGGGGCAGACCCAACCCGGGACCTCGCGCCAGGGGTCCAACGTCATGCCGGATCTCGCGAACGCCATGAAGATCAACCCGAACCTGAAAGTTCAATTGAACGCGGGGTACTTCGATCTCGCTACGCCCTTCTATCAGGGTGTGTATGAAATGCACCACCTCCCGATTCCGGCGAAACTGCAAGGCAATATCGAGTACAAGTTCTACGATTCGGGGCACATGGTGTACGCCAAGGACGCCGCGCTCAAATCGTTGCACGAGAATGTCGCGGGCTTCATTCGCCGCACCAGCAATATGACGGAGGCCGATAAGGTGAAATGAGGCGTCGGGGAGCGCGGACGCTGCCGGCTCACACCAGCACCCGTTCGATGCCTCCCGAGTTCGCGAGCTGCACGTACCGCGGCAGCCAGTCCGCACCCAGCAGATTCTTCGCGATCTCGACCACGACGTAGTCAGCGTCCGTTTCCGTGTCGTCGTTGTAGCGCTTCAGTCCCTGCAGGCAGGAGGGACAGGACGTCAGTATCTTCACCTCGCCGCGATGGCCGCCGGCGCGAATCTGATCCACCCCGACCCGCATCTCTTCTTCCTTGCGAAAGCGCACCTGGGTGGATATGTCGGGCCGGGTGACGGCGAGCGTGCCGGACTCACCGCAGCATCGGTCGTTCTTCTCGATCGAACCGTTGCGCGCGCTGTTCATCAGCGTGTTCACCACAGACAGCGGGTCGTACTTCTTCATCGGCGAGTGGCAGGGGTCGTGATACATGTAGCGCACGCCGGTGACGTTCTCGAGCATGACGCCTTTTTCCATGAGGAATTCGTGGATGTCGATGATCTTGCAGCCGGGAAAGATTTCCTCGAACTTGTAGCCCTGGAGCTGATCGAAGCAGGTCCCGCAGCTCACCACCACGGTTTTGATGTCGAGATAGTTCAATGTATTGGCGACGCGGTGGAACAGCACGCGATTGTCGGTGATGATCTTTTCGGCCTTGTCGAACTCGCCCGCACCGCGCTGCGGATAGCCGCAGCAGAGATATCCCGGGGGCAGCACGGTTTGAACTCCGACGTGCCACAGCATGGCCTGAGTCGCAAGCCCGACCTGCGAGAACAGGCGCTCCGAACCGCAGCCTGGAAAATAGAACACCGCTTCGGACTCGCTGGTCGTTTTCCGCGGATCACGGATGATGGGCACGTAGTTGCGATCTTCGATGTCGAGCAGTGCGCGCGCGGTCTTCTTCGGCAGGCCGCCCGGCATGCGCTTGTTGACGAAGTGGATGACCTGCTCCTTGATCGGCGGGCGTCCTTCCGTGGCGGGCGGCCGCTTGGTCTGCGCCTTGGCGAGCGGCTTGAGGGCGCGGTTCGCCAGACGCTGCACCTTGTAGCCCCACTCGATCAAGCCTAGGCGGGCCAACTTGATGGTCTGCGGATTGGTGGCGTTCAAGAAGAACATGGACGCCGCGGTTCCCGGATTGAAGCGCTTCTTCCCCATGCGGCGCAGCAGATCGCGCATGGCCATGGAGACATCGCCGAAGTCGATGTCGACGGGGCAGGGCGACTCGCATTTGTGGCAGACCGTGCAATGATCGGCCACGTCGGACAGTTCGTCCCAGTGCCGGATGGAGACGCCGCGGCGCGTCTGCTCTTCGTACAAAAACGCCTCGATCAACAGGGACGTCGCCAGAATCTTGTCGCGCGGCGAATACAGCAAATTGGCGCGCGGCACATGGGTTGCGCAAACCGGCTTGCATTTCCCGCAGCGCAGGCAATCCTTGATGGCGTCGGAGATCGTGCTGATGTCGGAGTGCTGCATGATCAGGGACTCGTGCCCCAGCAGCGCGAAGCTCGGCGTGTAGGCCCGGCGCAGATCGCCGTCAGGCATCAATTTGTGCTTGTTGAATCGGCCCTGCGGGTCGACTTGCTGCTTGTAGGCACGAAAGGAGGCAAGCTCGGCTTCGGTCAGGAACTCGAGCTTGGTGATGCCGATTCCGTGCTCGCCGGAAATCACGCCGTTGAGACTCCGGGCGATCAGCATGATCCGGGCCACCGCGCGGTTGGCAGCGTGCAGCATGGCATAGTCGTCGGAATTCACGGGGATGTTGGTGTGTACGTTGCCGTCGCCGGCGTGCATGTGCAGAGCGACGAATACACGGCCGTGCAGCACGCGCTTGTGCACGGCTTCGCACTCGGCAAGCACCGAGGCAAATCCTGCGCCCGCGAAAATGCGCTCGAGATGCGCGCGCACTTCCACCTTCCAACTCACGCGGATGCTTCGGTCCTGCAGCCGGTCGAATACGGTGCCCGACTCGCCGTGCGGCTCATCCATGGCGCGGAGCAGGGACTGCCAGCGCTCCCGAACGCTTGCCAGCAATTCGCGCGCCTCACCCCTGCGGCGCACGTCGACATCCGCGGTCTTCCCCGCCCTGATCTCGCCGGAGAAATATTCATCCAGCGCATCGAGCAATTCGAGCTTGTTGCGGATCGACAATTCGATGTTGATGCGCTCGATGGCGTCCGTGTATTCGCCCAGGCGTTCGAGCGGGATGACGACGTCTTCGTTGATCTTGAACGCATTGGTATGCTTGGCGATCGCGGCCGTGCGGGCGCGATCGAGCCAGAACTTACGGCGCGCCTCGGCGCTTACCGCGATGAAGCCCTCCCCGGCGCGCGCATTGGCGAGACGCACCACCTGCGAGGTCGCGGCGGCGACCATCGCGTCATCCTCGCCGACGATGTCCCCGAGCAGTACCATCTTCGGCAGCGAACCGCGCTTGGATTTGGTGCTGTAGCCGACGGCGCGCAAGTAGCGCTCGTCCAGATGCTCGAGGCCGGCAAGGACGGCGCCCTTGGCCTTCGCGGTCGATTCGAGGAACCGCGTGATCTCGAGAATGCCGGGAATGGCGTCGCGCGCCTGACCGAAGAACTCCAGGCACACCGTGCGCACGTGCGCAGGGCTCTTGTGCAGGACCCAGCGGGCGGCGGTGATCAGGCCGTCGCAGCCCTCTTTCTGCACGCCCGGCAATCCGCCCAGAAACTTGTCGGTCACATCCTTGCCGAGCCCGGTCTTGCGAAATGCCGCCCCTTCAATATCGAGGCGACGACTCTGCAGGATCTTGGCCTGATCCGGATGGGTGCGCCCATCCTTCCAAACCAGCTCGAAGCTCGCGACCGGCACGTCGTGAATCTTGCCGAGATTGTGATTCAGGCGCGTGACCTCGAGCCAATTGCCTTCCGGATCCACCATGCGCCACCACAGGAGGTTATCGACCGCCGTGCCCCACAACACGGCCTTCTTGCCGCCGGCGTTCATGGCGATGTTTCCGCCCACGCAGGAGGCATCGGCCGAGGTCGGGTCGACCGCAAACACCAAGCCTGCGCGCTCGGCCGCTTCCGTCACACGCTTGGTGACCACACCGGTTGCGGCGAGGATGGTGGCGGCGTCGATCGAAGCGCCAGGTAAGGCCATGGTCTCCACGGGCCCCAGGGAGTCGAGTTTCTCCGTATTGATCACCGCGGACCAGGGTGTCAGCGGCACGACGCCGCCGGTGTACCCGGTGCCGCCGCCGCGCGGGATGACGGTGAGTCCCAATTCGATGCAGTCGCGCACCAAAGCAGCGGTTTCCACTTCGGTATCCGGCGCCAGCACCACAAACGGCAGCTCGACGCGCCAGTCGGTGGCGTCGGTGACGTGCGCGACCCTGGAGAATGCGTCGAAGCGGATATTGTCCTTGCGCGTGTGCTTGAGGAGGAGGCGCCGCGCCTTTCTACGCATCTGCTCGATTTCCACGAAGTGGAGTTCGAATTGCAGCACCGCCTCGCCCGCCGCGCGCAGCAACTGCCCGACCTTGACGTCGCGAACCCGGTCGGCGGCGTCGCGGCGCTTCTCCATCTCGTGCAGGCGATGATGCAGTGCCTCGATCAGCTGCCGTCTGCGCTTCGGGTTGTCGAGCAGGTCGTCCTGCAAGTAGGGGTTGCGGTCGACGACCCAGATATCGCCGAGCACCTCGTACAGCATGCGCGCCGATCGGCCGGTGCGCCGCTCGGCGCGCAGATCGTCGAGCACTCCCCACGCGGCCTCGCCCAGCAGGCGAATGACGATCTCGCGATCGGCCAGTGAGGTGTAGTTGTAGGGGATTTCCCGCAAACGGGGTTGCGGTTCTCTCTCCAAATCTGCTACGGCATTCATGGCTGTCCGATTTTACGCATTAAATCGGCCTGAATGTGCGACTCAAGTCGTGCCGGCCTCGGTCGTTACACGGACAATGCCGGACACTATGGCCCCGCTGACGATGAATTCCTCCGATGCGCTGAGTGACTGCGAGTTCGTCCACGGTCTCCTCGAGAAGTGCCTGGCGAATGACGAACTCACCGTGCCGCTGTTGCCCGAGGTCGCCGTTCGCGTCGCGCGCACCGCACCTCAGCACTCGACCAACGCCCGTCAGCTGGCGGACATCATCAACGCGGACCCCGCGCTCACCATGTATGTGCTGCGAATCGCCGGGTCGGCGGCCAAGATGCCGGCATCGCCGATCGTTTCACTGCCGCAGGCAATCGCCTGGCTGGGTTTCGACGAAGTGGCCAGCATTGCCTTTGCCTTGGCGCTGCAAGGCAAGCTGCTCGACGTCAAGGGTCAGCAGCACAAGGCGCGACGGCTGTGGCGGCACTCGCTGGCAAGCGCGCTGTGGTCGCGGCAACTCGCGCACATGGTGGCCCGTGAATCCGGCATGTGCTACCTATGCGGGCTATTGCACAACATCGGCAAGGTGGTCACCTTGGGTGCGGTGCATGAACTTGCACAACGCGCGGGCAAGAAATTGGCCGGCGACGATTACGACCGGCTGATCGAGACTTTTCATCGCCACATCGGCGCTCGCGTCGTCACCGCATGGGCGCTGCCGCCGCCGGTGCTGACGGTGACCACCCAGTGGGAGGCTTACGCTTCCGCCGGCGTGGCGCGCTTCGAGAGCAACGTCGTCCATGTCGCGCATTCACTCGCGGACTTCACGCTGCGCGAATCCACGCAGCTGGCCCGGGACCTCCTGGTCACGGATGCGGCGTTCCTGGACCTTGGCCTGACGGCGGCCGACTGCGAAACTCTATTCGATTCCGCGGCGGGCATCAGCGCTGAACTGGACCGCTACCTGGCGCCCTGAGCGCCGATCCTCCGGCGGCGAAGTAAGGCCTGCGGGGCCCGCGCTTTCAATGCGGAGCTTCCTCGATTATCGTGCACTGCATGAAAAACGACACGCGCGTTAATCATCCCCCCGCCGTCGAGCTGCCTTCGGACAATCGTCCCCTGGTGGCGCCGATCTACCAATCCGTGAAGTTCTCCTTCGATGACACGGATGAAACGCTGCGTTACTTACGCGGCGACCGCGAGGGATTCTTCTATTCGCGGACGTCGAATCCCACCTTGCGGCAATTGCAGTTGCTGCTCGCCCAGCTGCAGGGCCGGGATGATTGTTTGCTGACGGGGTCCGGCGTCGCGACCATCGCGGCGAGTCTTTTGTCCCTGTGCAAGCAAGGCGATCACATTCTCGCCTTCGTCGAATCGTACGGCCCCACCCGCTACATCGTGCAGCATCTTCTGGCGAAGTTCGGGGTTGCTCATACTCTGCTGTCGATCGAAGATCTCGCCGGCATCGAACGGATGCTGCGCGACGTACCGACCCGCTTGGTGATATTCGAGAGCCCGACCAACCCGGTCACCAAGATCGCCGACATCGAACACCTGACCGCGCACGCACGCCGCGCGGGTGCGCTCACGGTGCTCGACAACACCTTTGCCGGTTTTCACAATCACGGCGCCTACGACATCGATATCTACCTGCACAGCCTCACCAAGTACGCGTCGGGTCACGGCGACGTGATGGGCGGCGCCATCATTTCGAACGCCGCGCTGATTTCGCAGATGCGCAAGGACATCGTCTCCATGGGTCCGACGCTCGATCCGCATGCGGCCTTCTTGATTCAGCGCGGGATGCGCACGTACTTCCTGCGCTACGAGCGTCAGTGCGCGAACGCGCTGGCCGCTAGCCTGTACCTCGTTAGTCACCCCCGGGTGAAGCGCGTTCACTACCCCGGTCTCGAGAGTCACCCGCAACACCGTCTGGCCCGCCGGCAAATGAACGATTTCGGCACCATCGTGACCATCGAGTTGGACGGCGGCTTCGAGCAGGGTGCGCGCTTCGCCGAAGCACTGCAGTACTTCTCGATTTCCGCGAGCGTGGGATCCGCGGAGTCGCTGGTAATGCCGCCCCAGCTGCTGGCGGGAGGCGAATTCACCCCCGAGCAACGCGCCGCTTCGCTGATTGCCCGGGGCACGGTACGCCTGTCGATCGGCCTCGAGGACGCCACGGACCTGGTCGAAGATCTGAGGCAGGCCTTGGACAAGGCATATTTGACTTAAATCACAACGTGTAGGGGAATCTCCTTAAGCATCCCCGCCGCGTGCCGATACTTGATGTAGCGCAATGCAAGGGGTGTGCAGTGAGTGTCGATTCCGCCGTCGTCTCATCCACCCTGGAATCCCAGGCGGCGCGCGCCTATCTGATTGATTCCTTGACAGCTCCGCAGACGATTGCGCCGCTGCCGCGGGTGTGTGCGCAGCTCGCGCAGCTCACGGCTCAGGAAGTCACCGACGCGGCCCAGCTGGCGCGGCTGATTCAATCCGATCCGGCGCTCGCCGGCGAGATCATCCGGGTGGCGAATTCTCCGGCCTTGCGGCCGCGGATGGCGATCGTGTCGCTGCAGCAGGCGGTTTCGTGGCTCGGCGTCGCCGAGGTACGCAATATCGCGATGGCGGTGATGCTGCGCGGCGAGGTGTTTACCGCTCCCGGCCATGAGCCGCAGACCGAAGAACTCTGGCAGGAGGCGTGGCTGGCAGGCCTGTGGGCGAAGGAGATCGCGCGCGAACGCCGCAAACATGTGGAAAGTGCATTCCTGGCCGCGCTCATGCACCGCACGGGGGCCGCACTTGCGTTGAAGATTCTGTCGCGCTTCGAGGCGCAGGGGCGCGCGCGCCTCGACGCGCGCATATTCGGCGATCTCGTGGTCGAATTCGAACCGGCGCTCGGGCGTCTGTTGATGAACAACTGGCTGCTGCCCAGGGACGTGCAAGATGCGGCGAGCGAATGGCGCAACTACCGCGAATCCACTCAAGGCGATCTCGCAGGGACCGTGCACGCGGCGCACTTGTTGGCGGCCCATACGTTGCATGCCGAGTTGATAACCGAGGACATGGTGATCGAGAGTCCCGTGTTCGAACATCTCGGCGTATTTCCCGACGATCGCCGGCACATGCTCGCGAAGCGCGATCACGTGCGCGCCCTGGCGGGCTAGATGCCGCAGAACGACTTTGACATTCTTTGCATCGGATCGGGCCCGGCCGGACAAAAGGCGGCGATTCAGGCCGCTAAAGCCGGATTTCGTGCAGGCGTCATCGAACGGGAATCGCAAGTCGGCGGCTCCTGCCTGCTGTCGGGCACGATTCCCAGCAAGGCGCTGCGGGAACAGGCGCTGCGCTACCGCCGCATGCAAGGCAGCGCCTCGTCCTTGGCCGTGGAATTGCGCGGCGATGCGCCATTGTCCGCGTTGCTCCACGGCGTCGACGCGGTGATCGGCGCTCAAGACCGCTATCTGCAGGCACAGCTCGCGCGCAATCAAGTCGAGCTGATTCGCGGGCGCGGCGTCTTCCTGGATGCGAATCGCATCGAAGTGCAGCGCCTGGACGGTTCGCGAATCGTATTGCGAGCGCCGCGCGTGCTGCTTGCCACCGGCTCGAGGCCGCGGCACGTCCCTGCCGTCGAAGTCGACCACGAACACGTCCTCGACAGCGATTCCATATTGAGCCTGTCGTACAAGCCTCGCTCGATGGTGGTGTTGGGCAGCGGCGTCATCGCCTGCGAATACGCCTCGATCTTCGCCGCTTTGGGCTGCGCTGTGACTCTGCTCGACAAGGCTGCGGAGCCGCTGGGGTTTCTCGACCCTGCGCTGCGCACGGGGTTTCTCGATGCTTTCCGGTCGATGGGCGGGCACTACCAGGGAGGCGCCGAGGTCGCCGGCGCGCGCTTCGACGGATTCTCGCAGGTGCAGGTGCAGCTCAAGGACGGCCGGGCGCTGAACGCCGACATCGTGTTCGCCGCATTCGGCCGCGTGGCCAACTTGGACGGCATCGGTCTCGACCGGCTGCAACTCGCCATCAGCAGCCGCGGGCACGTGCAGGTGGATGAACGATTCGAGACCAACATTCCGGGAATCTTCGCCGCCGGTGATGCCATCGGACCTCCCGCGCTGGCCTGCGCCGCTGCCGATCAGGGTCGGCGCGCCGCCCTTGCTGCCCTGGGGTTGCCGCCGCCTCCCGTCACCAGTCTGGTACCGAGCGGGGTGTATACGATCCCCGAGATCTCCACCGTGGGGCTGTCGCAGAGCGAGGCCGCGGCGAAAAAAGTGGACGTGATCGTCGGCCGCGCCGACTTCGGCGAGGTTGCGCGCGCTCACATCGCGGGCGAGCCCCAAGGATTCCTGTCGCTGCTCTGCGAACGCGGCAGCGCGCGCGTGCTCGGCGTTCAGATCATCGGCGAGGGCGCCACCGAACTCATCCATCTGGGACAGGCGGCGGTCGCCACGGGGCAGAGCGCCGATTTCTTCACCGAGCAGGTATTCAATTTCCCCACCATGACCGAAGCCTACCGGATCGCCGCATTCGACGTCTTGAAGCAGCGCTCGGCGGCGCAGGCCGCTCAGCCCAAGCGGGCGCGCGCGGCCGGCTGAATCTCCGGTGCCGCGCCGCGTCTTCGCCTCGGCTACAGGTTGCGAATCAGAATGTCGCCGAATTCACTGCACTTGACCTCGGTCGCCCCGTCCATCAAGCGCGCAAAATCGTAGGTCACGGTCTTCTGGGCAATCGTCCTGTCCATGGCGCCGATGATGGCATCCGCGGCTTCCAGCCAGCCCATGTAGCGCAGCATCATCTCGCCGGACAGGATCACGGAACCCGGATTGACCTTGTCCAGATCGGCATACTTGGGCGCGGTCCCATGAGTGGCCTCGAACACCGCATGGCCGGTCAGATAGTTGATATTGCCCCCGGGCGCGATGCCGATGCCGCCGACCTGAGCGGCCAGTGCATCCGACAGATAGTCCCCGTTGAGATTCATGGTGGCGACCACGTCGAATTCGTCCGGGCGGGTCAGTACCTGCTGTAGAGTGATGTCGGCGATCGCATCCTTGATGATGATCTTGCCGGCCTTCTTGGCGGCATCCATCTGTGCATTGGCCTCCTGTTCACCCTTCGCACCTTTGATGCGCTCCCACTGTTCCCACGTAAAAACCTGGGCTGGAAATTCCGCCTCCGCGAGGCTGTAGCACCAATTGCGAAACGCACCCTCGGTGAATTTCATGATGTTGCCCTTGTGCACGATCGTCACGCTCTTGCGCTTGTTGGCGATCGCATAGGCGACGGTGGCGCGGAACAGCCGGTCGGTGCCTTCCTTGGAGGCGGGCTTCAAGCCGATGCCGGAGCTGTCCGGAAAACGGATCTTCGCAAATTGCTTGGGAAAATTCTGCTTGAATAGGTCGAGGAATTTCTTTGCATCCGGTGTGCCGGCCTCGAACTCGATGCCGGCGTAAATGTCCTCGGTATTTTCGCGGAAGATCACCATGTCGACCTTTTCCGGCGTCTTGACGGGAGAGGGGACGCCCTTGAACCAGCGCACGGGCCGCAGGCACACGTACAGGTCCAACAATTGGCGCAGCGCGACATTGAGCGAGCGAATGCCGCCGCCTACGGGCGTCGTGAGCGGACCTTTGATCGAGATCAAGTAGTCGCGGCAGGCGGTGACGGTTTCGTCGGGCAGCCAGGTGTTGTACGCCTTGTTGGCCTTTTCGCCGGCGAACACTTCCATCCAGTGAATCTTGCGCTTTCCGCCGTAGGCCTTTTGTACGGCCGCGTCGAATACCCTCACGCTCGCGCGCCAGATGTCGCGGCCGGTGCCGTCGCCCTCGATGAACGGGATGATGGGCTGGTCGGGCACCTTCAATTGGCCGTTCGCGATCGTGATCTTCTCGCCGCCGGCGGGAACCTGAACGTGCACGGGTTTCGCGTCTGACATTCATCGCTCCTGTAAATTTGGCGGCAATGCTAGCATGCGCGACCGGAGAAAGAGCATTGCGCACACTGACATCGACCCCCGTAAAGGACGGCTTCCGCATGCCCGCGGAATTCGAGCGCCACACCGGCTGCTGGATGCTATGGCCCGAGCGTACGGACAACTGGCGCGGCGGAGCCAAGCCGGCGCAGGCCGTGTTCGCGGCGGTCGCAGCCGCCATCGCCCAGGGCGAGCCGGTGACCGTGGGCGTCTCGGCCGCGCAATTCCAGAATGCGCGTGCACGCTTGGCCGACAGGGCGCGGGTCGTGGAAATCAGCAGCAACGATGCGTGGATACGCGACTGCGGGCCTACTTTCGTCGTCGACGCCAAGGGCCGGCGGCGCGGTGTGGACTGGTCGTTCAATGCCTGGGGCGGCCTCGACGGAGGCTTGTACTTCCCCTGGGACCGCGACGATGAGGTCGCGCAAAAAGTGTTGGAGATCGAAGGCGCCGATCGGTACCGCACATCGTTCGTGCTCGAGGGCGGCGCCATCCACGTGGACGGCCAAGGCACGTGCTTGACCACCGAGGAGTGTTTGCTCAATCCAAATCGCAATCCGAACTTGAGCCGTGCCGACATCGAGGAGATGCTGCGCCGCTATCTCGGGGTGACGACGGTGATCTGGCTGGGTCAGGGCGTTTATCTCGATGAGACCGGCGGACACATCGACGAGCTCGCCTGCTTCACGAGCCCCGGGCACGTCGCCCTGACGTGGACTAACGATCGCGAGGATCCGCAATACGAGATTTCACAGGATGCCTACTTGCGCCTGAGCAAGGCCCGCGACGCACGGGGCCGCGAGTTGACCATACATAAGATCCACCAGCCCCGGCCGCTCTACATGACCGAAGAAGAGGCCGCCGGAATCGATCGGCGCGCGGGAAGCCGTCCGCGCAAGGCCGGCGACCGCTTGCCGGCGTCGTACGTCAATTTCTACATCGCCAACAAATGCGTCGTCATGCCGCTGTACGACAAGCGCCACGACGCCGCGGCGATGGCTACGCTCGCCCGGCTGTTTCCCACCCGCAAGATACTGGGAGTCGCCACGCGCGAAGTGCTGCTCGGCGGGGGCAATATTCACTGTATTACCCAGCAAGTACCCCGGCCAGCGGGCGGCTAAAAGCCTGTAATTGGAACTTTGCCGGGCGCCCGCTCTCGAAAGCCTTTATTCTACGCACCCTAAAACTTTACTTACCCCCAATGGAAGCTGTAGTGCACCCATCGTTCCCTCGATTAGCGCGAGTACTCTCAAGCGCGTTTCTGTGCGCCGCCGCCGTCTTCGCGGCCGGCTGCCATCACAATAACCTGGACAGCGGCTACGGGGTGGCCTGGATCACTTTGAGCGATACGACGCCGGACGACTACACGACCTACACCGTCAACGTCGATTCGGTGACCCTGACCGGCGCGACTTATGGGGTGATTACCGCGATAGCGACGCCGGAAACCGTCGACTTCACAAAACTCGACAATATAAATGAGCTGTATAGCGCGGCGAGCATCCCGAACGACACCTATACCAGCGCCAGCATCGTCCTGGACTACACCAGCGCCAATGTCTCCGTCATGGTCAACGGCGTGCCGACGAAAGCGACCGTCGTCGACACAACGGGCGCCGCCGTGACCACGCAGACCATTAACGTGACCTTGGATCCGAAAAATCCGCTGATCATCGTGCCCACCCTGTCGTCCTCGAGCGCGCAGCGCCTGGCCATCAATTTCGATCTCGCCGCATCGAATGTGGTGAATAGGGCCACCAGTCCGCCCACCGTGACCGTTCAGCCCTTTGTCACCGTGTCGGCCGGCGCACCGGACACGAAGCCAATTCGCGTGCGCGGTCCGCTGATCAATTCGGACATCAACATCGGCACCTACACGGTATACGTGCGGCCGTTCTACGACGAAGTCGACGTTCTCGGACAGCTCACGCTGTTCAACGACGCGAACACGCTGTACCTGATCAACGGCGTCTACTACACCGGCACCCCGGGAATCACCGCGCTGTCGCTGCTGTCCGCCGGCACCACCATGACCGCGGCGTATACCACCTACCAGCCGAGCCCAACCTTGAACGCCTCGGTGACTGCGGGAAAGTTCAATACGACGTACGTGGTCGCGGGAAGTACCCTCGAGGACTTCTACACTCAGGGTCTGGAGGGCGATGTGATCGCGCGCAGCGGCAATACGCTGACCTTGCGCGGCGCGACCCTGTTCCTCAATGACGGCCAGACCTCCTACATCAACACCCCCGACGCCGTGGTTTTGCTGGGTCCCAGCACCATCGTGGCGGCCGATGACAATCCGGCTCTGAAGGGCCTCGATTACAATTCCGTATCGGTCGGTCAGCACATCATCGCGCGCGGCATCTATGAGCTACCCGCTTCCGGTGTCACGACCCTGGACGCCACCGGAAATTCCAGCACGAACACGGGATCGGTGCGCCTGATCTCGACGCAACTTTGGGGGCCGCTGGTTTCCTCCGCAACGGGGAGCCTGACGATGGACTTGCAGACCATCGACAATTGGCCGGTCAGCAACTACAACTTCGCCGGCAATGGCACCGTCGCGCCGGCAAGCTACGTGGTCAACACGGGTACCCTGGCACTGCCCACCGGTGACGTGGCCGGCAGCCCGATGTGGATCGACGGCGTTACAGCGCCGTTTGGGGGCGCGCCGCCGGATTTTGAAGCCTTCGCCATCAACCCCGAATTGTCCGTACCCGCCCGGCTGCAGGTCGATTGGACCAGTGCCGGGACGATCAAACCGTTCGCCACGTTGACGTCGACCGGGTTGACCATCGACCTCAGCAACCCGGCCTTGAGCGCCGCAGTGATCCGGATCGGATCCGAGAGCATCGCCCTGAGTTCTCTGGCGGCGACACCGCAAATCGTGCCGCAGGTGGGGCCGGCTCCGCCCGCCGGTCTGCCCGCCGTGTTCCAGCCGGTGTTCGCCATAGGGAATTTGTCGGCTGCGGACACCACCACCATCACCATCACCAACAACTACGCGACTTTCGCGACTCAAGTGCCGACTGCCGTCGTCGCTGCGACCCCCGCGCATCACTTCGTGGCCGCGGGCGTCTACAACCGAGGCAACAACACCTTTACTGCTTCCAGTATCGACGTCGTGAACTAAACTAGCTCCCCACATGGGGAAGCTCATTCTACGACTGGGTCTGGCCTGGGCGCTGTTCGCGGGGTCCGCGTGGCCTGCGAGTTCATGGGCGGCCGTGGATTCGCCGGCTCGCCCGCGGATTTGCCTGGTGCTGTCGGGCGGCGGCGCGCGCGGCATGGCGCATATCGGCGTCCTCAAGGTTCTCGAGGACCTGCAAATTCCCATCGATTGCATCGCGGGCACCAGCATGGGGGCGATCGTCGGCGGCCTGTATGCCAGCGGCATGACGGCGAAGCAAATCGATACCACCATGCGCTCCCTCGATTGGCAGGAGGCCTTTCGCGATGCGCCGCCGCGCCGGGACCTCGCATTCAGACGCAAGCAGGACGACCGCAACTTTCTGGTGCGGCTGCCCCTCGGCCTCAAGCACGGAAAGCTCCTGCTGCCGAAGGGGTTGATTCAAGGGCAGAAGCTCCAGGAAACCCTGCGCCAGCTGACCCTGCCGTTCAGCAACACCACCAATTTCGATCTGCTGCCCACCCCTTTTCGCGCGGTGGCGACCGATCTGGAAACCGGCAACGCGGTGCTCATGGACAAGGGCGATCTCGCCATCGCCATGCGCGCCAGCATGTCGGCGCCGGGAGTATTCGCACCGGTCGAATTGGATGGCCGGTTGTTGGTTGACGGTGGACTGGCGGAGAACCTACCCATCAATGTGGCGCGAGCCATGCATGCCGACGTTCTCATCGTATCCGACGTGAGTTTTCCCCTGCAGGGGCGCACAGCGCTCGACTCTGCGCTGTCGATATCCAATCAGATGCTGGCGATTCTGGTGCGCAAGGACTCCGACCACCAGCGCGCGACCTTGGGTCCGCGAGACATCTTGATCGAGCCCAATCTAGGGACGGCCACGGCGACGGATTTCACTGTCCCCGCCAACGTCATCGCCGGCGGCGCGGCTGCTGCGCGCGACGCCGTGGCCAAGCTGTCGGTATACAGCGTGGGCGACTCCGCCTATCGAGAGTACTTGGCGCGCCGCGCGGCACTTGAGCCCGGCCTGCCGGCGATTCAGTTCGTCCGCGTCGACGAACAATCCAAGCGCTACGAGAAGACCATCATGGCGGAGATGCAGCCGCTGGTGGGAAAGCCGCTGGATCTCAATGAAGTGGGCAGGCGCATCACGGAGTTGTACGGGCTGGGAAATTTCGAGACCCTCGATTACACCCTGGTCGAACAACCCGCGCACCCGGCCGGCCGGCCGGACACCGTCGCCCCCGGCACCGCGACCGCCCCCGGTACCGCGACCGCCCCCGGTACCGCGACCGCTCCCACCGCGGCCGCCGCGGCCGGTACCGCAGCCGGCGCGGGGGCGGCTGCCGGCACGGGCACCGCCGCGGCGACCGGCGACGCCGCCGACGATGACAGCGGCCTTGAACTCCGGGCGCGGCGCAAGTCCTGGGGTCCGAATTACCTGCGCTTCGGTTTGAATCTCGAGGATGATTTTCAGGGCAACAGCCGCTACAACGCGGCGGCGCGCTTCATATTGACCGAAATCAACGAGCTGGGCGCGGAATTGCTGACGGATGTGCAGATCGGCAGCGACCCTAAGGTGGTCAGCGAGTTCTACCAGCCTCTCGACGCATCGCGGACCTGGTTCGTGGCGCCGAGCGCGCGGGTGGAAGCGCGCGATCTGACGGTCTACACCGACAATGTCGAGGTCGCCGATTTCCGCGACCGCGAAGTGGAAGCCGATCTGGACGTCGGACGCAACCTCGGCAACTGGGGCGAGATCCGTGTGGGATACCACAGAACCAACGGGCTGACCCACGTGCGTCTCGGCGACCCCGACCTCGTGGAACAGCAGTACAACAACGGCGAATATTTCTTCAAGTTCAGCTACGACCGCTTGGACAACGTGCATTTTCCGCGCGAAGGCCAGACATTCAGCCTGCAGTGGGATGCCAATCGCACGAATTTGGGCGCGGATCTCGCATCCGACAAAGTGCAGGCCGATTGGTTGATGGCTCGCTCGAATGGTCGCAATACCATTCTGCTTTGGACCTCGGCCGGGAGCACCTTGGACGGTCGCTACAATTCGAACGCGCTGCCTGAGTTCTACTCCCTCGGCGGGTTCTTCAATTTGTCGGGTCTCGCGCCCGACTCATTGTTCGGCCCGCAATATGCGATTGCGCGCGCAATCTATTTTCGAAAGATCGGCCGCGGCGGCGAGGGCTTCTTCGAGTTTCCCGCATATATCGGCATGTCATTGGAGGCCGGCAATACCTGGGAACACCGCGGGGATATCAGTTACGGATCGGCCCACAAGGATGCGTCGCTGTTCCTGGCCTTTGACACCTTTCTCGGTCCGGTCTATCTCGGGTCCGGCTATGATCACACCGGGAATGCGGCGTTCTACCTGTTCCTCGGCCGTACTTTCTAGGCGCTGCGCGCCACCTGTCAACGGGGCCGAGGCGGCCCCGAGGGGGAGCGCGGCCTGAAGAGGCAGAAAAAATCCCTAGAAATTGCGGCTTTCGGCGAGTTTTTCGACTTTCTCGAAGACCAGCGCGGGTTGATCGCCGATTCGCGAATATTCGTGCTTGCGCGACATGTCTTCGAGGACCCGGTCGCGCTCCGCGGCGGTAAAGAACCAGTGCGTCTTCTGCCAATCGGCGCCGAGCAGCTTTGCGAACGGATCGCCCGCCTTCAGCCGCACGCGGATGCCGTAAGGACGCGGCAGTACAGGCAGCGTGCGTACCAGATTCTGAGCGTTTGCGATTCCCATAGTCCTCGAAAGATAGCCGAATCGTGAGTAGGCTGCCAGCTGATCGGCGGTGGATTCGCATGCTAGACTCCGCCGCCTTCGTTCTTGGGTCTTAGACAATCAAGGTCGGGGTCGCTTCGACCCCGTTGAAAGGTGGCGCGCAGCGCCTGAGAAATATGGCATCGTCCTACACGGCCTCCGACATCGAGGTATTGAGCGGCCTGGACCCGGTCCGCCGGCGGCCGGGCATGTATACCGACACCACGCGGCCGAATCATCTCGCGCACGAGGTGATCGACAACAGCGTCGATGAAGCCATCAACGGTTATTGCGACGCCATCAATGTCACGCTGCACAAGGACGGTTCTTGCGAAGTCGAGGACAACGGCCGGGGCATGCCGGTCGACATCCACCCGAAGGAAAAGATCAGCGGCGTCGAGCTGATTCTCACGCGCCTGCACGCCGGCGGAAAGTTCAACGACAAGAGCTATCAGCATTCCGGCGGCTTGCACGGCGTCGGCGTGTCGGTGGTCAATGCCTTGTCCAAGAACCTCGAAGTGTGGGTGCGCCGCGGCGGCAAGGAATACAACCAGAGCTACGCCGGCGGCAAACCCAAATCGAAACTCGAGGTTGTGGGCGAGGTACCGAAGTCCAGAACCGGCACCACCATCCGCTTTTGGCCGGATCCGAAATATTTCGATTCCGACAAGTTTGCCGTCCCGAAGCTCAAGCAGGTGCTGCGTGCCAAGGCGGTGCTATGCCCCAACCTGCGTGTAACGCTCAGCAATGAGCTCACCGGCGAGAAGGACGAGTGGTTCTACACCGGCGGCCTGCACCAATACCTCGCCGAGGAACTCGGCAAGGGCGAGTGGCTGCCGGCGGAGACCTTCTACGGCAAGCGTGACATCGAGGGCGGCGGCCTGGAATGGGCGTTCGCCTGGGTGCTGGAGTCCGAGCATCCGGTCACCGAAAGCTACGTTAATTTGATTCCCACCACCGAGGGTGGCACGCACGTGAACGGTCTGCGCACCGGCGCCTCTGATGCCGTGCGCGAGTTCTGCGAGTTCCGCAATATGGTGCCGCGCGGCTTGAAGCTGACCCCGGAGGATGTGTGGGACGGCGTGAGCTTCGTGCTGTCCATGAAGATGCACGAGCCGCAATTCGCCGGGCAAACGAAGGAAAAACTGTCCTCGCGCGAGTCCGCCGGCATCGTGCAGGGCGTGATCAAGGACACGTTCGCGCTGTGGCTCAATCAGCACCCCGATCAGGGCGAAAAGATCGCCATGCTGGCCATTGCCAACGCGCAGCAGCGCTTCAAGGACAGTCAGAAAGTCGCGCGCAAGCGCGTGGTGGCCGGTCCCGCGCTGCCCGGCAAGCTCGCCGATTGCGTGAGCCAAGATCCGGCGAGGGGCGAGCTGTTCCTGGTGGAGGGCGATTCGGCCGGAGGCTCCGCCAAGCAGGCGCGCGACCGCGTTACCCAGGCCATCATGCCGTTGCGAGGCAAGATCTTGAACACCTGGGAGTCGGATGCCGGCGAGGTGCTGCAGTCGCAGGAGGTGCACAACATCAGCATCGCCATCGGCGTGGATCCGGCCACCACGGATTTATCGGGGCTGCGCTACCACAAGATCTGCATTCTTGCGGACGCCGACAGCGACGGGCAGCACATCGCCACACTGCTCTGCGCACTGTTCCTGCGCCACTACCGTCCGCTGGTGACGGCGGGGCATGTGTACGTCTGCATGCCGCCGCTGTTTCGCATCGACGCCGGCAAGGAAGTGGTGTATGCCCTCGACGAAGCCGAGCGTGAGAGGGTGCTGAAGCGTATTGCCGAGGCGAATTCGCGCACCAAGGCGGTGGTGACCCGATTCAAAGGCCTGGGTGAAATGAGCGCGACCCAATTGCGAGAGACCACCATGGCGCCGCAGACACGTCGATTGGTGCAGCTCACCATCGACGCCAAAGACAGTCCGGACCAGTTGTTCGACATGCTGCTCGCCAAGAAGCGCGCGGCCGATCGGCGCGAATGGCTGGAGAGCAAGGGCAACCTCGCCCATTTGTAACGATTCACCATGAAAGACCAAGAACTGAATTTTGAGGGCATCGAGCGGAGGCCCATGAAGGCCTTTGCAGAAAGCGCCTACCTCGACTACTCGATGTACGTCATCCTGGACCGCGCGCTGCCGAGCTTGGGCGACGGCTTGAAGCCGGTGCAGCGGCGCATCATCTACGCCATGAGCGAGCTCGGCCTGGCGGCCGGTGCCAAGCACAAGAAATCGGCGCGCACCGTCGGTGATGTGATCGGCAAGTTCCATCCGCACGGCGATTCGGCCTGCTACGAGGCCATGGTGCACATGGCGCAGGATTTCTCCTACCGCTATCCCATCGTCGACGGCCAGGGCAACTGGGGATCGACCGACGATCCCAAGTCCTTCGCCGCGATGCGTTACACCGAGTCGCGCCTTACGCGCTATGCAGAGCTGCTGCTGCAGGAGTTGGGCTCGGGCACGGTCGAGTGGGCCCCCAATTTCGACGGCACGTTGGATGAGCCGACCATGCTGCCGGCGCGGGTGCCAAATTTATTGCTGAACGGCGGGTCCGGAATCGCGGTTGGAATGGCCACCGACATCCCGCCGCACAACTTGCGCGAAGTGGTGAATGCCTGTGTGGCGCTGCTCGATGATCCGGATCTGACCACCCGCAAATTGATGGCGCACGTCAAAGGACCCGATTTGCCCACGGGCGGGGAGATAGTCTCGCCGCGCGCCGATCTGGTGCAGATGTACGACACCGGCAGCGGCAGCTTCCGCGCGCGCGCCACCTATGAGATCGAGGATGGGGAGATCGTCATCGATGCGCTGCCCTTCCAGGTGTCGGGCGCCAGGGTTCAGGAGCAGATTGCGGCGCAGATCCAGCAGAAGAAACTGCCGATGGTGGAGGACATCCGCGACGAATCGGATCATGAGAATCCGACGCGCCTGGTGATCGTACCCAAGTCCAACCGCGTCGACACGACGGCGCTGATGGTGCACCTGTTCGCGACCACGGATATGGAGCGCAGCTACCGCGTCAACTTGAACGTCATCGCGCTGGACGGGCGGCCGCGCGTCATGGGGTTGAAGGCGCTGCTCCTCGAGTGGCTCGAGTTCCGCAAGGACACGGTGACCAGGCGCCTGAAATTTCGCCACGAGAAGCTGTCCGCGCGCCTGCATATCTTGGACGGCCTGCTGATCGCGTACCTGAATCTCGATGAGGTGATCCGCATCGTGCGCACCGTCGAGGAGCCGAAGCCGGCGTTGATCAAGCGCTTCAAGCTCACCGACGAGCAAGCCGAGGAGATCCTGGAGACCAAGCTGCGCCGGCTCGCGAAGCTCGAGGAAATGAAAATCCGCGAGGAGCAGAAGAAGCTCGCGGAGGAGCGCGATGAAATCGACCGCATCTTGAAAAGCAAGGCGCGGCTCAGCAAGCTGGTGCGCGAGGAATTGCTGGAGGACGCGGAAGAATACGGCGATGCGCGCCGCACCAAGCTGGTCGAGCGCGAGGCCGCGCAGGCCATTGCCGAAGTGGACTTGATCTCGAGCGAACCGACCACGGTGGTGTTGTCGCGCTTGGGCTGGGTGCGCGCCGCCAAAGGACATGACATCGATGCGCGTGCCTTGAGCTACAAGGGCGGGGATGAGTTCCAGGCGGCCGCCAAGGGCAAGAACCTGCAGCAGGCGGTCTTCGTCGATTCGACCGGGCGGGCCTACAGCCTGGACGCACATCAGCTGCCGGCCGCGCGCGGCTATGGCGAACCGCTGTCCGGCACAGTGGATCCTCCGGACGGCGCCACCTTTGCGGCGGTGCTCATCGGCGAACCGGACGACCTGTGGTTGCTCGCGAGCGACGCCGGCTACGGATTCGCTGTCAAATTGCGCGAACTGTATGCGCGCAACAAGAAGGGCAAGTCCGTGCTCAAGGTGCCGGAGAATGCGCGGGTGCTGCCGGCGCAGCCTCTGGCGCAGAACAACGGGATGGCGGTGTTCGTCAACGATGACGGCGAAGTGCTGGCGCTGCCGACGGTGCAAATCGAGGAAATGACGGCGGGCAAGGGTCAAAATCTGTTCGGCATACCCGGCAAGAAGTCCGCGGACCGCGACGAGTACTTGGTAGCGATGGCGGTCGTGGCGCCCGGCGAGATACTCACGGTCTACAGCGGCAATAGCGCGCCGATGAGGTTGAAATTCGAGGAGCTCAAGCAGTTCCAGGACAAGAAAGGTCAGCGCCGCCAGCGATTCTCGCGCGCCTACAAGCAGGTCGACCGGCTCGAGGTGGCGCCGGCCTGAAGCCGCCGGCCTGATTCAGCGCCGGTCGCTCGAGGACATGGTCACGTCCTCGGGCGCGTTCACGAAGTATCCCTGGATGAATTCGATACCCAGCTGCCACAGTACGGCCATGGTGTTGGCATCCTCGACGCGCTCGGCCACCGTTTCGATGCCCTTGCGCTTGGCCGCTTCGACCAATCCCTTGACGCGTTGTTGCTGAATCTGATTGGTGGACAGACCCTGCATCAGCGAGCCGTCGATCTTGATGAAATTCATCTCGAGGTCGGCCAGCAGCTTCAACGGATCGCGGCCGGTGCCGAAATGCTCGAGCGCGAACCGAAAGCCGAGTTTGCGCAGATTCACTGCCAGCTCCTTGGTCTGGCGCACGTACTGATTCGCCAATTCTTCGGTCACCTGGATGCAGATCCGCTTCGCTTCGATCTTCAGCGATTTCAACTGGGTCTCGAGCCACGTGACCAGGCTCTTGTCGAGCACCGTGTCCTTCGAGACGCGCACGAAGATGCAGGAGGCCTTGCGGTTGGCGGCGAACGACATCGACGCGCCGATCACCCAGCGGTCGATGTTCTTCATCAAATCGTTGCGTTCGGCAGCCGCAATGAATTCCGCGGGCAACACTTCCGAGCCCTGCTCGTCCAGCATGCGCACCAGCACGTCGAACATGCCCTTGTCCTCGCCCAGCAGGCTCGCTATCGGCTGCTGCACGAGGCGGAACCGATTCTCCATCAGCGCGCTTTTGATGTGCTTGACCCAGATCTTGTCGTAGGCCTGCACGCGAGTGTCGGTGTCGGACTTGTCCACGACGTACATCTGATTGCCGCCGAGCTCCCTGCCGCGGCGGGTGGCGCTGACCGCATCGGCGATCGCAGCGCCCACGTCGGGGGTCGCTGCACCCGCTTCGGGGTTCGCCGCCGGCAGCAATCCCAGACCCACCGTCACCGTGGCCGACAGGGTCTTCTCCTCGACGGCAAACATGTGTTCGTTCACGCGTTTGACCACATTCTCGGCCCAGGTCTCGACGTCACGGGCGGTGCCGCGCTCGAGCAGGACCAGCAGGCCGTTGCCGCCGAATCGGCCGCACAAATCGCTGGGAGTCAGCTGCGGTCGCAGCAGTTCCGCGAGCTGCGCCATGAAATCCTCGCTCGCCAATACACCGATGGAGTTCTGGATTTCGAGGAATCGGTCCGGCTTGATGTGGGCGAATTGACGCACGCCGCCTTTCATGCCGAGTGCGCAGCGCTCGCGCACCGCGGCCACCAAGTAGCGCTGCTGCAGATAGCGCGTCGAGGCATCGTTCTTGACCGCATCGGCGAGCTGCACCTCGAGATCGTGGCCTTTCTTATGCGATGCAGATATCGCAATGCGAATGGCGGGCTCATTCTCGTAGTCGGCCTTGGTGAGCAGTAATTCGAGAGCCAGGTTCGAGCCGTCCGACAGCAACGCCTGCACCTTGAGCCCGTGGCCCGACCATTTTCCCTGCAAACACGCGACCAACGCGCCTTTGAGCGCCGGATGCGTTTCCTGTTCGAATAAATCCATGAGCGGCGTGCCGGTGAGGGCATCGTCGCCCGAATAGCCGAACAGCTCGAGCCACGCGCGATTCGCATCGACGATGATGCCTTCCTGCACGTGCGTGATGGCGTCGGCCGATCCTTCGAGAAAGTTTTGCAGCTGTTCGCGATATTCGCGTGCCGAGGACAGCGTGGTGGAAAGGGCGCGCTCCAGTCTATAGGCGCGCAATTCGCGGGTGGCGACCGATTGCAGGCGGCTGCGATTGGCCAGAGTCACCACGTCCTGCGCACCCAGCCGCATGGCCTCGGCGATCGCCGCCTCATCGACATGCTCGCGGATGATGAGCACCGGCATTCCCGGCGCGCTCTGCTGTTTGACCTTCATGAGCGCGCTCAAATCGATGCCGAGCTCCTCGATGAAGGCGACCAGCATTTCAGGGTTCAGTTGTGTAAGGGCATCCCCGAGGTCGCGGGCGTCCGGCAGCCAGGTGCAATGGACCGGATGGCCCGCCTTGCGCAGAGTGCTGTTGATCGCCTCGACGTGGTCCTGCGACCTCGTCATGACGATCATCGGAACGGCCCCCTGTTCGGTCACTGCTCAAACCCTCTCAAAAGCGGAAACGAAGTGTAACACCGTGAAATCGTCGATTCTGGGACCGGCGTCATCCCCCGTAGGGTCCGGTGATTTGCCCGGCGGCCGCAGCCTCGCCCGAATCGGCGGTTTTTGCCGGGAATTGGCTAAGGTAGGGGGTTGCAGCTATCATACGCGCCCTTCAAGTCCGAGGCCTTCGATGGCGAACTACAGCACGAACGAATTCAAGTCCGGTCTCAAGATCCTGATCGACGGCGATCCGTATGCGATCGTCGAAAATGAAATGGTCAAGCCGGGTAAGGGGCAGGCGTTCAACCGCGTCCGGGTGCGGAATCTGAAGACGGGCCGCACCATCGAACGCACCTGGAAATCCGGCGATACCGTGGAGGCTGCCGACGTCGTCGATACGGACATGCAGTATCTGTACAGCGACGGAGACTTCTTTCATTTCATGGCGCCCGAGACCTTCGAGCAGCTGACGGCATCCAAGGAAGCGGTGGGCGAGGGCGCCCAGTGGCTGAAAGACGGCACAGTGTGCGTCGTCACCTTGTGGAATGGCGTGCCCTTGCAGGTCACCCCGCCGGCGCACATGGAGCTCAAAGTGATTGAGACGGATCCCGGCCTTCGCGGCGATACCGCCACCGGCGGCTCCAAGCCCGCGAAGCTCGAGACCGGGGCCATGGTGCGGGTGCCGCTGTTCATCAACGAAGGCGAGATTTTGCGCATCGACACTCGCACGGGCGAGTACCTGTCCCGCGGCAAGAGCTAGCGGCCAACCGCGGCTCCAAGCAGCCTGCTAGGCATTGTCGATGGTGAACGCCATCGCGTCGGCCAGACGCGGCGCTCGCAACGCCATCGCCACTAGACGGTCGAATCCCAAGGCGACGCCGGCACAGTCCGGCAGGCCCGCCTCCAGTGCCGCCAGCAGGCGCTCATCCAGCGGCGGCTGCACCTGGCCGCGGATGCGGCGCAGGGTCAGCTCCTGCTCGAAGCGCGCACGCTGCACCTCACCGTCGATCAGTTCATGAAAGCCATTGGCCAGTTCCACGCCGTCGATGTACAGCTCGAAGCGCGCCGCGACCGGTACCGGCCCCGGTTTCAAACGGGCGAGCGCGGCCTGCGAGGCCGGGTATTCGCAGACGAAACAGGGCCTATCCACGCCTAATCGGGGACCGACGACCAGACCCATCAAAAGGTCGAGCGTGGCGTCGCGATCGAGGTCGGCATCGCACTCGATGCCGTGGCGGCGCGCCGCTTCGAGGAGCTCGCGCTCGCTCGCGTCGTGCGCATCGACTCCGGCGTGGAGCCGCATCGCAGCCGAATAGCTCAATCGTTCCGCGGGCCCCAGCCTTCGATAGGGCGAGAGCAGGCAGCCGATCAGCGCCTCGACTTCCCTCATCAGAGCGGCATCGTCGAAACCCAAACGGTACCACTCGATGAGCGTGAACTCAGGGTTGTGCCAGCGGCCGCGTTCGCCGTCGCGGAACACTTTGCAGATCTGGTAGATATCGCCGCTGCCCGCCGCCAACAGCCGCTTCATGGCGTATTCAGGGGATGTACAAAGATAGACCGGCGCCGTGAGCCCGGCGATGTGCGTCGCCAACGATTCGATCTGCGGATCGCTCACGGCGGCGGCGCTCAATATCGGCGTTTCCACTTCGAGCACGCCGTGCCGTGCAAAGAATTCGCGGGCGTCCGCGAGCATGGCCGCGCGGCGCCGGAGGGCGTCCAAGGTCGCCGTCGGTCGCCAGCTCACGCGAGGACGCCCAGCGGCTGCCCCAGCCGCACCTCGCTGCCGGCGCGTACCTCGTGGCGCCAATGCGCGCGATCGCGTTCGAACAGCAAGATCACGGTCGAACCCATGTTGAAGCGGCCGAGCTCCGCGCCCTTCTCCAAGATCACCGCCGGTCCGGGCACCCGGGTGACCACGCGGCGTGCGGCGGGCGTGATGTCGCCCGCCCAGACGGTGGCCATGCTGCCGACGTTGAGGGCGCCCACCAGCACCAGGGCGACCTGGCCGTAGGCCGTGTCGAACAGCGTCAAGATGCGCTCGTTACGCGCGAACAATCCGGGCACATGCCGTGCCGTCGCGGCGTTGACGCTGAACAGGCGGCCGGGAACGTACACGGTCTCCTTGAGTTCGCCGCGCAGCGGCATGTGCACGCGGTGATAGTTGAAAGGTGCGAGATAGATCGTGGCATAGGAGCCGCCCTCGAATCGGCTTGCCCAGGGCTGCGCGGCGAGCAATTCGGCGAGCCGATAATATCGGCCCTTGGCCTGCAGCAATCGGTCCTGATCGATGCCTCCTGCCTCGCTGATGCAGCCGTCGGCAGGACAGGCGATGGCGTCGTCGCCGCCGGCAATGGGGCGCGCGCCCACCTTGAGGGCACGGGTAAAGAACTCGTTGAAGCTGCCGTAGCGGAACGGATCGGCCTCGGCCGCTTCGCTCATGTCGACGCGGTACAGCTTGAGAAAGCCGCGTATGGTCCAATTCTTGAACCACCGGGTACGGACCCGGGTCGCCGCCAGCACCAGCCTCGACAGAGCGTGTTGCGGCAGTAGGTATTGAATCCAAGCGAACAGCCGGCCGCCCGCGCCGCCGCCCGTGTCGGCATTTCCACCCGGATCCTTCATGTGCGGCCGGCGAGCACGCCTTGGGCGGCGACGATGCGGTCGAAATCGCCCCGCAGGGCATCGACCCCGAAGGGTCCGGTCAGTATCGCGGTGAGCCGCACGTCGGGGTTGATCACGAAAATGGCGCCCGTGTGATCGACCATGTAGTTCCCATCGGCGGCGGGCAGGATGCTCACGGCCACGCCGAATTTCTTCGCGACGGCTTCGGCGCTCGGTTGATCGGCGGAGGTGAGGCCGATGAAGTCGGGATCGAATTTCGGCACGTACTTCGCCAGTTGCGCAGGGGTATCGCGTTTGGCGTCGACCGACACGAATATCACCTGGGGAAGCACCGCCCCCCGATCGGCGCGCAGGCGCTTCTGCATGGCGGCCAACGTGGTGAGTGTGGTGGGACAATAATACGGACAATTCGTATAGCCAAAGAAGAGCAGCGACCAGTGGCCGCGCAGATCCGCGGTGCCAAAGACCCTCCCTTGCGCGTCGATCAAGCTAAAATCCGCCAGCTCGCGGCTGGGCGAGATGAGGGACCCGGTGGTCAGCTCTACGGCTGGCGCGGAGCGATGCCAGAGAATCCCGGCGCCGATACCCGCCAGGCCAACCGCACAGATGAGTGCTAAGGACAGGAATTTCGTTTGAGAAGCCATGCGTCGATTATCCCACACAGCCGCTGAGGCCGTCGGCGTTCGCGGTGAAACCGTCGGCGCAGCCATCGACCGCTGCGAGCGCGCACTGCGTCGCGCGCGGGTGCACTTCGGTCACGGCACCGACAATGCCCGCGATGAGGCGGCCGAACTCGTGTTTTTTGCGGCGGGCCTTGCACACGACCTGGGCGCGAGCGCCTATGGCAAGTCACTGACGGCGCGCCGCAGGGCACGGATCGACGCCCTGCTCGAGCGCCGTATTGCCGAGCGCATGCCGCTGGCCTACCTCACGCATCGATCCTTCTTCGCCGGCCTCGAGCTCTATGTGGATGAACGCGTCCTGGTGCCGCGTTCGCCCATCGCCGAACTCATCCTGCAGCGTTTTCAACCTTGGGTGGACGCGCGCCGCGTGCGACGGATCCTGGATGTCGGAACCGGCTCGGGGGCGATCGCACTGGCTTGCGCCGCGGCCTTCCCCGCGGCATGCGTGGACGCCGTCGACATATCCGCCGCCGCGCTGCGGGTGGCCCGCCGCAACCGGCGCCGGCTGAACTTGAAAAAACGCGTCAGGATGCTGCACTCGGATCACTTCGACGCCGTGGAGGGCTGTCGTTACGATATCATCGTGAGCAATCCGCCCTATGTCGGGCGCGCGGAAATGAGATCCTTGCCGCGCGAGTATGAGCACGAACCTAGATTGGGTCTTGCCTCGGGCGCCGACGGTCTGGATTCGGTGCGAGCGATCCTCGCCGCGGGGCGAAGGCACCTCCGTCGCGGCGGCATTCTGGTGGTGGAGGTCGGCAACACCGAAGCGACGCTGCTGCGCGCCTATCCCCGGATGCCGTTCATCTGGCCGGAGATTGCGATGGGCGGCGGTGGCGTATTCTTGTTGCGGGCGGAAGATCTGGAGTAGGGCGTGGCGGGCAACACATTCGGTCGCGTATTCACCGTGACGAGTTTTGGCGAGAGCCATGGCCCGGCTCTCGGCTGCGTCGTGGACGGTTGTCCGCCGGGCCTGGAGCTCTGCGAGGCGGATTTGCAGGCCGATGTCGAGCGCCGCCGTCCCGGCACGTCGCAGTTCACCAGCCAGCGCCGCGAGCCCGACACGGTGCGCATCCTCTCCGGTGTGTTCGAGGGCCGGACCACCGGCACGCCGATCGGTCTCCTGGTGGCGAACGAAGATCAGCGCTCCCGCGACTATGAGAAGATCAAGGACCGCTTTCGTCCCGGACACGCCGACTACACCTACACTCAAAAATACGGCTTCCGCGACTATCGCGGCGGCGGACGTTCCTCGGCGCGCGAGACCGTCATGCGCGTGGCGGCCGGCGCCATCGCGCGGAAGTTTCTGCGGGAGCGGCTGCAGGTCGGGATCTCCGGGTATCTTGCGCAAATGGGTCCTTTGGTGCTCGAGCCGGTGGATCCGGCCGCCGCCTACGACAACCCCTTTTTCTGTCCCGATCCCAGTCGCATCGCGGAGCTAGAAGATTTGATCTGGCGCCTTCGCGAGGCGGGCGACTCCATCGGCGCGCGCGTGACCGTCATCGCCAAGGGTGTGCCGCCGGGTTGGGGCGAGCCCGTGTTCGAGCGGCTCGACGCGGACCTGGCGAGCGCCATGATGGGCATCAATGCCGTGAAGGGCGTGGAGATCGGCGCCGGCTTCGGGTCCATCCTGCAGCGCGGCTCCGAGCATCGCGACGCACTCACCCCGCAGGGCTTCAGGAGCAATCACGCGGGCGGCGTGCTCGGCGGCATTTCCTCGGGCCAGGACATCGTGGTGAGCCTTGCGCTCAAGCCGACCTCGAGCATCACTCTGCCCGGCGAGACCATCGACATTCACGGCAGACCGGTCGAGATCGTCACCACCGGCCGGCATGATCCCTGCGTGGGCGTGCGCGCCACGCCGATCGCCGAGGCCATGCTGGCGCTGGTGCTGATGGATCACTACCTGAGGTTCCGCGCCCAGTGCGGAGATGTGGTGCGAACGACCCCTGTCATCACGGACCGCTCATGAGCGGTCTGAACAAGCTATTGCGCGTCGCCGTGGTCGGCGTCTCGTCCCTGATCGGGGAGGCCGTGCTCGATGAGCTGCGCGCGCGAAAAACCCCGATTGCCGAGCTGCACGCCCTCGATGACGAGCGCAATATCGGCCGGCCCGTGAGTGCCGAGGAGGACGCGCCAACCTCCGCTGCGCTGCCGGTGGGCGATGTCGCCGCGTTCGATTTCTCGCGCGTCGACCTGGTTTTCTTTTGCGGGCGATCCGCCCTGTCGGAGCGCTTTGCCGAAGCGGCAGCCGCGCATGCCTGGGTGGTCGACGGCTCCGCGGCGTTTCGCATGCGCGCCGACGTCCCCTTGGTCGCCGCGGATGTGAATCCGGGCGCCCTCGACGCGGTGGGCGCACGTGGACTGATCGCGCTGCCGGGAAGCGTCAGCGTGGCGCTCGCCACGGCGCTCGCGCCCCTGCATGCCCTGGCGGGACTCGAGCGTGTCGATGTCGCGACGTATCAGGCGGTGTCGGGCAATGGACGGTTCGGTATAGACGAGCTGGCCGCGGAGACGGTGGCGATGTTGAGCGGCAAGCAGGCGAGGGGGCGGGCTTTCGGGCGGCAGATTGCCTTCAATGTCATACCTCAAGTGGACGTGCTGGACGCAGATGGCGTGTCACGCGAGGAGCGGCGCCTGTCGGAGGAGTGCCGCCGGGTGCTCGGCCTGCCCCACCTCGCGGTCAATGCGACGGCGGTTCGGGTGCCGGTATTCTTCGGCCACAGCCTGGCCGTGCACGCCGCCTTCCGGAGCCCCTTCAGCGTCGCGGAGGCCGCCACGGTGTTGCAGCGCGGCACCGGGATCAGCCTCATTGCCGCGGATTCGAGCGCCGAATATCCGACACCCGCCACATTGGCAATGGCGCCCGATAAGGTATATGTAGGCCGTATTCGCGCCGATTCGACCCGTGACAGCGCTCTAAATTTTTGGGTCGTTGCCGATAATGTTCGGAAATGTGCGGCACATAACGCAGTTTCGGTAGCCCATATTTTGGTAAATAGACCTCAGTAAGATATAGTTATTGGCTTATGTAAAAGGCAAGTGAGCATTCGATTCCAAGCTCCTATAGCACAATGAACTTTATCCGCTTGCCTACCAGGTTTCTGGGAGAAAAAATGTTCGTGACGATGCCTCGCCTGCTGCTGATGGCGTGCCTGCTATCTCCTACCATTTTATGGCCGTCCCTGTCGTGGGCGCTCGGCCTCGGCGAGATCCATTTGAACTCGGCGCTCAACGAGCCGATGAAGGCTGAAATCGACCTGATTGCGGCCACCCCCGATGAATTGACCGCCCTGCGAGCGGACCTTGCCAGCCGGGACGCATTCACCCGCTACGGCATCGATCGCCCGCCGTTTCTGTCGACCATGACGTTCAAGGTGGGCAAGAGCAAGGACGGCCGCGATGTCCTGCTGGTGCGTTCCACCGATGCGATTCCCGAACCCTTCGTGACCTTCTTGGTCGAGGTCAATTGGGCGCGTGGGCGCTTGATGCGTGAGTACACGGTGCTGCTGGATCCGCCGGTGTACACGCCGGGCGAAACGGCAAGCAGCGCGACTCCGGTCACTGCCCCGACCAGCGCGTCCGCCCCGGCTCGCCGGCCGGCGCCTGCCGTAGCTCCCCCGCCTGCCCCAAGCGCGCCGGTTGCCAGTCCGTCCCCTGCACCCGAGCGGGTAGCGCCGTCGCCCACGGGCAATACCTATCGGGTCGGCAAAGGCGATACGCTGACCAAGATCGCACGAAGTTTGCACGCCGATACCTCCGTGGGCATCGACCAAACCATGATGGCGGTGTATCGCGCGAACCCGGACGCCTTCGGCGGGAATATCAACATTCTGCGCCGCGGCTCGGTGCTGCGCATTCCGGGCGCGGATGACATCGCCGCGCTGAATCAATCGGAAGCGATCAGTGAAGTACACCGCCAGATGAGCGCCTGGAACGGCGCGGGCAGCAGCGCCTCCGGCGGCCACCTGCGCCTGGTGACCCCGAGCGCCCGCGGCAGTACATCGGGCGGCGATGCCAATTCCGCCAATGCGGAAGCGCAGGCGCTCAAGGACCGCGTCAAGGATCTCGAAGGTCAGCTCGCCGAATCGCATCGCTTGATCGATATCCGTAATGGCGAACTGTCGGCCCTGCAGCGCAAGCTGGGCGTGCCGCCCACCGCACCGGCACCGACCCCGGCCGCCCCAGCGCCGGTGAAAGCCGCTCCGGCGCCTTCGCCCAAGGCTGCCCCGCCGCCCGCAGCCACTGTGCCGCCGCCCTCCGCGCCGGCCGCGTCCACACCGACTCCTCTGCCGCCGGCGACGACGACCCCGACCCCGACACCGGTACCGGTGCCTGCACCGGCTCAGGCGCAGAAGAAACCGGTGGTTGCGCCGCCGGCTGAATCAGAATCCTGGATCGACTGGCTGGCAGATCATTGGTGGGTGCCCGCCGCGCTGATTGCCGCA
>Ga0210398_10000654_pt1 | contig 38464 bp, 44 predicted proteins | sample IncBWC4OmetaG_FD_161047 | JGI IMG/M metagenome (GOLD analysis project Ga0210398, IMG submission 161047) | Forest soil microbial communities from Barre Woods Harvard Forest LTER site, Petersham, Massachusetts, United States - Inc-BW-C-4-O | ecosystem: Environmental > Terrestrial > Soil >... | reverse complement strand
GCCGTCGCTGCCCTTGCCGCGCACGGTCCACACCGAGATCGCACGATTGGCGTCGGGTGCGAGGATGTATTCCTCGTTTTCCCAACGCATATTGGGGATCTGCACAAAGCGGTCGGCGAGCGCTTTGCGAATGACGGCCTTGCCTTGCAAGGTGCGGCCGACCGGCTCAGGCCCGCGCGACAGGCAGAACACGCCGTCCTCGGCAAAGAACGAGACGATGCGATCGACATCGCGGCTGTTGAACGCCGCGGAGATCGCCTTCATCAGTTCGAGCGTAACCATCGGGCTTTCCTTCCTCGTGTCGTTCCGGCGAAGGCCGGAACCCACCCATCCGCTGTCTCTGGCCCGGGAAAGTGGGTCCCGGCTTCCGCCGGGACGACATCTATGCAGAAGATGTAATCGATTATCAAATGGACACCCGCACGACGCCGGGCCGCAGCGCATGACCGAAGTCGCCGATTTTCTCGTAATCATCCCGACGTTCCGGCGGCCGCAAACGCTTCGGGCAGCGATACTCAGCGCGCAAAGCCAGACCGGGGTCACCAAGCGAATTGTCGTGGTCGACGACAGTCCAGAGGGATCGGCTGACGAAGTCGTCCGATCGTTTCCTGGGGTTATCTACCTGAAGAATCCGGAACCGTCAGGGGGGTGGCCCGGCCGGGTTCGCAATTACGGGTTCGCAGCGACTCGCAAGATGGAGATCGGCGCCAAATACCTCCACTTTCTCGACGATGATGACGCCGTGGCCGAGGGCTATTACGCAAACGTCAAAGAGACCTTCACCAAAGACCGGCGCATCGGTGTCGTTTTCGGCATCTTGCGGCCGACCTGCCGTTTTTCCGATGATCCGGAAATCCGGCAGCGCCAGGAGCAGCATCTGCAAAATCTCGGCGAGTGGCGGATCATGGTCGCGCGCCAGCCCTGGCTCTATGACAGCATCCCGGCCGTGCGCGGCTGGCTCTTCTCACTCCACGCGATGTTCGGGCCCGAGATGTTCCTGTGCAGCGGCGGCGTGGTGCGCCACGAACATTTCATGGCACTGGGCGGCTTTCCCGACATCCGGATCACCGAGGACTTTGCGTTCTTTACAAAGGCTATTCGCCACTTTGGCGTCCGCTTTCTCAAACGCGAAGCCGTCGCCTATGGGGTGGGCGAGGCGGAGTCGCTTTGGACGCCGCTCGACCTGCGCGGCCGGGCCAAGATGGCGCACATGAAGGAGTTCCTGGAAACGCTCAGGCTGCGGCAGCAACAGCTGCAAACCGAGCTCGGTGAATCGAGGTACAATCTCTTGAAACGAATTTTCGGCGCTGAACAATCGTTGCTGGAACGCTGGGCGATCCCGGCGCTTGAGCGCAGGGGTTACTTCAACGATCTCTATCACATGACCGCTCCCGATCGGTTCGCCAAAGGCGCCGGACCCGGCGCCTTCCCGCCTGTGATCAGCCGGCCGACCCCATTTTGAGCGCGCGCGAGACGACAGGGTTTCCGCCTATCGGGCCGGAAAGGCTCGCATACGGCAAGAAGCCCAGCCAATTCGGCTTGCTCCGGCTGCCGGGGGACGTCGTGACGGCGCCGATCGTCGTGCTGATACACGGTGGATGTTGGGTCAAGGAGTATGGGGACCTAACGATGATGGAGCCGCTGGCGGCTGATCTGGTGAGCCACGGGTATGCCGTCTGGAACCTTGAATATCGCGGGGTCGACGAACCGGGCGGCGGGTATCCGGGCACCTTTACCGACGTCTCCAATGGCCTGGATCATCTGCGCCATCTGCGGTCGCAATTCTCCATTGACCTCGAGCGGGTCGCCATCATCGGCCATTCCGCGGGCGGACATCTCGCGCTGTGGGCCGCCGCCCGCCGGCGGCTGCCTCCCGCGAGCGGCCTTGCCGCCGCCAATCCGCTGCCTGTCGCGGGCGTGGTAGCGATCGCCGGCCTGAACGATCTCGCGGCTTATCACGATCATGGCCCAGGCCCCGGCGCGACTGGTGTGATCGACGGGCTGGTCGACGGTTCGCGCGCCCGACGTTTTGCCGACACTTCGCCCGCCGAGCTACTACCGATAGGCGTGCCGCAACTCGTCGTATCCGGTGACGCCGACGAGCTCGTACCGCTGGAGTTCGGCGAGGCCTATGTCCAACGAGCGAGAGCCGCAGGCGATCGCGCGACGGCGCTCGTCTTTCCGGGCGCCGATCATTTCACGCTGATAAATCCGGCATCGGCCGCGTGGCAGCAGATCCGCGCGCAACTGCCCACGCTGTTATAGCAACGCGATCAGGATGCGGCCTTGTCGTCGCGGGTAAGGCCCGGGCGCCACAACACGTCGCTTGCGCCGTTGCCGTTCAAGCGGCGGCTGAATACGAACAGGTGGTCGGACAGCCGGTTGAGATACTTGATCGCCTCGGGGTTGACCGGCTCGGCGGCGGCGAGCGCGCAGGTGAGACGCTCGGCGCGGCGGGTCACGGTGCGCGCGAGGTGGAGATAGGCCGCGGCCGGCGAACCCCCGGGCAGCACAAAGGAACTCAGCGGCGCGAGCGCGGCATTCATGCGATCGATCTCGGTTTCGAGCCGCTTCACCTGCGCGGCGACGATGCGCAGCGCCCCCGCGGCGCGCCGACCATCTTCGGGGGTGCAGAGATCAGCGCCGAGATCGAACAGATCGTTCTGGATGCGCGCCAGCATCGCATCGTCGTCGCCGACGGTGTGGAGGCGCGCGAGGCCGAGCGCCGCATTAGCCTCGTCGACCGTGCCGTAGGCCTCGACCCGCAACGATTGCTTCGCCACGCGCGTGCCGTCGCCGAGCGAGGTTTTGCCCTTGTCGCCGCCGCGCGTGTAGATGCGGGTGAGCTTTACCATCTGCGGTCGCGCTACTAACGGTTCGACGCCATCATCATCAGGATCGCCAGTACCACCAGCGCCACCGCCTGCATGATGACGCGCAACTGCATGAGCTTGTTGGAGCGGCGCGGGTTGCCGCCCTTCAGCATCGTCGCGACGCCGAAGCCGAGCGCGCCCAGCACCCCGAGCATCGCCAGCACGAGAAGTATCGTCAGAAAGACATGCATCGCGGCATCATAGCGCCGATCGGCAAAATAACCACCGGAGGCCCCATGACCCCAACCGACTTGGCAAAGGCGCTTTCGGCGACGGGCCGGCTCAGCATCCCCTATCGCGACCCGTTCAGCCCGGAGCGGCCGCTGATCCTCGAATGCTACCGGCCCGCCAGTCACACGACCGACACGCCGGTCGTCATCGTGCAGCACGGGCAAAGTCGAAACGGCCGCGACTATTGCGACGCGTGGGTCCCGATCGCCGATAAGGCTGGGCTGCTGGTCGTGGCGATCACCTTCCCGGCGGAAGGCTGGCCGGACGCCCTCACGTACAATAACGGGCATGTGCTCGACGCGGAGGGCGCGGTTCGTCCGCGCGAAAACTGGTCACAGGCGATCCCCGGCCGGGTCTTCGGGCTGCTGCGCGACGGCGGGGTCACGCGGCGACCGGGCTTTTATCTGTGGGGCCATTCGGCCGGCGGGCAGTTCGTCCACCGGCTGCTGGCGACCCAGCCGCACGGCATCCTCGAAGCGGTCGGCGCCGCCAACTCGGGCTGGTACACGCTGCCGACGCTCGACCTTCCCTACCCCGAAGGCTATGGCCGCATCGGCCTGACGCTCGACGACATCAAACGGCTGCTGACCTACCCACTGGTGATCTTCGCCGGCGACCGCGACATCAACAGTAGCGACGCAAACCTGCCGCGAAACGACGCGGCGATGGCGCAGGGGCCGCACCGCTTCGCACGAGCGCATTTCTTTGTGAAGCGCGCTCAAGAAGAGGCCACAAGGCTCGGCATCGTCTGCAACTGGCGGGGCCTGGTGGTGCCAAGCGTCGCGCACGAAGGCATGCGCATGGCAGACTTTGCCGCGCGCTACTGGTTCGCGACCTAAAGGGCGGCGACCAAGCGCTCGATCTTGTCCAGCGCGCCGTCGGCGATGCCGAGCTCTTCGAGATGGCGCACGGTGTTGGCGAGGTAATCGCGGCCGGTGCCGCGATCGCCCTTTGATGTGGCGATGATGCGCGCCGCGACCTCCGGCGCGAGGCGGCCGGCATAATCGCGCGAGTCGCGCCGCACGGTGAAGGCGTAACCCGGCGTGGCCCCCCGCGCGGTGACGATGCGCACCGGGGTCATGTGATAGACAAAGCCGGTCATCTCGCGCGTCCACAGGTAATCGATGTCGGCGGCGAGCGTTTCCGTGGCGAGGCGATAGGCGATGCCACGGCACGACCCGCCCCGGTCGAGGCCCAGCACCAGGCCCGGCTTCTCGCGTGTGCCGCGATACTCGGGCGAATAGAGGCAGAAGCCGCGATGCCAGCCGTAAACCCGCGCCGACAGCCGCTCGGCAAAGCGGATCTCCGGGTTCCACATCAGCGAGCCGTAGGCGAAAACCCAGACCGGCTTGCTGGCCGCGCGCAGATCGATGACCCAGCCCGGCATCGGGTCGATCGGATAGGGCGAGATGAGGACGGGTTCGGCGGGAGTCATCGGCGTGTCAGGGCGAGACAAAGCGACGGGTTTAGCTGCCCTGCGCCCGCGATGCCAGCATCTGGCGCTCTTCCTCAGGCACCGATCCCCAGCGTCTCACTGTTCAGCCAGCCGTTCAGCGGCGCACGGGAGCGCGTTCGAGCCATCAACCGGTCGAGGCTTGCGACATCCGGGCGCTCGGCGCCATGCGCGTAGTAATGAATGATGCGCGCCCCGGCGAAATATTCCGGTGACACCGTCACCCGCGCGTTGAACCGGTCGTCAAGAATTTCCGGAATGAGCCCGAGCACGTTCATGGTGTGGTTGAAAGCCGGCTGATCGGCGGGGTTGTCTACCGTGGCGTGATATTCGAGCCAGTTCGCGTGCCACAAGCGCCCAAACTCGTGCGCCTCAACGCAATCTCTCCAGAACACCACGCCGTTGTTGAGATAGGTGCGGGTCGGATACGGCCAGCCGAGGCGCTGAAATCCCGGTATGACCCAGGCCGGGAACCCGCCCGACGGGTCGTCGCGATTGCGATCGACGGCGGCGGCAAGCGGCGCGCGACGACGACAAATTTTATCGAGCGCGCCGATCACCACCGTGTCGGCGTCGAGATAGAGAAAATCGCCCTCCATCGCACTGCGTATTTGCGTCTTTACGAAGCGGCTGCGGACTCGCGGCGAACCCGCAAATCCGCCAACTGAGCGCACGGAAATCGAACCGTCGCGCGGCCAGCGCCCCTCGGCGCGAACAGCGGCGAGGCTCTCGTCATCGGTCAGGATCGTCACGCGTGCCGACGGGTGCACCCGTTTCAAAGACGCGATCGAGACTGCCGCCAGATCGCAATAGCGGGGATCACCATCGGTCGACAGCACGTAGCAGACCGCGATTGGCGCGCGATGAACTCGCACTCGCTCGAACAGCCGCTCGCGCACCATTCGCCCAAATCGAAAAAACATGTCAGCGCCCGCGGTCGCCGTTCACATTTGTTAATGATCGCGGAATCGCGGACCGATCGCCGCCGAAATTTACGCGTTTCAACCCAAGCGGGGCGAAAACGGGGCCCAGAAGCGCCATTGCGAACAGCGACGCGACGAATCAACGTCGGCGGAGGCGCATAATTCGGACAATTAAGGTCTAGTCGTCCCAGACCTTTTTGGGCATCGGCAGGTCGGCGAAATCGGTCTCGGCGAGCGGCCGGTCGGCGGCGATGCCGTGCATGCCGAGCAGCATCACCCATTGCCGGCTGTGCTGGCCGATATGCCAGGTCGCGCGCTCCATGACCTCGTGCAGCTTTTGCCGGCCGTAATAGGTGTCGACCTCAGCCTGCGCGTCCTTGTCCGGGGTGGCCGCCCACCACTCCGTGACCTTGGTCTTGACCCCGCTGCCATAGACCGTGAGCGCGGCGGTCGAGGCCATCTCGGCCGGGTCTTTCACCTCGCCCGGCATCGCATTGGCAAAGAACGCGCCGCCGGCGACCTCGGTGAAGGCCTCGCAGATGCGGAACATGTGATGCGCGAGGCGGCCGTAGGCTCGCGGCCGGCCCGGGGTCAGTGTTTCGAGCTGGTCGTCGGGCATTTGCGGGATCATGCGCAGCGCCGCGTCGATATAGAGCTGCATGCGCGCGTAGAGCTGCGCTGGCGACAACACCGGCCCGGCCTTTTCGTCGAGCTTCAGGAATTCGACGACCTGGGCGATGTTTTGCGCGAAGACGAACTTGTCGCCGCGCGACAACACGGGGATCGAGCGGGCGCCGAGGCGCTGCAACTCAGCCCAGCCGGCCGCGTCAGTGAGGATATTGATCGATTCGAACTCGATCCCACGGACCGAGAGAAACTCCTTGAGTCTCAGGCAGCTGGTTCAGCCAGGCTGCCAGAACGCCTTCAGTGGCGCGGTCTCGGCCATTCCTCATCCCTCGCGAATTACGGGCGTCATGTTCGCAGCCTCGGCATGACGGCGTCAACCGCCCGGAACGCATAGCCCTGACGCATGGCGCGTCAGCCCCGGCGCAAGAAGCGGATGGAGAGCGGGCGCGACCTCGCTATGATCGCGCGTGACAAGAAAAAACGCCCCTCACCCGCGAGTCCCCCGATGCCCGACGACAGCATAGGCGAGGTTGGCAGCACACAGCGGCGGTCGAGGACATGGCGACGCTCGAAGAGATCGGCGATTTGGCGCTGAAAGGATTGAGCCAAGCGGTCGCGGTCTTCAACGTCACGGCTTAGGCGGCTTCTGGCGCGACGCCGGGGTCGCCGCTATAACCCGTCGATGCGCCGCTCGACGGTCTTCCGCCTCGCGGGCGCCCTCCTGGTGATCGGGTTCGGCGTCTACAGCGTCTATTGGTGGATCGCCGCCGGCAAGATCAAGGAAGCGGCGACGGCGTGGCAGGCAACCGCGCACGCGCAGAAGATCGACGCGTCGTGGCAGACGATCCGGGTCGCCGGCTTTCCTCTCACATTCCGGCTCGAACTCGGCGATGTCGTGCTCAAAGACGGCGCCAGCAACCCGCCGAGCGAGCTCGACGCGCCGACCCTGACGGCGAGCCTCAGGCCGTGGAATTTCCGCGTGTTCTGGCTTGATGCGCCGGATGGGCTCAGCACCACGCTGGGCAGCGCGGCGGCGCCGCTCGCCAAGGTCACGGCGCAACAAGGGAGCGGCGCCATCGCGGTGGCGGATGACGGGGGCGCGACGATCTGGCTATCGCTTTACCGGGCGAAGTCGAGCGCGATGACCGAGCTCGGCGCGCGTGCGGTCCACGCCTGGCTGACCCTGCCGCCCGGCGCGGCGGCGACACATTCCGACGCTGGGCTCGGCTTTGCGCTCGATATCGCCGACCTCGGTTTGCCGGCCGCGCCTCCCGGACTCAGCGCGACGGTCGCGGAGCTCGGTTTTGGCGTGACCTTGATGGGCGATTTCCCGGCCGGCCCGCTGCGCCAAGCCGCCCAGCAATGGCGCGCGAATGGCGGCACCGTCGAGCTCGACCATCTCGACCTGCGCTGGGGCGACATGCAGATCAACGGCTCGGGCACGCTGGCGCTCGACAACGATCTTCAGCCGATCGGCGGTCTCTCCGGCGGCGTTTCGGGGTTCGATCAGTTGTTGAACGGCCTCGTCGCGGCGGGCCGGATCAAGGCGAGCGACGCGCGGGTCGCCCGGCTGGCGCTGGCGCTGATGGCCAAGACCGGCCCCGACGGCAGACCGGAGATCGCTGCCTCGCTGACCATCCAGAACGGCGAACTGTATCTCGGCCCGGCGAAGCTCGGGCCGGCGCCACGGATCGATTGGTAGGTGCGTCCTTCGAGACGCGCCCTTTTGGGCGCTCCTCAGGATGACGGGCTTTCTTGATGCCGCACCAACATCACCGTCATGGTGAGGAGCCGCCGAGGGTGGCGTCTCGAACCACGCACTACCGAAATGCAGCCAACTAGGCCTGTTTGGCCTCGATGATCGAGCGGCGGATCGCGCGGGTGCGGGTGAACCAGTCGTGCAGCGTGTCGCCGTCGCCGCGGCGGATCGCCCGCTGCAGCGCCGTCAGGTCTTCGCTGAAGCGCTGCAACAGCTCCAGCACCGCCTCGCTGTTGGCGAGGAAGATGTCGCGCCACATGACGGGATCGGACGCGGCGATGCGGGTGAAGTCGCGGAAGCCGCCGGCCGAGTAGGCGACGACCTCGGATTGCAGATCCTGGCCCAGTTCGGTCGCGGTGCCGACGATCGTGTAGGCGATCAGATGCGGCAGATGCGAAGTCGCCGCCAGCACCTTGTCGTGATGCTCGGCCGGCATCTCGACGACGCGCATTTTGGCGAGCCGCCAAAGCGCCGTCATCTTCGCGACCGCCTCCGGCGCCGTCTCGGGGAGCGGGGTCAGGATGCACCAGCGGTCGGCGAACATCTCGGCGAAGCCGGCCTCGGGGCCGGAATGCTCGGTGCCGGCGACCGGGTGGCCGGGCACGAAATGCACGGTTTTGGGCAGCGCCGGCGCGATGTCGCGGATCGCGGCCTGCTTGACCGAGCCGACATCGGTGACGATCGCACCCGGCTTCAGCGCCGGGGCGATCTTTTTCGCGAGCTCGGCGTAGGCCGAAAGCGGCGTCCCCAGCACGACGAGATCGGCATCCGCGACGGCCGCCACGGGATCGTCGGTGGTCTCGTCGGCGATCTTGAGGCGGCGCACCGCCTCCAGCGTCTCGGCGCGACGCGCGCAAGCGACAATATGCGTCTCGGGGTTGTCGCGGCGGATGACGCGCGCCAGCGACGAGCCGATCAGCCCGATCCCAATGATCGCGACCCGGTCGAACAGCGGCTCACCCATCAGGACGCCATGAATTCGGTAAGGACAGTAACGACCTTTTCGTTTTCGTCAGCCATGCCGACCGTGATGCGGATGTGGTTGGGCAGACCGTAGCCGTTCATCTTGCGGGTGAGGATGCCGCGCGACTGCATGAACGCGAAAGCCGCCGTCGCGCTGTGCGGGCCGCTCTCGGCGAAACGCGGCAGGACGAAATTGCCGACGCTCGGGGTCGGGTCGAGGCCCAGCGCGGCGAGCCGCTCGTTGAGCCAGGGCTGCCAGCGATCGTTGTGCGCGCGCGCCTTCTGCAGCGCCTCGGTGTCGTTGAGCGCGGCGACCCCGGCGGCAAGCGCGGCGGCGCCGACATTAAACGGGCCGCGAATGCGGTTGAGGACGTCGGCGATCGCCGGTGGGAAATAGCCCCAGCCAAGGCGGAGGCCGGCAAGCGCGAAAATCTTCGAGAATGTCCGAAGCATCACCACATTGTCGGCCGCATCGACCAGCTTGATCCCGGGCTCATAGTCGTTGCGGTTGACGAACTCGGCATAGGCGGCGTCGATCGCCAGCACCACATTCGACGGCAACCCGGCATGCAGCCGCGCCATCTCCCGCTCCGAGAGGTAGGTGCCGGTCGGGTTGTTCGGGTTGGCGATAAAGACCAGCCGGGTCTTGGGCGTTACCCGCGCGAGGATCGCGTCGACATCGGCGGTAAGGTCGCGCTCGGGGGCGGCGACCGGGGTCGCGCCGACCGCCTGCGCCCCGATGGGATACATCAGAAAGCCATGACGGCTGTAGAGCACCTCGGTATCGGGACCGGCATAGGCGCGCTGCAGCAGACCGATCAGCTCATCGGAGCCAGAGCCGCAAACGATTCGTGCCGGGTCGAGCCCGTAATGCTCGCCAAGCGCATGGCGCAGCTCGTCGGCCGAGCCGTCGGGGTAACGATGGATCTCGCCGGCGAGCGCGCGGTAGGCGGCGATTGCCTTAGGGCTCGGCCCCAGCGCGCTCTCGTTGGAGGCGAGCCGGATCGGCCGCTCCACGCCTTCGAGCTTGGCGTCGCCGCCGATATAGGGGGCGATGTCGAGGATGCCCGGCCCGGGCACCGGGCCATGCGTCGCGCTCATCGGGTCAGTTCCGCCCACTGGCGTTCTGGGTCAGCGGCACGGCGTAGCAACCTATCGTCCACAGCCTCAACAGATCGCCGCCGAGCTGTCCGCGCAATCGTTCGAGCCGCGCGTCCTCGCGGGTCACAAAGCCCTCGACCTCGAGCAGCGTGTTGGTCGTTCCACCCTGTCCGTAAGAGCAGACGAAGGTGCAGGTCATCTTGAGCCCGGTCAGCGCCAAGGTGAACCGGCTGTGGCTGATTTCGACCGCGTTTTCGGTGGCGAGCAGGGTGCGGTCGCTGCCGCTCGGTTGCGGTGCGCCATAGCCGATCACCAAAGCATCGCCGTCCGAGCGCGCGTTGCCGCGCGGGCCGAACGGCAGGCGGGCGACAACCCGCGGCCTGTCCTCATCTTGCGACAGCAGGTGCACCCACCACGGATCGTCTTCACCATCCTGCGGCATTGGCAGCACAGCCACCGTGACACTGCGCTCGGTGACTGCGCGGATCGCCTGCATCGTCGTCCGATATTCGGTCAGCGGCATGTGGGCGCCGAAATGGTCGCGCGCAATGTCCCAGACTCCCAAACCGTTCGGCGGCACAAAAGCGCCGACCGCGAAGGGGCCCTCGTGCCGCACGGCCGTGCCCAGCAGCTCACGCCACATTCGCACCAGCGTGCCAAGCGGCAGCTCGCCACCGTTGCGTTCAACCAGCCGGCGAATGATCGCGGCCTCACGTGAGGGGATATAAGTCGACGCCCCGGTCTTTTCCCGCATCGCGCCGACCTGGCCGACAACTTCTAAGCGTTCGACCAGTAACTGAAGCAAATTGTCGTCAATCCGGTCGATCTGGCGGCGCAATTCTTCGAGTTCGGACTGAGTCGACAACATGATACCAATCGCGCTCCGAGGGGCGATAGTAGTAGGGTCAGCGAATCGCGAAATCAAACGAAACCGTTGACATGCCAGCCGCGCGATACCTACCTACGCTACCTCCGCCCTTCGCCGCGAATGATCGCGGCGCGGGCGAATTGTTTTAGAGGCTTGCCAGAGGCCCAAGGGCAATATCGTGCCATCCGCGGTCAACCCACGCATCTTGCGGCGTCCCGATGCCGATTGGCCGGGTCATCGGCTCCTCGTGCGCGAGCCGTTGCGCCTCGATTGCGGGGTCGACTTCGGGCCGTTCACGATCGCTTACCAGACCTATGGCCGACTCAATGCCGACAAGTCCAACGCGATCCTCATCTGCCACGCGCTGACCGGCGACCAGTATGTCGCCGACCCGCACCCGATCACCGGACATCCCGGCTGGTGGATGACCATGGCGGGGCCGGGACTGGTGCTCGACACCGACCGCTATTTCCTCATCTGCGCCAACGTGCTGGGCGGCTGCATGGGGACGACCGGGCCAAAGGACATCGACCCGGCGACCGGCAAGCCCTACGCGATCTCGTTCCCGGTCATCACCGTGCGCGACATGGTGCGAGCGCAAAAGCGCCTCATCGAGCATCTCGGCATCGATCAGCTGTTTTGCGTGATCGGCGGCTCGATGGGCGGCATGCAGGTGCTCGAATGGGCGGCGAGCTATCCTGACAATGTCTTCGCGGCGGTACCGGTGGCGAGCGCGGCGCGGCATTCGGCGCAGAACATCGCGTTTCACGAAGTCGGCCGCCAGGCGATCATGGCCGATCCCGACTGGTGCGACGGCGAATATCTCGAAGCGGACAGACGCCCAGCGCGCGGGCTCGCCGTGGCCCGCATGGCGGCGCATATCACCTATCTGAGCGAAGCGGCGCTGCACCGCAAATTCGGCCGCAACCTGCAGGACCGGAACGCCGTCACCTGGGGGTTTGACGCCGACTTCCAGGTCGAGAGCTATCTGCGCCACCAGGGAAGCACTTTTGTCGACCGGTTTGACGCCAACTCCTATCTCTACATCACGCGGGCGATGGATTATTTCGACCTCGCGGCGGAGCACGGCGGGTCGTTGCCCGAGGCGCTCGCCGGGGCAAGCTCGCGCTTCTGCATCATCTCGTTCACCAGCGACTGGCTGTTCCCGACCAGCGAGAGTCGCGAACTGGTGCACGCGCTCAACGCCGTCGCGGCGAATGTTAGCTTTGTCGAGATCGAGACCGACAAGGGCCACGATGCGTTCCTGCTGCACGAGCCGGAGCTGTTCGAGACGCTGCACGGTTTTCTGAACGGCTGCGCCGAGCATCGCGGCCTGCCGCACGCCTGACATGAGCGCCGCCACCACGGCACCGCTCGGCTATGCCGCGCCGGAAAGCTCGACCGCGGCGCGCGACCGGCTCCGCCGCGACCTGCGCATCATCGCCGACATGATCGAGCCCGCGGCGCGGGTGCTCGATATCGGCTGCGGCGACGGCGCGCTGCTCGGCTACCTGGCGAGCGAGAAAGGCGTCGACGCGCGCGGCGTCGAGCTGAGCCAGCACGGGGTGAATGCCTGCGTCACCCAGGGCCTGTCGGTGATCCAGGGCGATGCCGACAGCGATCTCGACTTCTATCCGGCGGGCGCGTTCGATGTTGTCGTGCTGAGCCAGACCCTGCAAGCGACGCGGCAGCCGCGTCGCGTGCTCGAGACGCTGATGCGGATCGGCAAGCGGGCGATCGTGTCGTTCCCCAATTTTGGCTTCTGGCGGGTTCGCGCGGGCTTGGCGCTGCGCGGCCGCATGCCGGTCACGGGGCTACTCGACCATCAGTGGTACGATTCGCCCAACATCCATCTCTGCACGATCCGCGACTTTGTCGCGCTGTGCGACGAGATCGGCGTGCGGATCGAAAAAAGCGTCACACTCGACCGCTACGGTCGTCCGTTCGCGCTCGATCCGCGCGGGTCGCTGGCGAACCTGCTGGCCGAACAGGGCGTCTTTGTGCTGACCAAGGGAAGCGGAGCGTGACCCCGATGCTGGTCGCCCAGATCACCGACACGCATATCCTCGCCGCCGGCAAGCTCTATCATGCGCCGCGCGCGGCGATCCCGCCGTCCGATCCGGGCTGGAGCCATATCGACACCGCGGCGTGCCTCAGCCGAGCGATCGACGAACTCAACGCGCGCTCGCCGCGGCCCGACGTCATCGTCGTCACCGGCGACCTCACCGATCACGGCGGCTTGGAAGAATACGCCAATCTGCGCGCGATCCTCGACGCGGCGCGGATGCCGGTCTACGTGATCCCCGGCAACCACGATGCGCGCGACGCGCTGCGCGCCACGTTCGCCGACAAGGGGTATTTCCCGGCTGAGGGTTTTCTGCATTACGCGGTCGACGGCTACCCGCTGCGCATCGTTGCGCTCGACACGCATATCCCCGGCAGCCATGACGGCGAGCTCTGCGCCGAGCGGCTCGCCTGGCTCGACCGCACGCTGGCCATGGCACCGGCCAAGCCGACGCTGGTGATGATGCATCACCCGCCCTTCCCGACGGCCATCGAGCACATGGACCGCCACGCGCTGCTCGACCCGGCCGCGTTCGCCGAAATGGTGCGGCGGCATCCGCAGATCGAGCGCATCCTCTGCGGGCATCTGCACCGCACGATCGACCACCGTTTTGCCGGGACGATCGCCGGCACCTGCCCGTCGACCGCACACCAACTGGTGCTCGACACCAATCCTGGCGCGCCGGCCGAGTTCTGCTTCGAGCCGCCGGGCTATCAGCTGCATCTATGGCGCGACGGGGTGGGCCTTGTCAGCCACACCGCGGTCTTCGGCGACTGGCCCGGCCCCTACCCGTTCCGCGCGCCGCCGCGCTGACTAATGGCCGGGCACCAGGCGCCCGGCTGCCGGAGCGTAGCCGAGCCGGCGGCGTGGGGCGCGGGCGGCGACCGGCTTGGCATAGATCTGCTTGGTCGCCTCGACGATCACCACCCCGGCGAAGGTCGGGAAAAATCGCGTGCCGATGCGCTCCCAGGCACGCGCCGAGCGCAGCATCATGCGGCTGCGGCTCGGCGGCATGAACAGGGCCGCCCCGGTCGCGACAGGGGTGAACAGCTCGTCGCGCAGGAGCTGCGAGAGCTGCGAAGTCGTATAGGGCCGGCCAGAGCCGAATGGCGTGCGGTCGAGCCGCGCCCAGATGCCGCGACGGCTGGGGACGACGATCAAGAGCCGCCCGCCGCCGGCGAGCACGCGCCACACCTCCTTCAGCATGATGCTCGCCTGCTCGGTGGTTTCGAGCGCGTGCACCAGCAGCACCCGGTCGAGCGAGAAATCGGCAAAGGGCAACTCGCCCTCGTCGGCGAGCAGCGCGAGGTTGGCGCCGTCGGGCGGCCAGGCGAGCACGCCCAGCGATGCCGGCATCAGCGCGACCGTGCGCTCGGTCTCGGTCGAGATGGACGACAGAAACGGCGCCGGGTAGCCGACCCCCAACAGGCGCATGCCGTGCAGGTCGGGCCACATCTGCCGCAACGCGCGGCGAATCATGCGCCGCGCCACCTGCCCGAGCGGGGTGCGATAGAAATCGCGCAGATCGACGACGTCGGATGCCATTACCGCAGTTTAACATGCCCCGGTTAAGCGGTTAGTGCGTCCTTCGAGATGCGGCTTGTCACGGTCCTCGGAGGATTGTCATTCCCGTGAAGCGGGAACCCATGCGCGATGCTTCGGCCAGGCTGGCTCCATCCGTGTTCATGGGTTCCGGCTCTCCACTTGACTTCGGCCGGAATGACAATCCTCTGAGCAACCCGGAGCCTCGAAGGACGCACTACTCTCTCCGCAGCGATGGCGGTATCGTTTCATCGCGTTTCCACGCAGGGATTTCAGCATGCCGCTCTCAATCCGCCCGATCGATCCGGTCAATCGCCCCAATTTCGCCGGAGAACTCTCGGGCATCGATCTGCGCGAGAAAGTGACGCCGGCGCAGGTCGCGGCGATTGTCGAGGGCATGGACAAATTCGCCGTGCTGGTCTTTCGCGACCAGCAGATCGACGACGGGCAGCAGCTCGCCTTCAGCCGGAATTTCGGCACGCTCGAGGTCGCCAATTCCGACGTGCGGCGCGACGTGGACCGGCGGCTCGCGCCCGAGGTGGCCGATGTGTCAAACCTCGGACAGGGCAACGCGATCATGTCGCGCGAGGACCGGCGGCGGCTGTTCAGCCTCGGCAACATGCTGTGGCACTCGGATTCGTCGTTCAAGCCGACCCCGGCGAAGTATTCGTTGCTGCACGCGCGGGTGCTGCCCGGGAAGGACGGCAACACCGAGTTCGCCGATATGCGCGCCGCCTATGACGAGCTCGACGCCGAGCTGAAGGCCGAGATCAAGGACTATGTCTGTGAGCACAGCCAGCAATATTCGCGCGGCGTGCTTGGCTTCGACTTCACCGAGGAAGAGCGCCTGCGCAACCCGGTGGTGCCGCAGCGCCTGGTGCGGCTGCATCCCGGCTCGAGACGGCGCTCGCTGTTCCTGTCAGCGCATGCCGGGGCGATCCGCGGCATGCCGGTGCCCGAGGCGCGCGCCCTCCTGCGCGACCTCACCGAGCACGCGACACAACGCAAATTCGTTTACGCGCATCAGTGGCGGCTGGGCGACCTGGTGATGTGGGACAACCGCGCGATGATGCACCGTGCCCGGCGCTATGATCCCAACCAAGTGCGCGAACTGCACCGCACCACCGTCGCCGACGACTGCCCGACGCTCGAACAGGCGGCCTGACCCGCGCGGCGCGGACCGGCCGCCGGGCGGGGCTATATCCACCACCCCGCGATGAACAGACCGATGCCGGTCAGCATCATGGAAACGCCGATGGCGAACCCGACCATTTGCTCGATCGGGTTCTTGTGATCGTAGGTCGTGGCCACGACAAAGCCGCCAATCCCGCCAACGAGGACACCAACAAGAGAAAGCGTCGCGCCCACCCGCCACCTCATATGTACGCTACCGTACATACCCGGTTGGCGAGAGGAGCGGCAACAGCCGGAATGGAATGCCAGTTCGGCCTAACGGAATGTTGCTCTAAGCTGCCCGGCTCATAGCCCCGTTCGACCCAGGAGGTTCGCCATGCTGTTCGGCGCATCGATGTTTTTCACCGATTACTCGATGAGCGCGGGCGAGCTGGCGCGAGCGCTCGAGGAACGCGGGTTCGAGTCGGTCTGGGCACCCGAGCACTCGCACATCCCGGTGCCGCGGCAATCGGCGTTTCCTTCGGGCGGCGAGCTGCCGAAGCAGTATTACGACGTGATGGACCCGTTCGTGTCGCTGACCTATGCGGCGGCGGTGACGAAGACGATCAAAGTCGGCACCGGCGTCTGCCTAGTCGCGCAGCGCGACCCGATCCAGACCGCGAAGCTTGTCGCCTCGCTCGACCAGGTGTCGGGCGGGCGGTTCCTCTTCGGGGTCGGCGGCGGATGGAACGCCGACGAGATGGCGGATCACGGCACCGAGTTCAAAACCCGCTTCAAGCTGATGCGCGAACGCCTTGAAGCGATGAAGGAAATCTGGACAAAGACCAAGCCGGAATACCATGGCGAGATGGTCGATTTCGCGCCGATGATGACCTGGCCGAAGCCGATCCAAAAGCCGCACCCGCCGATCATCATCGGCGGCATGTTCCCGCATGCGGCGCGCCGCGCGATCCGCTATGGCGACGGCTGGATCCCGCATTCGCGCCGGCCGCAATACGAGGACGTCACCGACTTCCTCCCCGAGTTCAAGAAGATGGTGGCGGAAGCCGGGCGCGACCTCGCGACCTGTCCGGTCACGGTTTGGGGCATCCAGCCAGAGATCGACCGGGTGCGGCGTTACGAGGATCAGGGTGTCGCGCGCGGCGTCGTCCAGCTCGCGGCGGAACCGGCGGACAAGATTCTACCACTACTCGACCGCTGGGCCGAGATTATCGCCAAGCTTTGAGAAGAGAGCTGCCCCGCGCGGAAACAACCTTGGCGCTTCATCCGTTATCAGCCACATAGGGCTCTCGCAAGCGGAGCGGTTTAATGAGCGTGGCGGAAACGGAGGTAAAAGAGGCCGGGCGCGATTTTATTCGCGACATCATCCAGGCCGATATCGACGCCGGCCGCGTCGTCTGGCCGGTGACGCGGTTTCCGCCCGAGCCGAACGGCTATTTGCATATCGGCCACGCCAAGTCGATCGCGCTTAATTTTGGTGTCGCCGAGGAGTTCGGTGGCCGCTGTCATTTACGCTTTGACGACACCAACCCGACCAAGGAAGAGCAGGAATACATCGACGCGATCGAAGCCGATCTCAAATGGCTCGGCTTCGATTGGGGCATGCACCTCTACCACGCGTCGGATTATTTCGATCAGCTCTACGCCTGGGCCGAGCATCTGATCCAGCATGGGCTGGCCTATGTTGACGACCAGTCGCCGGCGGAGATGCGCGCCGCCCGCGGCAGCCTGACCGAACCCGGCCGCGACAGTCCTTATCGCGAGCGAAGCGTCGAAGAAAATCTCGACCTCTTTCACCGCATGAAAGCCGGCGAATTCCCCAATGGCGCGCGGGTGCTGCGGGCCAAGATCGACATGGCCTCGCCCAACATCAACCTGCGCGACCCCGCGCTCTACCGCATCCTCCACGCGACGCATCCGCGCACCGGCGACAAATGGCGCATCTACCCGACATATGATTTCGCGCACGGCCAGTCGGACGCGATCGAGGGGGTGACGCATTCGATCTGCACGCTCGAATTCGAGGACCACCGGCCGCTCTACGATTGGCTCATCGAGCATCTGCCAGCACCGTCGCGTCCGCGGCAATACGAGTTCGCGCGGCTCAACCTGACCTATACGGTCATGTCGAAGCGCTTCCTGAAGAGCCTTGTCGACGAAAAGCGCGTCGCCGGCTGGGACGACCCACGCATGCCGACGATCTCCGGGCTCAGGCGGCGCGGCGTGCCGGCGGCGGCGATCCGCAACTTCGCCAAAGCCGTCGGCGTCGCGCGCGCCAACAGCACGGTCGATGTCGGCATGTTGGAGCACGCGATACGCGACGAGCTGAACCGGATCGCGCCGCGCCGCATGGCGGTGCTGCGGCCGCTGAAGCTGGTGATCGAGAATTATCCGGAAGGTGAGAGCGAAGAGCTCGACGCGGTCAATCACCCCGACGATCCCGAGGCCGGTACGCGCAAAATCCCGTTCGGGCGCGAACTTTACATTGAGCGCGACGACTTCATGGAGGACCCACCGAAGAATTTCTTCCGGCTCGGGCCAGGGCGCGAGGTGCGGCTGCGCTATGCCTATTTTGTCACCTGCACCGGCGTGGTGAAGAACGACGCCGGCGAGGTGACGGAACTGCGCTGCACCTACGACCCGGCGACCAAAGGGGGTGACGCGCCTGATGGGCGCAAGGTGCGTGGTACGATCCATTGGGTCTCGGCGGCGCATTCCATGCCGGCCGAGATGCGGCTTTATAATCCGTTGTTCAGCCGCCCCGATCCTGGCGCGGATGGCGACTTGCTGGCCGACCTCAACCCGGATTCGATGGAAGTGCTGGAGGGTTGCCGGCTCGAACCGGCGCTGGTCGCCGGCAATGATATCGCCGCGGTGCAGTTCGAGCGGCTCGGCTATTTCTGCCGCGACCCGGACAGTGCGCCGGGTACGCCGGTGTTCAATCGCACGATCGGGCTCCGCGACAGCTGGGCGAGGCAACAAGCAGGCGGCGCTTCACCCGATCGAGCGAAGGCCAGTTAGCTCAATCGTCAATCCCTCGATGAATGAATATTTTCGTCGGAAGCAGAATTATCCTTAATTAATTATGAATATTTCAAATTTGAAATAATAACTACCCGCAACCGTTGCGAAACCCGCCGTGCTCCGGCGTTAGCCCTGTGGCTAAAAACCTCTGATCAATGCAACGGAGGCGATCATGGTTACGCCTAGTTCAAAATTCACCCTCGCATTTGGATTGACGACCCTGTTGGCAGCGAGCGGTTGCGGCTCATCCGCCAATACGCCCGGAGCCGCCAGCGGCGGCGCGGGCGCCGGCTCGTCGGTCAGCGCCGTGCCCGGGACCGCGTCAAGCGGCGGCGTGAGCAGTCTTCCCGGCACCTCCGGGGTCGGCGGCTTGACCAGCAGTCTTCCCGGCACTTCCGGGGTCAGCGGCCTGAGCGGGGTCACCGGTACCGTTTCCGGTCTCGACAGCTCGCTCGCGGCGGGAGCCGGCAGCGTTGGCAATGGTCTCAACGGGGCGCTCTATACAACCGGCAGCGACGCCAGCCTGGCGGCAAGTGCCACGACCCCCAACAACACGATTTCGGCTAACGGAACGGCGACGCCGTCTTCCGGCTTGACCGCCTCGGCGACCACGCCAAACGACGCGGCTAATGGCACCGCCAACACCAGCGGCGTATCGGTCGTCGCGACCGGCACGCCGAGCACATTGCCAAGCGGCACCACGACGCCGGCAAATGGCGTGCTCAGCACGGTCAGCAGCACGACCGGGACATCCACCGACAACTCGCTGGCCAACGCGGCGGTCAACAATCAGTCGGTCGTCAGCGGCAGCAGCCCGAGTGTAAGCGGGAGCGTATTGTCGCCGACCACGTCAACCGGCAGTATCGCCAATGCCAACGCTCTGAGTGGCGGAGGAAACGTCGCCAGCGCGAGCGTGGTACCGGCAAGCACGACTGTCGCCGCGCCGACGAGCACCTCGGGTCTCACCAGCACGGTAACAAACGCGACAGCGGGCGTGGTCCGGTAAGAAGGCAAACGCGTGATGGCTGGGGGGAAGCATGCGGCTTTGGCGAGAGGGTCTTGCGCTCTGTGCGACCCTCTTGCTGTTGCTTGCCACGCGGGTCTTTGCCCAGACCGGCACGCGCATCATCGATACGCTCGAACCGGGCAGCCCGAGCAACGCCCTTCCGTCGGCGGCGGTTAAAACCGGCCCTGGGGCGGTGCCGTCGCTTCCCGCCTCGACGGGAGCGCCGGGCACCGGCGAGGGAAAGCCGTTCGCGCTGCGGGACGTGCGGGTCGAGGGCGCGGACCACCTCTACCCGCCCGCGGTCAAAGCGCTGTGGGAAGCGAAAGTCGGCCAGCGACATCCGCCACATCGCCGATGGCGTCAGCTCGCTCTACAAGGCCGCCGGCTACGCGCTTTACACGGTGTCGATCCCGAAGCAGTCCTTTGACAACGGCGTAGCGGTCATCCGCGTCGTCGAAGGTCATGTCGAAGCGGTGACCGTCGAGGTCGCCGACACCAAGGTCGACGTATCGCTGATCAAGGGCTACGCGGCGCAGATCATCGCCGACCGGCCGCTGCGCCAGAAGACGCTCGAACGCTACATCCTCTTGATGAGCGACCTGCCGGGCTACAAGGTCGGCAGCAAATTCGAGCCGATCCCCGGGTCGCCGGGGGCCTACCGGCTGGTCCTCGGCGTGCAGAAAAAGGACTTCGACGCCGGGGCCGGGTTCGTCAATCTCGGCCAGCCGCTGTTGTCCGACACTGAATTCGCGGTCAACGGCGTCGCCAACGGGCTGTTGCGCGAGGGCGACCGGACGCAGCTCGTCTACGGCTTCGCTCCAGACCAATTTCGCCACTACCAGTATTATGGGCTGAGCCACCAGACGCCGCTCAACGATGACGGCATGACCTTGCAGCTCAATGCCGGCTATCTCGGGACCCATGTCAACGGCCTGACCGGCCGCGCCTACCTATTCGGCGTACATGTCAGCGACCCGGTGATTCGCAGCGTCGAGGAGACGCTATACCTCAATGTCGGGTTCGACGCGCTCAACTCGAAGAACGCGATCCTCGGCTCAGCCGCCACCGACGAGCGGACCCGGGCGTTCCGCAGCACCCTCGCCTATGTGCTGAAGGACGAGCTGTTCGACCTCGAAGCGACCAATACCGCGGTCGGTACGCTGAGCGGCGGCTTTCCGATCCTCGACGGGCGCCGCGGGAGCGTTGCCTTTGGCGGCCCGGGCTTCGGCAAGTTCGCCACCCGCGTCGAGCGCGACCAGAAGCTGCCTTGGGAGCATTTCATCCTACGGCTGCGCGCGGCGGGCCAGTTTTCCGGCGGGCACCTGCCGGAGAGCGAGGAATTTGCGTTCGGCGGCGAGGATTTCGGCCGCGCTTTCGATTACGACACGCTGAGCGGCGACCGCGGCGTCGCCACCGCGGGCGAGCTCGCCTATCAGTTCGGGCCGTATCATCCGTGGAGCGTCACCACCCTGCCCGAACTCTACACGTTTGCCGATTGGGGCAAGATCTGGAACACCGATACGCTGTTCCTGCCGGTGACGGATAGCGCCGCCTCGGCCGGGATCGGCTCGCGCGCGACCTTTGGCGACCACGACCAGACGATCATCAGCCTCGAACTGGCACGCGATTTGGAGCGCCCGCAATTCTCGCCCTCGCCGCCGGCCTATCGGGTTGTCTTCAGCTTGCGCCGACAGATTTAGCCACGCTCTGCCAGCCGCTTGCAATTTGGACCGGCGCTCCGTGTCGGCAGACTCCCGGTCGCAACAAAGCCGACGTATACTGGTGAGTATCCGCACGTATAAGTGCACAACCCTATGACGCGGGGGGTCGATCATGGCGAACGACAAGATGATGGCTCAGATGCACAGCAAGGGCGGTTTTATCGCCGCGCTGGACCAAAGCGGCGGTTCGACGCCCGGCGCGTTGCGGCTCTACGGCATCCAGGACAGCGCCTACAGCGGCGATGCCGAGATGTTCAAGCAGATCCACGACATGCGCGTGCGTATCATCACCGCGCCCCACTTCACCGGCGACAAGGTCATCGGCGCGATCCTCTTCGAAGGCACGATGGACGGCGAAGCGAAGGGTAAGCACGTCCCGTCCTATCTGTGGGAAGACCGCGGCGTCGTCCCCTTCCTCAAGGTCGACAAGGGGCTTGAGCCCGAGAATGACGGCGTCCAGATGATGCGGCCGATCCCGGGCCTCGACGAGCTGCTCACCCGCGCGGCCAAGCTGGGCATCTACGGCACCAAGGAGCGCTCCGTTATCAACCTGGCGTCAAAAACCGGCATCGCCGCCGTCGTCGACCAGCAGTTCGAGCTGGGCAAGCAGATCTGCGCGCACGGACTGGTGCCGATCCTCGAGCCGGAAGTCTCGATCAAGAGCCCGGACAAAAAGGGCGCCGAGGCGATCTTGTGTGCCGAGATCATGAAGCATCTCGACGCCGACCCGAACGGGCCGCCGGTCATGCTCAAGGTGACGATCCCCGACGTGCCCGACCTCTACGCGCCGGTGATCGCCCACAAGCGCATGGTGCGGGTCGTCGCGCTGTCCGGCGGCTACACACGCACCGATGCCTGCGAGCGGCTCGCCAAGAACCACGGCATGATCGCGAGCTTCTCACGCGCCTTGATCGGAGACCTGCGGCATCAGATGAGCGACGCCGAGTTCGACGCGTCGATCGCGACGGCGATCAACGAAATCTACAAGGCCTCGACCGACAAGAACTGACCGACAGCGGGGCCGTGCTGCCCTGGGCCTCAGGCCCAGCCGACGCAATACGGCTTCGGCTTCATGTCGGAGGGCGGCGCCACCGGCTCATAGGGCGTCGGGAAATGCTGCTTGAAGGTGAAGGCGTAAGACGAGGCGCCGTGCGCTCGCAGATGTTCGAGCCGCGCCAGCGCCTCTTGCGGTGACGGGCGATAACCGGCCGGCACCCACCACAGCACCTGATAGGCCTCGGCCGGACGCTCGAACCATTCGCGCCGGCGCACCATGAACCCGGTGTGGGCCGAGCGGTAGACAAACTCGAACAGCGTCTCGATCGACTCCCAGACCGACATGTTGATGAGGAAATACGGGTCGGGGGTGGTGAGAATTTCGGTGGCATTGCCGCTATTGCCTTGCAGCCGCCAGACAAAGCCACGCGACGCCTCGGCGAGCGCGTTGATGCCGTCGAGCGCGTTCATGAAATCGGCCAGAACCGGGCTGTCGGTCGGCGCGACGATGCGCCCGACATTCAATTGCGCCAGCTGCCAGTCGGATTTCGCCATCTCGCTCCCCTGTCGGACTCCCTCGGGCGGGCCATCGCAACAGAACATGCCTCACGTCTGCGCAATCTGCTAAGTTCTCACGAAAGGGTGAAGGGCTGAGGAGAGGATGCGATGAACGACATCATAACCCTGTCGCAAAAGGCTGATGCGCTTGAAGAAAAGATGGCGCGCGAGCTCGACTATATCGTCGTCAAGTCGCGCATCTATCAGCTCGCCGAGGGCGACATGGGCCCGCCGACTAACCCGGCCGAGGCGCGCAAGAAGAACCCCGACGCCAAGGTGCTGATGGGCGACGACCCGCGCCTGCCGGCGATGCCGGAAAAGCCGACCTTGATGGATTTCTTCAAGTACCGCTTTGGGCCGTCGATGCACCTGTTGCAGAGCGCGCGGCACGCGGTGAAGGGCGGGCTGCCGGAGAAGATGGTGCTCGCCTGCCTGCTGCACGACATCTCGACCGCCGGCTTTATCCGCGGCGACCACGGCTATTGGGGCGCGCAATTGGTCGAGCCCTATGTCGACCCCGAAGTGACCTGGGCGATCCGCGCGCACCAGGTGCTGCGCTTCTATCCCGACGAGGATGTCGGCTACGAGTATCCGCAGTCCTACATCACCGGGTTCGGCGCGGATTACGCGCCTGACCCGTACATCCAGGACGACTACAAGCGGATGCGGAACCACAAATGGTACATGTCGGGCCGCATGATCACGGTGCACGACATCTACTCGTTCGACCCCAGCGTGCACGTCGAGCTGGAAGAATTCGAGGACGTCATCGGCCGTCACTTCAAGCAGCCGGAAGAAGGCCTCGGCTTTGACAACTCACCCGTCGCGCATATGTGGCGGGCGATGATCCGGCCCGCGAAGTATCTCTAAGCCAGCACACGGCTCGCCGCTTTCTCCCCGTTTCCAGGGGAGAAAGCGGCTTCAGCCAGATTAGGCGTTGGCAGGCTCGACGAGCGGCACGGCGATGGTTTCGGCAGTTCCCTGCATCTCGATGCATCGCCAGATCGGCGGGACGACATCAGGACCGCCGACCGTCTCATAGACCCCGACCGTGCGGAAATCGATGTGCTGGCCAAACGGAACATCCGTCACCGGCAAAAACATGCCGAAACGCTCGCTGGTCCCGAGGGTCGTGGTCAGCGTCACCGAGACCATCTCCCCGAGACCGGTGTTGTCCGTCTGGATTTGCGCGGGTTTGAACGCTTTGACCACCGCCCCCGACTTGTAGGTCAGCGCGGTGAAGCTCGGGTTCGCGCCGATCGTGTACTCGACCTGAACGCCCGAACCGTTGAGAACAAAATGATTTGCAGCCATGGTTCTACTCCCTCTTCGCGGCGCGACGCGATGCCGCAAAGTGTTGCGCGTCGCATCGGCCATACGCAGCCGCGCCCCGATCGGACGAAGTTATTTGATCGAATCCCATCCTTTGCATCCTGGCCCGGTTGGACCACTATGGAGCCCAACGAGCATGCCCGCACCGAGGGGAGAATAATGAACGACCTGATGACCGCGTCGCAAAAGGCGGACGCGCTCGAAGACAGACTGATGGACGATCTGCAGAACGCGATCGGGGTAAAGGCGCGGCTGTACCTCTTGGCCGAGGGCGATTTCACGATGCCAAACGGCGCGAGGCTGCAGCAGGAGCATCCCGGCGCGAAGATGCTGATGAGCGACGATCCGCGTTTGCCGAAAATGCCGGCAAAGCCGACGCTGATGGATTTCTTCCGGCTGCGCTTTGCGCCGCCCATGCACCTTCTGCAGAGCGCGCGGCACGCCAAGGTCGCGGGGATGCCGGAGCACATCGTGCTCGCCTGCCTGCTGCACGATATCGCGGTGCTTGGCTTTATCCGCTCCGATCACGGCTATTGGGGCGCCCAGATGGTCGAGCCGTACGTGACCGAGGAAGTCACCTGGGCGATCCGCGCGCATCAGGCGCTGCGCTTCTATCCCGACGAGTCGTTCGGCTACGCCTATCCCGACAACTACAAGGCCTATTTCGGCGCGGATTACGTCCCGGAGCCGCATATCGAACGGGCCTACAAGGCGGCGCGGGCGCATAAATGGTACGGCACGGCGCGGATGATCTGCGTCCACGACCTCTATTCGTTCGACCCCGACGTGCATGTCGAGCTCGAGGAATTCGAGGACATCGTCGGCCGCAACTTCAAGCAGCCGGAAGAAGGCTTGGGCTTTGACGACAGCCCGAGCGCACATATGTGGCGCACGCTGCGGCAGCCGACCAAGTACCTCTAGAGACGGAAAAAGGGCGAGCGGTCATCCCGCTCGCCCTTTCTTGGCGAACGCGCCTAGCAGGGATAATAGCGGCCGTAATACGGATTCCAGCAGCTGCGCGGCGGCGGGTAATAGGCCGGCGCCGGCGGATAGTAATAGGCCGGATAGCCGTAATAGCCCGGGTAACCCGGATAACCATAGTAATAGGGCGAGGCGAGCACGCTCCCGAGCGCGAACGCGCCCAGCCCGATGCCGACCGCCGCCCCGGTGCCCAATGCATTCGCCGGCTGTGGCGCGCCCATCATCCCCGCCGCGATGACAACCGCCGCCACGGTCGCGGTCAGACCTCGACCCGCTCGCTGAACAAGGCTCCCGATCATTTGCCATTCTCCTGACAATCGGGCGCCCCAACCCCATCGTGCGCCCTACCGCAAATTATTCGATAAGCCGGAAGTAGATTACAATACGAATTGAATTACATGTGATCGGAAATCTACCGTCACCATAAGCGCCAGTTGCAGAGATCAACCGAAAATTCGCGCGACGCGATCTTATTTACATTCAGTTACATTTGATGTGTCACGAATATTTCCATCGCCCTACAGTAAAATCGGACGGCGTACTTGGCTGACAAACGAAAAGGGCGAGCGGTCTCCCGCTCGCCCTTCGCATCATTCGCTGACTTAGCAGGGGTAGTAGCGGCCGTAATACGGGTTCCAGCAGCTGCGGGGCGGGCCGTAGCCGTAGCCCAGAGCCGGCGGATAATAAGCTGGCGCGTATCCGTAACCCGGATACCCGTAATAATACGGGCTCTGCGCCGCGCCGATCGCGGTGCCGACCGCCAGTGCGCCGATGCCGATACCGACCGCCGCGCCGGTGCCGAGCGCCTGCGCCGGCTTTGGCGTCACGGTGAAGCCGATCGCTGCGACCAGCGCGGTCGCGAAGACAAGCGTCCGGCCCGTCCTGCCGAGAAGGTTGCTCTGGATCATCTTACTTTCCTCCACTATGACGGGCGCGGGCGACGTGAAAGCCGATCTCGCTCCCTCTTCGGTAGAGACAAACGCTCCACCATCGTATCAATTCCATACGAAAGCAGCGGCTCTACCGTTGACCCGCGGGGCAACAAAAAAATCGATGGCTCCGTTGCGTTTTTTTCGGGGCATGCCATTAGAGCCGGTATTCCGGCTGCCGGCGGTTAAGCCTTCATAAAAGGTTGGCGACGCAAATTCCCCGGCGCGGCGATGTCCGCGACAAGGGGATCAGCAGTGAACGATCTGTCCGTCGGCGCCCTGTCGGGGGAAAGCGAAGTCGAGGTGCTCGAAGCCCGAGAGGCTTGGAGCGAGTACCAGCTCGCCGACGGCACGGTGTTGCGCATCAAACCGATCATGATCGCCATCACACGGGTCGAGGGCGCTGACGCGACCAACGGCGAGCCCGTCTACAACATGAAATCGACGCTCATCGCCGATGTGAGGGGCGCCAAGGCACCGCCAAACTTCGGATGAGCACGCGCCCCGCCCGGCTCGTTGGGCCGGTCGCCTGGCACCGCCTGGCCCTGCCGCTCACGTCCCCGGTATTTTGGACCAGCACCGACAATGCGGTGGCGAGCGCCCATACGCTGCCAACCCCGATCATCAGCCTGGTCTTTGGCGGCAATGCGCACGGTGATCTTCACCTGAACCGGGCCGAACCGGCGCGCCCGATCGCGAAGCTACAGCCCGCCAAGCCGCTCTCGGCGACGCCCGAACCGGTCGATGACCCAGTCGATCTCTCGGTAGATCCGGCAGCCCATCTTTCCGGCGATCATTCGGTCGATCCTGCGGCCCAACCGCCAATCGATGCCGCGGCGGATCACTCAATCGAGCAACCGGCTGATCAGCCGGCTGAGCCGCCAATCGATACTCCGCCCGACCATCCTGTCGATCATTCGATGGATCACGCGGTCGACCGCCCCGTCGACGATCACCCAACCGATCCTGCTGTGGAGCGCCCAATCGATGCTTCCGCGGATCGCCCAGTCGGACGCACCCCACCGCCGCGACACCCCAACGGGATCGAGCTGACCATAGATTCCCTACCCAATCACCTGTTGGTCGAACCGATCCCGGTCGAGATCGAGCCGGTCGGCGACGGTGCCTACACCGCGTCCGTACACAGCCTTAACACCAGCGCCAGTGGCCATAGCATCGTCGAGGCGCTGTTGCTGCTGAAGGAGCGGGTTGAGGCCGTCTATGACGGCCTCAACAGCCGCGAAGAGCTCACCGCCGACGAGCGACTGACGCTGCAGATGATGCACACCTACATCGCGGCGAAAAAGCCGGAGTGGGTCTAGGGCTTCGCCCCTTCCTTCTTCTCTCTGATGCGGTGGTGCAGGTTGTTGACGATCATGCCCGTCAGCCGCTCGTCATGTGGGAATAGGCGCTGGCCGATCGGGTACGGGTCCTGATCGGTGACGGCGACCTTTTCGCGCAGGATTTCGTCGGGGCTCACGCCACGATCGACAAAGCGCTCGATATAGCCGACCCAGTTCTCGACGATCTGTGCCTGATCCTTGAGATAGCCCTTGCCGCATTGCTCGCCGTGACCGGGGACGATAATTTCGGCGTCGAGCGCCTCGATGCTCTTGAGCGCCGCGAGCCACTCCCACGGGTCGCATTCCTGCAGCCATGACCGGCATTTGTGGAACACATTGTCGCCGGTGAAGACGACGCCCTCCTCCGGCACATAGACCGAGGTCTGCGGCGCGGTGTGGCCGGGGTGATGGATGATCTGGAAGGTGTGGTTGCCGACATTGAGGGTCATGCCGTCGGTGAAGGTGACGGTCGGCCCGTGCGGGTCGGTGTAGTCCGGGTGGCCGAGCAGGAAGACACTGTCGGGGTCCAACTGCTTCAGCCGCTCGCGCTTCTCCTCCATCGTACCGAACTGCGCGAGATACTGCTCGAAGCACTCTTGTAGCTTGACCTGGCCGACCACCGGCACATTGGGGAAATAGGCGTTGCCGGAGATGTGGTCGCCATGCGGCTCGGTGTTGACGAGGTAGCGGATTGGCGCCTTTTCCTCGAGCATCTCGCGCCAGCGCACCGCGTCGATCGGCTGCTGCGGCGTGTCGATCATCACATAGCCGTCGCTGGTCTCGACAAAGCCCGGGTTGCAGCCGGCGTAATAGATTTCGGTGAAGCTGTGCGGTCCGACCCGGCGCATTGAAAGCCTCCCTCGGTTGCTTGCGCCGAGTGTCCCTCATCGCCCCGCGGCTCACAAGAACCGGATACGCGCCTCGACAGGCGCTTTTTTGCCTATTTCGGCGGCAACCCCCGCACAAAGCGAATGCCGGTCTGCGGCAGAGGGTCTTTCCCGCCCCAGCAATAAATGCGTAATCTGCGCCTGACGCTTTCGTGATCGGCCCCGGGCGCACCCCAGCGCCCGGGCCGGCATTATTCCAGGGGAGGAGACTATGGCTGAAATCAAGGGTGCCGACCTGCTGGCGAAGAGCCTGAAAGAGCAGGGCGTGGAGTATATGTTCGGTGTCGTCGGGTTCCCCGTCGGGCCGATCGCCGACGCGGCGCAGAAGGCGGGGCTGCCCTATATCGGCATGCGCAACGAACAGGCGGCCTCTTACGCCGCCGGCGCGGTCGGCTTCCTGACCGGGCGTCCGGGCTCGTGTATCACGGTGACGGGTCCCGGCGTCATCCATGGCCTCGCCGGCCTCGCCAACGCCCAGCAGAATTGCTGGCCGATGATCCTGGTCGGCGGCGCGTCCGAGACCTACCGCAACGGCATGGGCTCCTTCCAGGAAGAGCGCCAGGTGCTTTGCGCGACGCCGGTTTCCAAGTGGGCGCACGCGATCGAGCACGTCAACCGCATCCCGTTCTATGTCGAGATGGCGTACCGGCAGTCGACTTATGGGCGCCCAGGCGCGGCCTATCTCGACATCGCCGACGACTTGATCACCGGCTCGTGCGACGAGAAGGACGTGGTTCAGGTCGCGAAGTGCCCCGAGCCGCCGCGCACCCAGGCGATGCCGATGGATATCGAGCGCGCCCTCGACGTGCTGCAGTCGGCCGAGCGGCCGCTGGCGCTGATCGGCCAGGGCATGGGGTATTCCGGCGCGACCGAGGAAGTGCGCAAGTTCATGGAGCGCGCCCAGATCCCGTTCGTACGGACGCCGAAGGGCAAGGGCATCATGCCGGACGACCATGAGCTGTCGGCCGGCGCGGCGCGTACCCTGGCGCTGCAGCAAGCGGACGTCGTGTTCCTGATGGGCGCGCGGTTCAACTGGATCCTGCATTTCGGCCAGGCGCCGCGATACAACCCGAACGTCAAGGTCATCCAGCTCGACATCAACCCCGAGTCGATGCACCAGAACAAGCCCGCCGAGGTTTGCCTGCTCGGCGACGGCAAGGCGATCATGCAGCAGATGAACGCGGCGCTGGAGGGCCGGCAGTGGTTCCACCCGCAGGGCTCGCCGTGGCGCCAGGCGATTGCCACGAAGGCGTCGGAAAACGCCGCGATGATCGCGCCGCAGATCAACGACGAGACGTCGCCGGGCACCTACTACCGGCTGTTCCGCGACATCCGCGAGTGGATGCCGAAGAACGTCGTGCTGTGCAGCGAAGGCGCGACGACGATGGATATCGGCGGGACCCAGATGCCGCTCTCGAACCCGAACTCCTATATGAATGCCGGCAGCTACGGCACGATGGGCGTCGGGCTCGGTATCGTCATCGCCGCCTGCGTCGTCCATCCCGACCGCCCAGTCGTGCACGTCTCGGGTGACTCGGCGATCGGCTTCTCCGGCATGGAGATGGAGACGCTGTGCCGCTACGGGATGCCGGCCAAGATCGTCATCCTCAACAATGGCGGCATCGGCCCGGGCATGCCGGAAATCCCGTCAAACCCGATGCTCAACATGCGGCCGAACACGCTGATCTACGGCGCCCGCTACGACAAAATGATGCAGTCGTTCGGCGGCTACGGCGCGTATGTCGAGGATGTGAAGGACGTTCGCGGCGCGCTCGACGAGCTGATGAACTTCCCCGGCCCGGGCGTCGTCAATATCAAGCTCAGCCAGGGCTCGCAGCGCAAGGAGCAGGCGTTCCGCTGGCACACCTGAGCCATCGGATCATTTCGCCAAAAGCAAAGGGGCCGCTCCTCAAGAGCGGCCCCGATTTCTTGATATCATTGATGAGTTTCGGATTTTCTACGAGCCGACCAGCCCGGCCTATTCGATTAGTCGGCGGGACCTGTGCGTTCTTCAGTAGGCCGCTTGTCCTGAAGGTTAAAAGTCATGAGGGCCGCTCGCGACCGGCGGCTTGATCGTATTTCGCCCACCATCGACCTGTACGCTATGACCTGGCGTCGTGTGGGAATTAGGGGGTCCATCCCCTGTCAAAACAGCTGCCAGGTTGGCAAGTTTTAAGTTATAGGCGGCCACTTCTTTCTGAAATTGACGCATTAAAGTTAAAACCCCTTCGGACAACAGCTCAGTGTGTCCTTGCGTAGGAACGTCGTTGCCGGTCAAAACGGCTGCCAGACCCGCCAACTTCAAGTTTTCGGCAAGCGTATCTTTTACCGCTTGGCGCATTAACGTGAGAGCTTCTTCAGAGATATTCATGATACCAAGACCTTTCTCTGGGAGGACTGCGCAGCACGGCACCAGCGCGTTTTCGCGTAGCATCAAGGGAGAAACTTTACTCTCCCCGTCTTACACGCTGCCGCTCAAATCAGTTGCAGCTATCACCTAAAAAGTGAGTGAAAAGCCGGAAAAACCTACTATCGAGATCGCCGGATCGAGAGGTCGACGCTGCCGCGCTCTGTCAGGCTAGCGGCAAGTAGCCGGCGGTCGAGGATGTGAAGGACGTGCGCGGCGCGCTCGGCGAGCTGATGAACTTCCCCAGCCCTGGCGTCGTCAACATCAAGCTCAGCCAGGGCTCGCAGCGCAAGGAGCAGGCGTTCCGCTGGCACACCTGAGCCGACGGATCATTTCGCCAAAGACGAGGGGGCCGCTCCACAAGAGCGGCCCTTACCTTTTGGATTTTGTTGGCGAATTTCCGACCTATTGCACAGCAATTCGATGTGGCGATTCTCACCTCTAAAACAGATGGTCTACGGCATACGCGATCCCAACGATGACCGTGGCAGCGGCCATACCCATTGCAAATAGCGGTATAAGGCGCATCGGCCAATTCCGTGGAGTTACTACCGAAGTCAACACGGCTTGGCCGTCGATTGAAAGTCGGTAAGGGCCATGTACCCCCTTGGTCGCCACCCACAAAAGCGCTGCGCTGTGGGTTTCACCGTTTAACCTAAACTCTTTTGTATCCTCACCCCACTCTCGGGAATCCGTTTCCGCCTTAATAATCGACTGGCCATCGACACGAACCTCAATCAAAGATGTTATCCAAAAATATTTAGGTAACATGATTGCTATTACTTCAATATCGCTATCTTTCCAACGTATTTTATTTGGCACTTTCTTGGGAGGTGGCGATATATATTTTCTCGGATGTTTGGCTTCGTGTAATCCATGTAGGATAGCCGCGGCCATAGCCAGCACTATAAAGCCGAATAAGCCCGACATTAGGACGGCAGATTGTAGCCCGCTGAAATGAGGAGGGGGGTGTGGATGTATCACGGCAAGCGCCGCCCCGCTGGGGCTAGTTGAGGAACAAAGCGATGATAGGCAGCAGCGTTTATCGAAGCTTTAAGCTTTGACTCGTCGATCAGAATGAACGAGCGACCCGTCACGCCGGCGATGAGTACCGCTCAGGAGCACGCAGGGCACAATAAATCCGCCACTCCGCGATAGCGTTCATGAAAGATCGATGCGCTTCAGACAGCTCCACAAGAGCGGCCCCGATGCTTTAGGCTCACGGACATGAGCTACCTCACCTTTCGCGTCGAGATCACCCGCGACGAGTGGAAGCCCGATGAGCCGGTCGGGATCGAGATCACCGCCTATATCGACCGGGTGCCGGAGACCGGCGATTACAGCCGCGGGATGCTGGTGCGAGCGCCCAAGGGCGTGTGGAACAGCCGGCTGCAATTCACCGGCGATTTCGACGAGCTGGGCGAAGCGCTGGCGGCGATCGACGAGCGCTATCCCGAAGCCATGCGGATCGGCTGCTACGAGTACACGGTCGACGACGAGTTCGCGCGCGAGGCCGCGTCGCTGGTGAAGACCGGCGGCAAATGGGCGCCCACCCAGAGGTGATGGAGCCATGCCCGTCGAGATGATCGGCTGGATCGCGCCGCGCGTGGCGTCGGAGATCATTCCGGCATCCGGGCCGCCGTTTTCCGCCGAAACCGTCGCCGAGACCGCGCGCATCCACGAGCGCGCCGGGTTCGATCGGGTGCTGATCGGCTATTTCTCGGATGCGCCGGATGGGTTCCTGGTCGGCGCGGCGGCCGCGGCGGTCACCGAGCGGCTGGGCTTTCTGTTGGCGCATCGGCCGGGTTTCGTGGCGCCGCCGGTCGCCGCGCGCAAGCTCGCGACGCTCGACCAGCTGTCGGCCGGCCGGCTGGCGGTGCACATCATCACCGGCGGCAGCGACGCCGACCAGGCCAAGGACGGCGACTGGACCGACGCCGCGACCCGCTATCGCCGGACGTCCGAATATGTCGGGCTGCTGCGGCGCTGCTGGACGGAGCCCGCGCCGTTCGACCACGACGGCGAATTCTACCGGACGCGCGGCACCTACGCCGAGATACGCTGCGCGCAACAGCCGTGCATCCCGGTCTATGGCGGTGGAGGGTCGGAGCCGGCGATCCAAGCGCTCGCGCCTAACGTCGATGTCTTCATGCTGTGGGGCGAACCGCTCAGGAACACTGCCGTGTTCATGGACCGCGTGCGCGGCGCGGCGGTGAGCGCCGGCCGCAAGCTCACCTTCAGCCTCTCAACCCGGCCGATCCTCGCGGCGACCGAGGGCCAGGCCTGGGACCGGGCGCGCGCGATCCTCGACCAGGTGTTGGCGAAACGCGGCGGCACGGCGGCGCCGACCCGGCAAAATATCGGCTCGCAGCGGCTGCTCGCGGCTGCTGCCGAAGCCGAAGTGCACGACACCTGCCTGTGGACGCCGCTCGCCGCCGCGACGGGCGCGCAGGGCAATTCGACCGCGCTTGTTGGCACGCCCGAGACCGTCGCCAAGGCGATGCTCGAATACTACAAGCTCGGCGCGACGAGCCTGCTCATCCGAGGCTACGACCCGCGCCCCGACGCCGTGCAATATGGCGAGGAGCTGATCCCGCGGCTGCGCCAATTGGTGGCGGAATGGGACGCGGCGAGGGCTAGGCCGCTTCCGCCGGCATGAGGCGCTGGGCCGCCGCGGCCAAAAACGCTTTCAGTGCGCTCGAGGCAAATCCCTCACGGCGGCGGATGAAGACGGTCTCGACGCGGGCGTCTTCCGGCGGCAGCGGGTGGAGGCTGACCCGGCCGGCGGCCCAGACCGGACCGATCAGCGCGCGCGGCAGCATCGTGATGCCGAGCCCGGCGGCGACACAGCCGAAAATCGCCTCGAGTGTGCCGAACTCCAGTATGCGTTTCACTGCAAGACCGCGCCGCGCGAGCAATGCTTCGAGCATCTGGCGATAGGAGCAGCCGGCGCGCAACACGACGATCCGCACCTCGCCGCCCCGCAATGCTTCGTCGAGCGACGAAACACCGGGCGCCGCGAGCATGATCAACTCCTCGCGGAACATGACCTCCTCGCGGAGTTCGGGATGCGCCACCGGGCCGCACACGAAAGCGCCATCGACCCGCCCTTCCAGCACCTCGCCGAGCAGCTCGCGCGTCGTGCCGGTTCGCAACACCAGGTCGACATCGGGATGATGCGCGGCAAAGCCGGCGAGCAGCGGCGTCAGGCGCAGCGCGGCGGTGGTTTCGAGCGAGCCGACGGTCAAAAGCCCCCGCGGTGCGCCGTCGTCGCGCGCCGCGTGCCGTGCGTCGGTCAGCAGCCGGGCGGTGCGGTCGACATAAGGCAAAAGCCGCTGCCCGGCGGGGGTCAGTGTCACCCCGCGCGCGTGCCGCTCGAACAGCGTGCAGCCGATATCGGCCTCCAGCGCCTTGATGCGCGCGGTAACATTGGATTGCACGGTGTTGAGCTCGGCCGCCGCGCGGTTCATGCCGCCAAGCCGCGCCACCGTGCCAAAAAACCTCAGATCGCCAGCATCCATGACGCTCTCATATCGAAAATAGAGATTGAATTTATCACTAGTAATCGTTTTTCCAAATGAATTGCCGCCCTTATACAAGAGCACCGATTTTCGGAGGCCATTGATGACGGCACGCCCTCTCGTCCCGGCGATAGAGCGCAGCGGCGCGGTAGTGGCCGCATTGGGCGGACTGTGCGCGATCGCGGCGGGGGTCGGCGTCGGGCGCTTTGTCTACACGCCGATCCTACCGCCGATGATCGCCGCGCTGGGGCTGAGCAAGTCACAGGCCGGGGTCATCGCCTCGGCGAATTTTCTCGGCTACTTGATCGGCGGCATATTGGTGGGACTGCGATCACTTCCTGCGGGACAACGACGCTGCCTACTGGTTGCGCTGGTAGCGAGCGCGCTGACCACGGGCGCGATGGGCGTTGTCGAGACGGTGCCAACGTTTCTCGTGCTGCGCTTCGTGGGTGGCGTAGCGAGCGCCTTTGTATTGATCCTCGCCTCGACGATGGTGCTGGAGCATCTGCACGAGCTAGGGCGCGATGGGCTAACGGCGATCCACTTCGCCGGTGTCGGCAGCGGCATCGCGGTATCGGCGGCCCTGGTCGCGGCGCTGTTGCGAGCCGGGCAAGTTTGGTCTGTGCTGTAGCTGGCGAGCGGTGCGTTGTCCATTGGCGGGCTGGCGGCCGCGGCGATACTGCTGCCACGCCACGACAGGCCCGCGCCGGCGCGTGGGACCGAACGGCGCACCGCGCTCGACCCGCGCCTCAAGCGACTGATCGTCGCCTATGGGTTCTACGGCTTCGGCTATGTGATCACCGCGACCTTTCTTGTCGCGATCGTGCGCGGCGCGCCGGCGATCCGCGCGCTGGAGCCGGTGATTTGGGTCGCCTTCGGGGTAGCCGCGATGCCGTCGATCGCGCTGTGGACATGGATCGCCGGCCCGATCGGTCTTCCGCGCGCTTTCGCGCTCGCCTGCCTCGGCGAGGCGGTCGGCGTGCTGGCGAGCGTGGCGTGGCAGACCATGACCGGCGTTTTCGTCGCCGCGATCCTGGTCGGCGGCACATTCATGGCGCTGACCGCGCTCGGCCTCATGCGGGCGCGCGAGCTGGCACAAGGCGACACGCGCCGCGCGCTGGCGCTGATGACCTCGGCGTTTGGCATCGGCCAGATCGTCGGCCCCTATTTTGCCGGAATCATGTCGGATTGGCTTGGCAGCTTCACGGTGCCTTCGGTCGCCGCGGCGGCGGCCCTGGTGATCGCGGCAGTTCTCGCCAAGTAGCGACGGGTTCTTTGATCCCGCTTCGCTTCGGCCTAACATGGCGCCCCCTAACCCCAGGGAGGCTCCCATGGCCATCTTCACGCATGTCACGGTCGGCACCAACGACCTCGCCAAGGCACGCGCGTTTTACGATGCGGTGCTGGCGCCGCTCGGTCTGAAACGGCTCAATGACCTCGGCGAAAACGGCTCGATCTGGGGCGCGGATGCGCCCGAGTTCTTTGTGCTGAAGCCGGCCAACGGCCAGCCCGCCTCGCACGCCAATGGCGGCACCGTCAGCTTTGCCGCGCCGAGCCGCGCGGCGGTCGACGGGTTTCACAAGGCGGCGCTCGCCGCCGGCGCCAAGGACGAAGGCGCGGTAGGTCCGCGCTCCTGGCATCCGACGGCCTATGCCGGGTATTGCCGCGACCTCGACGGCAACAAGCTCGCCGCCTACTGCTTCAAGGCGGAGTAGCCAAGATGCCTGCAGCTGTCCGCAACGTCGCGCGCGAAAAGCTCGAACAAGGCAAGCTGTCGCTCGGCGTCGGCGTCCGCATGACGCGCAGCGTCGAGATCGCCAAGGCGATGGCGGTCAGCGGGTTCGACTGGTTGTTCCTCGACATGGAGCACGGCGTCATGTCGCTCGAGGCCTGCGCGCAAATCTCGACCGCCGCGCTCGATGCCGGGATCGCGCCGATCGCGCGCGTGCCCAACGGCGAATACGCGATCGCGACGCGCGCGCTCGACAACGGCGCGCTTGGCATCGTCATGCCGCATGTCGATACCGCAGCCGAGGCGAAAGAGGTCGTCAACCGCTTGAAATACCCGCCGGTGGGGCATCGCTCGATGGGCGGGATCGGCCCGCATTACGGGTTGCGCTCGGCATCGAGCGGCGAGGCCGCCTCGGTGCTCAACGCCGCGAACCTGACGATCGTGATGCTGGAGACACCGACCGCGATCCAGAACGCAACCGCGATCGCCGCGGTGCCGGGGGTCGACGTGCTGCTGATCGGCACCAACGACCTCTGCGCCGAGATGGGCATTCATGGCGATTTCGGGAACGAAAAAGTCGCCGAGGCCTATAGGGCGATGATCGCGGCCTGCAAGCAGCACGGCAAATTCCCCGGCATGGCCGGCGTCTATAACGAGCAGATCATGCCGCGCTATATCGAGCTCGGCGCGCAATTCATTTTGGCGGGGCAGGACGCGCAGTTCATGAGCGCCGGCGCCGCGCAACGCACCGGCTTTCTGCACAAGCTGCACGACTAGGGAGGTTTGCCCTGACCGGCACTCCTACTTTCGTCATCCCCGGGCTCGTCCCGGGGATCCACGTGGATGGCCGGGTCAAACCCGGCCATGACGAATTGGTGGTACGCGCCCCTCTGTCCTCGGCCGGCGGGGCCGAGATCACGGGCATCGATCTCGCGCGGCCACTCCCCGACACCGCGCGAGACCGCATCTACACAGCGCTGCTCGAATACCAGTTCCTGGCGTTTCCCCGCCAGACGCTCACCCGCGAACAGCAATACGCCTTTACCGCGCGGTTCGGTGAGGTCGAGGCGCATGGCGGCGGCCGGCCCGGCAAGCGGCAAGATGTCGCCCACGTCACCGCCAATCTCGACGCCGACGGCAACCCCAGCGACCGTTTCGCGAAGGGCGCCAATTACCGCTGGCATACCGACAAGCCTTATTACCGGACGCCACCGGCGATCACGACGCTGCACGCGGTCGAGCTGCCGCCCGAGGGAGGCGATACCGAATTCGCCAATACGCGGCTCGCCTATGAAGCGCTCGATGACGCCACGAAACAGCGGATCGACGGGTTGCGCGTCGTCTTCCAATGGGAGCGCGGATTGCGTCCCGGTTATTACGCCAACGAGCTGCCGCCGGTCGACCACCCGCTGGTCCGCACGCATCCCGACACCGGCAAGAAGGCGCTCTATCTCGGCAACCACGCGCTGCGCATCGCCGGCATGGACGAGGCGGAAGGCGCTGCGCTGCTCGCCGAGCTGCTAGACCATGCGACGCAGCCGCGTTTCACTCACGCGCATCGCTGGCGGCCGGGCGACCTGGTGATGTGGGACAACCGCGCGACCTTGCATCGCGCGGTGGCCAATTACGAAATGAACCGCTACCGCCGCATCATGCACCGCAACGTGGTGAAGGGCGGGGTTCCCTTTTAGCCTAAGCGAGCACCGATTTCGCGGTCGGCACGATGCGGGTGATGACCATCTTGTCGCGGTCGAGGCAATCGGGGACGCGCGGCGCGATCTTCTCTTTCCAGTAATCGGTCTCGTAGACCGCCTTGTAGAGCGCCTCGCGCTGCCCCTCGTTCTCGAAACGGCGGATCCAGACATATTTGCTGTCATCGGTCTCGCCGCGGAAGCTGCCGGAAATCACCATGCCCTTCGATACCTGGAAGGGGATGATCTCCTCCTCCATGATCTTGACCCACTCATCCATCTTGCCGGGCCTGACGTGGTATTGCCGCAGTTCGTAGAAGGCCATCGCGGTTTCCTCCAGGGTTGATGGTTGAACTCTAGCGTTTTCCCAAAAGAGCACCACCCCGACGAAGATCGGGGCCCATTCATCCGCCGCTCGAGAAGCTGAAGCCTGGCCCCGGCCTTCGCCGGGGTGATGTAAAGCTAACCTTCCGCTGCCAACGGCGCTTGCTGTCTCGGGAAGAACCGGTTCTCAGGCCGCGGCAGACCGAGGTTTTCGCGCAAGGTCTTGCCCTCGTATTCGCGCCGAAAGATACCGCGGCGCTGCAACTCGGGCACGACACCGTCGACAAACTCGTCGAGGCCACCGGGGACCCACGGGAACATGATGTTGAACCCGTCGCAGCCTTCCTCGTAAAGCCATTCCTCCATCTTGTCGGCGATCTGCGCCGGGGTGCCGACCATCGCGAGCCCGCCATAGGAGCCGGCGATCTGCGCCAGCTGGCGAACGGTGAGATTGTCGCGCCGGGCGCGGGCGA